>Ga0335083_10003363_pt1 | contig 20794 bp, 19 predicted proteins | sample Lox_Sample_42_FD_206716 | JGI IMG/M metagenome (GOLD analysis project Ga0335083, IMG submission 206716) | Soil microbial communities from Loxahatchee National Wildlife Refuge, Florida, United States - Lox_Sample_4.2 | ecosystem: Environmental > Terrestrial > Soil > Wetlands | place: USA...
GTCGGCGGTGCGCAGCGGCGGCGAGGCGACGAACTTGGCGCCCTCGAAATCCGGCCTGGCCAGGTCGTCGAGCGTCAGGTAGAGGTACTGCGGGCAGGTCTCTGCGAACACGTTCTGCCCGGTATCGCGCGCCTCGGCGACCGCCGCGAGTGCCTGCGCGGCGGACAGGTGCACGATGTACAGCGGGCAGCCCGCCACCTTCGCCAGGGTGATCGCCCGGCTGGTGGCCTCGCCCTCGAGTTCCGGCGGCCTGGTCAGGCCGTGCTCGACGGGGCCGGTGCGGCCCGCCGCGATCGCCTGCGCGACGAGCTGGTCGATCGCGATGCCGTTCTCCGCGTGCATCATGATCGTCGCGCCGGTGCGCTTGGCCTGCTGCATCGCGAGCAGGATCTCGCCGTCGGTCGCGTAGAACACGCCGGGGTAGGCCATGAACATCTTGAAGCTGGTCACCCCGGCGCCGATGCACGACTCCATCTCCTTGAGCGTGGCGTCGTTCACGTCGGAGACGATCATGTGGAAGCCGTAGTCGATGGCGCAGTTGCCGTCGGCCTTCTCGTGCCACTTGTCCAGGGTGGCGTGCAGCGACGTTCCCTTGGCCTGGACGGCGAAGTCGATGATCGTGGTGGTGCCGCCGTGCGCCGCGGCCTTCGTGCCGGTTTCGAAGGTGTCCACGGAGAACGTGCCGCCGAACGGCATCTCCATGTGCGTGTGCGCGTCGATGCCGCCGGGGATCACGTACTTCCCCGTTGCGTCGATGAGAACGTCGGCATCGGTCTCCGCGTCGGCCGCCGCGACAGCGGCCGCGTAGGTCGCGCTGTTGGTGGTGTCATCGCGGGCGAGGACGGCGGCGATCTTCTCGCCGACGACGAGCACGTCGGCGGCGAGGGTCCCGGTGGCGGTGACCACCGTGCCGCCGCTGATCAGCGTACTCATGGGAACACCAGGCTGCCGTATGAGTCGGGCCTGCGGTCCCTGTAGAACTGCCACAGGTCCCTGACCTCGGTCAGCTTGTCCATGTCGAGGTCGCGGATGATCACTTCGTCGGCCGAGTCCGAGGCGGCGTCGCCGACGAGCTGGCCGCGCGGGTCGACGAAGTAGGACTGGCCGTAGAAGTCGTTGTCGCCGAGCGGCTCGATGCCGACCCTGTTGATCGCGCCGACGTAGTACTCGTTGGCGACCGCGGCCGCGGGCTGCTCGAGCCGCCACAGGTACGACGAAAGACCGCGCGACGTCGCCGACGGGTTGAAGACGATCCGCGCGCCGGCCAGGCCGAGGGCACGCCAGCCCTCGGGGAAGTGCCTGTCGTAGCAGATGTAGACGCCGATCCGGCCGACGGCGGTGTCGAACACCGGGTAGCCCATGTTGCCCGGGCGGAAGTAGAACTTCTCCCAGAATCCCTTGACCTGAGGCAGGTGGTTCTTCCTGTACTTGCCGAGGTACCTGCCGTCCGCGTCGATGACCGCCGCGGTGTTGTAGTAGAGCCCCGGCTGCTCCTCCTCGTACATCGGCACCACGATCACGATGTGATGCTGGCGCGCGACGTCCTGCATCAGCCGGGTCGTCGGCCCGTCGGGTATGGCCTCGGTGTAGGAGTAGTAGTCGGCGTCCTGCACCTGGCAGAAGTACGGACCGTAGAACAGTTCCTGCAGGCAGACCACCTGCGCTCCGGCGGAGGCCGCCGTCTCGATGTGCGCGACCGCGGCGGCGGTCATCGATTCCTTGTCCCCAGTCCACGCCTGCTGGACGAGGGCAGCACGGATAATCTCCGGCATCCCCAGCCTCCCCAAAGCTCCTAGACTCCTAGCTCCATGTTCCCGGTGCGGGCGCGATTAGACCAGCCCCGGCACGCGCGTACCGGACGAATCTGCCGCATCATGGGCAGCGGCCCCGACGGCGCGGTTGCAGCGCGGCATAAGCAGCGGCATAAGCAGCGGCCGGCCGGGGTTAGCCCGTTCGGCACATGGAGCATGCCGCACGGAACCGAAGAGCCAAGAGAGCCAGAGCCGAAGCGATGACCGGAGGCGACCATGAAGGCGGTACGGTTCGACGAATACGGCCCGGTAGACGTCCTCGACGTACGCGACGTGCCGGTCCCTGAGCCGGGAGAGGGTCAGGTGCTCGTCCGGGTCAGGGCGGCGGGCATCAACCCGGGCGAGGCCAAGATCCGTGACGGGGCGCTGCACGAGCTCTGGCCTGCCACGTTCCCGTCCGGCCAGGGCAGCGACTTCGCCGGCGTGGTGGAGCGGGTCGGCGCCGGCGTCACCGAGGTCGCGCCGGGCGCCGACGTGATCGGCTGGGTGGACACCAGGTCAAGCCAGGCGCAGTACGTGGTGGCGGAGGCCGCGAACCTGGCGGCCAAGCCCGTCAATGTCCCCTGGGAGGTGGCGGGCGCGATCCCGGTGGCCGGCTTCACCGCGTCGGCGGCCGTGCGGGCCGTCGGCGCGGGGCAGGGCGACACGGTCGTGGTCTCCGGCGCGGCAGGCGGCGTCGGCGCGATCACGGTGCAGCTCGCCGTGCGGCGCGGCGCCACGGTGATCGGCCTGGCTGGCCCGTCCAACCACGAGTGGCTGACCAGGCACGGCGTGATTCCCGTGGCCTACGGCGACGGCGTCGCCGACCGGATACGGGCGGCCGTCCCGGCCGGCGGGAGCGTCGACGCGTTCATCGACACTTTCGGCGGCGACTACGTGGAGCTCGCGCTCGGCGAGCTGAAGGTGAGCCCGGAGCGGATCGACAGCATCGTCCGCTTCGACGCCGTGGCGAAATACGGGATCAAGGCCGAGGGCAACGCGGTCGGCGCGAGCGCGGAGACGCTCGCGGAGCTGGCTGCCCTTGTCGCGGCGAAAGAGCTCGAGTTCCCGCTTGCGCAGACCTTCCCGCTGCAGGACGTCCGCGTCGCCTACCGCCAGCTGGCCAAGGGCCACCTGCGCGGCAAAATCGTCCTGGTCATGTAGCGCCGCACCCGAGGTAAGGTTGCCTCGCCAGTAACCCCCGACGGCCAGTAACCCCCGGCGACCAGTAACCCTCCGGCGAGGAGCCAGACCGCGATGACCACCAGGCAGCAGATCGCGCGCCTGCTCCCGCTGGTGCTGCTCGTCGTGCTCATCATCGCCGGACTGCGCGGCGCGGTGTCCGCGCCGCGCTGGACCGGGCCGCTGCGGGCCGACGGCGTGGCGATCGGCATCGCTCTCGAGGTCGTGTTCGGCGTCCTGCTCGCCGTGCTGCGCGTCAGGGAGGCGGCGGCGCGCCGCGCGGCGGAGCTGCGCCCCTATTCCTACTCCGCGCAGGACAAGGGCATCGAGCCGCCGCGGGCGCTCCGGTTCACCCTCTCCTACGTGCTCGCCGCGTGCATGGTCGCGATCGGCGTTGTGCTCATCACCAACCTGCACCTGCACTTCTTCATCAAGGGCCGCCCGCTCAAGCTGCCCAAGCATCCCAACGGCACGCTGACGCTGCAGCCGGGGCACGGCTCAGGGACGGGCTCGAGCTTCCACATCCCGGTCGGCCCGATCCTCTACGGGCTGCTCATCGTCGTGCTCATCGCGGCGGTCGCGGTCAGCGTCTGGTGGACGGCCCGGCTGCGCCGGCCGGCCGCGCCGCTGGTCATCGAGGACGTGGGCACGCAGGAGCTGCGCGAGGCGGTGGCCGAGGGCCGCGCGGCCCTCGGCCTGGTCGACGATGCCAGGGCCGCGATCATCGCCTGCTACCTGGCGATGGAACGCAGCCTGGCAGAACGCGGCACCGCCCGCACCGTGGCCGACACCCCCGACGAGTTGCTCGGCAGGGCGGTGGCGGCGGGGACGGTCCGCGGCGGCGCGGCGGGCCGCCTCACCGCGCTCTTCTACGAGGCCCGCTTCTCCACCCACCCGCTCGGCACCGGCCAGCGGGACGTCGCCAGCGCGGCGCTCGACGAGCTCGCGGCGGAATTGGACACCGAAGCGAGCAGGGCCACGCAAACCGCCCCGGGCAGCGAGCAGGCGCCGGCCAGGCCGGGAGGCGGCTGGGTATGACCGGCGCGAGCACTGAGCAAGAGCCAGACACGAACAGCCGCTGGCGCCCCGCCCTCCCCGAGCTGGTCATCGCCGCGATCGCGGTCGCCGTCGCGGCCATGGCCGCCGCCGCCGTGTCCGGCTGGCCAGGCGTGGTCGCCGTCGCCGTCGCGGTCGCCGTGCTTGCCCTGCTCCTGCTGCGCGGCCTGATCCCGCGTTCCGCCGACCAGGCGTTCCGGCTGGCAAGGAACAAGCAGCAGGCACGCTCCATCCACGGCTACGCGCAGCGGCGGTTCGTGGTGAACACCAGCTACAGCAGCCGCGCGATGTACGAATCGGACCTGCGTCCCGCCCTGGAGCACGTACTCGCCGCCAGGCTCGCGGAACGCCACGCGGTCAACCTGTACACCGAGTCCGACGCGGCGAAGCGCGCGTTCTGCCGCACCAGGGCAGACGAGTCCCTGTGGCCGTGGATCGATCCGAAACAGGCCCTGGACGCCAGCGAACGAGCGCGGAACAGCAAGGGCATCCCCCGCCGGACCCTCGGCCGGCTGATCACCCGATTGGAGCAGCTGTGACACCGGAAGAGACCGCTCACCAGGCGAGGGCCATCCTCGACGAGCTCGACAAGGCGGTCGTCGGCAGGAGACGCACCCTTGAGCTGGTCCTGATCGGCATCCTGGCCGGCGGCCACGTGCTGCTCGAGGACCTTCCCGGCCTGGGCAAGACGCTCATCGCACGGTCGTTCGCGAGCGTGCTCGGCCTTGACTTCGCCAGGATCCAGTTCACTCCCGACCTGCTGCCGAGTGACGTCGTGGGCGCGCCGCTTTACGACCAGCGCAACGCGGAGATGGTCTTCCGTCCAGGCCCGGTGTTCACCCAGCTCCTGCTGGCCGACGAGATCAACCGCACGCCGCCGAAGACCCAGGCCGCCCTCCTCGAGGCGATGGGCGAGGGCCAGGTCAGCGTGGACGGCGAAAGCCGCAGGCTGCCGCAGCCGTTCATCGTGCTTGCCACCGACAACCCGATCGAGTACGAGGGCACCTACGAGCTGCCAGAGGCGCAGCTCGACCGCTTCCTGATGCGGCTGCGCCTTGGCTACCTCGCCGCGAACGACGAGACCGACATGCTGCGCAGGCGGGTCGAGCGCGCCGCGGAGCAGGTGGCGCTCACCCCGGTCACCGACGCGGCGGGCCTGCTCGCCATGCGCGAGTCGCTCGAGCGCATCGAGATCAGCGACGACCTGCTTGACTACGTGATCGCGATCGTCACCGCGACGCGCAAGGACCCGCAGATCCAGGTCGGCGCGTCGCCGCGCGGCGGCCTCGCCCTGGTGCAGCTGGCCCGCGGTCAGGCGCTGCTGCACGAGCGCGACTACGTGGTTCCCGACGACATCAAGCAGGTGGCGGTCCCGGCGCTGGCGCACCGGATCACGCTCCGCCCCGAGCTGTGGGTCCGCCAGGTCTCCGCCGACGACGTGGTGTCCAGGCTGCTGGCCGGCGTCCCCACGCCGCGGACCGACCCGCGCACCGCGCACGGCACCGCGCCGGGCGCTGTCCGCCCGCCCGCGCACCAGGTCACCGGCTGACCGAGTCATGATCCCGAACGGTAGCGGCCTACTCCCCCCGCCCCGCGACGCCACTGGGCTGGCCGGCACTGGGCGCGGAGAAGCCGGGCGCGACGACGCAGTCGCAGACGACACGGGCCTCGACAACGCGGGGTCAAATACCGCCGGTCTCGGCCCGTCGTCGGAGGTCATGGCGGACGAGGTGACTGTCGACTGGCGGCCGTCCAGGCACGCGCGCCGCCTGCTGACACTTGCCGCCGCCGGACTGCTGCTCGCCGTGCTGACGCGGAATCCGGCCCTGGCCGGCGTCGCGGCGCCGCCGCTGCTCATCCTGGGCATGGCACGCTTCGCCAGTACCAGCGGTCACAGTACCAGCGGCCGCGGCGCCCGGCCCGGCCGGGTGAGCGTCCGCGTTGGCCTCACCGCCAGCAGAATGTACGAGGGCGAACCGGTGGCGGCCGACGTGGCCGTCAAGCGGGCGGACGGCTATGACATCCGGTGGGTGCTGCACCCAGGCAAGGGCATCGAGCCGGGCAGCGCCACCGCGGTCAACGGGCAGGCGGCCCGGTTCGCCTTCCGCGTTCCGCGCTGGGGCAAGCGCGAGGTCGGCATCGTCGCGCTGACGCTGCACGACCGCTGGCGGCTCGCCGAGGGCCGGGTCAGCCTCATACTGCCCGCCGTCGGCTGCTACCCCTCCCCGGCCGTGCAGCGGACTGAGGTGGTGCTCAGTAAGCTGCCGAACCGCCTCGGCGAGCACCGCGCCAGGGTGCCTGGCGACGGCACCGAGTTCGCCGGCATCAGGGAGTTCGTGCCTGGCGACAGGCAGCGCGCCATCAACTGGCCGGCGTCCACCCGGCTCGGCCGCCTCCAGGTGAACACGTTCGCCGCCGAGCGCTCCCAGGACGTGGTGCTCCTCGTCGACGCCACCTCCGACGTCGGCACGCCAGGCGAGTCCGCGCTCGACCTCGGCCAGCGCGGCGCGGCCGGCGCGGCGCGCGCCTACCTGGACGCGAGGGACCGGGTCGGTGTGATCACCTATCACTGGGGCGGCGCGCACTGGCTGGCGCCGTCGCTCGGCCGCCGCCAGGTGTACAAGATTCTCGACCTGCTGCTCACGTCCGACTCCGGCTACGCGCGCGGCGCGATCTTCAGCCGCCTGCCGCGCGCCGCGCTGCCGCCAGGCGCCCTGGTGGTCGCGTTCTCGCCGCTGCTCGACGGCCGCTTCGTCGAGGCGCTGCGGGACATGCGCGAGCGCGGCTTCGCGCTGATCGTGGTGGACGTGCTCAATGCCGCGCCGCCTGTCCGGCGGCGGTCCGCCGACGTGGCGGCGGCCAGGATCTGGCATATGGAGCAGGACGCGATCCGCTTCTCGCTGCGCGAGCTCGGCGTTCCCGTCGTCGCCTGGGACGGCAAGGAGCCGCTCGACCTGCCGCTCGCCCCGTACACCCGCCGTCGGTTTGCTTGAGGCGCGATGGCAAAAACCGCCATGGTATCGCGCCTCAAGCAAACCTGTATCTCCCGGGGGGACGACCCCCCCGTACCCCCCGAGAGGGTGACCCGCCAGTGACCCCCCGTCCCGCCGCGCGCCTTGCGGTAGTCGCCTCCGCGGTCGGCAGCCGCCTGGCCGCGCTGCTGCTCGGCGCGGCCTGCGTCAGCTGGACCGCGTCCCCGTTGCTGCACACCGGCCTGGCCAAGACCGCCTTGGTCATCGCGATCATCGCGGTCACCGCGGGCGGGCTGCGGCTCGCGTTCGCCGACATCCCGCAGCCGGAGGACCAGTTCTACCTGCCCGGCTATCAGCATGCCTGGCTCATGTTGCTCGCCCTGCTGCGCACCCTGGCCTGGGAGGAGACCGCGGTCGCGGCGACCCTGTGGCTGGAGGTGCAGCATCCCGTCCGCCCCTGGCACACCTTCGCGCTCGGCGCCGCCCTGCTCGGCTACCTGCTCGCCACGCACATCGCGGAGAGCGGCGCCGAAGCGGGGCCGCTGCTCCGCGGGCACGGCAGGCTCCTCGTCGCGGGTGCCTGCCTGCTCGCGCTCGGCGCGGGCTTCGCGATGATCCCCGCCGCCGCGCCAGGCGCGGGCAGCGCCGTACTCCGCGTGCTCGCCGCGATCGCGATGATCGCCGCCGCCGCCCTCGTCCTGCCCGAGTGAACTGGCCCGTCGATGTGAGACCGCCGCCCCGTCTGAGCCGGCCGCCACGCGTCCCAGGTTTACCCGGCAAGGCAAGCAACCTTTGCCGGGCCGGCGCGTCCGTGAGGCTGTGAATCACCTAATCCTAATGCAGGCGCGCGATCCGGCCGAGGAGATCACGGCGCTGTATGCGGCACATGCCTTGGCTTCGTGAAGCTCGCCGTGGTGATGACGGGCGACCAGCCGGCGGGCGAGGACATCGTGCAGGACGCGTTCCTCGGCCTGCACCGGCGCTGGGGCGCACTCGCCGACCAGGACAAGGCGCTCAGCTACGTCAGGTCCTGCGTGCTGAACGGCTGCCGCCAGCTCCACCGGGTCAGGTACCGCCGCGAAAAGTTCGTGCTCGACCCGCCGCAGGACGCCGAGTCCGCCGAGGACCTCGCCGTACTCGGCGAGGCCAACCGGGCGGTACTCGCCGGGATCAGGCAGCTGCCGCCGCGGCCAGCGCGAAGCCGTCGTGCTCCGCTACTACCTGGATATGACTGAGGAACAGGCCGCCCAGGCGATGGGCGTCAGCCGGGGCACCGTCAAGTCCGCCACCTCACGGGGCCTTGCTGCCCTCGCTCGCATGCTCGAGGAGTCCAAGTGAGCACCGACGACCGCATCAGCATTGAGCACCGGGTCCGCATCGCCACCCGGGCCCGTGCCAGCCTGGTCCGCGACCTCCGCCCGCTGCCCGCACCCGGCAGGTTCCCCCTACGGCACCGGAGCGCGCCTCGCGCATCCCGCTCGCGCAGCTGGCTTACCTGGGGCGTTCCGCTCGCCGCCGCCGCGGCCATCGCGGCGGTCGCGCTGAGCCTGGCCGCCGTCCGCCACGACAACACGCTGCCGGGCAAGCCTTCGCCACCCGCCATCGAGACACAGGGCATTCCCCGCTACTTCGTGGCCATCGAGCAGGTGCCCTTGCTGGGCAGCGCACCCAAGGCGCTGATCGTCGGCGACGACCAGACCGGCGCCGTGGTCGCCACCGTCCCCGCGCCGCGCGGCGTCACCCTCGGCCGCGTCGTGGGCCTGGCCGACGACCGTACCTTCCTCGTCACCGGGGTCGCGGGTGACGCATCGTCGAACTGGAAGGCCATCTGGTACCTGCTCCGCATCGCTCCGGGCACCGCTCATCCGTACCAGCTGACGAAGATGCCGGGCAGCGTCGTCTACGGCACCGACTTCGCGGTCTCGCCCGACGGCACCGAACTGGCCGTCGAGTCGTCGCCGAGCCTGCACCTCACGAAACTGACGGTCGTCTCCCTCGCGTCAGGCAAGACGCTGCGCAACTGGACCACCACCACGGCCATCCAGCTGGCTCCGGCGGCGGCGGACCTCTCCTGGCTGTCCGACGGCAAGCACGTGACGTTCGGCGCCGTGTACACCACCAGCATGCAGGTACGCACGCTCGACGTGACGGCGCCAGGCGCGGACCTGCTCGCCGACAGCCGGGTGCTTGTCACCATTCCGCTGTCGGGCGCGGGCGCCTGCGAGACGGCGCAGGCCACGCCGGACGGCGGGATCGTTGCCTGTGCCACCCAGTACAACTTCGTGAGCCAGAGCGGCCCGAGCGCGGACTGCCCGAAGCATGGGCCTGGGTTCATCGCCTACTCCGTCCGCACCGGCAAGCCGGCCCGCGTGCTGTACCGGTACTCGAAGCCGTGCACCTCAGGGATCGCCAACACGGTGTGGCTTGACGCCTCGGCCAGCCACGTCATCGGCGCGGTGCGATTCCCGTCGGCCTCGGACGCGGTGGACACCGGCGAGCTCGGCGTGATCACCCGGACCGGGGGTTTTCAGCCCGTCAAGTTGCCGAAGGCGGTAATCCCCGCGGACTTCGAGTCCATGACCTTCTAGCCCCGGCCCGCCAGCCCGCACAGCCGCAGCCTCGGAACATTCTCCGGGGCTGCGGCATGCTGTCCAGGTGACTTTGGCAACCTTCAGGTCCCCCCGGCATCTCTAAGTACGTGGATTCGCCCGTGCAAGCACGCCGCGCCGCCTTCGCCGGCCCCGGAGACCCTGTCCCGCTCGACGCCAGGCAGCATGTCTCCGCGCTGTACCAGGAACACGCGCTACCGCTGGTCAAGCTGGCCATCCTGATGACCGGCGAGCAGGAGACCGCGGAAGACGTCGTTCAGGACGCCTTTCTCGCCCTGTACCGCCGCTGGCCGTCGCTGCGCGACACCGGCAGCGCCGTCGGCTACCTCCGCTCGACCGTGCTCAACGGCTGCCGGATGATCCACCGCGTCAGGCACCGCCGCCAGGGCGTCGTGCTCGACCCGCCCGCGCCGGCCGAATCGGCGGAGGCCGAGGCCATGATCTGCGAGGCGCACCGCGAGGTCCTTGCGGCGCTTCGCCAGCTGCCGCCGCGGCAGCGCGAGGCCGTCGTGCTCCGCTACCACCTGGACATGACCGAGCAGCAGGCCGCCGAGGCGATGGGCGTCTCGCGTGGCACCGTCAAGTCCGCCACCTCCCGTGGCATCGCCGCCCTGGCCCGCATGCTCAAGGAGGAGGAGCACTGATGAGCGTCGAAGACCGTCTTCGCGCCGCCGCCCGCGCCCGCACCGACGTGGTCACCAGCGTCCGCCCCCTGGAACTGCCCGGCGAGTTGCCCGCGCCCGTCCGCCGGAACCGCCGCACAAGCCGCTGGTTCAGCTGGGGCGCTCCCATCGCGGCTGCGGCGGTTGTCACCGCCCTGGCTCTGACTCTCGCCCTGCTCCGCCAGGCGGACGGCACGCAGCCCCGCCCGTCGGTGTCCACCTCGGACTCGGCCGCGGCGGCGTCGATACCCCGGTACTACGTGGAGCTGGCGTACACCGGCAGCACGAGTTCGCAGATGAAGGCGATCGTCGGCGACGACCGCAACGGCCGCCTGATCGCGGATCTCCACCCGACGGCCAGCCAGAACTTCTACGGCGTGACGGCCGCCGCCGACGACCGGACGTTCGTGGTGATGAACTACGACAACCTGAACCCGCAGACCACCTGGTACCTGCTCCGCATCGCCCCCTACACCGCTCATCCCGCCCGGCTGACGAAGCTGCCCATCAAGCCGGTGTTTGCTCATGTCAGCGGCCTCGCGCTGTCACCCGACGGCCGCGAGCTCGCGGTCATGTGGCGAACCGCCACCACGCAGACCAACGCTGTCAGCTGGCTGGCTGTCTACTCCATGTCTTCCGGCGCCAAGCTGGCCACCTGGGTCACGTACGGCGACAACGAGAACCTGATCGGCGGGCCGAACGAGGCAGGCCTTTCCTGGGTCAACGGCGACCGCGGCCTCGACTTCCGGTGGGCCACCCCCCCGCGGGTCTCGAAGTCCGGCAAGGTCGTCACTCCCGGCAAGCTCACGATTCGCGCGGTCGACGTGACCGCCGGCCCGCACGACCTGCTGGCAGACAGCAGGGTGGTCATGCAGTTCCCGAGGAGCGTCACACAGCAGAAGACCCGTACCTTCGTGACACCTTGCGCCAGCTCGCTTGCCGCCAGGAACGGAAGCGTCGTCTGCGGTACTGTCGCCGCCAGCTGGGTTTCGGGGGAGGAGGGTTGCCGCTATGTGCAACCGTCGTTCCTCAGCTACTCGGCGGCCGCTGGGAAGGTCCTCTACCGGTACCAGGGCAACTGCCTGAACGGGCAATCCGAGGTGCTGTGGACGGACCCCTCAGGCAGCCACGCCATCGCTTTCCTCCTCCTCGCCTTCAAGGGCGTGAAGGCATCGGCGGGAGACAAGTTCGGCGTTGTCGGCGGCGGCCGCCTCACCCCGTTGCCCGCCCTGATCGTGCCCAGTGGCGCCGTCGACAGCGCCGGAAGCATCGCCTTCTAGCCAGGCAGCGGTACCGCTAGCCAGGCAGCGGTACCGCGGCGATCTCCGCGAGCAGCGCCTCCTTGTCCGCGGCGGGGAGGAAGGAGGCGAGCACCCCGTTCGCCGCGAATCCCGCCAGCTCGGCGGGGGAGAACCCGAGGTCGCGCGCGGCCACCAGGTACTCGTTGCTCAGCGAGGTGCCGAAGAATGGCGGGTCGTCGCTGTTCAGTGTCACGAACAGCCCGGCCTCCGTCATCCGCCGCAGCGGGTGCTCCGCGTACGACGGCACGCACCGGGTGCACACGTTCGACGTGGGTGACACGTCGACGGGAAGCTGATTCTCGGCCAGGTAGGCAAGCAGTGACGGGTCCGCGACCGAGTTGATCCCGTGCCCGATGCGCCGCGCGCCCAGGTGCCTGATCGCCTCCCACACCGTTTCAGGACCGGTCGTCTCCCCGGCATGCGGCACGGCGGGCAGCCCCGCCGCGGCGGCGGCCGCGAACACCGACCTGATCAGCTCCGTGTGCGGCGCCCGCGCCGCCTCGATTCCGCCGATGCCGAACGCGACGATCCCGGCCGGCGGGTGCTCGAGCGCGAGCCGGAGCGCCGCCCGCGCGTCGCTACCCGCGCTCTCGCTGGGGAACTCGACGATCCACCCGATCCGCACCCCGTGCTCGGCGAGCGCGTCGCGCGCGCCGGCGTCAAGCGCCGCGGTGATCACCGCGTCCGGCAGGCCGAGACGCTGGAACGCGTACGGGCCGAACTGGATCTCCGCGTACCGCACGCCCTGCGCGGCGAGGTTGCGTGCCACGCCGCGCACCAGGTCCGCGAGGTCCTCCGGCTCGGCGATCAGCCCGCTGACCGCGTGGTAGACGTCGATGAAGTGCGGGAAGTCGCGGAACGTGTAGAAGTCCCGCAGCTTCTCCTCGTCGGCTGGCACTCCGCGATCGGGATGCCGTCGCGCCAGCTCGAGCACGGTATCGACCGGTGCAGAACCGATCAAATGAACGTGAAGTTCAACCTTGGGCAGGGCCGCTATGAACGCCTGGAGAGGTTCCATGCCGAAAACGCTAACAGCGACGGAACAAATCGCTGGTCTTTCTAACATCAGAAAGTTAAGTTAGCTCAAGGCAACCTTTCCGCCGGCACCGGGCCTACTTGGCGGCCTTCGCCTTGGCGGCGGCCTTCATTGCCTGCTTGTGCGAGCGGACCTTGCCGAGCGACTCGTCGTCGCTGATGTCGGCGACCGACACGTGCGACCCCTCAGCGCCGAACGGCCCGGCCGCCTCCCGCCAGCCGGGCGGCTGGACGCCGAGCTGCTTGCCGAGCAGCGCCACGAAGATCTGCGCCTTTGCCGCGCCGAAGCCGGGCAGCGCCGCCACCCGCTTGAGCAACTCCGTCCCGGAGGAGGCGGTCGTCCACAGCGCGGCGGCGTCACCGTCATACTCGGAACCGATCAGCTTGGCCAGTTCCTGGGTCCGCGCCGCCATCGCCTTGGGGAACCGGTGCAGCGCCGGGCGCTCGGAAAACACCGCGGCGAGCGCCTCCGGGTCGTACGCCGCGAGCTCCTCAGCGGACGGTTCGTGCCCAAGCCGCCGCACCAGGTCGCGCGGCGCGGAAAATGCCCGTTCCAGAGGCACTTGCTGATCGAGTAGCATCGCGATTAGGAGTGCAAGCGCGTTCCGGGTCAGCAGTTCGTTGGCCTCGTCGTCAACCGGCAGCGAGATCGGCACAGCGGTCCTCCACGGTAAACGGATAAGCTGGACCCCGAGGGCTGAGGATGCCCCGGGTGGGTCCGGATGGATGGAGTCATCATGACACCGAGCACCAAGGTCGGGATCGCCGGGATCATTCTCGGACTGATCCTGCTGGCCGTTCTCCCCTGGTGGGCCGCGGTGGGGATCATCATCATCGCCGCAGCCATCCCGGTGGGCGGGTACATGGCACTGGACAAGTCGCAGCGCCGACGCCTGCGCGCAATCCGCTCCCGTCAGCGCGACGGCTACTAAACACCGGGCGACGCCCCTTGCCATCGGGCGCCAAGCCTACGACCCGGGCTGGCGAGTCCGCCAGGTACCTGCCAGCCCGGGAGCCTTGATTACCTGCCCTCGGACACCCGCGTGATGTAGGTGATCCCGGTGAAGGACTGGTAAATCTCGAGCGGATCGTCTCCCGCGATCCGCACCGACCGCGTGCCTGACCGCTCGACGCCCTTGACCCAGGACGCGAGGTGGGCCATGTCCGCCGTTTGCATGTCGATGTCCAGCCTGGCAGGCAGGTCGATGTCCGGCAGCGGGATCGACCCGAGCCGCCGCACCGCCGCCTCGGCCCCGGCGGAAATCATCTCACGTGCCTCTTCCGGGTGGACCGCGGCCGCCGCGAACCGGGTGACAGAGCCCTTCACGATCACCGGCTCGGCCCCCTTCAGGAACGCCTCACCCTCGTCGGCCGTCACCTGGTCCCCGGTGATCAGCGCGACAGGCACCCCGTGCCCGAGCGCCACGAGCGCGTTGATCCCCGACTCGCCGCACTCCACGCCGTTCAGCCGCACCCGCGAGATCACCGTTGGGTTGTAGGTGTGCGAGAGCACCGACGGCTCGCCGGAGATCGACCCGTGGTACCCGACGAAGAACACCGCGTCGAACGAGTCGTCGAGCCCCTCCATCATGTAGCGGGGCTTGTGCCGCCCGGCGATGCAGACCGCCCGCCCGTGCAGGTCAGCCGGGTTGAGGTTGTTCATGGTGCCGTGCGAGTCGTTGCAGACGATCTCCGTGGCCCCGCCCGCGAGCGCCCCGTCGATCGCGGCGTTGACCTCGCCGAGCAGCAGCGCCCGTCCCTCCTCGTATGGCTGGCCAGGCGGTCCGCACTGGGACCAGTCGACGATCCCCGCCACGCCTTCCATGTCGAAGGAAATAAAGATCTTCACAAACCCATTATCCCGAACGGATGCGGCTTTCTCGCCACACGTTACGTTGAAACCCCAGATCAGGGCGTACAACGACAGGAGTCTGATCATGGCAGTGCGTCGCCTGAACCACGCGGTGCTGTACGTCAACGGCCTCGCCCGCGAGGTCGAGTTCTACACCGCCACGCTCGGCTTCCAGGTGCGCATGGAGATACCTGGCCAGGCCGCGTTTCTCCGTGCACCGGACTCGGCCAACGACCACGACCTGGGCCTTTTCGAGATAGGGACCGGCCACGCGGACGGCCGCCCGAAGGTGGGCCTGTATCACCTGGCCTGGGAGGTCGGCACCCTGGCCGATCTGGTGGAGACAAGGAAGCGGCTCGTGGACGCCGGCGCCCTGGTCGGGGAGAGCGACCACCGCCTGTCGAAGTCCCTGTACGCCAAGGACCCGAGCGGCATCGAGTTCGAGGTCCTGTGGCGGGTCCCGGTTGAGGACTGGGAGGCCGAGCTCGCCCGCGACGGTGGCTTCACCGTCCCGCTCGACTGGGACCGCACCCTGTCCCGCTGGGACCCGGACCTGAAGACCGGCGCCGCCGCCAATTCGCCCACCTAGGCGGCGCAGCGTCCAGGCAGGCGGCCCGGATTAGCCGGCGGAACCCGACACGCAGAACTCGTTGCCCTCGGGATCGGCGAGCGTGACCCAGGCGTGCGGCCCTTGCCGGCCCTCGTGCAGGAACTTCGCGCCGCGCACGACCAGGTCCGCCACGGCGCGCTGAAGGTCGTCGGCGCCGATGCGCACGTCGAGATGGACCCGGTTCTTGACCGTCTTAACCTCGGCGACCAGCTGGAATAGCATCCTCGGTGCGCGCGTCGTCCCCTCGGGATGGCTGATCGCCGCCCCCTCCCGCCACACGAGCGCACCGTTGTGCACCGTGGTGTCGCTCTCTTTGGCGTGCCCGGCGCTGATCATCCGCTTGATGAACGCCTCGTCCTGCGGCTCGACCTGCCAGCCCAGCGTCTTGGCCCACCAGCCGGCCAGCACGTGCGGTGCCGCACAGTCCACCGTCACCTGGAACTCATACGCCATCGCGGCAGTAACCTCCCGGGAAGTTTCTTCCCGGGCAACGTTAGCCGCACCCCCCGACATTTGCCCCCGCCCCGCGATATCCCTCTTTTCCGCCCGCCCGCGAGCTCGTTCGCGGGCCACGCTTGCCCCTCCCGTTCTAACCCCGTGGCACACAGAGCCAATTCATTCTGGCCCTGTGGCACACAGGGCCAGCTCTATTGGTCGCGTGGCACACAAAGCCAGAATGATCGAGCCGCCACGTCCCATCACGAGCATCACAAGCCCCGGCTATCTCACCAGTCGCAAGCGGTGAGCCGTCCGCTTCGCCTGGGCCGAGCCAGCCACCTCAGCAAGGCGTGGCCCGGCCGGCCAGCCGGCAACTGCTAGCGGCGGCGGGTGGGGGGGAGCGGCTGGGTGGGGCTGGTGCGGCTCCCGGGCGGGTTGGGGCCGAGGGGGGAGCGGAGCCGGGTGGTGGCGACGATCCTGGCCGCGATCGTGATCACGATCGCGATGGGCAGCGTCTGGGGCAGTTCTTCCTGCGGGACGAGGGTGACGGCCGCGACTGCGATCGTCGCGCCGCCGATCGCGACCGCGAGCGCGGCCATGACCCGCCGGCTGAGCACCGTGCGGCGGGCGAGCAGCCTGGCCTCGCGTGGCAGCCGGGTCATCATGATCACGAAGGAGATCAGGGTGCCGAGGGCGAGCGCGCCGAAGCCGGCGGCAACGGGGAGCCCGCCGGTGTGCGTGATCGCGGGTATCCACAGCAGCAGCATCGCGATCAGCACGAAGATGTAGATCATCCGCGACACCGACCTGACGATCACCACGTCGATGTTCCTGCTGTAGATGTGCTCGCCAGGCGTGGTCCGCGCCGCGCTGATGAAGTGCCTGATCGCGCCGACCGTGTCGTGGCGGCGCAGCCGGATCCGGCCGAGCTCGTTCATGGCGCCGCTGTGCGCCGGGTCGAGCGCCAGCGCGCGCTCCTGGTGCCCGCGCGCGCCGTCCAGGTCGCCGCGGGCGAGTGCCACCTTGCCGGAAAGGAAATGCACGTCGGGCTCGTCAGGCGCCAGCCTGCGCGCCTCGGCGGCCGCCGAGGCGGCGACGGCGGGCTGGCCGGCCGCGAGCGCGGCCTGCGCGACGCAGACGTGCGTCTGCCAGTAGGCGGGAGCGAGCCGCCTGGATTCCGCGGCGGCCCGCAGCGCCTCGGCGTGGTTGCCCAGGTGCATCAGGGCGTTGGAGGCGAGCCGGTGCGGCCACTCCTCGGCGGGCTCGATGGCGGCGGCCCTGTTGGCTGCGTCGACCGCCTCGGCGAACCGGTCCGCGCCCAGGTGCGCCCGGGCGAACAGGCACCAGGCGCGGCCGCTGCCCGGCTCGGCGGAGACCAGGCGGGCGAGCAGGACCGAGGCCTCGTCGTAGCGCCCGAGGTCGAGCATCGTGGCGGCGCGCGCCAGCTCCTGCCTCAGCTCCGGGATGGCCGCTCCTTCGTCCACTGCGCTTTCAGCCCAGTCGCCGCGTCAGATCAGTCGCCGCTTGCGCAGGTATGCCACCAGATCATCGTAAGCGCCGCCCTCGTTGGCGAACAGCGCGACGTTCCGCGCCGTCTCGAACCAGGTGCCGAGCGACGGCCTGACCTCCCCGACGGCCGCCTCGAGGTCCGCCTGGCCGATCAGCCGTGGCTCGCCGGTGCGTACCGAGTCGAGCAGCGCCGACTCCGCTGCCGTCTCGCAGATGTGCGCGATGTCCGCGCCCGAGTACCCGTCGGTCAGCCGTGACAGCCTGGCCAGGTCAATCCCGGCCACCGGCCGGTCACGCAGGTGAAAGCGGAACACGCCCTCGCGCGCCTGGCTGTCAGGCGGCAGCACGAGCAGCGTGCGGTCGAAGCGACCGGGGCGGCGCAGCGCGCTGTCCACGTCCCACGGGTGGTTGGTCGCCGCGAGCAGGAACACCCCGGTGTTGTCCGACGCGACGTCGTCCAGTTCGAGCAGCAGCTGGTTGACCGCCGAGCGCATCGGGGTGTTCCGCAGCTGCGAGCGCTTCTGCCCAATCGCGTCGACCTCGTCGAGGAACACGACGCACGGGGCGTTGCGCCGCGCCACCTCGAACAGCTCGTGGATGTTGCGCTCGGACCGGCCGACGAACATGTCGATCAGGTCCGCGAACGACACCGTGATGAACCGGGCGCCGAGTTCGCCCGCCACCGCGCGGGCGATGAACGTCTTGCCGCAGCCTGGCGGCCCGTAGAGCAGCAGGCCGCCGCGGAGCGACTTGCCGTAGAGCTTCCGCAGCTCGGGGTTGCGCATCGGGGCGAGGAACGCGGCCTCGAGCCGCTTCTTGACCTCGTCGAGGCCGGCCACGTCGGCCAGCGTCAGCCCGGTGTGCTCGGCGTCGTAGGCGCTTGCCTCGTCCAGGCCGGCGGAGACCGATTCTTCACCGACAAACATGGCCGGCAGCACGTCACGCAGCTCATCCTCGGCCTGGGACCAGTCGTAGCCCTCGGTCACGTCGTCGCGCGTCTCGGCTGCCCCGCCGTCGCCAGCACCGCCCTCACCAGCACCGCTCTCGCCAGCACCGCTTGCACCAGCACCGCGATCGGCAGCACCGCCGTCAGGAGCACCGCCATCTGCCGCGCGGCCGGCATCCGCGCGGCCGGCATCCGCGCGGCCGGCATCCGCGCGACCTGCGTCCGCCCGGCCCGCGTCCGCCTGGCCGCTCGCGTCCCCCGCGGCAGGCGCCGAGGATTCTCCAGAACGGGTTCGTGACTCCGCCTCCCCCGCAGCGGGGGACGCGGGCGGGCCGGAGACCTCAGCCGGCGACGTGAGCATTCTCATCGCCTGTGCGTTGCCCGGCTCGCGCTGCAGCACGGCGCCGAGGTGCCGCACCGCCTCGTCGCGGTGGCCCGAGCGCAGCAGCATCGTCGCGAGATGCAGGCGAAGCGGCACGTCGTCGGGCATCGCGGCCACCGCATTGCGCAGGCTTTCCAGGAGCGGGTCAGATTCCATGCGCCAGTTCCGGGATGTTGAATGCCACCCCTCCACACTATGGTCCGTACCGGCCCAGTGCGTACCGTCCTAGCAACAACAGAGGTAAGGAACAGGCAGTCCAGGGGACGGTCCTTGGCCCGCCAGCGCGCGGACTTCGGGGGGTACGGGGGGGTCGTCCCCTCGGGGGAATCGCTGTAGCCGCGCGCCCGATACGGTGGCGGTTTTTGCCATCGGGCGCGCGGCTACAGCCCCGCCGCCAGTTCCCTGAGATAAGCGTGGATGCCCTCGTACGCGCGCCCGGGCAGGTACCGCTTGGGCATCTTCGCGATCGAGGTGTAGTTGGTGTCGCACACGTTGGCGAGCGGCGACTCCACGGCCTGCGTGACGAACTGGTAGGCGTCAAGCTTGTCGAGCCGGCACAGGCCCGCGACCCAGGTCACCATGTCGTGCTGCGCGATGCGGAACGCGTCCTCGAGGGGGCGCGCCGAGCCGGCGGACATGATGTAGTCGTCGTTCTCCAGCCGCGGCCACGGCGTCGCGGGCAGCCCGTCGCCCGCACCCTTGATGAGGTCCACGATGAGCACCGTGTTCATCGCGCACTCGACGGCGACGCCGCAGGTCTCGCCCTCGCCCTGGCGTGCGTGCCCGTCGCCGAGCGACAGCAGCGCGCCTGGCACGTTGACGCCGAGGTAGCAGGTGGTGCCCGCGCGCATCTCCGGGGTGTCCATGTTCCCGCCGAACGCGTCGGGCACAAGCGCCGAGCGCACCTCGCCGCCCGCCGGGGCGACGCCCACCGTGCCGTGCATCGGCGACATCGGCAGGTCGGCGGTGAAGTCGGACTTGCGCGCGGTGAACCGGCACAGCTGCTTGTCCCTGTCGAGGTGCCAGATCCACATGATCTCTTCGAGCGGCTCGTTGAGCAGCGCGGTCAGGTGGGTGCCGGTCAGCGCGCCGAACAGCGGCACCGTGGTCGACGCCGCCCAGTCGCGCGACGGCGTCAGCGACACGAAGTGCACCGCGACGGTGTCGCCAGGCTCGGCACCTTCGATGAAGAACGGGCCGGTCTGCGGGTTGAGCCCGGTGATGTTCAGCCGCGACACCAGGTCGTTCTCGCTGGTCACCCGGCCCGCGAAGCAGTCCTCCGTGGACAGGTCGAGCACGCACGGCGTCTTGATCCGCATAACGGGGGCCGCGCCGCCGAACGTCCAGGCGTACTCGCCGGCCCCCGGGTGGTAGGTGATGACGGGCAGGTCGCTCATCGGCGGTCGCTCCTAGCGACAGGCGTTGTCGGCGGCGGTGGACGCGTTGTTCAGCGCGTCCACCGTCTTCGTGGGCACCGAGCCGCTGCCCACGTCGGCCTGGACGCTCTTGAGCTCGTTGAGCAGGCCGGTCAGCGCGGTCTTGACGGTCGCGCTGTGCGCCTTGCCGATCGCGGTGGTCATGCTGGAGACCGCCGCGGTCATGTCCGCGGAGAGCGTGGACTGCGAGGCCTGCGCGTTGAGGTCGTTGATCGTCTTGTTGTAGGCGGCGAGCGCGGGGCCCGCGTACTCCTGACAGCCCGGGTCGCTCGGCCCCATCAGCCGGGGTGCCACGATCACGGCTGCGATCGCGACGACGGCGAGAACGCAAGCAACGGCGACGAGCGCACGGTTCCGCTTGGTGGACAGCCCGCCCGCGCTCACGCGCTTGACGGCGGCCAGGCCAGCCGCCGGGGTGAGCGAACCGAAGCGGGCGAACGCGCCGGTGTTGCCGCCGCGCTCGGCCGGACCGCCGGGTCCGCCGGGCCCGCCCGGTCCGCCGAAAGCACCAGGACCGCCAGGACCGCCGGAGAAGCCGGGCCCGGCCGGAACGAGGGCACTGCCGAGACCGCCAGGGCCACCGGAGGGACCGCCGGGCCCGCCAGGACCGAAGCGTGGGTCGAAGCCTGCCTGGCCCGGACCCTGTCCGAAGCCGGCCTGGCCAGGACCCTGTCCCTGGTAAGGCCCCGGACCGCCGAACTGTGGCCCCGCGGGGAACTGGGGTGCCGGCGCGGCCGGCGTCGGTGCGAACGACGCGGGGCCATGGAAAGGCCGGCCCGCGGGGAACTGCTCCTGCTGCGGCCCGCCGAATCCGCCTGGCTGCTGCGGCGCGAATCCGCCCTGCTGCCCGGGACCAGGGAACTGCCCGCCAGGACCGAACCCGTTACCGGGCCCGAACCCCTCACCAGGACCGAATCCGTTGCCAGGACCGGAACCGTTGCCTGGGCCGAACCCGTTGCCTGGGCCGAACCCGTTGCCTGGGCCGAACCCGTTGCCTGGGCCGAACCCGTTGCC
>Ga0335083_10003364_pt1 | contig 20794 bp, 16 predicted proteins | sample Lox_Sample_42_FD_206716 | JGI IMG/M metagenome (GOLD analysis project Ga0335083, IMG submission 206716) | Soil microbial communities from Loxahatchee National Wildlife Refuge, Florida, United States - Lox_Sample_4.2 | ecosystem: Environmental > Terrestrial > Soil > Wetlands | place: USA...
TGTCATGTTCGTTGCTCGATTTAAGCAATACGAGCAGGCATTGCGTCAGTTGTCACGAATTCTGACGTTTTTCCAGTCCCACCAACCTTTCGATACACGCAACGCACCCGCCCTTCCCGTTGGTATCCCGCAACTGACAACGGAGCTTGTGACCCTGCCGCTGGCCGAGCAGAACGACATCTGGAATGCGCTGCGCGCGGCATTCCAGCCTTCGTTGCTGTATCGCGTCCGCATGCTTGTATTCCCGGATACGAAGCCATCGGTCCTGAGACCGATCACCGACGAACCGCAGCGAAACCTGATCGATGCCAGCGGCCGCGCTTTTTGATCTTCGGATCACCCATCCATTCTACACCGACACGCGGTGTGGCGATCTGTCGATCGCGGCTACGCCGGATACCGATGCGCTGATGCGCCGGTTGAAGTTGACGCCGAAGATCTTCGCCGATCATGTCAGCGTTTACGCGGGCCTGACCGGCCGCGGCACCGCGGTGGCTGCCGCTGCGGCCCCGGTCTCGCTCGGCTTCGTGCTACGCCTGAACAGGGGCGAGTTTCCGCTGATCACCGATTTGTCGAGCCTGTCAGCGCAGATCGCACCGTTGTTCACCAACGCCGGCGTCGCGACAGCCGACACGATGAACCTGCGCCTAACCACCCGTACGGCGAGCACGACCCAAACGCTTGTCTCCGTTGCCTCATCGGCTGCGGAAACGTTCGCCCTGCCGGCAAGCGCCTTGCCGGGCGCCGTACCCGCGGAGGTCTCTGTCTCGGGTGCTGGCGCCGTCAAGGCCGTGTCGCCGGATGGGCGGGCCGTCACCATTGACACCTCTGGCATCGCGAAGGGGGCGTCCTTCCAGATCACCTACCCCGTTCGCCCCACGCGCCCCCCTGAGACGCTGGCCGAAGTCGCGCTGACCCTGGATGCCGGTCTCCTGACCCCGGCCGCGCTGCCGCGTGGCTTCATCATTCCGTTCGCAGCGGACGCATCGTTTTGGGCATATTACGTCGTGATGAACTTCGGCGGCGATATTTCCACTCTCCGGATTGTCGACGCCACGCCAGGCAACGCGCCCCGGGCCATAAGCTTCGCTGACAACAGACGAACTGATCTCAGCCAGACCCCCGACACCGGCGACGCCGCAGGTCAGGATCTGCTGCGCCGCAATCCGGGGCGGCGGGTGATCCGGTTCCTGTCCGATGCCGCGGTCCCTGCTCGCGAAATCCCGCTCAGCCAGCTTGAGCTGCATCTGGGCGACGTGAAGCTGGCCGGTAATTTGTCCAATCCGCAACCAGGCCATTTTGTTGCATTGCGCAATGTCCCGGCGCCGGCCTCGAACGGGCCCGTGCTGTACCAGGTGCTGACACTGCTATCGAACTGACTTAACCGGCCAACGTCGGCCAAGGTGGAAAAGAAATGAAAATATACAAGACCCCAGGGGTGTATGTCGAAGAGATCTCGACGCTCCCGCCTTCCGTGGCGGAGGTCTCCACCGCGATCCCGGCGTTCCTCGGCTATACCGAGACGGGCGGCCCCGCTATCACGCGGATCACGTCCATGGTGGACTACGTCGCCACGTTCGGCGGCGCCAAGCCCACGACGTTCAACGTCACGACCGTGACCGATCCGGCGACGAGCCTGCCGTCGGTGACCGGCGTGGTCGCGTCCGCGGCCCCCGTGCCCGACCGTCTGATGTTCTACGCGGTGAGCCACTATTTCGCCAATGGCGGCGGCCCTTGCTACATCGTTTCGCTTGGTCCCTATACCCAAACGGTCGCGGCCAACGATTTCCTGACCGCGCTCGACAACCTCGCGCTGGAAGACGAGCCGACATTGATCGTGCTGACCGACGCGGTCCTGCTGCAATCGGCCGACTATTTCTCGGTCGCGCAGAAAGCTCTGGCACAGTGCGACACGCTGCAGGATCGTTTCACGATCCTGGACGTGCCTGGCGGCGACGTAGCGGGCTTCCGCGGCGGCATCGGCATCAACAACCTGTTCTACGGAGCGGCCTATCACCCATATATTCGGACGACGCTCACCGCCGTGATCGACGAGACGACGGTTCAATTGACGAACGCCAGCGCCGCCGCGACGCCAACCACCTGGCAGGCGACGTTCCCGGGCGGGAACGCAAACGGGCTGGTCATCACCCGCACCGCCAGCGACAACGGATCACCGAAGGTCGTGATTTCGGCGGGCGACGGCGGCACAGCGGCCGCCTTCACGATCACGGCTGGCCAACCCACGCTGACGATCAACAACGCCGCAACAAAGACCGCCAAGGAGATCGGCGACCAGTGGGTGACGTTCAAGGCGGCCAACGCGTCGCAGCTGCAGGGCTTCGACATGGCGATCGCGGGCGACGGTTCCGCCGTCATGCAGGCCACCGCGACGCCCGGAGGCGCGGATCTGCCCAAGACCGGTGGCGGTGGCGGCCCGGCGGTCCAGGCGCTGGCTTCGATCCGGCAGAGCGACACAGCTCGTTACAATGCGGTCAAGGCCGCGCTCGCAAACCAGCGCGTCACGCTACCACCCAGCGCGACCATTGCCGGCGTCTACGCCAGCGTAGATCGGGATCGCGGCGTGTGGAAGGCGCCCGCCAATGTCAGCCTGTCGGCGATCATCGCCGCCGACAGAAAGATGACTGACGCCGATCAGGAAGGGCTGAACGTCGACCCGACCGCGGGCAAGTCCATCAACGCCATTCGCGACTTCACCGGAAAGGGCACGCTGGTCTGGGGCGCGCGGACGCTGGCCGGCAACGACAACGAATGGCGCTACGTACCGGTGCGCCGGCTTTTCATCACCGTCGAGGAAAACACGCGGAAGGCCAGCGCCTTCGCGGTGTTCGAGCCGAACGACGCGACCACTTGGCTCAAGGTGCGCGGCACGATCGAAAGCTATCTTTATTCCCTATGGGAACGCGGCGCTCTCGCGGGGCCGACGCCGGACGCTGCCTATTACGTCCATGTGGGCCTGGGTAAGACCATGACCCAACAGGACGTGTTGGAAGGCCGGATGATCGTGGAAATCGGCATCGCCGCGGTGCGGCCCGCGGAATTCATCGTCCTGCGGTTCATGCACAAGCTGCAACAAGCCTGAGCCGTAAACCCTAGGATAAAGGAACGAAACGATGGCCGTCAGCGCCGCCGACATCAAGGCAACCTACCCGCTGCCCGTCTACAACTTCCGCGTTGAGATCGGTCCGACCGAGGTCGCTTTCTCTGAAGTCTCGGGCCTGTCGCTGCAATACGAAGTGACCGCGTTCATGGAAAGCCCAACCGGCGGCGGCTCGCCCGGGCCGCGCACCGTGTACATGCCGGCTCAGCTGCAACCGGTAAACATCACGATGAAGAAGGGCCTGACCAGGGCCACCAGCGTGCCGGCGCTGTACGGCTGGATCAGCACGATTGCGCTAAACCAGGTGGAAAAGAAGGACATCGTCGTGCGGCTGTGCGACGAGCAGGGCAAACCGGTGATCAGCTGGAAGGTGGTCAACGCCTTCCCGACCAAGCTCGACGCGCCCAGCTTCGATGCCAAATCCAACGATGTGGCGATCGAATCGATGGAGCTGCGAGCTGATTCGATCGTAATCACCGAAGACTGACGCTAGGCGGACTGCAGAGAAATGCCCGACAGCAAGGCCACGCAGAAAGCCTCGTATCCGCTGCCGGTGTACAATTTCCGGGTCACGGTGGGCGGGCAGGCAGCCAGCTTCACCGAGGTGTCGGGCCTGATGGTTGAATATGAAACGGTCACCTACCAGCACGGCTTCAGCCGGTGGGAAGGAGAGTCGGTGGCGCGCGTGCCGAAGATCGGCCACCAGACGATAACGATGAAGAAAGGCACGACGGTCAGCGGAACATTCCTAGCGAACTGGCTTACCGCTGACCCGCCATCAGCCCGGCCGCTGGCGATCAGTCTCTGCGACGAAGTGGGAAATCCGGTTGTGGTCTGGCACGTAAAAGAGGCAATTCCCGTCAGGCTGACGGCGCCGGGCTTCGTCGCCTCATCGAATGAGGTTGCGATCGAATCGCTGGAAGTTCTGGCTGCCGGCATTTCCGTGGAGCATGTCTGACCATGCCCGTCAGCGATCTTGCGCTCGGCTTCCGGTTTGGGGTCTTTTTCTTTGTGGGCGGACTCGTGCCGAACCCGATAGATATCCGCTTCCAGCGCGTATCGGGGCTGAGCGCCACGGTGTCGTTGAAAACCCACGCGGAAGGCGGGCAGAATCTATACGCGCACCGTTTCCCCGAGGCCATCGGCTACCAGAACCTTGTGCTGGAGCGCAGTGCGCCGCTGATTTCCCCGCTCGACATCGAGTTCAACCTGTCCCTGTCGCTGTTCAAGTTTTCGGCTTCCAACGCGCTGGTGACGCTGTTCGATGACAGCGGCGTGCCGACAGCGGGTTGGATGTTTCTGAACACCTATCCGGTCAAGTGGGCCACATCGGACCTGGATGCGAAGCAAAACGGTATTGTCATCGACACGCTGGAACTGGCCTACACGCGCATGCAGATCATGAGGCTCTGAGCCATGCCGGTCGAAATACGCGAGCTGGTTATCCGTGCCGTGGTTGACCCCGGCGCCGCCGGCGACGATCGGCGCACGGCCATGACTGACGCCGAGCGGGAAGCGCTGATCCAGGCCTGCGTCAGCGAAACGTTGCGGATCCTGCGCCGCGAGAAGGAGCGCTGACGATGGCGTTCCCTGACCTTTTCAAGCTTGAAAAGCTGAAGATCTACGCGTTTTCGGACGCGAAGCGGAAGGCGCCGATTGACGGCTCGCCATTTGAGGCGATGTTCAATCCGCAAACCCTGAGCCAGAGCAACACGAACCTATTTGAGGCTTCAAAGGCGACAGGAGGCGCCACGCAAAGCGCGACCTTCGTCCGCACCCAGCCCAGCGACCTGTCGCTGACGCTCCTGCTCGACGGCACGGGCGTGGAGGAAATGGGACTGGTGAACCTGTTCTCCAGCCCCAAGACCGTTCAGGACAGGATCGATGACTTTTTGAGGCTGGCACATCAGCCGCAGAGCGACACGCACGAGCCGAGCTTTCTGAAAGCGCAATGGGGAAAGTTTACTTTCGAGTGCCGGCTGTCCGCGATCACGATCAACTATACCAGCTTCGATCGTGACGGATCTGCACTACGCGCGGAGCTTGCGCTCACCCTCGCCGCGGATAGCGATATCGCCAAGCAGCAATCAAAGGCTGCGCTGACGTCTCCAGACGTCTCGCATTCGCGCCTCGTCGGAGGCGGGGATACGCTGCCTTTGATGACCGCGCGGATTTACGGATCGACGGCGCCGATGATCGGCGTCGCGCGTGCGAACGGGCTTGACCATATTCGCGCCCTTGCCCCCGGCCAGGCGCTTATCTTCCCACCTTTGGCACGATAGGGACGCGCAGTGCCAGCGGGGATTGGAGCGGGCTTCGTCGTCGCCACCGTCCTGGTCGACGGGCAGGCGATCGACTCCACAATCGCACTCATTGCCATTGACGTGATGCGCGCCGTCAACCGCGTTCCGGTCGCGCTAGTTACGGTGCAGGCGCCGGGTTCGCTGCTAGGCGAGACGCTGTTGATGGCCGGTGGCCCGTTCAAGCTGGCCTCCCAGGTCGAAGTCTCACTGCGAAGCACGGACAACCAGGATGTCAAGATCTTCAAGGGCCTGGTCACAGCGCTGGACGTGTTTACACGCGGTGGTGCGTTGGTCCTCTCCGTCACCATCAAGGACAAGGCGGTGGCGCTGACTGGCGCCCGCCACAGCAAGATCTGGACCGACAGCACCGATTCCGACGCGATCAGCAACCTGATCTCCGGCGCAAGTTTGTCGGCCGGCGATATTCCCAGCACCCAACCCACGCATAAAGTACTGGTTCAATACGAGTCCACCGATTGGGATTTCATCCTGTCGCGCGCCGATGCGCAGGGTCTGCTTGTCGTCGCGCTGGATGGAAGCGTCTCACTGAAGAAAATGGACCCCTCCGGCGAGGCAACTCTCGCGGTCAAACACGGCATCGACGATGTCAGGGACCTTCATTTCGAGGTGGACGCCACGACGCAGATGGCCAGCCTGACCAGCCTCGCTTGGGACCCAAACCAGCTTCAACCGGCGCCGCCTTCTGCGGCGAATGACCTGTCTCTCCCTCAAGGCAATATCGCTGGCAGTTCCGTTGGCGACGGTCTCGGGTTCGGGGCGTATCACATCACCCACATGGTTCCGCTCGAGTCCGATGAGGCAAAGACCTGGGCGTCGTCCCGCGTGGCGCGGGCGCGGCTGGCGTTGATTCGCGGACGCGTCTCCGTTGGCGGGGTCCCAGGCATCGGCGTGATGGATGTCGTTTCACTCTCGGGGTTTGGGGATAAATTCAACGGCAACGTGCTGGTCACCGGCGTCCGGCACCGCGTCGATTCGAACGGCTTCACGACGGATCTTCAGTTCGGCCTGGCGCCGGAGCCCGTGGGGCGCCTGCCGGACATCGCGGATATGATGTCGGGCGGCCTCTTACCGCCAGCCGCCGGCCTGCAAGTCGGCACGGTCATCGACAACGCCGATCCGGACAAGCAAGGCAGGGTAAAGGTTTCGATTCCGGCGATTGCGACCGATCAGACCGCTTCGATCTGGGCTCGGGTCGCCGCGCCGGATGCCGGCAAGGGACGCGGCTTTCTGTTCATGCCTGAGGCGGGAGATGAGGTGATTGTTTCGTTCCTGAACCACGACCCCCGCTTTCCCGTAGTGCTTGGCAAACTGCACGGCGCCAAGAACACGCTGCCTGACGATTTTCAGGATGACAAGAAAAAGGGAATCGTTACGGCAAAAGGCACAAAAATCGTGTTCGCCGAAGCGGACAGCCCCTCGATCACCATCAGCACGCCCGGGGAACGGATCATCACCATGGACGATAAAACCGGGAAGATCATTGTCCAGGACAAAAACAAGAACACAATCACGCTCGATTCGAACGGCATCACCATCGAGTCCGGCAAGGACCTGACATTGAAGGCCTCCGGCAATGTCAAGGTGAGCGGCAGCGCCATCGATCTCAATTGATAAGGGAAACGCCAAACGGCATGACGGAAAATTTCCGGATCTCGCGATTGACCGGCGACGCCGCCTTCCTTGGGCGTGGCTGGGCGTTTCCGCCAGAGTTCGGACCGAACGGGTCCGACGTCGCCACGGTCGCGGGTGAGGAAGACATCGCCCAAAGCCTGCTGATCCTGTTCGGAACCGCGCTGGGCGAACGGGTGATGCGGGAAACCTACGGTTGTGAGCTGACCCGATACATGTTTGAGGAAATGGACCAGTCGCTGCTGACCTCGATCAACAGCGCGATCTCGGACGCGATCCTGTATCACGAGCCCCGCATCCGGCTGGACGGCGTCGACGCCGAGATCGACGATCGGGCTTCGGGGCGGGTTCTCATCTCCGTCCGCTACACGGTCCGCGCGAACAACACGCGGTTCAACATGGTTTATCCGTTTTATCTGATCGAAACGACGGGCCGGGCGGCGTGAGCGACATGATCGTCATCGACGGCGATATGGCCTTGTTCAACCCGAACTTCGGACCGGCGACCGTTGTCGTGCAGCCCGGCACGATGCGCGCCAGCGGTCCCGCCAGCGTGACCGGGAAGAAAGCCTGCGTGGAGGGCGATGAGAAGAATGTTTCCGTGCCCGGCTGCATCTACTTGACCGGCCAGTATTCCATCCCCGGCGCCGGCACGCTGACGATCGCGGCGCTTGGGGGTGATCAGAAAGCAATCAAGACCGCCACCGGCGGCAAGAAACTAATCCTGAAGGGATCCACGTTCACGGCCAAGTTCACCGTCAATGCGCCGGCCCAGCAGCCTCCCCCCGGCCCGGGGCCACCAATCCCGGACGCAACACCGGAGTATTCGGGCACCGGCGCATTCGTCGCGATGGACGCGACCGTGAAGGCGGGATGATCCATGGCGGACCCGCCCGTCGAACTGCCCATCCCGCGCCGTGACGGCGCCAGCCAGGCCGCGCGGCTCCGCGCGGAGCTCGACCCGGCCTTCGTCAGTCTGGACGAGCGCACATCGGCCGACGTGTTCGCCTTCGTCCGGGCGCACGCGCAGAAAATTATCTACTACGACAGCAACAATGAGCCCGCGGGAGACTGGTCAGGCTTCCTTGGCGACCTGACGGACGAGCAGATTCTCGCGTTCCTTGATAACCCGCGTCCCGATGCGGACATCCGCTTGCGCCGGCCGCACCTCGTCCTGTTCCTGGCGCTGTCGAAACTGCTGGAAACCGCTCGCGACGCGATGCGTGGCCTGAGCAGACGGCACTTGGACTACTACTTCAGGCAAGTGCTCCGCCTAGCCGGCCGTCCGCCGGCGCCCGACCACGTCTTCGCGCTGTTCGATCTGGCGGCCAATACGCAGCCCCAGCTTGTTCCGGCCGGCACGCGGCTGGCCGCCGGACGGGACGCCCAGCGTCGGGATCGCGTGTACGTCACGGACAAGGATCTGATTGTCAGCCGCGCGAAGGTAGCGCGTGTCTCGTCCATCTTTGCGGACAAGCGCGTCATTGGCCTGGCCGGGGCCCGCACCGCTCCCGTCGGGACGAAGGAAGAGCGCTTCTTCGCCATGATGAAGCTGGCGCTCGGCGCGGCTGAGCCGGGCGGCGACCTGCCGCCCTACAAAGGCCAGCCGGTGACCTATGCGCGGCTTCAGACCCTTGCCGCGCTGGTGAGGTTCGCCAGCGCAACGGCCAAGGCGCCGGACGGATTGCCCCTGCGCCAATTTGAGCTTCGCCAACTGGTGGACCGCAAGCATTTGCGGGACACAGCGGACGCGGACTGGGCGAAGATCAACGCTTTCCTGCAGGCGGCGGGCCGAAGCAAGCGCAACGACCCGAACTTCGTGTTTCATCCCGTCAACCCCAGGGACTTCAACGCCAACCTGATGGCAGCCCTGGGCGGGTCGCCCGACCTGTCCGGCTTGCCCGAAATCACCACTGTGGACGACCTGTATGCCCAGCGCTACCGGCAGGATGCGCAGAACGCAATCCGGGACAGGCTGTTCTTCCGGCGCGCCGACGGCTCCGTCGCCATGGACGACTTCGTCGCCATGATGGATTTGAAGCGGGCGTCCGACACCGACTGGAAGGTGGTCAATTCGCTGCTGGAACTGGCCGGCCAGCGCCAGCACAACGACCCTTCGTTTCGATTGAATACCGCCGATCCGTCGAACTTTCAGTCCAACATGACCACCGCTATCGGAGCGGTGAACTTCGCGTCTGTCGGCGTTGCCAACATCGACGCCTACGCGGCTGAGATCGCCCAGCTGGAGGCGTACCTGCACATGCCGGCGGAGACCTTCGCCGACATGATGGCAACCAGCGCGCTCTCGGAGAATCAGGTCCCAGCGCGTACCTGGCAGGATATCTATGGCACGCTTCAGGAGGCGCATCGCCAGAAAGTCTTCGCCGAGCGGCGCGCCGCGTTGCAAAAGACCCGAGAGGCCACGGCCACGCCAGCCGAGGGGCTGCGTGCGATCCTGGCGCAGGCGCTGGGCGAAACCAGCGGGGCTGGGACCGACGTTCTGCTGGCCGAGTTGACCGACCTGGTGTCCGCAGCGGAACTGGCCACGCTCCAGGCGATGGCGGCGGCGCCGGCTTCCGCTGACTGGCCGACGGCGTATGACATCCTGGAGCGGGCCTCACGCAAACGCCAGAATCTGCCGGATCCAATGGCCCAGCGGGAGGATTGGCTGAACCTCTACGCCTACGCCGACGCGAGCACCGTAAAGCCGGCTGTGGGGGACACGCCACGCTGGCGGACCTTCGGCGCCGCGTCTGCCGTGCAGAATCAGAAGCAGCCACCGCCCGCGACCATCGGCTTCGCCATCGGATCGCCGCTGTTCGCCCTGAGCAACGGCGCCCGCTGCATCGCCATAACGATCGGGTTCTATGACGACAGTGGCGGGCCGCTGCTGACGGCCGATGAGACACCGATCGAGGTCCAGATCAGCACCGCGAAGGGCTGGGTGACGCCCGACAAGGTGCAGATCACCGCGGGCGCGGCAATCGATTACAGCAAGTTGGACGGGATCGATCCACTCCCCGCCGCCACGACACTGCTGGGGTTGCGCATTGTCGTCACGCTTCCCGCGAATGCGCCGGCCGTCGTCCCACCACCTGACGGCCTGCAACTTGGCGAATGCCCGTGGCCAGCGGTGCGGATCGCGCCGCGGCAGATCTGGGATCAGGTTCAGAGCCGATTCGTCATCCGCTATCCCCGGCTGCACACGTTGAAGATCGCCCGCATCCATATGCGCGCAATGACGGGCGACTACGCCGTTCCCAACCCTCCAGGCGACCCCGTGGCGCCACTGCTGCTGGAAAACGACAGCGGCGTGCTGGACGGCAAGCGTCCCTTTGAACCATTCGGCGCCCAGCCCGCCGCCGGCGCAATGCTTTGGGTGTCACACCCCGACTTGCAATATAAGCGGCTGCTGTCGCTTCGGTTGAGGCTGACATGGATGGGCGGGCCGGCTAACCTGACCGACATCTACGGCAACTATCCTGCTGTCAAGACGCAGAACTTTACCGCTCAGCTCTCACTGATCGATGACGGCGCGGTGCATCCGCAAAGCAACCCTTTACCATTGTTCTTTGGCGCCGAGCAGAGCAAGCAGGACACGACTCAGCCGCGCGTTGTGGAAGTCGCGGCGGTCAGCGACTCACTGCAACCGTACTTGGCGCCGGACGATACGCCTCCCGTACCGACGCCACGGGGGGAACATCGGGCGCTCCGGCTGGAACTCACGCCGCTCGGCTTTGGCCACCAGGAATATCCTGGGTTGGTCACCCGAGCGGCCATGCAGCTGGCCGTTGATACAGCCAACCATAAGCCCACTGACACAAAGGCCCTCGACTCGTCGAATTACGTTATCAATCCGCCCTACACGCCGAAGCTCAAGTCGATGACGCTTGAGTTTGTAGCGGGACAGGAACTGCGGATGGACGCGTATACACCTGGACCGTCGAGCGACATGGTTTTTCACGTCCATCCGTTCGGGGTCGAGGAAGCTGTTAGGGCGTCCGCCGGGTTCCCCTTCCTGCCGGATTACAGTAATGAAGGCGAACTGCTGATCGGCCTGACTGGCGCTGCTCCGCCGGAGACGGTTTCCATCCTGTTCCAGATGGCCGACGGCAGCGCGAACCCGGACGCGGGGAACCAGGCGGTTGTCTGGAGTGTGCTGGACTCCGATGGGTGGTCGCCCCTGCCCGGCGAAGCGGTTCTAGCGGACGGCACGCGGGGATTAATCAATTCCGGCATCATTCAGTTCGCGCTGCCGCCTGCCCAGCCGGACACACGGTTGCCCGGGGGCTACTACTGGCTTCGGGCATCCATTCCGGCAGGCGCGAGCGGGGTTTGCGACACCGTGTCGATAGACGCGCAGGCCGCGACCGCCACGCGTGACCTGCCGGCGGGGGAGCCCCCCGACCCTGTGCCCCTGCCCGCCAACACGATCAAAGCGCTGGTGTCGCCCATCGCGGGACTATCGGTGCGGCAGCCCTACACCTCCTTTGGTGGGCGCCAGGCCGAGCCCGACAGCGCGTTCTACACCGCCACCAGCGAGCGGTTGCGGCACCGCCAGCGGCCAGTGACCGCCTGGGACTATGAACGTCTGGTGCTGCGGCGCTTCCCCGAGGTCTACAAGGTCAAGTGCCTGTCGTCCCGCCTGGCGGATGCTCCGGCCGGCACCCAGGACGCCGACATCATTGGCCTCGTGCGCCTGATCGTTATTCCGGACATCCGTGGCAAGAGCCTGTTCGATCCGTTCGAGCCAAAGGCGTCCTCGGCCCTGCTCGCGGATATTTCCGATTACCTAACTCCGCTGCTGCCCGGCACGGCGCGGCTGCGGGTGGAAAACGCGGTCTATGTGCAAGTACGGGTCCGGGTCGGCGTGCGTTTCAAGGATCAGAACAACCCGGCCTTCAACAAGCAGCGGCTGAACGACGAGCTGAACCGCTATCTTTCACCCTGGGCCTACGACGACGGCGCCGACATCGTCATAGGCAGCCGCATCTATGCCAGCAGCATCATCAACTTCATCGATCAGCGCCCGTATGTTGATTACGTCGCCGGGATCAAATTGTTCTCCAGCAGCGACGGCGAGACCTTTGCCCTGGCGCAACCGGATCCGGCCGAGGGCGACAGCATAGGAACGGACCAGCCGGATACCGTGCTGGTCGCGGCGCGTCAGCACCAAATCGATCTGATCGCCGACGAGGTCTACGCCCAGGAGGAGTTCGAGGGCATCGGCTACATGAAGATCGAACTGGACCTGGTGGTCGGATAAGGCGCGATAGGGGAAATCAATGGACGCGAGGGCAACATGAACATCGACGACGCGAAGAAGTCGCGAGCGGTCTTGAAGTCATACTTCGTCAAGAACGCGATCCCGACGGAACAGCAGTTCGCCCAGCTCATGGATAGCATGCTGAGCCAGCGCGACGATGGCGTTGTGAGGGCAGCAGGCGATCCCTTGTCGATCGAGGCCGCCGGCGACAACAGCAGCTTCAAGAAGGCGCTGAACTTCTACAATCTCTTGTCGGACTCGGACCCTGCCTGGACCGTGTCCCTGCGTCCGCGCGCCAACCCGGCTGATCCGGGCACCGGCCGTCCGGGCTTGTCCATCAGTGACGCCGCCGGCAACAGCCGGCTCACAATTGATGCCGCGACCGGAAGAGTCGGAATTGGCACCGTGACTCCCAGCGAGGCGCTGGAGGTGAACGGCCGCATCAATGTTTCAGGTCTGACGATCGGCCCCTGGCCCGCCAATCCAAAGGCCTACGGCTTCGTCGGCGCGGCTTCGCTCAATCAGGCGGAAGAAGGCAACTACGCCCTGCTGCAGGGCACCACCGGGGCCGACGTCGGCACGACCTATCTCAACTCTCCGACCGCAGTCCATCTGCGGATCAAGAACACCGACCGGCTGGTCGTGACAGGGAATGGCAACGTTGGAATCGGCGCCGTCGCACCACGCGCTCGGCTTGAGGTCGCCGGTGGCGCGATCATGCCATCCTGGGGCAACAACGAGAGTTCCGGCATCTTGTTTCCGCCGGACCCGGCCGGAGGCGCCGGCGACCGTGCTTGGGTGCGCTACTATCCGCGCAGCGGCGAGTCGATGACGCTGGAAATCGGCATTTCGAACGACCCAGATGATCACATCGCACTGATGCCTTCCGGCGGCGTGGCAATTGGCGGCAACGACGCGGGCGGCTATCGGCTCAACATCGCCGCGCGCGGCACCGACCTGTGGCAGAACCTGCTGGCCATCGCCGGCAACACCGATATCCGCGCCAAGAAACAACTCACCCTGATCCGATTCGGCAACAGCGGCGACTATCAGTTGCTGCACAACGACAAGGGGTATTTCAGCCGCAACACACTCGCGTTGCATTGCGAAGCGGGCGATGCCCTCGGCTTCTATTCCACCGGCTGGGCGCCGCTGCTGGAAGTACAGGGCGGCACAGGCAACGCCTACATTCGCGGCCGGCTGGAGATCGGCACGTCCGATATGTATTTCACCGACCCGAACCATAGCCATACCGGTCTTGGCAACACACCGGGCCATGCCGCGATCGAGAACGCACAGAACTACAATGCGCTGATGATCCTTGGCCGAACGCAGGCCAATGGAATCCGGCTGGTGGACATGTGGGACAACGTGACGATCCATGGAACCTTGAACGGCCACGGCGCCGACCTGGCGGAAATGTATATCTCACCGGCGGGGCTGGAACCGGGCGATGTCGTCAGCCTCGCACCGGACCGGGATGAAATCGTTGCCGCTGCGGTCGCGCGCGATCAGGGCGTCATTGGGGTCATCTCCGCCAGGCCGGGTTTCGTGCTCAATGCGAAGGCACAGCGTGAGGACAACACGGATGGGCGTGTTGCTTATCCGGTTGCGCTGTGCGGCCGTGTGGCGTGCAAGGTCACAGATGAGGCCGGGCCGATCCGCCGCGGTGATCTGCTCACCAGCGCCAGCCGGCCCGGCTACGCCATGCGCGCGCAGACCTCCGACGGGATTCCTCCCGGCAGCGTTGTGGGCAAGGCACTCGGCGCACATTCGTCCGGTACGGGTGTGATCGACATTTTCGTCATGCTGCATTGAAACGGTCATACCCCGAAGGCATACGCACCGGTGCAGGATAAATTGCAGGAACGGCTGGAATCCCTGAAAGAAGAGTTCGCGCGCGGCAAGGAGCAACTCGCCCAGCTGGATGCCCGAGCCCAGAGCCTGCGCGAGACTCTGCTGCGCATCTCCGGCGCCATCCAGGTGCTGGAGGAGCTCATCGGCGCGCCGCCTGATACGCCCGCCTGAACCGTCCACAGGAGTCGGCGCCCATGGACCCCGTCACCATTCCCACCGGACCGGCCGAGCACCCGATTCTTGACTATGCCGCGCTGCAGCGGCAGGGGATGGCGGAACTCGAGCGCCTTGCGAGCGACCAGTGGACGGATTTCAACGACCACGATCCCGGTATCACGTTCCTTGACGGCCTTTGCTACGCGCTGCTCGACCTGGGCTACCGGATTTTCCATCCGGTGCAGGACCTGCTGGCGGAGGCCGGACCAGACGTTCCGCTGGCGCTCTACTCGCCATCCGAGGCGCTGACCACCCGAGCGGTCACGCCGGACGACTTGCGGCGGGTTGTGCTCGATGTGCCGGGCGTCAAGAATGCTTGGCTCGAAAAGGTCACGACCCCCGCACCCAAGCTGCTGTTCGACCCGGCGGCACGCACGGTGACCCTCGATGAAGGGCAGCCTCCGCCGCCTAGCACACACGCCGTGGCGGTTACCGGGCTGTGGAGGGTGCTGGTCGAGAAATCGGATCTCGAGGACGTCGATACGACCGCGCTACTCTTGGAGGTCGCGCGCCGTCTGCACGCCCATCGCCCGTTGTGCGAGGACTTCGACGACATCGTCGTGCTGGACCCGATGCCGATAGCGGTGAATGCCTCGGTCGAAATCGGCGAGACCGAAAACGGCGAGACTGTGCTGCTCGGTATTTTGGAACGGCTCGACGTGCTCATTTCGCCTGCCGTACGGTTCAAGACCTTGGACCAGGCGCTGGCAGGCGAGGGAACCACCGACACGGTGTTCGACGGCCCGGCTCTGCGCCGCGGCTTCATCGATGTCGGCTCGCTGCCCGCGGCAGAACGGCGCACGGCGCTGCACGCGTCGGATGTGATCCGGGAGATCATGGCGGCGCCAGGTGTCCTGGCTGTCCGGAGCATCGCCCTCGGCCGCGCTGGCGACCCGGCCACTCAGGCCTGGTCGCTTCCGCTGGGTGAATCCGGCGCCGGTCGCCTGGACATCACCGCCAGCAACATCGAGTTGGTCAAACAGCGGATGCCCGTGGGCGTTGATCTGTCCCGGGTAAAACCCGCCTTTGCCGCCGCGGTACGCGCCGCTCGGCTGTTTCCCGAACTGCCGCCCTCCAGCCGCGACTTACCGGCCCCCGCAGGCCGAAAGCGCGACGTGACCGCGTACATCCCGCTCGAAGCCGATTTGCCGCCCATATACGGGTTGGGCGCGGGGGCGCTGCCTGACAGCGCAGGCGCCGAGCGTATGGCGCGGGCCAATCAATTGCGCGGCTACCTGACATTGTTCGACCAGCTTCTGGCCAACGAGTACGCGCAGCTTGGGCTGATGGCGTCGCTGTTCTCGGCTTCCTCCGGGTCGCCGCGCAGCTACGCGGCGCAGCTCGTAAGCGGCCAGGGCTCGGCACAGGATCCGTTGCTGATGGCTGGGTTCGACCAGGCGGCGCTGGACAAGCTTGTGGAGCCAGGCAATCCCGCCGCTTCCGTTCCACGACTCAATCGGTTTTTGAATCATCTGCTTGCCCGCTTCGGGGAGGCGGTGACAGACGACCCGCGCGTCACCAACGCGGGCCTGCCAGCGGCAGCTGATGTTCTCGCAGCGCGGCTACTGGATGCGAAGCGGGAATTCCTGCGTGGGATCCCGCGACTGGGCGCGGCGAGGGGGACGGGCGTAAACTACCTCAGGGCCAATCCCATGGCGCCGGCGCTGGTTGAACGCGTGCGGCTGCGGCTCGGCTTGCCGGAAAGCGCCGGGCTGCGCTTCCTGGTGGCGGAGCACATCCTTCTTCGCGAACTTCCGGAAGACGCGATCAACGCCTTGCCCCTGCTCGAAGCGGCCTCACGCGCCGATCCCTGGTCGTGCCAGCTCAGTTTCGTGTTCCCTAGCGCGCTGAAACCGCTGCAGGCGCTGATCGAGCGGGTGACCCGGGATGAGACACCCGCGCATCTCGCCGCATATTTGATCTGGCTGGATGAAGGCTCCTTCGCCCGGTTCGCCGCTGCCTACGGTGATTTGCTGACCGCTTTGCGACGCCACCGGCTGGCGGACAAGCTCGGCGCGAACCCGGATGCCGTTGATGCACCGGAGGCGGTGTCATGAGCGCCAGCATCACCAGCACAGAGACGGTTCTTAAGCTGCGCGAGGCGCGCGACCGGATCATTGATCTGCTGGGCATCGGGGAGACCTACCCGGTCCGCGACCTGCCGGTGCCCAACGACCGGCTGACGGTGCCATTCAACAGTAGCGCCAAAATCCGCGTCGAAGACAGCGAAAAGCAGGTTTCCTATACCCTTCGGGACAAGGATGGCCATCCGCAGGGCAATCCCGGGACCGGAAGCGGGGACGAACTGACGCTCATCACGGCGGCGATCCACGACGACATCACGTTCACCATTCACGCCCGCACTCCGCTCGGCCGCGAAGCTGACCTGCTGTCCACCGCCACCGTGCGGGTGGGACTCGACGTGACCATCGCCGCGACGCTGACTCCCGATCTGCCGCAGCCGTGGCTGATCGACTTTGGCGCGACGATCACCGTGTTGATTCCGCTCAGCCAGGATGGCGTGGACTACCGCCTGGTGCGGCTCAAGGGCGACCCGGCCCACCTGGACGATATAACCGCGGCGGCGCAGGACGATATCATCTCCGCCGGCGGCGCCACGGTGCGAGGCACTGGAGGGCCGATCCAGCTCCCCAGCATTCCGTTGCACGACGATTCGGTCGTGCGGATCCGGGTGATCAAGACCTTCGATCCGGCGCTTCAACGCCAGCCAGAGACAAATGTACTGAACGTCAGGTTGCCGGTTTTCGTCCGCGCGGACACCGGCCTCGCCGTGACCATCGATCCCGCTCCGGTGGTGGATTACGACGCCGCCAGCTTCGCCCGAGTAGCGGCCACCGTATCGGGGATCGACTACCGGCCGCTGGTCTGTCCGGTCGCGGATGCGATGTACGCGCAGGGCGCGGCGCTGGGACCTGGGTTGATTGCAGTGCCGGTGGCGGGTCAGCCCGACGCGGTGATCCGCCTGCCGAACCTCGGCGGTACCGCGGCGTCGGACGTGCCCGCCGGCCTCTCGCTTGCGTCGGACTGGCAACCCGGCGCTGGCGCCGATTTGCGCCTCCCTCTGCCCGCGGCTGAGACCGACGCGCTGGTGCTGATCGCGGCGCGCAAGACGCATGACGCGGATTCCGGGCCGTTCCAGTCATTCGTCTGGCTGACACTTTGGGCCGCACGGCTGGTCAAGCCCAATCCGCGCCAGCCCGTAGTGCTGACAGTAGCGCTGGCGGGCGAAGCGACCGATGGCGCGATGGTGGTGTCCGGCGGGCAGCCCGGAGTCTACTACACGCCGCGGGTCATGCCGGCGGGCACGCCGATACAGCCGCCGGCCTATGTTCATCAGTCCGATCCGCTGGGCGAGTCGCCCTTTAAAGGAATTGGTCAGATCAAGCTGGAAGTGGACTTCACCGTGGCGCGCGGCGGTCAGCCGCCGTTGCCGCCGCTGCTGGCGGGGGAACCTATCCCGGTCGGGACCACGCTGGCGATCCAGGCAATGAGGGCGCAAAGCCGGGCTTCCGTCGACCTCGCGGCAACCGCGACCATCTTGCCCGTCCCAAATGTGGCGCTCAATGCCCCGCTTTACGACGCCGGCGCGGTGGCGCAGATCCAGGTGCCCGCGAGCCGAGTGGGCGACAACTTTGCGCTTTACCGCGCGGGAACCGATGAGAGTAAGCCCGAAAGCCCCGCCCAGGACGGTAACGGCCAGATGCTGACACTGGCGTCGGCTCCCGTGTCCCCTGGCACAACTTTGGTCCTGATCGCAAGCAGCACGGATCCGGTGCAGGTACGCCGGCGCGTACTGCTGCCCGTGAACCTGAGACCAAGCGCTGGAGTGACCTTGCAGGCGGCCCTCTCGGTCGTGCCGCAGGGCGGAAGCACAGCGATCCTGGTGTTGGGATCCGAGGCCGGCATGATGTACCAGGCGATTGCCGGCGCCAACCCGGCCAGTCCCGCGTTGCCGGGGAATGGCTCGACCTTGGCTCTGCCGGTGGGACCGCTAACGGCGACGACGATCTTCTCCGTTGTAGCCTCCCGCGCCACGCCGCCCGCCGCGAGTGTAACCTTGACCGAGACCGCGACGGTCACCGTTGCGCCGCATTGATGTAGGCTAGCGGCATGCCAGCCTCTCACGCCATCCGCCGCCTGACAACCGAGGTGATTGTCCCCGACCGCGCCACCGCGCATCGAGTCGCGCCGCTGGTTTCGGCACTGATCCAGGGTCGCCTAGCGCGGCTGTTGGAAAGGGTCTTTGACGCATGCTCCGGGCCCGATGAATTCATCCATGTGGATCGGCTGGAGCTCGACCTCGGCTACGTCCACCTCGAACGGCTAGGGGATCAGATCATCGAGCGGTTATCGGCCGCGCTTCCGCACATGCTGCGGCGGACGGCCGCTCAGACTCGTTCGCCGGATCAGCATGTCCGCACCAGCCCCGTCCGCCCGGACCCCTCTGCCGCGCCCTTGCTGCTGATCAGCCGATTCCTCCGTACAGGCGCCCTGCCGTGGTGGGCGGACACGCTGGCGCGCCACGCTCTCGACGATGCGGTGGCGGACGCACTTGCCGCGTCGCCACTTGCGCTTGTCCGAGTCTTGCACGGCGCTGCCCGCGATGACGCGTCGATCGAGCGGTTCGTCGCTCATCTTCGAGACGACTCGCTCATCGGCGTGGCGCGCGCGATCGCCATCGGTGTCGAAACGCTACACCGTGACCTTCTCCCAGTGCTTGCGCAAACGCCTGCGCTGGGGCTGCTCACCCCAGCACGCCTGCGCACGCTGACATGGCGGGCGGTACTGAGGGCCGCGCTAGGGAGCGCTGGATCGGACAGAGTGGAGGCCGTTTTGACGGACCTCGCCAGCGCCGTAGGAACGACCCTGGCTGCGGTCGCGGCGGACATTAACAGTGTCATCGGCGGCGACGATCATCCGCTGGCGGGGGAGATCGCCGCCATTTCCAACCGATACCCACCGGCGCCGCGGCCGCTCGGCTTTGAGGATGCCGATGCGCTGATTGCGGCATTCGACGTGCCGCCGGAGCTGGCCACGCTTTTTGCCCGGCTGCGGCCGTTGAGCCGGGGGTTGTCCGCGGCTGGCGTGGCGGATCTGGCGACGGCGGTGCTGGCGTTGTCCGGTGCGGTGCCGGACCCGGCGCGGATCGCGGCGCTTCTGCGGCCGTTCGCGCGGGAGGGCCTGATACCGGCGGCTGAGATACGGGGGGCGCTCGGCCCGCTCGTGCGGTCCCAACCTGACCCGCCGCATCCTCCCCCCAGCATGGACGCGGAGGACGAGGACGCACGGCTGGTCGCCACCGCGGGCTTGGGTCTGTTGTGGCCGTTCCTGCCTCGATTTTTCGGCCGCCTCGGCCTGCTGGACGAAGCCGGCGTCGGCTTCCCGGACATGCGTCAGGCGCACCGCGCGGTGCAGGTTCTGCACTACCTGGCGACGGGCGAGGCCGAAGCGCCCGAGTATGCGCTGGTGCTGGAGAAAGTGCTGTGTGGCCTCGAGCCGCACGCGCCTCATGTGCTTGACAGGCCTGTTGGCGAGTCCGAGAGGGACGAAGCACACCAACTATTGGGCGCGGTGATCGCCCACGCCAATTGCCTGGGGGATATTTCCCCCGACGGGCTGCGCGGCAGCTTCCTGATCCGCCGGGGCATACTCTCGACACGCGATGGCGCTTGGCTGCTGCGGGTTGAGCGGCAGGCACAGGACGTACTTCTCCAGCGCCTGCCCTGGACAATCCAGTGGGCAAGGCTGCCTTGGATGAGCTCGCCCATGCGGGTGGAATGGTGAGCGCGCTCGAGCGGAACGCGGCTGACCTGGAAGGCGAGCTCGCCTGGCTCGGCAAGCTGATCGACGCCCGGTTCAAACTGTATTTCGGCCTGGAGGGCGCGTCGCCGGAGCCGCCCGCGCCGCCGGATTTGTCGGGATCGGCTTCGCCGTACGCCAGGTTCCTGTGCGAGAACGATCTGGACTTCGGCGGCCGCGTGGCGCTCGTGCTGGCGCTGGCGCCTCATGTGCGCCCGCAACTGCTCGATGTTTTCTTTACGCGCAACCAGACCTTTGACCGCCGGTTCACCGAATTTGGCGGCGCGCGGCGGGAGCCGGACGGCGATTTCTGGCCAACAGGCGAGACGCTGGCGTTTGTCGTTGCGGGCGCCGATCTCGCGGCGCGCTTCCGGCTGCGCGCGCTGTACGAGCCTGACCATGTGTTCGTCCGGCGCGGCATTCTGCGCGCCCATCCTTCGGCGCCGGATGAACCGGTCATGAAAGCGCGGCTGATGCTGTCCGAGGACGCTCTGGCGCTGTTCACGACGGGCGAGACGCGCAGTCCAGTCTTCGGCATTCAGTTCCCGGCCCGTCGGGTAC
>Ga0335083_10003365_pt1 | contig 20793 bp, 19 predicted proteins | sample Lox_Sample_42_FD_206716 | JGI IMG/M metagenome (GOLD analysis project Ga0335083, IMG submission 206716) | Soil microbial communities from Loxahatchee National Wildlife Refuge, Florida, United States - Lox_Sample_4.2 | ecosystem: Environmental > Terrestrial > Soil > Wetlands | place: USA...
CGTTCCTGTCCCGGGGGACCGAGACTGTCGCCGAGGCCGGCGAAATCCATGCGCAGCGAGGCGATGCCGAGCCGCGCCAGCCGGCGGGCGAAGGCCACGGCGTGACGCGCCGCGCCATAGTGCGGATCGCGTCCGCCATTGCCGATGATGACCACCGTCTCCGACATCTGCCCGATCGGCCGGCACAGCATGCCGAACAGGCGGTCGTCCTCGCCGAAGCGCATCGGCGTCTCGATGCAGCCCGGCGGCCGCAATTCGGCGGGCGGCAAGGGCGCGAGCGGCAACTGTCCCGTCTGCGGCACGGCCCGACGCAGCCAGCCGACCAACCCGCTGAAATCCGCGAGCGATGTCTCGTCGACGATATGGTGGCGCAGCAGGGGCTCCATGCCCTCCCAGCCGCGGCACATCACCTCCGCGCCGTTCGCGCTCCAGGCCTCGGCGCACTCGGCGGTGAGACGCGACTCGGCCTGCGAATAGACGATGACCTTCTGGCCGGCCTTGAGCACCGCCGTGCGGAGGTCGACGGCGCTGATCGCCGCGACCGTCTCCTGATTGAAGATGAACTCGCGATAGACGAGACCGTCGTCCGGCACGCTCTCGTGGCCGTTGCGGATCTGCGCCTCGACCTGGAGCTGGCGCATGTAGGACTGGCCGCGCAGCACCGGCGCCAGCAGCACGAGGCCCGCCACATCGTCGCGCGCGGCCGCCGCGAGCGTCGCGAGCATGCCGCCGCCCCGCAGGCCGCAGACGATCAGGCGCCTGGCGCCCGTCGTGGCCTTGAGCCAGTTCGCTGCCGCATCGACGCTGCGGCGCCAGGCGTTCCAATGGCCGCCCGCTTCCTCGATGCCATCGTCGCAGGCATCGGCCGTGCCGGGATAGTCGAAGCGCAACGTCGGGTAGCCGGCCTCGGCGAGGTCATCGCCCAGCAGCCGCAATGACGCGTGCGACAGCAACGCGTCATAGGCGATGCCCGGACAGATCAGCACCGCGACGTCGCCCGTGCCAAAGGCCGGCGTGTGCAGCCAGCCGAAAGATCCAGCGAAGGCGACCGGCGTCATGGTATCGAAGTGAAAATTGTTCGTTCCCCCAAGCACATAATAGTGCGGGTAACGCAATCAAGGGGCAACGGGGGTGCGACCTCACAGCAAGGTTGCTTGGAGCGACCGGACGCCGCGGATTTACGGACGAAGGGGTCGGAGCAGGCCCGCCAGAATCAGGAGCACCAGCGTGCCGCTCGCCAGGCTCCAGCCCCATTGCTCGACCGGCAGGGTTCGCCTGTCGAGAGCGTAGGTGCCGGCGCCGGCCGGCGCGTCGAAGGACACGAGGCGCTGCGACTCGCTGGCGACCACGGGGAGGCCGGGATCGAGCCGCCACGCCGGAAAGGCGAACCGTCTCACCGTGACCTTCGTCGGCTGATCGCTCTCGATAGAGAGGGAGAGGGCGCCGAAGGCTCCCGGCGTCGCCTGGCAGCGGCGGGGCACCGGCACGCAGGCGATGAGGGGCACGTCCTTGGTGAGCTCGAGGTTGAGGTCGGCGTAGCTGGCGTTCGGATGCTGCGGATAGCCGGCCGGCAGATATTCGCGAGCGTCCTGTATCGGCGGCACCTCGCCTCGCGTCTGAAGCTCGATGCGGCCAACGATGCCGTTGGCCATGAGCGCGAGGGCCGGCGCGCCGGCGGCCACCGCGAGCCACAGGACCAGCCGCGGCCCGCGCGGTCGTGGCCACGGCGCCAGGCACAGCGCCGTCACGGCGGCGAACTCGACGACGGCGAGCAGGCGCCAGGAGAAGCCGACCTTGGAGACCATCGGCAGCTGCCAGATCCAGGGAACCAGGCCCGACATCAGCAGCACCGAGACGATGACGATGCCCGCCCACAGGCGCTGCGAGAGGACGGAGACGCTCGCGAGCAGCCAGCCGGCCGCGATGGAGCCGATGATGACGAAGGCCTCGGGCGACTGGACCCAGCGTCCGGGGAACAGCAGGAAGCTCTGCTCGACCCGGAAGCCCCATTGCCACATCCAGTCGATCAGCACGGCCGGCTGCAGCGTCAACGCCGGCAACAGGTAAGGCGCGGCGAGGCCGAGGCCGAGCAGGAAGCCGAGCGCGCAGCGCGGCAGGAACCACGTGTCGCCACCTCTCGCCAGGAAAAGCACATAGGCCGGGATCGCCGTCAGCGAGACCAGCAGCGCCGTCGGCATGTGCGCCAGGATCAGCAGGGCGTAGGCGACGGCGAGCGCGGCCACGCCGAGGCGATGACGATGCGCGACCAGGACGATGGCGGCCATCACCAGCGGCACCACCGGATAGATGGCGAATTCCGCAAAGGCGCCACGAAAATAGTGATCGAGCAGATGATAGGGCGCGGCCATGTACAGGATCGCGCCGAGCAAGGCCGGCCGCCGCTCGATGCCCAGCAATCTCAACCACGCGAACATCGCGCCGCCCGACGCCCAAAGCAGCACGACGGACGTGAGCGACAAGCGCCACGATGTCGAGAGCGCATCGAACGTCACGAGCCTGAGCAGCGCATCGGCCCAAAAGGCGAGCGGCGGATAGAAGTAGAAGCTCGGCGCGCCGAGCCCGTTGAAGGAGTCCGGCAGCCAGCGCGGATAGAGGATGCCGGCGCGGACCTGATCGGAGAACTGCGCGGCCCAGGTGAGATTGTGCAGCGAGCTGTTGGTGGGGAGCGTCCCCCAGATCAGCGACGGCAGCATCAGCACGACCGCCACTGCCGCCATCACGGCAAGCGGTCGCTGGAGCATCATGTTATTCGGCAGCTTGCCTCTGGGCCGCGCGGTCGGGCGTCAGCGTGTAGGTCGTGAAGCTCTTGTTGAGCGCGGGCATCGGGCAGGCTTCGAGATGGCCTTCGCCCGGCCGCATCAGGATCATGGCCGAGGTGGCGACCATGGCGCCTCGGTTGTTCGGCCGCGGCGGACGGCAGACCGAATAGGGCGAGGCGTAATCGTCGAAGAAGGCCTGGCGGAAATCCTCGAGCGTGAGCTTGCCGCGCTTCGGCGCCAGCTGATCGCGCACGCGCTTGTCGCGATAGATCGAATCGGGCGTCTCGGCGAGGCCGGTATCCCTGACCTTGGCGCGCGCGGCTTCCGAGATCCAGTGATTGGCGTGGACGTAGAGGCCGCGATCGGGCGCCACCCAGAAGGTCTCGTCGGGCGCACATTCGAAGCCGAAGGCCTCGCCACCGCAATGGCTGACCGCCATGTGGTTTGAGCCCAGCCGATGCGTCTGGAAGATCGTGCGCACGGCGAGCGCCAGATGCTCGGCCTCCAGCACCTTGCGGCGGATGAAGGGCAGCGGCACGCCCTGCCCGCGCGTGTAGTCGCGGTCGCATTCCAGCGCGTTGGCGGTGAGGCCGATGCCGGCCGAGTTGAGGCCCGAGCGCGCGAGACCGCCCGCCTCGGTGAAGGTCAGGATATCCGGCCCATCCTCGCGCCGAATACGCAGCACGACGCCGGTCTCCGCGCACTCCGCCCGCCAGTCCCAGTTCTGGCCGTGCAGCAGCACGCCGTCGGCCGAGGCCTCGGGCAGCGCGAAGGCCGCGGTGCAGCCGTCGGGGAAATGCTTCTCGACCTGCTGCTTGCGGGCGGCCGAGACCATCTCGGTGCGGGCGTTCATCAGCATGATGCCGGCGAAGGGCTGGCCTGATCCTTCGGCGACGCCTTTCATCTCCTCGACGTAGGTCGCATCGAATTTCTCGACGATCGGCACCATCGCCTGCGCACGACGCTCGAGATCCTTCCATTCGACGTCGTTCTTGAGCAGCAGTTCCGAATACATCGCGATGCCACGCTTGATGCGATCGGGCACCGCCTTGCCATGCTGGCGGCCTCGCTCGAACGGGCTACCCGACAAATCGATCAACGGGAACGGTGCGTAAGCCATCACGGCCTCCCCAGCAGTGCTTGCCGGAAACGATCCTTGAGATGCGCGCCGTCCTGCGGCGGCATCACGAACTCGAGCTTCTCGACCATCACCTTCACGAGGCGGAAGACCGGGCCCTTCTTGGTGCGGAGATCCTTCACGAGCTGAGGCACGTCGCTCTCCTCGCGCACGGTGGCGGTGTCGGCGATGCCGCAGCCCTTGGCGATCAGGGCGAGATCGGCGCCGGAGCCCGAGTTGGTCGGGCCGTTGTTGCGCGGGCTGGTGTGGCTCGCCTGGTTGCCGGTCTCGCCGAACTTCTCGTTGTCGAGCACGCAGATCGCGAGATTGTCCGGCTGCTGGCTGGCCACGGTGGCGAGGCAGCTCACGACCATCATCAGGTCGGCGTCGCCGGTGATCACCAGCACGCGCTTGGTGGGCTGCGCGAGGGCGAGGCCCAAGCCCATCGGCACCGTGCCGCCCATCGCGCCCCACAGCGGCATGTTGAGCGGCCGGTCGCCCGCATTGGTGATGTCCCAGTTCGACGAGCCGAGGCCGCCCAGCACCAGGAGGTTGTCGTCGGCGCCGGCGAGGATCTTCTTCACCAGCGGGCGGCGTTGCAGGGTGGCGCTCATGCGGTCTTCTTTCCGAAATCCTTGATGCCGATCATCTTCTGGCGCAGCAGCACCGCGACGGCCTGGCCGCCGTTGAAGGCCGAGCGCGCGGCGTGATCGACGGTGGTCTTCACGTCCTCCACCTTGTCGACCGACATGACCAGCACGCCCATCGCTTCCAGCACCTTGGGCGTGCCCTGGCCCATCGGGTACTGCCAGGAATTGAACTCGCCCGGCTCGCCGCGCATCGTGATGAGCGTCAGGAACGGAAAGCGCAAGGTCTTGGTGAGGCCCATCAGGTTGATGGTGTTGCCCACGCCCGAGCTCTGCATCAGCAGCACCGACCGCTGGCCGCCCAGCCACGCGCCGGCGGCAAGCGGAATGCCTTCCTCCTCCGTCGTGAGTGCGATGGTGCGGATGGAGTTCGACGTCTGGCAGGCCTCGATCAGCCGGGAATGGCCGGCGTCAGGAACGTGATAGACCTGCTTGATGTCGTGGTCCTGCAGGACCTCGAAAATCTGGTCGCGCCAATCGGTTACGCCTTGCTGCACGCATCGAACTCCCGTGATTCGGCGGCACTTTAGACCATCTGGCGCCAATCGCCGATTGCCGTCGGACCGATATGTGAAATCGCCCTGAAGTCGATATGATCCCCGCTTCGGGTTGAATTCGCCAGGATCCCCATGACCACCCAGTCGTCCGACTATGGCCGTTTGTTCTTTCAAACAGAGGTGTTCCGCGACGGCCGGCTGGCCGAGCGGCGCCCGCGGCCGGGCGATGCCGTCATCGAGCGGGAAAGACGCGTGCCCGTGTTCCGCGATTGCGACGTGCTGGTCGTGGGCGGAGGACCGGCCGGCACAGCGGCGGCGATCTCGGCGGCGCGGGCCGGCGCCGATGTCGTGTTGGTCGAGCGGAGCAACCATCTCGGCGGACTGTCGACCGGCGGCCTCGTGATCTGGATCGATCGCATGACCGACTGGTCCGGCCAGAGGGTCATCGCGGGCATCGCTGCGGAACTGCTCGACCGCCTGCCGGCGGGCGCCGTCGTTGGCCCCCCACGTGCCGCCTGGGGCAGCGCCGACGCCGCGACCGCGGCCTATTGGAAGGAGCGGACCGCGGCCTTTCACGGCATCGTCACCTGGGCGCCGACGATCGACCCGGAGCACCTGAAGCTTTTGAGCCAGGAGCTGGTGGTCGGTGCCGGCGTGCACCTCACGCTGCATGCCTGGGCCTCGACGCCCATCATGGAGGACGCCGGACGGGTCGGCGGCATCGTCTTCGAGAGCAAGGAGGGACGGCTCGCGATCCGCGCCAAGGTGACGATCGACTGCACCGGCGACGGCGACATCCAGCATCGTGCCGGCGCGGCCAGCGAAAGCGACGTCGACGACAGCGACATCCACCACTGCATGAACACCGCCTGGCTGTTTGGCGGAGTGAATATGCCGGATTGGCTGGCGTTCAAGACCGGCAATGCCGACGGCTTCAAGAGCTTCATGGAGCGTGGGCGCGCCTCGTGCGGCGGCTTCTTCGAGCGGCCCTATACGTCGTGGCGCGACGATGTCGCGCTGTTCATGGGGCCGAGACTGGCCGGCTACTCGGCGGTGAATGTCGAGGACCAGACGGAGGTCGAGATCCGATCGCACCGGCTGATGGCGCAGCATCTCGCGGTCTACCGCGAGCACGCGCCGGGCTTCGCCAACGCCTACTTGATGCTGTCGGCGCCGCAACTCGGCGTCAGGCATGCGCGGCGCCTGATCGGCGTCGGGCGCGTGACGCGCCAGGACTGGACGGATGGCACACCGCGTCCCGACGAGATCGGTGTCTCGCCGTCGCTGTCGCCGAAGTTTCCGCTCGTCTCCGTGCCCTACAGCTGCCTGGTGCCGCGTGACGTCGACGGCCTGCTGGTCGCCGGCCGGCACATCTCCTGCGATGCGACCAGCCACTCGTTCCTGCGCGAGATCCCGCAATGCTGGCTGACCGGTCAGGCGGCCGGCGCCGCCGCGGCGCTGGCCGCCGCCGGGAAATGCCAGCCGCGCGCCGTGCCGACCGCGGCGCTGCAGGCGCTGTTGCAGAAGCAGGGCGCCGTTCTGCGCCCGTCGGATATGGCGGCCGCAGCGGCGAAATGATCGCCCGGAGCGTGATCTACCGTGACGCGACCTCGCGCAGCTTCAGTCTCGCCGTGCGCACCATCATGCTGTCGCCGGGCTGCAGCACGCGTCCGTCGCTCGCCCGCACCTGCAGCTTGGGCACCGGCTGGCCGTGCGCGCGATCGACGAGGCGCGCCTGCGGGCCGTCGGTCGGCGCATTGTCCTGGCCCCATTGCGCGAGCGAGACCAGCACGGGGTAGAGCGCGCGGCCTTTGTCGCTGAGGCGATATTCCTGGTAGGCGCTGTCGGCCGCCGGCAGCTGCTCCAGCACCCCGCTCTCGACCAGGCTGCGCAGCCGCCGGGTCAGGATGTTCTTGGACACGCCCAGCCCCTTCTGGAAGTCGCTGAAGCGCCTCGTGCCGCGCATGGCGTCGCGCACGATCAGCAGCGACCACCAGTCGCCGATGACGTCCAGCGAGCGGGCGATGGGACAGGCCGCCCCCGAAAGCTTCTTGCGCCTCATGAGATAACCTCTTGCGAGTCTGGTTGCATAATAGAACAAGTTCGGGCCTACTCCAACTGGTTCCATCATGAAACCTCGTGCGTAGGAGTGCCTGCATGTCCGATATCGCCGCCGCCCGTCCCGACGAGATCGAGGTCGAGGCCCGCCCCCTGACGGCGGACGAGCGCAAGGCGCGGGCCCGGGCGCGCATGCTGCACGGGCCGATCGTCTCGACCCTGGTGAAGATGGCGCTGCCGACCATCGGCGTGATGGTGGCGCAGACGGCCGTCGGCATCGCCGAGACTTATTACGTGGGCTTCCTCGGCACCGATGCGCTGGCGGGCGTGGCGCTGGTCTTCCCGATCTTCATGCTGATGACGACCATGTCGAACGGCGGCTTCGGCAGCGGCGTCGCCTCGTCGGTCGCGCGGGCGATCGGCGCGGGCCGGCAGCGCGATGCCGACTCGCTCGTCTTCCATTCGATCGTGCTCGCGATCATCTGCGGCGCGGCGTTCAGCGGCGCCATCCTGCTTGCCGGTCCGCCGCTCTATCGCGCGCTCGGCGGCCGCGATGCCTCGCTCGACGCGGCGCTGCAGTATTCCAACATCCTGTTCTCCGGCGCGATCGCCGTCTGGATCGTGAACTTCATCGCCGCGGCCTTGCGCGGCTCGGGCAACGTCAAGGTGCCGGCGCTGGTGACGCTGGTCGGCGCGCTGGTGATGATCCCGCTGTCGCCCGCCTTCATCTTCGGCTTCGGCCCGATCCCGCGCATGGGCATCGCGGGCGCGGGTCTCGCCTTCAACCTCTACTATGCAGGCGCGCTGATCGTGATGCTGCGCTACCTGCGCTCGGGCCGCTCGGGCCTTGCGCTCTCGATCGCGCCGCTCGAGCGCCGGCTGTTCGCCGACATGCTGCGGGTCGGCCTGCCGACGGCGATCAACGCCGTGCAGACCAATCTCTGCGTGATCCTGGTCACCGGCGCGGTCGGCCTGTTCGGCACGGCGGCGATCGCGGGTTACGGCACAGCCTCGCGGCTGGACTATGTGCTGATCCCGATCCTGTTCGGCCTGTCGGCGGCGGTGCTCACCATGGTCGGCATCAACGTCGGCGCCGGCAACAGCCGCCGGGCTCATCGCATCACGCTGATCTCGGGCCTGATCGGGGCTCTCCTCACCGGCGTGATCGGCCTTGTCGCCGCGATCTTTCCCGGCTTGTGGCTGCACATCTTCACGCACGACGCCGAGGTGCTCGCGCCCGGCACCACCTATCTCAGCATCGTGGGCCCGCTCTACGCGCTCTACGGCTTCGGTTTCGTGGCGTCCTTCGCGGGCCAGGGCGCGGGCAAGGTGCTGTGGCCCTCGGTGGCCGTGACCGCGCGCCTGATCGTGGCGGCGGGCGGCGGCTGGATCGCCGTGACGGGCTTCGGCGGCACCATGACCACGCTCTCGATCATCGTCGCCGTCTCGTTCGTCGTGTACGGCGGCTCGGCCGCGATGATCCTGGTCTCGCGCTGGGTGCCTAGAAAGGTTTGAGCACGGCCAGGAACACGATGGCGACCATCAGCAAGGTCGGCACCTCGTTCCACCAGCGATAGAAGCGGGCCGGCCGCACATTGCGGTCGGCCGCGAAGTCCTTGCGCCAGCGCCCGTAGAGGTGATGGACGACGGTGAGGGCGACCACGAAGCACATCTTCGCGTGCCACCAGCCGGCCAGCCACCACTCGCCTTTCCAGGCGAGCGCCAGGCCGAACAGCCAGACGGCGATCATCGCGGGATTCATGATGCCGCGATAAAGCCGCCGCTCCATCACCTTGAAGGTCTCGCTCTGGGCCGAGCCCTTCTCCGCCTCGGCGTGATAGACAAAGAGGCGCGGCAGGTAGAGCAGGCCCGCCATCCAGGCGATGACCGCGATGATGTGCAGCGCCTTCAGGACGTCGTACACAGGCTGCTCCGGACCAGGTTGGCGAGGCCGTGGATGAACAACGGATGCGTGCCCACGGTCGGCACGCGCACGTAGATCGGAACGCCCTTCTCCTTCGCAAGCGTTCGATAGTCCATGTCGAGCTCGACCAGCGTCTCGGAATGTTCCGACACGAAGGACAGCGGATAGAGCACGATGCCGGCCTTGGTCCGGCCGGCGCGCTCGATCTCCGATTCGGTCGAGGGCCCGATCCATTTCAGCGGGCCCACGCGGCTCTGGTAGCAGACCGACCAGTCGACGCCGCCCAGATGCTCGGCGATCGCCGCCGCCGACTGCTCGACCTCGCGCTGATAGGGATCGCCCGCCTTCACGATCTTCTCCGGCAGACCGTGTGCGGAGAAGAGCACGCGCTTGGGGCCTGCGCCCGCCTCGGCAAGGCCCTGCTTCACGAGCTCGATAGACGCCGCGATGAAGCCCGGCTCGGTGGGATAGCTCCGTACTTCGGTGGTCGGCACCTTGAACGTCGCCGCTTCCTTCCAGGCCTTGAACGACGAGGCCGTGGTCGTGGTCGAGAATTGCGGATAGAGCGGCAGCAGCACGATGCGATCGGGCGCGAAGCGCTTCACCGACTGCACGACCCGCTCGGTCATCGGATGCCAGTAGCGCATGCAGACATAGCCGCGCCATTCATGCTCGCCGCCCAAAGCCTCCTCGAGCGCCCGCGCTTGCGCCTCGGTCTGGCCGAGGATGGGCGAACCGCCGCCGATCTTCTCGTAGATGCCGATCGCCTTGGGCGTGCGGCGCGAGGCGATGAAGCGCGCGAGCGGCAGGCGCAGCCACGTCGGCAGCGTGATGATTGCGGGATCGCTGAACAGATTGCGCAGGAACGGTCCGACGGCCTCCAGCGAATCGGGTCCGCCCAGATTGAACAGGATGACCGCGATCTTCACTTCATGTCCTCCCCATTCAAATGGGGAGGTGGCGCGGTAATCCTGGCGATTTTCGAGCACAGCTCGAAAACGCAAGACGAAGGAGTCATGAGCACCCGCACCGTAGCCTCTGACCCCTCCGTCGTCGTATGACGACGACACCTCCCCATCCGAATGGGGAGGAGAAGACGTTTGATCTTCATGGCGTGGTCGAAGGCTGCCAGTTGCGCACGATCTCGACCAGCTCGGCGACGTGATCGGGCGGCGTCTCGGGCACGACGCCATGGCCGAGATTGAACACGAACGAGCCGTGGCCGAGCTTGTCGAGGATGCGCGTCGCCTCGCGCTCCATGGCCGCGCCGCCCACGACCAGCATGCGCGGATCGAGATTGCCCTGGATGCAGATATGCGGCTGCAGCTCGCGCGCCGCCCAGTGCGCGCCGATGCCGGTGTCGATCGACAGAGCGGCGAAAGCGTCGGTGCGGCGATACATCAGCGCCGCCGGTCCCACGGCGCGCGGAAAGGCGATGATCGGCGTCCTGGGATGGCGCGCCCGCAGACCGTGGGCGATGCGGACCATGGGTTCGAGCGACCAGCCGAAGAGCTGCTCCTCCGGCAGCACGCCCGCCCAGGAATCGAAGAGCTGCACGGCATCGACGCCAGCGTCGACCTGGTTGGCGAGATGATCGACGATCGCCTCCACCAGCAGGTCGATCAGGATCCCGAAGGAATCGGGATGGCGATAGGCCCAGTCCTTCACCTTGGCGAACTCGCGACTGCCTCCGCCTTCCAGCATGTAGCAGGCAAGCGTGAACGGCGCGCCGGCAAAACCCAACAGCGCCTTGTCTTTCGGCAAGGCCGCCCGCGTCTGCCGGATCGCATCGTAGACTGGCTTCAGATATTCGCCGAGCCGCGCGCGGGAGAGCTGGCCGAACTGCGCGGGATTGGTGATCGCCTCGAGCTTCGGCCCCTCGCCCACTTCGAACCAGACCTTCTGGCCGAGCGCATCGGGCACGACCAGGATGTCGGAGAAGATGATCGCCGCATCGAGCCCGAAGCGCTTGATCGGCTGCAGCGTGACTTCGGTCGCCTTGTCGGGCGTGTAGCAGAAATCGAGGAAGGACTTGGTCGTTGCCCGCACCGCGCGATACTCCGGCAGGTAACGTCCTGCCTGCCGCATCAGCCAGATCGGCGGCGTCGGAAAGCGGACTCCGGCCAGGGTCTGGAGAAGCTTCCCGCCGGTCAAAGGCTCATCCTCATGCCTATCCTCTTACTCTATTCATAATAGGTAGTAGGAGTCGTTGAGCGTGTGGAGCGCGGGGATCGGTGCTTTTCGACTCCTGCCCCCAGCCGCCTGTGGATCGGAAAAGTGCGATTCAAGGGCCTGTCCGGCGGCGATTCCCGATTCGCAGATCATTCCCCCAGGCTTATCCGCACGGGAAGACTGTCGGGATGCTGCGGGCGAGTCATGATCTGAATCGGACCGATCCCGGGACTCGGGCCCCTTGTCCCCGCTTTGCCGCCTGCAATCCCGCGTTTCTCCCGCCTGTCCTGTGGGATAAAGTCGGGCCGTGGCCGCCAATCGCAACTTCCACGTCCATCTCGTCTCCGACTCCACGGGTGAAACCGTGTCGAGCGTGGCGCGCGCCTGCCTCGTGCAATATGAGGGCGTGTTCGTGCAGGAGCATGTCTGGTCGCTGGTGCGCACCAAGGGCCAGATGGAGAAGGTGATGCAGGCGGTCGAACGCGACCGCGGTCCGGTGCTCTACACGCTGGTCGATCCCGACCTGCGCGATGCCGTGCGCGATCATTGCCGGCGCCTGCAGCTGCCGTGCGTCGGCGTGCTCGATCAGGTGATGAGCGTACTGGCCGTGCATTTCCATTCCAAGAGCGAGCAGTGGCCGGGCCGCCAGCATCAGCTCGACGAGGGCTATTTCGACCGCATCGACGCCATGCACTACACGCTGGCGCACGATGACGGCCAGTCGACGCACGATCTCGAGGATGCCGACGTGATCCTGGTCGGCCCCTCGCGCACGTCGAAGACGCCGACCTGCGTCTATCTCGCGAACAGGGGCGTGCGTGCGGCCAACGTGCCTCTCGTGCCCGCCGTGCCGCCGCCACCCGAGCTGGAATCGGCCAAGCGGCCGCTGGTCGTGGGGCTGATCACCGATCCCGACCGGCTGGTGCAGATCCGGGTCAATCGGCTGCGGCTCCTGCAGCAGGAAACCGAGACCGAGTACACCGACATGGATCGCGTGCAGAAGGAGATCCAGGAAGCGCGGCGTCTCTACGCGCGGCGCAAGTGGGCGACCATCGACGTGACGCGCCGCTCGATCGAGGAGACGGCGGCCGCCATCCTGCAGATGCTGACGGTGCGCCGCGAGCAGAGGATGCAGGCCCAATAGTGGAGGCGCCGATGCGTTCGCCTCGTTTCCTGTTCCTGGCGATCCTGTTCTTCTCGTCCACGGCGCTCGCCGCCGAGAGCATCGAAGTGAAGCGCGGCGAGGACCTGATGGTCTTCGGCAACTGCGTGCCCAGGATGTTGGTCGAGAACAAGACGAACGATACCGTCGGCTATCTGCAGATCGACCTCGAGCTCACTCTCGTCGACGGACGCAAGAAGATCGTCGAGCTCAAGTCCGCCTATCGCGGCGGCATCGATCGTCCGATCGCGCCGAAGGGACATCTCATCTTGCAGCAGCATCTCGACGAGTCGACGGCGCTGGGGGCGCCGTGCAAGGACGTCACGGCACGCAAGGTCGCCCGCGTCCTTTGCGAGGCAGCGGGACGGAGCTGCGCCTACTTCGTGAAGGTCGATCCGTAAGGTCCGGGAGGAACGAATGGCCAATGTGCTCGATCCCTACATGGTGGATTCCGAGGTCTCCTTCCTCGACCGCGCGCGCATCCAGGCGCAGGTGCTGGTGCCGGTGATCCGCGCGCTGCGCGAGGAGCTGGGCAAGGAGAAGGCCGATGCGCTGGTGAAGACGGCGCTGGGCGCCTGGTCGCGCCAGGTCTTCGCCGAGATCGGCAAGACGGTCGAGGGCAGCGGCCGGCGGCGCTGGGGCAAGATGCAGGGCGCGCTGAACGAGATCTCGCTGCCCGGCGTCGATGCCACGGAGCCGGTGAAGGACGAGGGCAAGCTCGAGTTCGATGTCACGCGCTGCCGCTACGCCGAATTCTTCCGCGAGCTGAACGAGCCCGAACTCGGCGCGCTGCTGATGTGCCAGACCGACTTCGACATCGCCGCCACCAGCAACGGCGAGGTCACGCTCGAACGCCGGCAGACGATCATGCAGGGCGCGTCGAGCTGCACCTTCCGTTACAGGTTCGCGCCGCGCTCCTGATCTAGAGGCGCCGGCGTTCGCCGCCGCGGCCGGCGACCAGCTCGCCCAGGAAGCGGCGCACGGTGTTCACCGGAATGGCGAAGCCGATGCCGACATTGGCGCCGCTCGGGCCGATGATGGCGGAGTTGATGCCGACCAGATTGCCCTCGAGGTCGACCAGCGCGCCGCCCGAGTTGCCGGGATTGATGGCGGCGTCGGTCTGCAGGTAGTTCTCACGGCCGTTCTCGAGGCCCGAGCGATGGGTGGCGCTGATGATGCCGTGCGTCACCGTCTGGCCGATCCCGAAGGGATTGCCGATGGCGATCACATAGTCGCCGACCTGCAGCGTATCGGCATTGCCCAGGGGAATGGCGACGAGGTTCGAGGCGGCGACCTGGACCACCGCCAGGTCGGCCGCACGGCTGCCGCCAACCAACCGTCCGCGCAGCCGCCGCCCGTCCGCCAGGGTGACGGCGATCTCGTCGGCATGCTCGATGACGTGATAGTTGGTGACGATCAACCCTTCGCGGCCATTGACGATGACGCCCGAGCCCACGGCCTGGATCTCGCGCTCGATCGGCCCCTGCGGGATATCGAAGAACTGGCGGAAGATCGGATCGTTGAACAGCGGGTTCTGCTCCATCGCCACCCGGCCCTTGATGGCGATGCTGACGACCGACGGGGCGACCCTGCGGACCAGCGGCGCGAGGGTGGGCGGGGCGAGGATTTGCGGGTTGGAGGCCGGCTGCGCCTCCGCACCGCCCGTCACCAGGCAGGCCGAAAGGGCGACAAGCACGACAGCGATCAGGCGCATGGCATATCTCCGCGGCGGTCCCCGGAGGCCGATTTTCCTCACCAGTTAGGGCGTCAATGGGGCAATCGTTCGCTAGGAATCCTAGTGGCCGCCGCCATCGCCCCCGCCGAACCGCGTTCCAGGGTCGTCGTGGAACGGTCCAGGTTTGACGCCGCGCGAGCGAAGCAGCCAGACGAACAGCGTTGGAATGAAAACGAGAAGAGCAACCAGGATCGCGATGGTGAGATACATGCGATCCTCCTGCGCTACTCCGCCGCCGCCTTCGCCGGTTCGAACCTCGCATCGAAGTCGCGGATGGATTTCTCGACCTCTTCGCCGACCTGTTTGAGCTTGTCCTGGTTCATGATCTTCAGGCCGAACATGTCCTTCACGTAGAACACGTCGACGGCACGCTCGCCGTAGGTCGTGATGTGCGCCGAGGCGATCTGCAGGCTGCAGCGCGTGAGCGCACGCGTGACGACATGCAGGAAGCCCGGCCGGTCGCGGCCGTTGACCTCGATCACGGTGAAGGTGTCGGACGCGTTGTTGTCCATCAGCACGCGCGGCTCGACGGTGAAGACGCGATCGCGCTTGGGCCAGCTCGGCCGCTGACCGTCCAGCTCGCGCTGGATGTCGAGGCGGTTGGAGAGCGAGAGTTCCACACGCGCTGCCAATCGGGCGAGGCGCTGCGGGCCGTCGAACGGCTTGCCTTCGAGGTCCTGGATCCAGAACGTGTCGAGCGCCATGCCGTTGGCGAGGGTGAAGATCTTGGCGTCGACGATGTTGGCGCCGCTGATCGCCATGGCGCCCGCGAGGCGCGCGAACAGGCCGTGCGTGTCGAGCGTGTAGATCGTGACCTCGGTCACCGAGCGGTTGGCGTCGATGCGATGCTCTATGGCGAGCGGCTGGCGGTCGCGCTCGGCGCGGCGCACCAGCTCGGCCTGGCGGGCCAGCGTCTCGGGCTCGAAGGAAAGCCAGTAGGGTGCGTAGCCGCGCGCGAAATGTTCGTCCTTGTCCTTGTCGCTCCAGCCCGGCAGCAGCTTGGCGACCTCGCCCTGGATCGCCTTGATGCGCTCGGCGCGGCCGCCGGCGAGCGTGCCGCCCGACATGACGCGCTCCGCCGCGTTGTAGAGCTGGCGCAGCAGCGAGGCCTTCCAGCCGTTCCAGACATTGGGTCCGACCGCGCGGATGTCGCACACGGTCAACACCAGCAGCAGCTTCAGCCGTTCGGGCGACTGCACGAGTGCCGCGAAGCTCTCGATGGTCTTGGGATCCATCAAGTCGCGCTGGAACGCGGTCGCCGACATGGCGAGGTGATAGCGCACCAGCCAGGCCACGGTCTCCGTCTCGGCCGCGCTCAAGCCCAGCCGCGGCCCGAGCTGCATCGCGACATCGGCGCCCAGCACCGAGTGATCGCCGCCGCGGCCCTTGGCGATGTCGTGCAGCAGCACCGCGAGATAGAGCACCGGCCGCGACACGATCTTGTGCACGATCTCGGCCGACAGAGGATGGTCTTCCTTGAGAGTGCCGTTCTCGATGCTGGCGAGGATACCGATGGCGCGGATCGTGTGCTCGTCGACCGTGTACGTGTGGTACATGTCGTGCTGCGTCTGCGCGACGACGCGCCCGAAATCAGGCACGAAGCGGCCGAACACGCCCGCCTCGTTGAGACGCCGCAAGGTCGTCTCCGGGTCGTTCTTCGAGGTCAGCATCTCCATGAAGAGACGATTGGCCTCGGGATCGGTGCGCAGCCGGTCGACCAGGCGGATGCTCTGCGTGATCAGGCGCAAGGTCGCGGGATGGATGTCGAGCCCGTTCTCCTGCGCGACATGGAACAGGCGCAGGATCGCGACGGGATCCTTCTGGAAGGCATCGGCGCCCGGCGCACCGAGACGATCGCCTTCGAGACGGAAGCCCGAGAGCTGGCGCGGACGCAGGCTCTGCCACAGTGCTGCAAGCTTGGGCTTGCGGCGACGGCTGTCTTCCAAAGCGGCGACGAAGATGCGCGTGAGGTCGCCCACGGTCTTGGCCGTGAGGAAGTAGTGCTTCATGAAGCGCTCGACGCCGCGGCTTCCCGGCCGGTCCTGGTAGCCGAGACGCGTCGCGATCTCGCGCTGGAGATCGAAGGACAGGCGATCGTCGGCGCGGCCGGTCAGATAGTGGATGTGGCAGCGCACGGTCGAGAGGAAGCGCTCGGCGCGATCGAAGTGGCGCGCCTCCTCCGCCGTCAGCACGCCCTTGGCGACCAGCTCCTCGGCATGCTCGACGCGGTAGAGGTACTTGGCGATCCAGAACAGCGTGTGCAGGTCGCGCAGGCCGCCCTTGCCCTCCTTGACGTTGGGCTCGACGACGTAGCGCGAATCGCCCATGCGGCGATGACGCTCGTCGCGCTCGGTGAGCTTGGCCTCGACGAAGTCGCGGCCGTCGCCCGAGGCGAACAGCTGCGCGTATCTCTTCTGCAGGTCGTCGCAGAGCGCCTTGTCGCCCCAGATGTACCGCGCCTCGAGCAGCGCCGTGCGGATCGTGTGATCGCGCTCGGCGTAGCGCAGGCTCTCCTCGACCGTGCGCGTGGCGTGACCGACCTTGAGGCCCAAGTCCCACAGCAGGTAGAGCATGTACTCGACGATCTGCTCGCCGCGCGGCGTCTGCTTGTAGGGACGCAGGAACAGGAGATCGAGATCGGACAGTGGCGCGAGCTCGCCGCGGCCGAAGCCGCCGGTCGCCATCACGCCCAGCCGCTCGGCGGCGCTGGGATTGGCCGCAGGGAAGACCCGGCCGTCGGCGAAATCGAAGATCACGCGGACCAGCTGGTCCATCAGGAACGAGGTCGCGACCAGCACCGCCGGCCCGTCATTCTTGAGTGGCCCCGGTTCCTCGAAGCGGCGGCGGATCTCGGCCCGCCCGGCCGCCAGCGCCTCGCGCAGCAGGCCGAGCACCGAAGGCCGGGGCGGCTCGTTGCCGGGCGGCAAGTCCTCGACCAGGCGCTCCAGCCCCTCTTCCAGCGCACGGCGCCGCACAATCGTGCGGCGGTCCGGAATGCGGTCGTAGGGCGTCGGCATGGAGGCGATATTACCTACAGAAACGGGGGTAAAATAGGGACCATGGTTGTCACCCTTGCCGTCTTCACCAAGAACAACGTCAACCCGGCCTATACGGCCGCCCGCCTCGCCGCCGACCGGGTCGCGGCCGAAGCGGGCGCGCGGACGGTCCACTACGTCCCGGAGGCGCCCGACGATGTCGGCCAACAAAAGGCCCTCGCGGCCCAAGCGCTGGCGGCGCGGCCCGACGCGGTGCTCCTGAACCCGGCCGACGATGTGAAGCTGGCGGAAAACGTCGAGCGCTTCACGGCCGCGGGCATCCCGACCGTGACCTTCATCAATCGCCTGCCGGGCCAGGGCATCGCCTTCGTGGGCTCCGACGACAGAGCGATCGGGCGCAGCACGGCGACGGCGCTTTGCCGCAAGCTCGGCCGAGGCAAGATCGTCGGCCTCGAAGGCCTCGCCGCGGTGCCGACCAGCCGGGCCCGCGTCGAGGGCCTGCGCGAGGCGGTCGCGGCCCATCCCGGCATCGAGCTGCTGGGCCTCGGCGTCGGCGAGATGATGCAGGCGCCCGGAAAGCGTGCCATGGCGGCGCTGCTCGCTCGGCATGAGAAGATCGACGGCGTGTGGGCGGCCAACGACCTGATGGCGCTCGGCGCGCTGGAAGCGCTCGGCGACGCCGGCGGCACGGCCATCGTGACCGGCATCAACGGCCTGCCCGCGGCCATCGACTGCATCGAGCGCGGCACGATGCTCGCCAGCGCCGATTTCAGCGCCTTCAACATCGCGGCCATCGCCACGCGCGCCGCCTTGCGGCACCTCGCGGGCCAGCCCGTGCCGCGCGAGATCATGGTGCCGGCCGAGCTGATCGACCGGGCAAATTGCGCACGCTGGAAGGTTCCGTTCGAGCAGCGGCCCTGTCCCGCCTGGGACGAAATCGTTCGGAAATAATGGGATAATCGGCCGATGAAGCGCCGCCTCGCTCTCAAATGCGTACTTTTGCGGACTTTGCTTACTTTTGCGCTCCTTCCGGCGCCCTGGGCCTCGGCGCAGACCCGTCCGCCCGCGGCGACCGCGAGCCAGATCGACATCAACTCGGCGAGCCGCGACGATCTCATGAGCCTCGACGGCATCGGTGAGGTGCGCGCCGACGCGATCATCCGCTCGCGGCCCTTCAAGGCCAAGACCGAGCTGGTCGACCGGCACATCATCCCCGAGGAGCTCTACATGAAGCTCGCCGACAAGGTGCAGGCGCGCCCCGTCGCGGCGCCCACGCCCACACCGAAGCGGTAAGGCGTGGACAGCGCCACGATCTACGCGCTCGGCACGCCGACACCGTCGCGCGCGGCGCCGGGTGCGATCTCGGTCATTCGCTTGAGCGGACCGCGCGCGATAGACGCGCTGATCTTCCTGACCGAGCGGCGCGCGTTCGAGCGTGGCTATTCGGCGCGCGAGCCCGCCCTGCCCGAGCCGCGCGTGATGACCGTGCGCACGCTCTTCGATCCGGTGACGGCGGAAGTGATCGATCGCGGGCTCGTCGTCTGGTTCGAGGCGCCGCGCAGCGAGACCGGCGAGACGATGGCCGAGCTGCATCTCCATGGCGGCCGCGCCGTGGTGAACGCGGCCCTCAGCGCGATCCAGAAGCTGGGCTTCTGCCGCCTGGCCGAGCCGGGCGAGTTCACGCGCCGCGCCTTCGAGAACCACAAGCTCGACCTCACCGCCGCCGAAGCCATCGCCGATCTCGTCGCGGCCGAGACCGACCGGCAACGCCGCCAGGCGATGCAGCAGATGGATGGCGCGCTGCGCCACCTCTACGAGGACTGGCGCACGATGGGTTTGCGTGCGCTCGCTCATCTCGAAGCCGCGATAGATTTCCCCGACGAGGACCTGCCCGCGGGCCTCGCCGACGAAACCAAGACCGACATCGCCCGCCTGCGCGATGAGATCGCCGCGCACCTGGAGGACAAACGTGGCGAGCGGCTGCGCGAGGGTTTGCACATCGCGATCATCGGCCCACCCAACGCCGGCAAGTCCTCGCTGCTCAACCTGCTGGCCAGACGCGACGCGGCCATCGTGTCGGAAACCGCCGGCACGACGCGCGACGTGATCGAGGTGCATCTCGACATCGGCGGCTGGCCCGTCGTGCTCGCCGACACCGCGGGCTTGCGCGAGTCAGCCGACGCGATCGAGCAGGAAGGCGTGCGCCGCGCCAAGGCGCGCGCCGAAAACGCCGATCTCCGCCTGCTGGTGCTCGATGCCTCGAGCGACTGGAAGCGCGAGATGACCGAGCTCACGCGCTTGAGCGGCTGGAACGCCGCGCAGGACATCGTGGTCGTGAACAAGGTCGATCTTGCGACCATAGACGCCGTCGGCATCGCGCCTCTCTCCACCAAAAGCGGCGACGGCCTGCCCGAGCTGCTCGCGCGCCTGGAGCGCGCCGCCGGTCAGCTCATGGCCGAAGGCGCCGCCCCGCCGCTCACAAGGGCCCGCCACCGCGAGGCGCTCCTTGAAGCACACCAGGCGCTCGACCGCGCATTACGATCAATGGAAGTGGCGCTGGCCGCCGAGGACCTGCGGCTCGCGATGCGGGCGCTCGGCCGGATCACGGGCACGGTGCGCATCGACGAGCTGCTCGATGTGATTTTTCGGGATTTTTGTATTGGGAAGTAAGGAGATGGGCTCGCTCCTGAAAGTCGCCGAGCAAGCTTGCCAGGATCGTAACGTCGGCCGACCCCGCTACTCACGCCTTCCACTGGCCCATTCCTCGGAAATCTCAATGTCGATGGGTACGGCAACTATTTGAGGCAAAACTGTTTTCATCTGACCAAGCAAGTGATATCCAGAACAAATAGAGAACAACTCTAAAGGCTAGGCGAGTAGAGACCCGCCCCTAAAATTGCGTTCCGATGGTTACCGACGGTGCCGTCACAAGAAAGCAGTCTCTCTAAACCTCTACGGCCCACCATATAATGTATGTTATGATCCAAAAAAGGCGACATATAGAGCGACGTCCAAGGGGGAAAATGACGGACACTGCGGCCGCTTCCGTGCGTGAATCGTATGCCGCCAAGCCGCGTTATGAGCCTCCCGCGCACTATCAAACCGTCGCATTGCATCAGCTTTTGGAAGGCACCTCGCGCTGGCGGCCCAATGATCGGTCGCAGATGGTGTTTCTTAGTCGGCTCGATTCCTCGCAGACGGCCAATGCTGTGAGTGTGTTTGCTGCTGGCGACGTCTCATTGGTCAAGCGCCCTTGCGTCTCTGTTATCGGCACCCGCAAGGTTTCGCCCGAGGGCGCGGCTCGCGCGCGGCGCGCCGCCAAGGAGCTCGCGCAACGCGGCGTCGTGGTTGTGTCCGGCTTGGCCGAAGGAGTCGATTCTGAAGCCATGATGGCTGCGATGGCTAGCGGCGGCCGCACAATTGGAGTTATTGGCACGCCCCTGAGTAGAGCATATCCAGCAAAGAATGCTGCGCTTCAGGAAGAGGTCTATCGCGATCATCTTCTAATCAGCCAGTTTGCAGAAGGAGCGTCCACACTTCGGTCTAGCTTCCCGCAGCGCAACAAGTTGATGGCGTTCATCTCGAACGCGAGCATCATTATTGAAGCGTCCGATACTTCCGGCACGCTGCACCAAGCCGCCGAATGCCAACGTTTAGGGCGCTGGCTGTTCATCGCGAGGTCTGTAGCGGAAGACCCCGCTCTTG
>Ga0335083_10003367_pt1 | contig 20792 bp, 14 predicted proteins | sample Lox_Sample_42_FD_206716 | JGI IMG/M metagenome (GOLD analysis project Ga0335083, IMG submission 206716) | Soil microbial communities from Loxahatchee National Wildlife Refuge, Florida, United States - Lox_Sample_4.2 | ecosystem: Environmental > Terrestrial > Soil > Wetlands | place: USA...
CGCGCCTGCTCGTGCGCGCCATCCTTTGAAAGCGCGAGGGCGCGCTGTGCGAGCGCACGGCACGCAAGCTCGTCGGCCGCCAGCGATTGGGCGACGGCTTCGGCCTGCGTGCACAGCGCCATCGCGGCGGAGGCGTCGCCGCTCAGGCGCGCAAGCTCGGCCAGGTCGAGCAGCACTTCGGCGCGCAGCGCGGCGGTCGCAGCGGCGGGATGCCGCAGCGCCTCCTCGCTGCGCTCGCGGCCGCGCGAAAGCAGCCCGCGATCGCGCCAATAGGGCGCGAGGGCGTGAGCCAGAGCGAGCGCCGCGTCGCCGCCGTCCGCCTGGCGCATGCACCACGCGTGCGCCGCGGCGAGGTTGGCCGACTCGCGATCGAGGCGCGCGAGCGCGCGCAGCATGTCGCGCCGGTGCAGCGCGGCCGTCTCGCGCTCGGCGAGCGCAACGTAGTAGCGTGCGTGGCGCGCGCGGATCTCGCCGGCATCGGAATCGCGTTCGAGGCGCTCGGCGAGAAACTGGCGCAGCGTTTCCGGCATGTGATAGCGGGGCTCGTCGTCGCCTTGGCGCGCCACGAGAAGCAGCGACGCTTCGACCAATCGCCCGATCGGATCGAGCGCATCGAGCGCGTCGCCACCGCCCGCGGCCACCGCGGCCGCGGCTTCGAGCGTGAAGCCGCCGACGAACACGGACAAGCGGCGCAGGAGCCGCTGCTCTCCCTCGGCCAGCGGGTCGTAGCTCCATGCGAGCGAGGCGCGCATCGTCTCGTGGCGCGCATCGGCACGGTCGCCGCCGGCCAGGATGCGCAGCGACTCGACGAGGTGCTCGCGGATCGCGGCGAGCGACATGAGCTTCACGCGCGCGGCGGCGAGCTCGATCGCGAGCGGAATGCCATCGAGCTCGCGCACGATCGCGATGACGTCGGCAAGCTCGGCGGGCCCGGGTGCGAAGCCGGGCACCACGAGGCGGGCGCGCTCGACGAAGAGGCGCGCCGCGTCGCTCTTCTCCCACTCGGCGGCGTCGTCGACCTCCGGGAACGCGAGCGGCGGCACCGCGTAGTCCCGCTCGCCGTGCACGCCGAGCGGCGACTGGCTCGTCGCGAGCACCGCCACGCGCGGGTTCTCGCGCAGGAGGTCGGTGGCGAGCCGGGCGCAGGCGGCGCGCAGGTGCTCGCATGTGTCGAGGACGAGAAGAGTGCCGCCGTCGCCGAAGCGGCGCGCGAGCGCCGCCGCGGAGATCGCGCCGTCGTCGCTTTGCTTCGCGCCGATGGCGGCCGCAACGGCGGCATACAGGTGCGCGTCGTCCGCGACGTCGGCGACCTCGATCCACCACACGCCGCCGCGGCGGGTGGCGAGCGCTTCCTCGGCAAGCTTGTGCGCGAGGCGGCTCTTGCCCGCGCCACCGAACCCGGTCAGCGTGAGAATCCGCGTCTGCGCGAGGATTCCGTGGCACTCGGCGAGCTCGCGAGCCCGGCCGACGAACGTGCCGGGCGCGGGCGGCAGGTTGTTCGGCGTGCGCACGAGATGCACGGTGAGCGCCGGATCGATGAGGGCGAGGTTGGCCGCGGCGGCGTCCGCGACCGCTTCCACCGCCTCGATCTCGAGCGCATCGAAGCTTTCGAGGTAGTCGTGCTCGCCTGCGGCAAGGATGCCGATGAGGTGGCCGCGCGAGCGCAGGGGCCACGCGAGCGGCGTCGCGAGCGCCGAGCCGCTTTCGGGCGGCACGTAGGGCGCATGCTGGGCGCGCAATGCCACGACGGCGGCATCGTCGTAGGGCAGCGGCAGCGGCGGCTGCGGACCCGACCATGCGGCGACGGCGTAGGTCTTGCCGTCGTCGAGAAAGAGCGCCGTGCCCGTCGTGCCGAAGAGCTCGTCGAAGCGGGCGACGAGCTGTTGGGTGAGCTGCGCGCGGTCCGGCATCAGGGCGAGCTCGTCACGCAGCTGCGCGAGCGCCTCGCGATGCTTCTTGGTGTTGCGGTTGAAGCGCGCCTCGAGCGCGCTCGCGACCTTGCGCTCGCCGAGCGCGAACACCGCCGCCACCGCGGCAGCAACGACAAGCGCGACCTCGAAGCGCGTCGTGCGCGACGAGAAGACGTAGTAGCCGATGAGTCCCTTGACGGCCGCTAGCGAGCCGATCGCGACCAGCGTCGCCAGCACCAGCAGCACGCGGCGCCGCGTGGTGCGGTCGGCGAGGCGGCGCAGCACGCGCCGCCTGGCGTTGCGCCAGCGGTCGCGCGGCTTCGGCGCGGGCGCCACGCCCGGTTCAGGCCGCCACCGGCGCCCCTGCGGGGCTACCTGCGGCCGCCGAACCCGCCTCCGCGGAATCCGCCGAAGCCGCCGCCGCCGAAGCCGCCGCCGCCGCCGAAGCGGCCGCCCCAGCCGCCGCTGCCGCCGCCGCCGAAGGCGTGATCGCCGCCCCAGCCGCCGCCGCCCCAGCCGCCGCGATCGCCGCCGAAGCCGCCATCGCCGAAGGCGCGGTCACCGCCCCAGCCGCTGGATCCGCCGAAGGAGCGGTCGCCGCCGAAGCTGTCGCTGCCGCCGGCGCGCGCCTGCGCTTCCTTGTCGAGCGAGGACGTGTTGCCGCTCGCCGGCGTCGTGCCGGTCGATGTGTGCTGCTGCCACCCGTTGCCGGTGTTCGAGTAGACGTTGCCGTTCACGTCCGCGTAGTGGTTGTTGCCCACGCTCGCGGTCGCCCAGTTGTTGGTGTTGCCGGTCTTCGCGTTGTAGGTCGAGCCTTCGCCCGCGTGCGCGTAGCCTTGCGGCCCGGCCGTGGTGGCGCCGCTGCGCTGGTACGTGCTGCCGCCCGCGCCGGTTGCGCTCACGCTCGAGCCCGTGCTGCGCTGGCCGCTGTAGACGTTGTAGTTGCTGCCGCGCGCGACGTTGGCGGAGCCGCCGGCCGCGCCGTTGGCGGTGCGGTCGTAGCCGCGCGATGCGTTGCCCGTCCAGGCGTTGTACTGGCGGCCCGCGTTGTACGTGCCCGACGTTCCGGTGCGGCTGTTGTAGTAGCTGCCGCTCGCGGTCGTGCCCGCCACGCCGCCGCCCGCGTACCACGTGCGCGTGCCGGAGTACGTCGTCGCGCCCCAGTGACCGTAAACGTTGGCGCTCGCGGTCGCGCAGCAGGGATAGCCGCCCCAGTAGTAAGGGTGGTAGTACGCGCCGCCCCAGTACGGGTACGTCCAGGCCGCCGTAGCGAGGCCCATCGCAAACCCGAAGGTGAAGCCCGCGTACGGGTTGTAGATCGGGGTGGCGGCCACCGAGTACGTGTAAGGCGGCGGGTACCACACCGTGCCGATCCACGGGGTGTACGCGTAGCCCGTGCCGTAGACGACTGTGCCGTCCGCCGCGACGACCGTGCCGAGATAGCCCGGCGTGTAGCCGACGTAAACGTACCCGGGCGCGGTGCCGTAGACGCGCACGTACGTCACGTAGTGGATCGGCGAAGACGCGGGGATCGTGTAGATCACGGCCGGCACCGACGTTGCGACCGCCCACGGTCCCGTCACCTCCGGCGCGGTGAACCACACCCCGGCAGTGACGGCGTAATACGCGTTCGGCGAGGCCTGGATGATCGGCACCGCGGAGTTGACGGCGTACGTAAGCGGCGTTCCCGCGACGGGCTGCCATTGCGGCGCGCCGTCGAAGCTCGGCGTGAACGCGGGGCCGCCCTTGAGGGGAACCGTCGCCGTCTGGGGAATCGAGTTCTCGATCACGGCCGCCTGCGCCTGCGGCGTCCCGGCGACGGTGGGCAGCACCGCGCCGGCCAGCGAGGTCGGCGGAATCTTGCCGAAGTCGGCAGGCAACGCGTTGCTCGCCACGTACGTCCACGGCCCAGAAAGGCCCGGACCGCGGAACCAGCGGCCCGCCAGCAGGACGTAGTAGCTGTTGCTCGTGGTGTCGATCAGGACGTCGCTCGTGGTGTTGGAGGCCCAAAGGAGCAGCGTTCCGGTGACCGGCACGAAGTCGGGCTGGCCGTTGAAGACGATGAGCTCGGCGGGCGATTGCGCCGTGTAGATCGTCGGCACGCCGTTGGCCAGAGAGGGCTTCGGATTCGCGTTCGCGCCGCCCGTCAGCAGGTCGACCGTGTTGGACTTCGAAAGCTCGGTGGCGATGGCGGAAAGCTCGTTGCCCAGAATGAGGCCGGGCGAGGCCTGCGTCCACGGGCCGGTGATCGAGCTCGAGCTGAGCCAGCCGTCGTACACGTGGATGTAGAAGTTGTCGCCGAGTCCGCCCTGGAGGATCAGCGCGCGCGTGTTGATCACGCGCTGCGCGCGCGGATGATTCGGGACGGGCTTGAGCACCGGCGCGCCGTCGATGGGCACGAGTATCGCGGGCGTGTAGCTCACGATCACTTGCGGCGCGCTGTTGGCGACCTCGACGGGCGACGGCTTGACGCCGTTCGCCGCGAGCGAGGCTTCGAGCTTGTCGAGCGATATCGTGCGTACCTGTACGCCGAACTCCTTCGTGAGCTCGGGCCCGATGCTCGCGCCGCGGTCGGGGAGCGTCGGGAAGTCGATCTTCGTGATGCGCAGGTCCTCGAACACGACGGTGCGCATGTTCTTGTCGACCTGCGTGCGCGTGGTCGCCATGAGCACGCCGAAGTCCTGGTCCTTCGAGTTGTCCTTCTTGTAGGCCATCGCGGTGCGGAACGAAAGCTGATTGTCCGTCCACGAGCTGATCTGCGGCTGATAGACCATCACCTGCCCTGTCGTGAGGTCCACCACGCGCGGCCACGGATCGGGCGGCGGTGTGGCGGCGGGCGGCGATTGGGCCCACACGGAGAGCGAGGCGGCGCACAGGACAACGGCGAGCGCGCGCGCAATCGCGCGCGGAAAGGCGGCGTTCATCATGAGGGGATCCCTACCCAAGCGTCGATGGCAACGGCGGAAAGAACAGGCCAACGCGCCATTGTCTTCCAAAACGCCCACAAAGGCGAATCGGGCGCGAGGCGGGCTAAGCGGCGACGAGCAGCGTGGTCACGCAGGCGCCTCCCAGGCCGAGGTTGTGCGCGAGCGCAGTACGGGCGCCCGGCACCTGGCGGGCGTCCGCCGCTGCGCGCAATTGCTGCGTGAGCTCGAAACACTGCGCGAGGCCGGTGGCCCCCAGCGGGTGGCCCTTGGACAGCAAGCCGCCCGATGGATTGGTGACCACCTTGCCGCCGTACGTGTTGTCGCCGTCGTCGACGAAGCGCGCGGCCTCGCCTTCGGCGCACAACCCGAGCGCTTCGTAGGAGATGAGCTCGTTGTGCGCGAAGCAGTCGTGCAGCTCGACGACGTCGAGATCCTCGGGGCCGATGCCCGCCGCCTCGTACGTGGCCTTCGCCGCGGCACGCGCCATGTCGTAGCCGACCAGGCGCATCATGTCGTGCGACTCGAAGGTCGACGCCGTGTCGGTGGTCATCGCCTGCGCGGCGATCCGCACGGCGGTGTCGAGGCGATGCCGTTTCGCGAATTCGTCCGAGACGAGTATCGCGGCCGCGGCGCCGCACGTCGGCGGACACGCCATGAGCCGCGTCATGACACCCGGGATGAGCGCAGGCGACGCGAGCACGTCCTCGGCAGTCACTTCGCTTCGGAAAACCGCAAGCGGATTGCGCGCCGCGTGCCGGCTCGCCTTGGCGCGGATCTTGGCGAAAGTTGCAAGCGGCGTGCCGTACTTTCGCATGTGCGCCATGCCGGCGCCGCCGAAGTAGCGAAGCGCGAGCGGCACGTCGGGCATGCCGACCAGCGCATCGGTTTCCTCGTTGAAGCGGTCGAACGGCGTGGGGCGGTCGTTGAAATGCGTCCCGAGCGCCCCCGGCGCCATCTGCTCGAACCCCAGCGCGAGCGCGCATTCCGCCGCGCCGGATTGCACGGCCTGGCGCGCGAGGAAGAGCGCCGTCGAGCCGGTCGCGCAATTGTTGTTGACGTTCACGATGGGCACGCCGCTCATGCCCACGCCATAGAGCACGCGCTGGCCGGCGGTGGAGTCGCCGTACACGTAGCCGACGTAGGCCTGCTCGACGTCGGAGTAGGCGATGCGCGCATCCACGAGGGCGGCGCGGGCTGCCTGCGCCCCCATCGCGGGATACGGTGCGTTGCTGCCGGGCTTGGCGAAGGGGATCATGCCCACGCCCGCGACGTAGACGGTGCGACTCATGGCGCGGAGTTTACCGTAGGCTAGTATTGCCACTGGCCCTTTGGACGTTCCATGCCCACGCACGAAGTCTTCAACCAGACGCCGCCGCTCACGGATTACAACGCCTACGAGCGCGATGCCGCGCTGCGCGAAGCGGTCGCGCGCGAAGGCGCAGCCGACGCCGCTTCGTGGCTTTCGGCGCGCGGAACCGAGATTGGCAGCGCGTCGATGCAGGCGTTGGCGGACGCCGCCAACCGCAATCCGCCGCTGCTCAGGCTCTTCGATGCCGCCGGTCACCGCCGCGACGCGGTGGAGTTCCATCCCGCCTACCACGAGCTCATGGCCTACCTCGCGCAACACGGCGCGGCGGTGGGCCCCTGGGCCGCTCCCGCGCCCGGTGCTCACGTGTCGCGCGCCGCCCTCTACTACCTTTATGCGCAGGTCGAGGACGGCACGCTGTGTCCGACCACGATGACTTACGCGAGCGTACCGGCGCTGCGCGCCGATCCTGCGCTCGCGTCGCGCTGGCTTCCGCTTATCCTGCGCCGCGACTACGACGCGCGGTTCCTGCCGGCGGCGCAGAAGCTCGGGGTCACGCTCGGCATGGGCATGACGGAAAAGCAGGGCGGCTCCGACGTACGCGCCAACACGACGCGCGCGGAAGCGGAGGGCGGCCGCGCCTATCGCATCGTCGGCCACAAGTGGTTCTTTTCGGCCCCGATGTGCGACGCGTTTCTCGTGCTCGCGCAGGCGCCCGGCGGCCTCACGTGCTTTTTCATGCCACGCTTCACGCCGGACGGCGCGGTCAACGCAATCCGCATCCAGCGCCTCAAGGACAAGCTCGGAGACCGCTCGAACGCGAGCTCGGAGGTCGAGTTCGAGGGTGCCTACGCGGAGCTCGTCGGCGAGGAAGGCCGCGGCATCGCGACCATTCTCGAGATGGGTACGTACTGCCGGCTCGATTGCGTCCTCGGCACGGCGGGCCTCATGCGCGGCGCGGTGGCTCAAGCGTTGCATCACGCGCGGCACCGGCGCGCTTTCGGCCGCGCGCTCCTCGAAGCGCCGCTCATGCGCAACGTGCTCGCCGACCTGGCCCTTGAGGCGGAAGCCGCGGTCGCGCTCGCGCTGCGGCTCGCGCGCGCTTTCGACGAATCGACGGACGGCGCCGAGCCGCTCCGCCGCCTCCTGACACCGGCCGCCAAGTTCTGGGTGTGCAAGCGCGGACCGGCGCTTGCCGCGGAGGCGATGGAGGTGCTCGGCGGCAACGGCTACGTGGAGGAAGGACCGCTCGCGCGGGTGTACCGGCAGATGCCGCTCAACTCGATCTGGGAAGGCGCGGGCAACATCATGGGCCTCGACGTGCTGCGCGCGCTCCACCGCGAGCCGCGCTGCATCGACGCGCTGCGGGCCGAGCTCGCGCCCGCGCACGGCGGCCATGCGGCGCTCGACAGATTCGTCGAGGCCTTGCTCGCCGACCTGCGTGGCGAAGCCGCCGACGAGGGGTCCGCACGCGTCATCGCCGCACGCATCGCGCTCGCGGTGCAGGGCGCGCTCCTGGTGCGCTTCGCGCCGTCTTGCGTGTCGGACGCGTTCTGCGCATCGCGGCTCGCGGGCGACTTCGGCGGTGCGTTCGGCCTGCTTCCGCGCGGCGCGCCTTCGGCGGACATCGTCCAGCGGGCCTGGCCCGCATGACGCGTCGATCTCTCGCCCACGCTATCGCGATGGCGGCCGCCTGCGGGAGCGGAGGGGCTCATTCCCAGGCGGCGGAGCCTGACCTGCACGAGGGCGATCCGTTCGAGCGGGCGATCGAATCGGCTGACCAGGACGTCTTCTCGCCGCGCCTGCTCCCGGGCCCCAAGCGAGCCACCGATCGCGCGCCCATCGCCGAAGGCGACGCGACGCCCGGGGTTCTGCAGAGCGGCGACCTCGCCGCGTGGCCGCGCCTGTATCACGACGGCGGGCTGCTCGTCACCGGCAGCGTGAGCGGCACTGTCGCCGTGTTCAAGATGTGGAACAACCAGTTCGCATCGACGCCGCAGGTGCTGCCGAAGGGCGTGATCGCGAATCCGGGTTGGGGCGAGTTCTTTCTCGAGGCAGGCCTGACCGCCAAGTACGCCTTCGATGCTGCGACGAGTGTTTACGGGAGCTTTTCGTATCTGGAGTCGGGTACGCGCGGCCACGACTACGCGACCGACGGCAACACGTATCACGGTCTGCCGGAGCTCCTGTACGGCGGCACGACGCTGCAAGCGGGCGACGGCGCGACGCTGGACCTCTCTTATGGACAGCAGGAGTTCACCGTCGGCAACGGCATGCTCTTGTGGTCCGGGGCGACCAACGGCACGCAGCGCGGCGCCGACTACCTCGGGCCGCGCACCGCGTGGGCGATCGCCGCCCTCGGCAAGCTCAAGTGGGGCGACCTTGCCGTCCAAGGGTTCTATCTCAAGCCGAACGAGGCGCAGGCGGACGACACCGGTACGCGCATCGCGGGCGTGAACGCCGACTGGATGCCACCCGGGCCGATGCGTCTCGGCGCGATGTACGTCCACGTGCCGCGCTCGCAGATCGTCACCCGCGACGGCCTCGACGTCTACGACGTTCGGGTGCGCTGGCATCCGCTGTGGGCGTCGCCGCAGTTCTGGCTGAACGGCGAGTACGCGTGGGAGCGCAACGCCGCCATGCGGGCGGAGGGCTGGTATGCGCAGGCCAACTACAACGTGAAGGATTGGCCGTGGGCGCCGCACTTCGCGCTGCAGTGGACCTCGCTGTCGGGCGACGAGCCGGGCTCCGCCAAGTGGGAAGGCTTCGATCCGCTCTATTTCGGCAATGGCAATCCGAACTGGTACCAGGGCAAGCTCGGCTCCACGCTCTTCAACAACACCAACCTGCAGACGGCGAGCCTCACGGCGACGCTCAACCCGTCCGCGAGCGACATCCTCGAGCTTTGGTATCTGTACTTTCGCGCCGCGGTGGCGAACTCGCCGCTCGAGATCCCATCCGCGGGCGAGCCGCCGCCCACGGGTGGGGTGCCGTCGCGGCCGCTCGCGAACGAATTCGATTGCTCGTGGACCCACACTTTCAACAAGAGCGTGAACGTCAACGTGATCGCGGCGTACGCCGCGCCCGGCAGCGGCTACAAGCAGCTCTACGAGGGCATGGGCGGCAGCGCCACCGGCTGGTGGTTCCTCGGAACGCAGCTCAACGTGAGCTATTGAGCATCGCGGTCCACGCGGCGATCATGCGGTCGTCCATCCCCTTTTGACGGAAGCTCCTCACATGCTCGACTCGATGCTCCTTGCGCAAGCCCCGGCGGGCAATGCGCCGTCCACCCTCTCCGATACGCTGAGCCGCGACGCCGCGGGACTTGCGAGCGTGCCGGGCGACATCGAGAAGCTGCCCTTCCTGCAGCATCTCGCGCAGGTGATCCCCGCGGCCGACGTCGCCTTCGGCGGCTGTATGCTGCTGCTCATTATGGTCATCCACGCCACAGGCGTGCGCTTCGCGACCGATCACGTCGCGCGTCGCTCGCGCGTCATCATGCAGCGCCCGAAAATCTGGCGCGCGGACGTGCTGATGGCCACGGCCGTGCTCATGCTGCTCGCGCTTCACCTGGCGGAGACGTTCGTATGGGCTTCCTCGCTCGTCTACGGCGGGCTCGTGACGAGTTGGCGCGCGGCCGGATTCTTCGCGGGCAACACGTACACCACGGTCGGCTACGGCACCTTCGTGCTGCCGCCCGGATGGGAGATGCTCGCGCCGATCATCGCCATCTCGGGGCTGTTCACGTTCGGCTGGTCGGGCAGCGTGCTGGTCGACATCGTCGCGCGCTGCCAGCGCATCAAGGACGCCGCGGCGGGCCGCGTGTCGGCGCCGAAGCCCGCGAGCGCGGGCTAGCGCGAGTCATTGCCTCGAGACGCGAGTTTGACTAGCATGTGCGGTCCATTTCGAAGGGGATGATCATGACCGAAACCGTAGCTCCCGGCGTGCGCAGGTCCGGCGCCTGGGTCATCGTGTGGGGCGTGCTGCTCATCATCGCGGGCGTCCTGGCGATCATGGAGCCGGGCGCCGCGGCGCTGGCGGCCAACCTGCTGCTGGGCTGGCTGTTCGTGTTCGCGGGGATCATTCAGCTCGTCTATGCGTTTCACCAGCGTGCCAAGGACGGCTTTGCGCTCAAGGCCCTCTCGGCGCTCTTGACCCTCGTCCTGGGCATCTTCCTGCTTGTGCGCCCTCTGGCCGGCATCGCGTCCATCGCGCTCCTGATCGGCGCGTTCATGTTCGCGAGCGGTCTGTCCAGCATCATGCTCGCGTTCAAGCTGAAGCCCCGCAAGGGCTGGGGCTGGGTGCTCTTCGACGGGATTCTGTCCATCGTCATCGCCCTGCTCATCGCGGAGGGATGGCCTCAAAGCTCGATCGAGTTTGTCGGCATCCTCGTCGGCATCGTGATGATTTACGGCGGCGTATGGCGCATCGTGCTCGGCCGCGCCCTGCACGAGGGCACGGCCTCGATACCCACAACCACGAAATAGATCGCTGCGGTCAGCGCGCGCGCAGCAGGCGCGCCGCTTCCGCGTAGTCGTCCTGCGCCACCCAGAAGATCGCGCCGAAGCGCTTGCCGCCTGCGGTGGCGGCGTCGAGCGCGGTCACGCTGATGCCCTGCTTGGCGAGCTTGTCGAGCACGCGCACCAGCGCGCCGGTGCGGTCGCGACCCTGGAGCAGGAAGCAGCGCTTGCGCGCGCTCAGCTTGAGCTTCATCTTCTTGGCGGCCTTCGCGAGTTCCGCGGGCTTCTCGGGGACGAAGTCGAGCTGCACCCGGCGCCCGCTCGGGAAGCCCGAGAACGCGAGCAGCCCCACGCCTTCGGCGGCGAGCTCGGCAAGAATGCGCGCACCGGCACCCACCTGGTTCGGGACGAGCGCGTAGTAGTAGTCGGCCTTGCGCACGACGTCAGCCATGATGTTCTCTCCGTTGGTGCGGTTCGTGCGGCAAGTGTACGCCTAGCCCTTGCGCGCGTGGCCCTGGGCGCGCAGCGCGTCGAGCGACGCGCCCATCGTCAGCGCCTGCGGGTCGACCTTCACATGCAGCAGGGCGGGACGGCCCGCCTCGAGGGCGCGCTCGAAGGCGGGAGCGAACTCGTCGGTCCGCTTGATCGTCTCGCCGTGCGCGCCGTAGGCGCGCGCGAGCGCCGCGAAATCCGGATTCACGAGGTCGGTTCCCGACACGCGTGCAGGATAGTGCCGCTCCTGGTGCATGCGGATCGTGCCGTACATGCCGTTGTCGATGACCACGAACACCACGGCCAGCCCGTACTGCACGGCGGTGGCGAGCTCCTGCCCGTTCATGAGGAAGCAGCCGTCGCCGTTCCAGGAGATCACCATCCGCTGCGGGTGCGCGACCTTCGCGGCGACCGCCGCGGGCACGCCGTAGCCCATGGCGCCCGAGTACGGAGCGAGCTCCGTGCGGTACTCCCGATAGCGATAGACGCGGTGCAGCCACACGGTGTAGTTGCCCGCGCCGTTGGCGAGGATCGCATCGGCCGGCAGCCGCTCGTCGAGCCAGCGCACGATCTGCCACAGGTCGACGTCGCCCGGCACCGGGCGCGGCTCGCGCCACGCGTCGTACTCGGCGCGTGCCGTGCCCGCGACGTCGCGCCACGCGGGCCGCGCGATGCGCGGCAGCGCGTTCATCGCGACGAGGAACGCGTGCGGAGTTGCCGCGATGGCGACCCGCGGCTGGTACACGCGTCCGAGCTCATCCGGGGACGGATGCACGTGCACGAGCTGCTGACGCGGCACGGGAACGTCGAGCAGCGTGTACCCGCTGGTGGTCATCTCGCCCAGGCGCTCGCCCACGACGAGCAGAACGTCGGCGTTGCTTACCCGCGCGCCGAGCTTGGGACTGACGCCGATGCCGACGTCGCCCACGTAGAGGCGATGGCGGTTGTCGAACAGGTCCTGGTGGCGGAATGCCGCTGCGACCGGCAGGTCGTTCGACTCCGCGAAGCGAATGAGCTCGGCGCACGCCGCGCGGTCCCAGCGGCTGCCACCGACGAGCACGAGCGGCGCGTGAGCTTGCGCCAGGAGCTCGTGCGCTTGCGCGACGAGCGCGGCGGGCGGTGCGGTCGCGACCGCTTCGACCCGCGGCGCGTCGGCGCAGCGGGCGCACGATGCCAGCATGTCCTCGGGCAACGCGAGCACGACAGGGCCGGGGCGCCCGGACAATGCCGTGCGATAGGCGTGCGCCACGTACTCGGGAATGCGCTCGGCGCGATCGATCTGCGCCGCCCACTTGGCGACGCTGCCGAACATGCGCCGGTAGTCGATTTCCTGGAACGCTTCGCGGTCGACCATGCCGCCGCCGACCTGGCCGACGAAGGCGATCATGGGCGTGGAATCCTGCGCCGCGGTGTGGATGCCGATCGCGGCGTTGGCGGCGCCCGGGCCGCGCGTGACGAACACGAGGCCCGGCGTGCCGGTCAGCTTGCCGTACGCCTCGCCCATGTACGCCGCGCCGCCCTCCTGCCGGCAGACGATGAAGCGGAGGCGGTCGCGCACGTCGTGCAGGGCATCGAGCACGGCGAGATAGCTTTCGCCGGGGACGCCGAACGCGTGCGTGGCGCCCTGGGCGAGGAGACTCGCGATCAGGATTTCTCCGCCGGTGCGCTCGCCCATCATCGCCCTTTCACGAGGTCTTCGCGCTTGACCACGAACACGCCGTCCTCCGACTGCGCGGTCGCAAGCCACACCATCGGCAGGCGCGGGAACGCCGACTCCGCGGCCTCGCGGTTGTGCCCGATCTCGACCACGAGGGACGCGCCGTGATTGAGGAAGCGAGGCGCCTCCTTGACCAGGCGGCGCACGGCGTCGAGGCCGTCGTCGCCGCCGGCGAGCGCCAGCGCGGGCTCGTGCCGGTACTCGGGCGGCAGGGCTTCCATCGCCATCGTGTCGACGTAGGGCGGATTGCAGATGACGAGATCGTAGCTCTTCTCGGGCAGGTTCTCGAAGAGGTCGGAGCGGATCAGGTTGATGCGGGCGAGGAGGCCGTAGTCGCTCACGTTGCGCTGGGCGACCGCGAGCGCGTCGGAGGATAGGTCGACGGCGTCGATGTCCGCCTCCAGGTACGCGTGCGCCATGAGGATCGCGAGGCATCCCGACCCCGTGCACATGTCGAGCGCGGTCTTGACGTCGGACGCCTGACCGACGAAGGGTTCGAGCGCGCCGGGAATGAGCTCGGCGATATAGGAGCGGGGGATGATCACGCGCTCGTCGACGTAGAAGCGGAAGTCGCCGAGAAAGGCCTCGCGCGTGAGGTACGCCGCAGGGATGCGCTCGTCGATGCGGCGGGTGAACAGATCCGAGAGCCTCGCGCGCTCGTCCTGCGTCAGGCGCGCGTCGAGGAACGGCTCGAGGCGGTCGAGCGGCAGGTGTAGCGCGTGCAGGAGCAGGTAGGCGGCCTCGTCGTACGCGTCGGCGCTCCCGTGGCCGAACGCGAGCCCCCTCTCGCCCATGCGCGAGACGGTGAAGCGCAGCCAGTCGCGCAGCGTGTCGAGCTCGCTCGCGGGGATCATGCGCGCGTCAGGCGAGAAGCCGCTCGAGGATGCCGCGGTAGATGGCGGACAACGGCTCGAGGTCCGCCACGCGCACGCATTCGTCGAGCTTGTGGATCGTCGCGTTCACCGGTCCCAGCTCGACGATCTCGGGGCAGATGTCGGCGATGAAACGCCCGTCGGAGGTGCCGCCCGTGCACGAGAGCTCGGGGAGGCGTCCCGTGGCGTCGCGTATCGCCGCCCCCGCGACGTCGACGAGGCGCCCGCGCGGCGTGAGGAAGGGCTTGCCCCACCCCGTCCACTCGAGTCGGTAGTCGAGGCCGTGGCGCCGAAGCACGGCTTCGAGGCGTTCGGCGAGGAATTCGCGCGTGCTCTGCGGGCTGTATCGGAAGTTGAACTTGACCTCGAGGTGGCCGGGAATGACGTTCGTCGCCCCCGTGCCCGCATGGATGTTCGAGCACTGCCACGACGTCGGCGGAAAGTAGCCGTTCCCTGCGTCCCATTGCGTGTCCGCGAGCTCTGCGAGCACGGGCGCGGCGAGGTGGATCGGATTGCGTGCCAAGTGCGGATACGCGATGTGGCCCTGCACGCCCATTACGGTGAGCGTTCCCGAGAGCGTGCCGCGGCGGCCGTTCTTGATCATGTCGCCCAGGTGCTCGACCGACGACGGCTCGCCGACCACGCAGTAGTCGATGCGCTCGCCGCGGGCGGCGAGGCGTTCGACGACGCGCGCCGTGCCGTCGACCGACGGGCCCTCCTCATCCGACGTGATGAGCAGCGCGATCGATCCGCGCGGCTTCGGGTGCTCGGTGAGGAAACGCTCGATCGCGGTGACGAACGCGGCGAGGGATCCCTTCATGTCGGCCGCGCCGCGGCCGTAGAGGAAGCCCTCGCGCACGACGGGCTTCCACGGATCGGACGTCCAGCCGTCGCTCGGCCCCGGCGGGACGACGTCGGTGTGTCCCGCGAAGCAGACGAGCGGCGCGGCGTTGCCGCGACGCGCCCACAGGTTGGTCACGCCGTTGCACACGAGCGTGTCGCAGGCGAAGCCGAGCGGCAGCAGGCGGTCCTGCAGCAACACCTGGCACCCCGCGTCGTCGGGCGTCTGCGAGCGAAGGGCCACGAGCTCGCGCGTCAGCGCAAGCGTGGGCAAGGCCACCGTGTCCATGCCGCCGATGTTAGACGAAAAAGGGTCAGACCCCATTTCAAGCGAAACAATTTGAAATGGGGTCTGACCCCTTTTTTCAATGCGCGCGGTCGAGCAGCTCGGTGTTGATCGTCATCGCCGTGAAGTCGGCGCCGGGCTGGCGCTGCTGCTCCTCGCGGTGGGCGCTCGATTCCATGGCGTCGATGCGCGACGTGGGGTTACTCTGGTTGATTTGCCAGGCGAGGTTGGTCGGCGAATCCGAGGCGCTCATCGCCTCCTCGTACGTGATGACGCCGTCGAGATAGAGCCGGCAGAGCGACTGCTCGAACGTCTGCGAGCCGGGATACAGCGACTGCTCCATCGCCTCCTTGATCTGGACGAAGTCGCCGTTCTTGATGAGCTCGGCGATGAGTGCCGTGTTCAGCAGCACCTCGACCGCGGGCTGCTGCTCGCCGTTTTGGTTGCGGATCAGGCGCTGGCAGACGATTGCGCGAAGGCCGATCGACAAGTCGGACAGCACCGCGGAACGGGCGTCGTACGGGAACAGGTTGATGATCCGCGACAGCGCGTGGTAGCTGTTGTTGGCGTGGATCGTCGTGAGGCACAGGTGTCCGGTCAGCGTATGCAGGAGCGCGGACTGCATGGTCTCCTTGTCGCGCACCTCGCCGACCATGATGAGGTCGGGCGCTTCACGCAGGGCGTTCTGAAGCGCATTCTCGTAGTTCGTGGTGTCAACGCCGATCTCGCGCTGGTTGACGATGCTCTGCTTGTGCTCGAACAGGTACTCGATCGGGTCCTCGATGGTCAGGATGTGGCCGGGCTTGCTCGAGTTGCGGTAGTCGATCATCGCGGCCATGGTGGTCGACTTGCCGGAGCCGGTGGCACCGGCGACCAGCACGAGGCCGCGCCTTTCCGATACGAGGTCGAGCAGGACCGTGGGGAGCTTGAGTTGCTCGAACGGCGGCACGTTGCTGCGCACGTAACGGATGACCAGCGAGATCGTTCCGCGCTGGCGGAAGACATTGACGCGGAAATTGCCTACGGCGCGGTCGAGGTGGGAGAGGTTCATCTCCATCGTGTTCTCGAACTCGCGCGCCTGCTCCTTGTTCATGAGCTCGTAGGCGATGCGGCGGACGGTGTCGATGTCCATCGGCTGCGTGGACACCGGCTGCACGACCCCGTTGACCTTGATGTTGATCGGCGCCCCGCAGGAGATGAACAGGTCGGAGGCCTGCTTCTCGGCCATCAGCTTGAACAAACGGTCCAGGTACATGGTCGCCCCTCGCGATGCACGAACGCGCCTCTCCCCCGGTGTTGCCGTCCGGGCTTCGAAGAGGCGCGGTCGTTACAATCTCCTGCGCGCTAGATCAAAGGAATGTCGCTGCTTCCCATGATAGTGTCATGAAATCTCGGTGCTTTCCACACTGCGGCCTGTCTGGGTCGGCGCGGGGCGCGCTCGCGGCGCCGGACGATGCTTAGCGGACGGCCGGCGCCATTGTTCACACAGATAAAGCAATTTCCATGCTCGCAATCATCGGTGGCAGCGGCCTGACCCGACTGTCGACCCTGGCCGTGGCGCACCGGGAGATCGTGCGCACCCCGTATGGCGACCCGTCGTCGACCTTGCTGTTCGGCCAGATCGCCGGCCGGGACGCCGTTTTCCTCGCCCGGCACGGGCACGGCCACACGATCCCGCCGCATCGGGTGAACTACCGCGCCAACGTGTGGGCGCTGAAGCGGGCGGGGGCGCAGGCCGTGGTCGCGGTGGCCTCCGTGGGAGGCATCCGTGGCGCCGATCCGGGCGACCTCGTCCTGCCTCACCAGCTCATCGACTACACGTCGGGGCGCGAAATGACGTTTTTCGACGGCGGCGAAGGCAAGGTCGTGCACGTCGACTTCACGCATCCGTACGCGCCGGACCTGCGCCGGCGCTGCCTGGCGGCCGCCGTCTCCGCGGGGCTCTCTGTTCGTGACGGCGGCGTCTACGGCGCGGTCAACGGGCCGCGCCTCGAAACCGCGGCGGAGATCGACCGCCTCGAGCGCGACGGCGCGACGCTCGTCGGGATGACCGGCATGCCCGAGGCGTCGCTCGCGCGCGAGCTGGAGCTCCCGTACGTCGCGATCTGCGTGGTCGTCAATCACGCCGCCGGCCGCGGCGACAGCGCCGCCCAGGTGTCGATGGAAGGCATCTCGCAGGTGCTCGAGACCGCGATGGACAAGGTGCGCTCGCTGCTCGACCATATCGTGACCCGCATCTGACCGACTGGGGCTTTCCGGATGATCCGAGAGATCCTGCGCATGGGCGACCCGCGGCTGCTCGAGCGCTCGCGCGAAGTGGAGCGCTTCGGCGCGCCCGAGCTTCATGATCTGCTCGCGGACATGCGCGAGACGATGCATGCGCACGACGGCGCCGGCATCGCGGCGCCACAGATAGGCGTGCTGCTTCGCGTCGTGATCTTCGGCGTCGAGCGCACGCCGCGCTATCCCGACGCCGAGCCCGTGCCCTATACCGAGCTCGTCAATCCGGTGCTGACGCCGCTCGGCGAGGAGGAGGAGGAGGGCTGGGAGGGATGCCTCTCCGTGCCGGGGTTCCGCGGCGTGGTGCCCCGGTTCTCGCGCTTGCGCTACGAAGGGTACGACCCCGACGGCAAGCACATCGTGCGCGACGTCTCGGGCTTCCACGCCCGCGTCGTCCAGCACGAGTGCGACCACCTGGATGGCGTTCTGTATCCGCAGCGCATCCGCGACATGCGCAAGTTCGGGTTCACGGACGTGATGTTCCCGGAATTGAATACTTCTGATTGAAACGGCCCGGCGCGGCCGAGCCCACGCTAGGTCTTCAGCTCTTCGTAGATGGAAGTTTCCAGACGCAGCAGCGCCTGCTCGTCGTGCAGGCGCGCCCCGTCGATCAGGAAGACGTCCTCGGCTCGGTCGCCGAGCGTGTTGATCTTCGCGCTCGCCACGTTGATGTTGGCCTGGGCGAGCACGTAGGCGATACGGGCGAGCAGCCCCGGCCGGTCGGCGGCCACCACCTCCAGGATGTAGTGCGTGCCCTTGTCGTCGGCGAAGATCTGCACTTCGGGCGTGAGCGGAAAGTGCTTCACACGGCGCGAGACCCGGCCTTCCGCCGGCGGTGCGAGCGGCGCCTGTTCGGCGAGCTCGCGGGTGAGTTCCTGCTCCACCATCGACAGGATCTCGCGGTAGGACCCGCCGCGCTGCGCGGGATCCTGCAGCGCGAACGTGTCGAGCGCCCAGCCGCTGCGCGTGGTGTGGATCTTGGCCTCGTAGATCGAAAGCCCGGTGCGGCCGAAGAAGCCGCACAGGCGGGCGAAGAGCGTCTTCTGGTCGGGCACGTAGACCAGGACCTGCATGCCCGCGCCGTCGCGCGACAGCCGCGCCTTGACCACCGGCTCGGTGCGTTCGACGCGCCAGTACAGATGACGCGCGTGCCACGCGATCTCCTCGGCGGTGTGACGCTGGAAGTACGGCGTGTCGAGGTGCTTCCAGAGCTTGCCTTCCGCGCCGTCGGGAACCGCGTAGAGCCGCAGCAGCCGCTTCGCTTCCGTGCGCCGCGCCTCGATGCTGTCCATGATCGTGCGCATCGCGGTGGCGCCGCCCAGGAACGCGCGCGTCAGGTGATACAGGTCCTCGAGGAGCTTGCCCTTCCAGTTGTTCCACACCTTGGGGCTCGTGCCGCGGATGTCGGCGACGGTGAGCAGGTACAGGGCCGTCAGGCGGCGCTCGTTGCCGACCTTCTGCGCGAAGGCCGCGACGACATCGGGATCGGACAGGTCCTGCTTCTGCGCCGTGGCCGACATGAGGAGGTGATGGGCGACCAGCCACGCGACGAGCTCGGCGTCCTCTTCGGACATCCCGTGGTCGCGGCAGAAGCGGCGCGCGTCGCGCGAGCCGAGGCTCGAGTGGTCGCCGCCGCGCCCCTTGGCGATGTCGTGGAAGAGGCCCGCGACATAGAGCACTTCGCGCCGCTCGAAGTCGGCGATGAGCCGCGAGCACAGCGGGTATTCGTGGGCATGCTGCGCTTCGGTGAATCGGCGCAGGTTGCGGATGACCATCAGGATGTGCTCGTCCACGGTGTAGACGTGGAAGAGGTCGTGCTGCATCTGCCCGACGATGCGCCCGAACACCGGCAGGTATTGGCCGAGCACGCCGTAGAGGTTCATGCGGCGCAGGCCGTGCAGCAGGCCGCGCTCGGCGCGGAACATTTCGATGAAGCGCGCGCGGTTGGCGGGATCGCTGCGGAACTGGCTGTCGATCAGGTGCCGGTCGTGCCACAGCCCGCGCAGCGTCCGCGCCGTCATGCCCTTGAGCTCGCGGCGCCGCTGCAGCATGAGGAAGGCGTCGAGCATCGCCGCGGGCCGCTTCACGAAAAGGCGCTCGTCGCGCACGTCGAGGAGCTCGTCGACCTGCTGGAAGTCCGCGTCGATGACGGCCGGCTCGGTGGCCGCGGGGTAGAGCTTCGCGTGCAGGTTCTGCAGCAGGATCGTGTTGACCTGGCGCACGAGCTTCGCCGCGCGGTAGTAGCGCTGCATGAGCTGCTCGCTCGCGCGCTTCGCGCGCGTGTCGACGAGGCCGAGCTGCCGCGCAAGCGCCGTCTGGGCGTCGAACACGAGCCGGTCCTCGCGGCGGCCGAGCAGGTAGTGAAGGCGGATGCGCAGCCCACCGATCAGGCGCTCCTGACGCGCGATGGCGCGCGCCTCGCCCGGGGTCATGAGGCCCTTGCGCGCGAGCTCGCGCCAGGTGCTGCCGAAGCCGGCGGCCCGCGCGATCCAGAGCACGGTGGAAAGATCGCGCAGTCCTCCCGGGCTCTCCTTGACGTTGGGCTCGAGGTTGTAGATCGCGTCCTGGTACTTCAAGTGGCGCTGCTGTTGCTCGAGCGCCTTGGCGTCGTAGAACGCGCGGATATCCATGCGCTCGTCGAAGCGGCGGCGGAACTGGCGGTGAAGGGCGCGCGAGCCGGCGAGCAGGCGGTGCTCGAGCAGGCTCGTGCGTACGGTGACGTCCGCCGCCAGCTCGGCTTCGCATTCTTCGATCGTCCGCACGGCGTGCGAAAGCTCGATGCCGATGTCCCACAGCATCGCGAAGAACTGCTCGATCGCGGCCGCGGGAGGTGTGGTGGCGTCCGGAAGCAGTATCAAGACGTCGACGTCCGAGTGTGGGGAGAGCTGGCCGCGCCCGTAGCCGCCGACGGCGACTGCGCTCAAGTGCTCCGGCATGGCGCACGCGTGGAAGACGCTGCGCACGACACGGTCGACGAGGTTCGCGTGGTCGCGCAGGAGGCGGGCCGTGTCCGGGTCGGCCATGAACGCCTCGCGCAGCGCCTCGCGGCCCGTGCGAAGCTCGCTGCGCCATTCGGGGATTCGCGACGCCGGTATGCGCGCCGCGGCGGGCGCCGGCGCCTCGACGGGGATCGACGGCGTCGCCATCGGCGGCGGGCTACTGCGGGGGCGGCGGAGGCGGCGGCGTTCCGGCGGAGACCGTCATGACTTCGTAGCCGTCGTCGGTGACGAGCACGGTGTGCTCCCATTGCGCCGACAGCGAATGGTCCGCGGTGACGATCGTCCAGCCGTCGGCGAGGCAACGGATCCCGGCGCGGCCGGCGTTGATCATGGGCTCGATCGTGAAGATCATCCCCGGCTGCAGCTTGAGCCCGGTGCCGGGGCGGCCGTAGTGCAGAACCTGCGGCTCCTCGTGGAACTGGCGGCCGATGCCGTGGCCGCAGAACTCGCGCACCACCGAGAAGCCGTGGCTCTCGGCGAAGCGCTGGATGTTGGCGCCGATGTCCCCCAGGTGCGCGCCGGGGCGCACGGTCCGGATGCCGCGCCACATCGCCTCGTACGTGAGGTCGGTGAGGCGCTTGGCCTGGATCGACGGCTTGCCGGCGAAGAACATGCGGCTCGTGTCGCCGTGGAAGCCGTCCTTGATCACGGTCACGTCGACGTTGACGATGTCGCCGTCCTTCAGCTTCTTGTCGCCGGGGAT
>Ga0335083_10003369_pt1 | contig 20776 bp, 16 predicted proteins | sample Lox_Sample_42_FD_206716 | JGI IMG/M metagenome (GOLD analysis project Ga0335083, IMG submission 206716) | Soil microbial communities from Loxahatchee National Wildlife Refuge, Florida, United States - Lox_Sample_4.2 | ecosystem: Environmental > Terrestrial > Soil > Wetlands | place: USA...
CGAGATGCTCTTGCTCGGATCTTTCGGGTCGGGCCCGGTGGTCGCCGACGGACGGCTGTCGAAATACTTGTCGCTCTTGAACTCCTGCCCCATCACCGAAGAGCCAACCACCTTACCGCGCTGCTCGACCAAGCTTCCGGCCGCTTGAGACGGAAAAACGACGCTGGCGATGCCCGTCATCGCGAAAGGATAGGCCACTCCCGTGATCAACGTCAGCGTGATGAGGAACGCAATGGCCGGACGGATTTCTTTCAACATGATCGCTTCTCCTCAGGCGAAGTGGAGGGCCGTGACGACGACGTCGATGGCCTTGATGCCGATGAACGGGATGATGACGCCGCCGAGGCCGTAAATGAGCAGGTTGCGCCGCAGCAGCGGGGCGGCGCCGATGGCGCGATAGGCCACGCCCTTCAGCGATAGCGGGATAAGCGCGATGATAATCAGCGCGTTGAAGATGATCGCCGACAATATCGCGCTCTGCGGGCTATGCAGGTTCATGATATTGAGCGCCTGCAGCTGTGGATAGAAAGCGACGAACATCGCCGGGATGATGGCAAAATACTTCGCCACGTCGTTGGCGATGGAGAACGTCGTCAGCGCGCCACGAGTCATTAGAAGCTGCTTGCCGATCTCGACCACCTCGATCAGCTTGGTCGGGTTGGAGTCGAGATCGACCATGTTGCCGGCCTCGCGCGCGGCCTGCGTGCCGGTGTTCATCGCGACGCCGACATCGGCTTGCGCCAGCGCCGGCGCATCATTGGTGCCGTCGCCGCACATGGCAACCAGTTTGCCCTTGGCCTGCTCGTTGCGGATCAAGCGCAGCTTGTCCTCGGGCGTCGCCTGGGCGAGGAAGTCATCGACCCCCGCTTCCGCCGCGATCGCCGCCGCGGTCATCGGATTGTCACCGGTGATCATGATGGTGCGGATGCCCATGCGGCGCAGCTCGGCAAAGCGTTCGCGGATGCCGCCCTTGACGATATCCTTGAGGTGAACGATGCCGAGCAGCTTGCCGTCCTTGGCAACGGCGAGCGGCGTGCCGCCAGCCTTGGCGATTGTCTCTGCGATGCCGTTAAGTTCGCGCGCCGCATCGGTACTCGCCGCGGCGCTTTTTCCGGTGCTGCCGACAAAGCCAAGGATGGAGTCGACCGCACCCTTGCGCACCCAGGAGCCGCCCATGTCGACGCCGCTCATCCGGCTCTGCGCCGTGAACGGCACGAATTTGGCGCGGACTTCGGCAACCTCGCGGCCGCGAATGCCGTATTTTTCCTTGGCGAGCACCACGATCGAGCGGCCTTCCGGCGTCTCGTCGGCAAGCGAGGCGAGCTGCGCCGCGTCCGCCAGTTCCTGCTCGGTGACGCCGCGCACCGGCTTAAACTCGGTCGCTTGGCGGTTGCCGAGCGTGATGGTGCCGGTCTTGTCGAGCAGCAGCGTATCGACGTCGCCCGCAGCTTCGACCGCGCGGCCGGACATCGCGAGTACGTTGAAACGCACCAGGCGGTCCATGCCGGCAATGCCGATGGCCGACAATAGTGCGCCAATCGTGGTCGGAATGAGCGTGACGAACAGCGCCACCAGGATAACAACGGAAATGGCGCCGCCCGCGTAGGCGGCAAAGCTCGGGATCGTCACCGTCGCGAAGACGAAGATGATGGTGAGGCCGGCGAGCAAAATGTTGAGCGCGATCTCGTTTGGCGTTTTCTGCCGCTCGGCTCCTTCCACAAGCTTGATCATGCGGTCAAGGAAGGTCGAGCCGGGCGCCGCGGTGATCTTGACGCGGATCCAGTCGGAAAGTACCTGCGTGCCGCCGGTGACCGCGGAACGGTCGCCGCCGGATTCACGGATGACCGGCGCGGATTCGCCGGTGATCGCGGCCTCGTTGACCGATGCGACCCCCTCGATGATCTCGCCATCGGAAGGAATGAGATCGCCGGCTTCGACGAGCACGACGTCACCCACCTTCAGCGTTGTGCTCGGAACAAGCTTGAAGCCTTTGCGGTCAGAGCCGGTCAGCAGTTTGGCCTTTGTTTCGGTGCGCTGGCGCCTCAGCGTATCGGCTTGCGCCTTGCCGCGCCCTTCCGCGATCGCCTCGGCGAAGTTGGCGAACAGCACGGTGAACCATAGCCAGAGGATGATCTGGAATTCGAAACCGATGTTTGCGCCGCCGGTCAACAGGTCACGAAGCAGGATCACGGTGGTCAAGGCGGTGACGACCTCGAGCACGAACATGACCGGATTGCGAATCATGTGCCGCGGGTCGAGCTTGACGAAGGCCTGGCCGATTGCCGGCATGACGATCTTCGGGTCGAGCAGCGCCGACACCGGCATGCGTTTGCGGATATGCGAGGTTTCCATGAGCGTCACTCCGAATTCGGTCAGTAAAGCGTGCCGGCCGTCATCGACAGGTGCTCGACGATCGGCCCAAGCGCGAAGGCGGGGAAGTAGATGAGCCCGCCGGTGATGAGAATGACGCCTACCAAGAGCCCGACAAAGAGCGTGCCGTGGGTCGGGAAGGTGCCGGCGGAGGCGGGCACGGTTTTCTTCATGACCAGCGAACCGGCGATCGCCATCACCGGGATGATCACAAAGTAGCGGCCGATCAGCATCGCCAGGCCGCCGGTGATGTTGTACCAGAGCGTATTGCCGGTCAGGCCGGCAAATGCCGAGCCGTTGTTGCCGGTTTGCGAGATGTAGGCGTAGAGGATTTCGGAGAAGCCGTGCGGCCCTGAATTGTTGGTCGAGGCGACGGCGAACGGCAGCACGCACGCCGCGGCCGTAAAACCAAGCATCGACACCGGCAGGATCAGCATGGCGAGCAGCGCCATCTTCACCTCCTTGGCTTCGAGCTTCTTGCCGAGATATTCGGGGGTACGGCCCACCATCAATCCGGCGATGAACACTGCGACGATAACGTAGAGCAGGATGCCGTACAGACCTGAGCCGACGCCGCCGTAGATGATCTCGCCGAGGGCGATCATGGCCATGGGGATCATGCCGCCGAGCGGCGTGAAACTGTCGTGCATGGAATTGACGGAGCCGTTGGAGGCGGCAGTGGTCGCCGTTGCCCACAGTGCCGAGTTAGGGATGCCGAAGCGGACTTCCTTGCCTTCCATGTTGGCGGGATCGAGCCCCAGCGCCGCGAAATTCGTATTGCCGTGGGCTTCGGCCCAGTAGCAAACAGCGAGCGCACCGAGGAAAATCACCGACATGGCGGCATAGATCGCCCAGCCTTGCCGCGCATCCTTGACCATGCGGCCGAAGGTGTGGGTCAGCGCCGCCGAGATGAGCAGGATGTAAAGCATTTCGACGAAGTTGCTGATCGCGGTTGGATTCTCGTATGGCACCGCCGAGTTGGCGTTCCAGAATCCCCCGCCATTGGTGCCGAGCTGCTTGATGGCGATCTGCGAAGCGGCCGGCCCCTGGCTCAGCGTCTGCTTGACGCCCTCGAGCGTCGTGGCGTCGACATAAGCGCCGAGATTCTGCGGCACGCCTTGCCAGACAAGGATGAGCGCGGCCACAATCGACAGCGGCAGCAGGATGTAGAGCGTGCAACGAGTCAGATCGACCCAGAAATTGCCGATCGTATTGGCGGAAGCCCGCGCGAAGGCGCGGACGAGCGCAATCGCCAGCGCAATGCCGGTCGCCGCCGAGACGAAGTTCTGCGTGGTCAGGCCGACCATCTGCACGAGATAGCTCAGCGTGCTTTCGCCGCCATAGTTCTGCCAGTTGGTGTTGGTGGCGAAGCTGACCGCGGTGTTGAACGACAGATCTGCCGGCACCGCCGACTGGTCGGCCGGATTGAACGGCAGCACCGCCTGGAAGCGCTGCAAGGCATAGACGACCAGGAAGCCGGCGGCGTTGAACAGCAACATCGCGACCGTATAGGTGATCCAATGCTGCTCGCGGTTCTTATCGACGCCGCCGAGCGAATAAAGCACAGCCTCGACCGGCTGCAGCACCGGCGTCAAAAACGTGCGCTCGCCTTGGAAGACGCGGGCCATGAAGCGCCCGAGCGGCACCACCAGCGCGGTGAGCACCACAAAATAGATCGCGATTTGAAGCCAGCCGTTGATCGTCATGACACTTTAGCTTTCATGTTTGCACATGCGCATCTTCATGCGCGTCAAAAGCGCTCGGGCTTGAGCAGCGCGTAAACGAGGTAGATGGTGATGCCGACGCTGACGAGCGCGGCGAGCGAATAGTCGAAGGTCATCGTCGGTCTCCTTTAGAGCCGGTCGCAGGCGTAGACATAGCCAATCGACACTGCAAAGAAGGCGAGTGCAATTGCCACCAGGATCAGGTCCAGCATCGGTTTGCTCCTTGCGAAGAGACTTTCGCAACGCGCGATTCAGCGCGCCGTCCGCGACAGCCCCTTGACCTGCGTCAATTTGCCCGGGAATTAATCGGCCCGCGTCCGTCGCGCGCCTCAGTTGCCAATTTCGGTATATATTTTCGAGATGGGACGTCAAACGACGTTATAGGAATCTCATATAGATGCAGCGCGACAAACGGCTCATTCATAAGGACTAGCCGCGCCTAGTATTCTTCGCTGTCTGCCTCCAACCCTTGCCATGTCGCTTTCGTTAGCTGCGAAATGGAAAAGGGCACTCCTTGGACCTTTATACAATTCTTATATCGTCGGCATGCCGCCCTCATCGCTTTCCTATGTGGCGCGTGAATATGTTGGCCGGCAATGGGTCGCGCGCGGGGGTTTCGATGAACGGTTGGTGGGGAATTCTGGTCGCAGCGTCGCTGGGACTACTGACGACGTCCTCCTCGTTTCTCGGCGCAATGCTTGGTCTTTATGTGCCGATTTCCAAGCGCACGCTCGCCTGCATTCTCGCTTTCGCTGCAGGCTCGCTGATCAGCGCGCTGGCCATCGAGCTCGCCTACGAGGGCGCCCAGGATCTGCACCACCATGGCTTTCCCGCAAGTTCCGCATGGGGCTTTATCGGCGGCGGCTTCGCTTTTGGCGCGACGATCTATTACGCCCTGACGCGCTACCTCGAGCGCAGGGGCGCGGCGGTCCGCTACCAATCTCGCTTCAACGAGTACGCGCTGGAACGCAAGCAGGAAGAAACCCGCGGCCTCATCGAGCTCTTGGCGAAGTGCGATCTGCTGCGTCACCTGCCCCCCGAAGGCATCGAGACGATCCTGCCCTATATCCGCAAGCGCCATCTGAAAGCCGGTGAAATCCTCTTCAACGCCGGCGATCCCGGCGATGCGCTCTATATCGTTGCCAAAGGTCAGGTCGAGGTGCTCGCCGATTCGAGCGCGAATGCGCGTTCACTGGCGCGGCTCGGCGAAGGACACGCGTTCGGTGAAATGGCCCTGATCAGCGGCGGCGCCCGCACAGCGACCATCCGCGCGGTCGACGCCGCCGAACTCATTGAAATCTCCAAGGACAACTTTCAGGAGCTTATTGAGCATGACCCGCAGCTCGCCCATGCGGTGCGGCGGCTGAGCCACGAGCGGGCGATTGCCAATCTCAGCACCGGCGGCCCCAACCCCGCGAGGTGGGCTAATGTTGCGAGCGAGAGCCTCGCCCATGTCAGCCGCAGCGAGGCTAATAAGCTGCTCCATGAAGCCGGCAAAGGCGCCGGGCTCGCTATCGTCTTGGGAAACATTCTCGACACCATCCCCGGCTGCCTGGTGATCGGCTCCAAATTCAACGGTTTCCAAAGCCTGTCGCTGACATTGATGCTCGGTATGTTCATCGGCGGCATCCCCGAGGCCGCGGCGAGCGGCGCCATGATGACGCGCGCCGGTTATCGGGCAAATACCATCTTCGGCATGTGGTCGGCCGTCGTGATCGTCGGCATCGTCGCCGCCGCGGCGGGCAAGGCCTTTATCGGCAGCTCCGATTCGTTCGCCGCGATCTTTGCTCAGGCGATCGCAGGCGGCGCCGTGCTTGCGCTTGTTTCACACGCCATGATTCCGGAAGCGATCCACGGCGGCGGCTCGCTGACCGTGCTGCCGATCGTCGGCGGATTTTTGTTCGCGCTCTATCTCGCTTTGTCGGCGAGCCTCGTTTAGCCGGCCACGTCTCTTTAGTGCCGTGTTCGCGCCGCTTTTTATGAAAGCGGCCCTTATGCTTTTATGCCGCGGCTATAACGTAGCGTCTCCGTCCGTCTCGAATTCATATGGGCAGGCGAGCAAGTTCACGGGACGTTTAATCAGTAACCGGGAAACCTCGTCATGCATGAAGCTCAATCTATATCGCAACCGAGACATTCGCTGTTCATGGTCGGGAGGAACAGCCGCGGCAACTGGGTGGTGCAGGACCAGAACGGAAAGTGCGGCGGGCTGTTTGTCGATCGCATCAAAGCGCTGCGCTTCGCAATGTTCGAGAACGGCAACAATCCTCAAGCGGTCGTGATGGTGCCGGGCGTGTTCGAGCTCAACATCAACGGCCGACCTTTCGTCTCCGCAAATGATAGCCGCAAATTGCGGACGGCCTGACCGGCCTGCATCTCCGCATAATCAAAATTCTTGACAATGTCCGTCGGTCGCCACGTATCGCGGCTGTCTGGTTACGCGCCCGCCCTGCCGACGCCATTCGATGCGGCCGGCGAAATTGACACCGTCGCGTTTGCGCGGCTGTGCGAGCTGCAGCTCAACATGGGCGCCACTGCGCTTGTCGTCTGCGGCACAACCGGCGAATCTCCTACGTTGCGCCCCGCGGAGCACCACGTCCTCGTTCGCATCGCCGTCGACGCCGCGCGTGGCCGCATCCCGGTGATCGCCGGCGCTGGCTGCAATTCCACCGCCCACGCAATTGAACTGACCACCGACGCCGAAGCCGGCGGCGCCGACGCGATCTTGTCAGTCGTGCCGTATTACAACAAGCCCACGCAGAGCGGCATGCACGCGCACTTTCGCGCGATCGCCGAGTCCACAGGTTTGCCGATCTTCCTCTATGACGTGCCTTCGCGAACGGCTTGCGCATTGGCCGATGAAACGGTGGCGCGGCTCGTCGAAATCCCGGGCATAATCGGGATCAAGGATGCGACTGGCGATCTCTCCCGGCCCCCGCGACTAAGGCAACTTGTGGGCGCGGACTTCAGGCTCATTTCCGGCGACGATGCCACCGCTTTGGGATATCTCGCGCAAGGCGGACATGGCTGCATTTCGGTGACTTCCAACCTCGCTCCGGGCCTGTGCCGAAATATGTTCCTTGCCTACAGGCAGGGACAAATGCGACAGGCTGAGCGGCTAGCCGCGGTCAGTGGAGAGTTGACCGCCGTTCTGTTCCGCGAGACCAGTCCATCTCCGCTCAAGTATGCGTTGAGCCTGTTGGGGCTCATGTTGCCAACGCCCCGCTTGCCGCTCGTTCAACCCAGCGAGCAAACGCGATCGGAAATCGCCGCGATTCTTATCAAGCTATGTAAAACGCATTCCGACGGCATGATTGGGAGCAATATTCACGCAATTAAGGCTGCGTGATTTAGGACGGTCGCGCAGCAACGATTGGCGTGGGAGGGATGCGACCCCCGGTACGATTACCCGTATTGCCGCATTTCAATTGCGGTGCCTTCAACCACGCTGCGCGGCCGCGCTTATGAAAGCGTCCGCTTGTCCCTATGAGATTCATATATCGCGGCGCTCCCAGCGCTCTCGCTTCTTTATGGTGATCAGGCCCATCTTACCGTGCAGAGACACGATGAGTCCGTCATGTGGCGCGACAACAACCCGCTCAAATTTCTGGCACACCGGCTGCGCAATGCGGCGTCGGCCGACGCGGGAATTTTTGCCAGCGTCCTCGATATATGCCCGCGCATAGCCACGCTGCGAAAAGCGGGCAAGGCCGGCTCGATCGATCGATTGCTCGCAAACGGCGCCTGGACCGACGCGGCCTTGACCATGATCGCCATGGAAATGCCGGGCTGGTCGGTGCGGCGACTCGTTTATGAAGGCGAGGAGTGGATTTGCTCGTTGTCGCGGCAACCAAATCTGCCCTTGAATGTAGATGACACGGTGGATGCCGGTCATGCCACTTTGGCGCTCGCGATCCTGAGCGCACTGCTGGAGGCACGAGCGAGAGCGGATGCATGCCTGCCCCACGCTCGAACCGTGCCGCAAGTCGAGGCGCGGCCAGAAAACGTGCTTTGCAGCGATAACTTCGCGTGAAACCGCGGTTTTCCCGGTCAGAACTTGCCGCCGGCATCTATATGCGGCGGCTATATCGTTTCCCGCCCTTCCATCTCGAATTCATATGCGCGCGTGAGCACATTCGCGGCACGTGAATGAGACCACACCGGCACGAGACGACTTCGTGCTCGGCGAAAGACCTGGAGGATCCAGGAGAGGCTCAAAAGATCAACAACAAGGAGAGACCTCGATGTTTAGGACGATCAACGCTAATGGCCGACAGGCCGCCTCGAAACGGCAAGGCTGGCTGAGCTGGCTGTCGAATGCGGTTGACGCTTACGCGACCTATCGCCTGCGGCATGCCGTTCCCGAATTCGAGCTGCGGCGCGCGAAGCGGGAAATCGGCCGCTACAGCGACCAGATGCGCTGAGCCAATGCTCGAGCGGCTGCCAAATCGACCGGTGCAGCGACGGACGAGAATGCCCGCCGCCGCACCTTCGGTCGGCGGCGACGATGAAGCGTCGTGGCCACCGCGACCCGATGCGAGCGTGCTCAGCCGCTCCATTCCATTGTTCTTCATCAGTCCCGACAGCGACGGATTCTGGATTGCCTGCGAATCCGATTTCCGCATCGGCGGCATTTTTCTGTTGCAACGCTCAGCCGTGCACTTTGCTCACCGATGCAGCGCGCCGCACCGGTGCGCGACGATGGTTCTGGAACGGCCGCACACGCTCGCCATCGAGAACAAGGGCAACCGGTTCATCGAACGGCTACGTCCAGCGATGCGCCGGGTCAGGCGCCTGTCGTCGAAAATTCGGTCAGCCGCCGCGCGCATATCGCGCGCGCAGGTCGAGGAGCGCCTGCTGCGGGCGACGCTGGAAAATGAGCTCTATCATGGCCGCTACAAGCATTCGAACAAGAACGACGACGATCTGCCAATGGTGACTGATATTTACGCACTCGGGCAGGCGACGGGTAAACGTCCGGTCATGACCGACATCAAGGGCGCTGTGCCGGTCATCATCGCCTTCGCGATCTTTGCCCTCATTCTCACAGTGATTGTCGCGGTTAAGGCCGCAATCTGGCTACCTCGATTTCCTCAGTAATCCGGGCGGCAAAAAGCCCAACCTCCGTCGCAGCCGAGCCATTGCATTCGGCAATCGCGAAACAGGGCTCGGCCTGGTCGATATTTTCGCGCAACAAGGACGGATACTTACTCGATCCCAACAGGGCACATGCTCAGCACCGATAAGGCAAACGGGGCGCTGAACTTCGGTTCTATCTAATATTGAAAAGCCACTTTCGCTTTAAACTTTTGCCTTGTTCATATTCTTACCAACAATGGCGACTAGTAAGAGTATAAAGCCCCCAAGCCTCAATAGATAAGTCCATGTTCTGTCGTCGTGAGGAGCGCCGAACAAAAGCGACGCCGTCTGTCCGATGGCGAAAAGCACGAAAGCGATTCCAAAATAGCAAAATAAAGAATCTTTTGCTCTTCGCCAAAACCGGAAAAAGAACAGGGCGGCGACCAGAAATCCGGCGGCGGCCATTCCGGACAAGAAGTCCAACATATCAGTCGAGCTCCCATATGAACCCGTAAAGCAGCACTGCCAGCGCCAAAACAGTCGCGAGCATGCGCATCCAGGCCAAATCGACATGCGGCAGATAGACGAGATCGATAACGACGAGGAAGTTGTTGATTCCAAGCAAGACAAAGCAGGCAGCCGTCCACAGCAGAAGTCGGGTGCGCGTGCGGAAATAACTGCGCACCAACAGGGCCCCGCAGCCGGCGCTCGTCGCGAAGCAGAGAAAGTAGACGACAGTTGCAATTGGGCTGGTCATTCTTTGATCCTAAATGCGTCGGACAGTATTTGTAGTTTAGCACTTGGCGAAGTGATGATTTTACGAACGACGGCCGTCGGCTTCAGAGCGTAGATCTTTTCAAGCTCACTCACCGTTGCATCCATGCCTTTGGATCCGGCGTGATAGCGATAGCCCCCTCCTTCGTCTTCGACGACGAGGCCGGCGGCGATGAGATTGGCAAGCGCTTCAGTTACCACAACCCGGCTTCCGCGAAGCTCCTTGATGATTTCTGTGGGTTTCCAGCTGCGATTGCTGCGACGTTTGAGCGCGAGCAAAAGCTCAAGCGCCCAAACGGACTTGAATAACGTTCCGGCAAAGTCGAGTACGTCGTCTTCTGACATCACACTCGGGCGAAATAAATCGGCATTGCATTAGCACCCTTGACGAGTGCGGGCCGCACGACCCATCGAGGCGGGCGGCGTGAACTGGATAACGTCAGGCGCGCAAAGCCGGTGGGCCCAAAGAACCGTCTTCTCCACCGACAGCCGCCGCCCTATGCGGCTCCAGCAACTCAAGCAGGCAGCTTTCCAAGTTTTCTCGCGTAATCGGCTTTTGCAGAATAGGAACATCGCAAAACCGACCATCGAGGCTTTCGCGTCCGTAGCCGGTGACAAATGCAATTGGAACGCCGCGCGCAATCAGTGCGTCGGCGACGGCGTAAACGGGCTCGCCCCCAAGGTTGAGATCGAGGATCGCGCAATCCAGCCTGTCGTCGGCGGCGGCCGTGGCTTCCTTGAGCGAACAGCAGGGACCGACAACAAAGACACCGTATTGGACCAGAAATTCGCGCATCATCATGCCGATAATGGCGTCATCCTCGGCAAGCAGTACGCGCTTCATCACCCCTGCCGGGAGCTGGACCAGATTCCGATTCGCGAGCGCGAAGTCGTGCTGTAAGGCCTCGGCCGCCGAGGCGACCGGAATTTGCAACGTACAGTGCAGTCCGGATAGACGCCAATCCCATGCGATATTTCCGCCGAGCTGGTGCCGTATGCTTGCATTCATGATTTTGGTACCAAATCCGGAGGACGCGGGGGCCTCGACAGGAGGCCCTCCGGACTCTTGCCAACGTAGAGTCAGAACGCCGTTGCTCATTTTCCATTGCACCTTGAGCACTCCTTTGCTTACCGACAGCGCCCCGTATTTCACCGAATTTGTCGCCAGCTCGTGCAGAGCCAACGCAACGTTCTGCGCCCTTTCCGGAGACAGGAGTATCGAGGGCCCCTCCGTGATTACGCGGCCTGCATTGGCGCTGCGATAGGGTGCGAGTTCCTCACTGACCAGACGCTCGATGTCTGCCCCCTGCCAGCGAGTCTCCGACAATAAAGTGTGCGTTTGCGCCAGTGCATGAATGCGCCCCTCGACCGCCGCCACATAGCCTTCTTGCGAGACGGCGTTGGTGAGACGCACGATTGCTTGCACGACCGCAAGCGCGTTGCGCGCGCGATGATCGACCTCGCGCGCAAGCAGGAATTGCCGCTCTTCGGCTTTCTTACGCTCTGTGATGTCGACTGCAGTACCAATCACGCGTACGCATCGGCCACTTTCGTCGAAGAGTCCGCGCCCCTTGGCGGCGACCCAGCGGACGACGCCGTCTTCTTTCCCAATAGTGCGATATTCAACATCGTATAGGGCCCGTTTTTGCGGGTCGCAGGCGGCGGCGTAGGCCTCAGTCGTCGCCGCCTTATCGTCGGGATGTAGGCCGGCATAGAAGTCGGACATAGCAACAGGTACATCCGGCGAAATGCCGAACATAGCCTTCACCCTCGGCGGCCAGAATAATGAACTCGTGACATTGTCAACGTCCCAAAGGCCGATTTCGGCCGCCTCGGTGGCGAGGCGAAGCTGGTGTTCACTCTTCTGTAACCGCGCCGCAGACGCTTCCAGCTCGGCGGTGCGCTCGGCGACACGCCTCTCCAGCTCACGATTGAGCTGCTCCAACTGCCGCGTCTTGCGATACAATTCGGCAAAGACCTTCACCTTGGCGCGCAGTAGCTCCGGGATCACCGGCACCGGCACGTAATCGACCCCGCCCATCTCATAACCGCGCAGATAATCTGTGTCCGTGAGATGGATGGCCGAAATGAAAATGATCGCGGTGCGTTGAAAGCGCGGATGCTCCCGTATCATCGCCGCAAGTTCAAAACCGTCGAGCTCGGGCATGCAGACATCGATCAGCAGCACAGCGATGTCGTTTTTGAGCAGCACCTGCAACGCTTCGGTCGCAGACTCGGCCTTGATGAGATTTTCGTTCAGCTCGCGCAGAACAACCTCATAACTCATCAGCTTTGCCGGCTGATCATCCACGAGCAAAATATTGACTTTTTCCAATTGCTCCATGGGATCGTTCCTACCGGTGCAACCACATGCGCAAAACGGTAAGCAATTGCTCGGTGTTGACCGGCTTCGCCAAATAATCGGATGCGCCCGCCTCGAGACATTTTTCGCGGTCACCCTTCATCGCCTTCGCGGTCAGGGCAATGATGGGCAGACGTTGAAATTCGGCCTCGTCGCGGATCTGCTGGATAGTCTCGTAGCCGTCCATCTCGGGCATCATAATGTCCATGAGGACGATCGCGATGTCAGGTGTCGAGGAAATCAGCTCAATCGCCTCGCGTCCGGTCGTCGCCGTCAGGACGCGCATCCCATGCCGCTCGAGCATGCTGCTGAGAGCGAATATGTTGCGGGCGTCGTCGTCGACTAGCAGCACTTTACGTTCGACCAAGTTGTCGTCCGAACTATTAAGTCGCTCGAGCATACGCTGCTTTTCCAGCGGCAATTCGGACACCACGCGATGCAGAAACAGGGCAGTTTCGTCGAGCAGACGCTCCGGCGACTCCACACCTTTGACGACAATGCTGCGCGCCATAGTATGCAATTGCGCATCTTCCTCCGGCGTTAGTTCGCGTCCAGTGAAGACGACCACCGGGACTTCGGAAAGGCTGCTTTCCTGCTTGAGTTTCTGCAGCACATCGAAACCGGACATGTCCGGCAGCCGCAGATCCAGCACGACGCAGTCGAAGGGTTCTCGACGCAGGATGTCGAGAGCTTCGCTGCCGTTTTCGGCCGCGGCAATCTCGATATCGTCGTGGCCGAGAAGCTCGGTGATGCTCATCTGCTCCACTGGATTGTCCTCGACCACGAGCAAGCGCTTGCGACGTCTCTTGGCGTATTCCTTGATCCGCCCGAGCGCCGCCTCAACACCTTCTTTGGTGGTCGGCTTGGTGACAAAGGAGAAAGCTCCCCGCGCCAAACCGTGCTGCTTGTCCTCATCGAGCGTGATGATCTGCACGGGGATGTGGCGCGTTAGTGGATTCTGCTTGAGCTGACTCAAGACGCTCCAGCCGAGCATGTCCGGCAAAAAGACATCGAGTGAAACCGCAGTCGGCTGGTATTGTTTTGCGAGCTCGAGTGCCTGCGCGCCTGTATTTGCCGCCAGAACCTTGAAGCCTTTCTCGTGGGCGAGATCGACAAGAACGCGGCCGTAATGCGGATCGTCCTCGACAATCAACAGGATCGAGTCGCCGGGCTGCAATTCGTGCCGATCGTCGAGGATCATCTCAATCGTGCGTTCAGGCAAGAGGATGGGTTTGCCGGAGCCGGGCGCCGCGCCCTCGCCGCCGGTCCGCGCCGTCAGCGTCGAGCCGGCATATTGAATCGGCAGATAGAGCACGAAGGTGCTGCCCTTACCCAGGCTGCTACGCAGCTGAATTTCGCCGCCAAGCAGGCCCGCGAGCTCGCGGCTGATGGCGAGCCCGAGACCCGTGCCACCGTATTTGCGGCTGGTCGAGGCATCCGCCTGCTGAAATGCCTCGAAAATGATCTTTTGCTTTTCTGTCGGAATCCCGATGCCGGTGTCGGACACTTCGAAAGCGACCACGTCGAGACCTTGACTGAGCACGGGATGGTTCGCGGTCCAGCCACTCGCGGGTTTGTAGACCTTGAGTTGAACGCCGCCGCTGGTGGTGAACTTGAAAGCATTCGACAGCAAGTTTTTGAGCACCTGCTGCAATCGCTTAGAGTCGGTTGTGATACTGCGGCCTAGGTCCGCAGCCAAATCGACCGCAAACGATAGCTGTTTCGATTCCGCTTCATGCCGGAACGGACGGGCGACGGCGTCGAGCAGGTTGTTAAAGAATATCTCCTCGGCCTCAACGGTGACAGTGCCCGACTCGATTTTCGATAGATCCAGAATGTCGCTGATCAGATTGAGAAGGTCCGTGCCGGCTCCGTGAATGGTACGCGCAAATTCAACTTGTTTGGCGCTGAGATTGCCTTCCGGATTGTCGCCGAGCTGCTGGCCCAGAATGAGAATCGAATTGAGCGGCGTGCGCAATTCGTGACTCATATTGGCGAGGAACTCGGACTTGTATTTGGAGGTGAGCGCGAGCTCAGCCGCCTTTTCCTCGACCGCGCGACGGGCCTGCTCGATTTCCTGGTTCTTGGCTTCCACCTCCACGTTGCGCTCGGCGAGCTGCTGCGCCTTTTGCTCAAGCTGCTCATTGGTCTGCTGCAGTTCGCGTTGCTGCGTCTGCAGCTCAGCGGCAAGTTGTTGCGACTGCTTGAGGAAACCCTCGGTCTGCATGGTCGCTTCGATTGAATTCAGCACGATGCCGATGCTGGCGGTGAGCTGTTCGAGGAAGGTAACTTGCAGTGGCGTGAATTCATCGATCGACGCGAGTTCGATCACCGCTTTCACCTGATTTTCGAACAGAACGGGAAGCACCACGATGTTGCGCGGCGTTACCTTCAACAGCGCCGATGAAATCGATATGGCCGAATCCGGAATTTCCGTGATCAATAGACGCTGCTTATCGAGCGCGCATTGACCGACCAGACCTTCGCCGACTTTCAGCAAGATGGCATTGCCGCCGTCTTCGCTTCCGGCATAGGACGACAGCATCCGCAGGCGCGGGCCGCCTTCCGTTTCCATCTGATAGATGACGCTCTGCTGCGCGTTGACCAGCGGCGTCAGCTCGCTCAGGAGCAGGCGGCCGACCGTGCCGAGATCGCGCTGACCCTGGAGCATGTTGGTGAACTTGGCGAGGTTGGTTTTCAGCCAGTCCTGTTCTGTATTGCGGTCGGTGGTTAGACGCAGGTTGCCGATCATCGTGTTGATGTTGTCTTTGAGCTCGGCCACCTCGCCGCGCGCATCGACCTGAATCGACCGCGTTAAGTCGCCCTTGGTCACCGCTGTTGCCACCTCGGCGATGGCGCGGACTTGCGTGGTTAGATTCGCTGCGAGCAGATTGACGTTGCCCGTCAAATCCTTCCAGGTGCCGGCTGCGCCGGGCACGTTGGCTTGGCCGCCGAGACGGCCTTCCACGCCCACTTCGCGGGCCACTGACGTGACTTGGTCGGCGAATATCGCCAACGTGTCGGTCATGTTGTTGATGGTCTCTGCGAGCGCCGCCACCTCGCCCTTCGATTTCACCGTCAGGTTCTGCTTGAGGTCGCCGTTAGCAACGGCCGTCACTACTTTGACGATGCCGCGCACCTGTTCGGTCAGATTCGCCGCCATGACGTTCACGGTGTCGGTCAAATCCTTCCAGGTGCCGGCGACGCCGGGCACCTCGGCCTGACCGCCAAGCTTGCCTTCGGTGCCGACCTCGCGCGCGACGCGCGTCACTTCCGAGGCAAAGGCGTTGAGCTGGTCCACCATCGTGTTGATGGTGTTCTTCAGCTCGAGAATTTCGCCCTTCACGTCCACCGTGATTTTGCGGGACAGATCGCCGCGCGCTACGGCGGTGGTGACTTCAGCGATATTGCGAACCTGCGTGGTGAGGTTCGCGGCGAGCAGATTGACGTTATCGGTCAAGTCTTTCCAAGTGCCGCCGACGCCGGGCACCACTGCCTGGCCACCAAGGCGCCCTTCGGTGCCGACTTCGCGCGCCACGCGCGTCACTTCCGCGGCGAACGAGCGTAACTGCTCGACCATGGTGTTGAGGGTTTCCTTCAACAGCAAGATTTCGCCGCGCACGTCGACGGTGATTTTCTTCGACAGGTCACCGCTGGCGATCGCGGTTGCCACCTCGGCGATGTTGCGCACTTGCGCCGTCAGGTTCGAGGCCATGAAGTTGACGTTGTCGGTCAAGTCTTTCCAGGTACCCGCCACTTCGGGCACTTGGGCCTGCCCGCCGAGCTTGCCTTCGGTGCCGACCTCGCGCGCAACACGGGTCACTTCGCCGGCGAAGGCATTGAGCTGATCCACCATCGTATTGATGGTGTTCTTCAGCTCGAGAATTTCGCCTTTCACGTCCACCGTGATCTTGCGTGACAAGTCGCCGCGCGCCACGGCGGTCGTGACCTCGGCGATGTTGCGGACCTGGGCGGTCAAATTGCCCGCCATTGAGTTCACCGAGTCGGTCAAGTCCTTCCAGGTGCCGGCAACGCCAGGCACGTTGGCCTGGCCACCCAAGCGCCCTTCGGTGCCGACTTCGCGCGCAACGCGGGTCACTTCGCCGGCGAACCGATTGAGTTGATCCACCATTGTATTGAGCGTTTCCTTCAGCTGAAGGATTTCACCGCGCACATCGACGGTGATCTTGCGCGACAAGTCGCCATTGGCGATGGCGGTTGCCACCTCGGCAATGTTGCGCACCTGACCGGTTAGGTTGCCGGCCATCGAGTTCACGCTGTCGGTCAAATCCTTCCAGGTGCCGGCAACGCCCGGAACCACGGCCTGACCGCCAAGCTTGCCGTCAGTGCCGACCTCACGGGCGACACGCGTCACTTCGCCGGCGAAGGCGTTGAGCTGGTCCACCATCGTGTTGATGGTTTCCTTCAATTGAAGGATTTCGCCCGACACGTTGACGGTGATTTTTTTCGAGAGGTCGCCTTGCGCCACTGCGGTCGCTACTTCGGCAATGTTGCGTACCTGGCCGGTGAGGTTCGAGGCCATCGAGTTGACGCTGTCGGTCAAATCTTTCCAGGTACCGGCAACGCCGCGCACCAGCGCCTGACCGCCGAGCTTGCCTTCGGTGCCGACCTCGCGGGCGACACGCGTCACTTCGCCGGCGAAGGCGTTGAGCTGGTCCACCATGGTATTTATGGTGTCTTTGAGTTCGAGAATTTCGCCGCGCACATCGACCGTGATCTTCTTAGACAAGTCGCCGCTTGCCACCGCGGTGGTCACCTCGGCAATGTTGCGGACCTGAGCCGTCAGATTCGACGCCATCGAGTTCACGGATTCGGTCAAATCCTTCCAGGTGCCGGCGACGCCGAGCACATTGGCCTGGCCTCCGAGGCGGCCTTCGGTACCGACTTCGCGCGCGACGCGCGTCACCTCGCCGGCGAAGGCGTTGAGCTGGTCCACCATCGTGTTGATGGTTTCTTTCAATTGAAGGATTTCGCCCGACACGTTGACGGTGATCTTCTTCGACAAGTCGCCGCCGGCGATGGCGGTCGCCACCTCGGCAATGTTGCGGACCTGCGCGGTCAAGTTCGAGGCCATGAAGTTGACGTTGTCGGTCAAGTCGGCCCAAGTGCCGGCCACGCCCGGCACTTGGGCCTGGCCGCCGAGCTTGCCTTCGGTACCCACTTCGCGCGCCACGCGCGTCACTTCCGACGCGAATCCGTTGAGCTGATCCACCATCGTGTTGATGGTGTCTTTCAATTCCAGAATTTCACCGCGCACGTCGACCGTGATCTTGCGCGACAAGTCGCCCCGCGCCACGGCAGTCGTCACCTGCGCGATGTTGCGGACCTGGTCGGTCAGATTGCCGCACATGGCGTTGACTGAATCGGTCAAGTCTTTCCATGTGCCGGCGACGCCCGGCACAATGGCCTGGCCGCCGAGCTTACCGTCGGTGCCGACCTCGCGCGCGACGCGCGTGACTTCCGAGGCGAACGAACGCAACTGATCGACCATGGTATTGATGGCTTCCTTCAGCTGCAGAATTTCGCCGCGCACGTCGACGGTGATCTTCTTCGACAGGTCGCCGCTCGCAACCGCTATCGTCACTTCTGCGATGTTGCGCACTTGCGCGGTGAGATTGGAGGCCATCGAGTTCACCGACTCGGTGAGGTCCTTCCAGACGCCTGTGACTTCGCTGACTTGTGCCTGACCGCCGAGTTTGCCTTCGGTACCCACCTCGCGCGCCACGCGCGTCACTTCGGAGGTGAACACGTTGAGTTGCTTGATCATCGTATTGACGATGTTCGCCGACTCGAGGAATTCGCCCTTGAGTGGGCGACCGTCGACCTCGGTGCGTACGGTCTTGAGGAGGTCGCCTTGCGCAACCGCGGCAACCGCGCGCGTCACTTCTTTGGTCGGCCACAGAAGATCTTCGATCAGCGTGTTGACCGACACTTCCATATCGCTCCAGGCGCCGCTGGACAGTCCAAATTTCACGCGATGGCGCGTCCTGCCCTCTCGGCCGACTATTTCGCCGGCGCGCTCGAGCTCTCTCGCCATACGCTGGTTGGTGGCGACGATCTCGTTGAATGTATCGGCAATCTTGCCGGCAACGCCCTCGCGATCGGCCGCCATGCGCACAGAAAAATCCCCCGCGCGCATGGCCTGCAGCGCAAAAAGCAACTCGTGCTGGTCAGAACCTCGGTTGCCGTTCGGATGAGGCGGCGCAGCGTCTGCCGCGATAGCCGCCGCCACGACTGCCGGATCAACTCGGCCGGGCTTACCGGTCTCACCTTTATTTTTCATGACGTCCTTCCTCTACCAACGGTTGCCATTCCGGGCACGGGGCTTCCGCGGTGGAGAAGAGCGATCATGAAGCCCAAGTTGATCACGAACGGGTCGCTGGTCGAGGAGCGATCAAGACTGTGCTCCTGACGACGCTGGGCCAATACTTTCGTGACTTCTAAATTTTGGGCTTGCCTATCCCCCGGCGGTATCCTTGCCTAGTAAGGAATTCACGGTGTGGGGTTTCGTTCCGTAGTTCTGGAAAATTTTTCGTTGGGCCGGCGAAGCCAAATTGATGCTCACGGAATAAGGACGATTTCCGGAAAATCAAAGCTAATCGCGGGCTTAGCCTCGTCAGCCACGGGCCCGGCGGTCGCGGGCAGGACCCTGGCGCCCGGGGCCGCCGAGTGGACCAGCCGGGTGTCCATGATAACGGTTCCATCATCCCCTCTCCGCGAGGCGCACGCAGGGCAAGCGCGGCAGACGCACCCGTGCCCGCTAATTCCGGTTCGCCGTGTTAAGAGCACACCCGCGAAATCCAGCGTGCCTGAGCGTAATGGCGGACGGCGTGAAACTGCAAAAAAATTCTCTACTCGTAGTGCAGAGCATTTCCGCGCAAGCCAGCGCATCTGAGCGTGCTGGCGGACAAATGGTCCTCGCGTGGTCCAGCGCAAATCGCCTTGACGCGGTCCGGCTTGGGGCAGCGCATGTTCGTCGGTCGAAAGGCTTTCAGTGCAGCGGCGAAAACTCAGCTGGCAGGTAAATGTCGTTCTGCATTGCCGCGAGATAACCGGGCCCGCCCGGCGGCGGCCAGACGCCGCCGTTAACCGCTTTCGCCCGCAGTCGCGCGCGTTCGTCGAGGCTTGGATATGGCCAGATGTGCATGAAGCGCGTCACGGCGCCGCTGGCCGAGGTCATCGCAGTCAACAGCGGCGACACCGTGTTGCGACCTGGCACCGCTTTGCGCCAGAGCTCGATGGTTGGCGCCAGGCCGTCGGTCTTTAGCACATAAGTGCGCACCTCGTAGCAAGGGCCAAACTTGCCCGGCTTAATCGGCGGCAGAAAATCAAAGGCGACATAGGTATCCATGGTCATGCTGACCAGCCATTCGCCGACGCCAAAGGGATTGCCTGAACTCAGCGCCTGCATGCGCGAGGCGACCGTTGCGCTCTCGTCGCTGCCGCCACGCAGGATCAATATCTGATTGAGCGCGCCGATCTCCGAGTACCAGCAGGCCAAGAGCCCGGGCGAATTGACGAGCGTGTCTTTCAGCACCGCGAGCGCTTGCGGATGCGTGCCCGGCCGCACTGTGATGATGGTGACGTCGTATTGCGGACCCAAGTTTGACCCTCCGTTCTTCTTAAGCGCGATAATTGACAGTCTCGGCGACCGATCCTAACGTGGTCTGACCTCTGACCACGCTAGTCGAGGAGGTCCGACAACACAACGCGCAGGTCGCCAGATCCGGCCCTGCGAGAATTATCACCGATCAAATTCGGGACGGGAGGAAAGAAATGAAACGTCTGTGGTTGCTCTATGCGGCCGCAATCGCCGCCGCTCTATCGTTCGGCGGCGGCGCGCCGGCCAACGCTGTCGAAAACGTCAAAATCGGCATCATCTGGCCGCTCACTGGCAATGCCGCGGCCGCCGGCCAAGCTTCCAAAGCCGCGGTCGAAGTCGCTACCGACATCGTCAACAACACTCATCCCGAGCTCGGCGACCTGCCGCTCGCTAAAGGTGCCGGCCTGCCGAATCTTGGCGGCGCCAAGCTTGAGCTTATCTTCGCCGACCACCAAGGCAATCCGTCGCTCGCTCAGCAACTCGCGACGCGGCTGATCACGCAGGACAAGGTCAATGTGCTGATGGGGGCCTATCAGTCTTCCTGCAGCTTTACCGCCACGGCGGTCGCCGAGCGCTACGGCGTCCCCTTCATGGTCGGCGAATCCGCCGCCGGAAATATCACTGGCCGCGGCTTTAAATGGGTGTTCCGCGGCACGCCGATCGCCTCCGACTACGCCCGCACTTATATGCGCTTCTTTGCCGACATGAAAAAGAAGGGAAAGAAGATCGGCTCGATCGCGATCGTCAACGAAAACACCGACTACGGCACGTCAGTCGCGGCCTCGATCGTTGAAGAGGCAAAGAAGGCGAATATTCCGGTCGCGGTCCAGATTCCATACAGCT
>Ga0335083_10003370_pt1 | contig 20776 bp, 20 predicted proteins | sample Lox_Sample_42_FD_206716 | JGI IMG/M metagenome (GOLD analysis project Ga0335083, IMG submission 206716) | Soil microbial communities from Loxahatchee National Wildlife Refuge, Florida, United States - Lox_Sample_4.2 | ecosystem: Environmental > Terrestrial > Soil > Wetlands | place: USA...
CCAGTAGAGGACCACGACCGCCAGGATCGCGCCCAGCTGGATCACGATCTCGAACACCTTGCCGGGCGGTCCCTGGAAGTGGAGGATTTCCTCGGCGAGGACGATGTGGCCGGTCGAGGAGACCGGCAGGAACTCGGTAACGCCCTCGACGATGCCGATCACCACCGTCTTCCAGATCAGCATCCAGTCCATCTTGGCTATTCCCTGAAGCGCTTGGCGCGCGGCCAGCCCTTCTCCCGCATCTTGCCCGCCTGGGCACGCTCGCCGCGCCAGAACTTCAGCTCGGAGGCCGCGATCAGCTGTCTCTGCCACGGCAGGCCGTCGGCGAGCTTGAACGCCTGCGCGTCGGCCAACCTATCGGCCTTGGATTTCTGCAAGGTGACACCGCGGCCGCGGCCCATCTCAGGGACCTGCTCGAGCGGGAAGATCAGCAGCTTGCTGCCTTCGCTCAGCGCCGCGATCGAGTCGGCACCCTCGGGCACGATGGCGAAGGCCTTCGCCTTCTCCTGGGCCGACAGGTTCAGCACCTGCTTGCCGTTCTTGGTCTGTGCCACGACCTCGTCCTCGGGCACGACGAAGCCGCGGCCGGCATCCGAGGCCACCAGGAACTTGCGCCCGCCCTTGAAGATCGCGAGATCGACGATGTCCTGATCGTTGCCGAGCTCGATCATCAGGCGAATCGGCTCGCCATGGCCGCGCGCGCCGGGCAGGCGATCACATCCCAAGGTGTAGAAGCGGCCGTTGGTGCCGAACACCAGCACCTTGTCGGTCGACTGGGCGTGGACCGCGAAGCGCGACCCGTCGCCTTCCTTGAATTTGAGCTCCGCCGCCTGCTTCTCGTCGAGATGTCCCTTTGCGGCGCGGATCCAGCCTTTCTCCGAGCAGACGATCGTCACGGGCTCGCGCTCGACAAAATCCTCGACCGCGTGCTCCAGCTCGGCCGGCGCGTCGGCGAGCTCCGTACGGCGCTTTCCGAGCGGCGTTTTCTGGCCGAACTTCGCCTTTATCTCCTGGACCTCGGTCGCGATCGTCGACCATTGCAGCTTCTCTTCCTTGAGAAGCGCCTTCAGCTCCTTGCGCTCGGCGGTGAGCTTCTTGTGCTCGCCCTTGATCTCGAACTCCTCCAGCCGGCGCAAGGCGCGCAGCCGCATGTTCAGGATCGCCTCGGCCTGCAGATCGGTGAGCTTGAAGGCCTTGATCATCTTGGGCTTGGGCTCGTCCTCCTCGCGGATGATCTTGATCAGCTTGTCGAGGTTGAGATAGGCGACGAGATAGCCGTCGAGGATCTCGATGCGCCGCTCGATCTCGGCCAGCCGGAAGGTCGAGCGCCGGATCAGCACCTCGCGGCGGTGGTCGAGGAAGGCCTGCAGCGCCTCGCGCAGGTCCATGACCTGGGGCGTGTTGTCCTTGTCGAGGACATTGAGGTTCAGCGGAAAACGGATCTCGAGATCCGTCATCTTGAAGAGCTGCTCCATCAGCAGCTCCGCCGGCACCTGTCCCGTGCGCGGCTCGAGCACGATGCGGACATCCTCCGCCGACTCGTCGCGCACATCCTCCAGGATCGGCAGTTTCTTGGCGTTGATGATCTCGGCGATGCGCTCGATCAGCTTGCCCTTCTGGACCTGGTACGGGATCTCCGTGATGACGAGCCGGTACTGGCCGCGCGGCAACTCTTCCTTCTCCCAGCGCGCGCGGAGCCGGAATGCGCCACGGCCGGTCTTGTAGGCCTCGACGATCGATTCGCGCGGTTCGACCAGCAGGCCGCCGGTCGGGAAATCCGGTCCCTTCACCAGGTCGACCAGCGTGTCGATGCGCGCGTTCGGCGTCTTGATCAGGTGCAGCAGCGCATCGCAAAGCTCACCGGCATTGTGCGGCGGGATCGAGGTCGCCATGCCGACGGCGATGCCGGCCGCGCCGTTGGCCAGCAGGTTCGGAAAAGCGCCGGGCAGCACGATCGGCTCCTGCGCCGAGCCGTCGTAGTTGGGACGGAAGTCGACGGCATCGTCGTCGATGCCCTGCAGCAGCGCCTCGGCAACCGCCGTGAGGCGCGCCTCGGTGTAGCGCATGGCGGCAGGGTTATCGCCGTCGATATTGCCGAAGTTGCCCTGCCCCTCGATCAGGGGATAGCGGACGGAGAATTCCTGGGCGAGGCGCACCAGCGCGTCGTAGATCGACTGGTCGCCGTGCGGGTGATACTGGCCGATCACGTCGCCCACCACGCGCGCGCTCTTCTTGAAGGCGCTGTTGGGATCGAGCCGGAGCTGCCGCATGGCGAAGAGCAGCCGGCGATGCACCGGCTTCAGCCCATCGCGGACGTCGGGCAGCGAGCGCGCCATGATCGTGGAAAGCGCGTAGGACAGGTAGCGCTCGGAAAGCGCCTGTCCGAATTGCACGGGCCTGACGGCGGCGAGCGAGACGACGTTGCTGGTGCGTTTGGCCATCGAGGAACGTAGGAGGGGTTTCAGCCGCGATTCACGCCGCGGCCTTTGTCATTGACGCTGCATCAATTCCATAAATCTCGCCCGCGCGGGAGGCAAGGGCTTGTTCTGTGGCCAAAATACATGCCGTTCCAGGAAATGGCCTGTCAGTTCGAGGCCCTGCCGAAGCGCCGCATCATCGGCCGGCAACCCGCCGGTGGATAGAAAGGCCGGCAGCGGCAGGAGCTTCTCCTTGTAGGGCTCGGCCGCCGCGCGCGACACGGCCCTGCCCGTCTTGGGCGAGACGAACGCCAGATCGTCGGTCACCCCGCTCAGGGCGCACGTCGCGAGGTCGAGGCCGAAGCCCAGCTCCTGCAGCAACCCCAACTCCAGCCGGACATAGATCGCGGGCCAGCCGGGATGACCGAGCCCGCCCAGGAAGGCCTCGAAGCCGTCGAACATCGCCGGATGCGGCTCGCGCTCGGGCAGCGCCGCATCGACCATCGCGCACGCAGCGGTCAGTCCTGCAAGCTCGGTCGCGTCGTCCATGGCGCGCGCTGCATGCGGCTCGCGCAGTTCGCCCGTGTAGTTGCCGAGCTGCTCGGCGAGCCGCGCACGCCATTCGACCTCGACCAAGTTGCCCGGCTGCCAGACCGGCCGCGCGCGCCGCGACACTCCGCCATGCACGAAGCCTGCGTGACGGCCGTGCGAACGCGTCAGCAATGACGCAACGAGCCCGTTCTCTCCGTGCGGCCGGCTCGCGAGCACGATCGCGTGATCGCTCCATTCCATGCGTTCGATATGCCGCGTTTCGCCGATTCGCGCTAGGCTGCGGCATGGCAAACGTTCGACGACGCCGGTTGATCGGCGGTGCCGCGGCCACAGCGGCGCTGCCCCGGCGCCTCTTCGCCCAGACGTTGGCCAAGAACCGGCCACAGCTGCCGCAGGGCGTTCAGTCAGGCGACGTCCTGCCCGACGGCGGCGTGATCTGGAGCCGCGTCGACCGTCCGGCGCAGATGTTCGTCGACTACGCCACGACGGAGAGCTTCAGCAACGCCCAGCGCATCGACGGTCCACTCGCGCTCGAGCCGACCGATTTCACCACGCGCGTGCGCATCAACGGCATCCCCCCGGGACAAACGGTGTTCTATCGCGTGACCTATCTCGATCTCGCCGATTTCTCGACCTTCAGCGAGCCGGTGGTCGGCCGCTTCAAGGTGCCGGCGGCGACGACAGGCGATGTGAGCTTCGTGTGGTCCGGCGACACGGCAGGCCAGGGTTACGGCATCAACCCCGATGTCGGCGGCATGACGATCTACGAGTCCATGCGCCGCCTCTCGCCCGACTTCTTCGTGCACAGCGGCGATGCGATCTACGCCGACAATCCGATTGCGCCCGAGAAGAAGCTGCCCGACGGCAAGGTGTGGAAGAACATCGTCACGGAGGGCAAGTCGAGAGTCGCCGAGACCCTCGCCGACTTCCGCGCCAATTACCGCTACAATTTCCTCGACGACCATCTGCGCCGCTTCGCGGCCGAGGTGCCCCTCATCGCGCAGTGGGACGATCACGACGTTCTCGACAACTGGTACTGGCAGAAGCGGCTCGATAACGACCCGCGCTACCACGAGAAGAGCGTCGCCAAGCTCGCGGCCCTCGGCCAGCGGGCATTCCGCGAATACATGCCCCTGTGGCGCGATCTCGACGGACCGATGGAGCTCTATCACCGCTTCTCCTTCGGTCCGAGGCTGGACCTGTTCCGCGTCGACATGCGCTCCTACCGCGGTCCCAACGGCCGCAACCTCCAGTCGGTGCTGGACGGCGACAGCGCGTTCATGGGCAACCTGCAGGTCGAATGGCTGAAGGGCGCGTTGAAGGAATCGACCGCGACCTGGAAGATCATCGCCGCCGACATGCCGATCGGCGTCGTGGTCTACGACGACTGGCGCACCAAGTCGGGCTCGGAGGCCGTCGCCAACGGCGATGACGGCCCGCCGCTCGGCCGCGAGCTCGAGATCGCGGGCCTGCTTTCCTTCATCAAGCGCGAAGGCATCCGAAACGTGCACTGGATCACGGCCGACGTGCACTATCCCGCCACCCATCGCTACGACCCCAACAAGGCGGCCTTCAGCGATTTCCTGCCATTCTACGAATTCGTCTCGGGGCCCCTCTGTGCCGGCGGCTTCGGCCCCAACGCGCTCGACAGGACCTTCGGTCCCGAAATCGTCTTCCAGAAGCCGGCCGGCCGGCCCGACCTCGCGCCGTCGGAAGGATCCTGCCATTTCGGCCATGTGAAGGTCGACGGCAAGTCCGGCGCCATGACCGTCACCCACCGCGACGCTGCGGGCAACATCCTGCACGCGCTAGACCTCGCGCCGCTCTAAGGCTCGTAATCGAGGCCGATGCTGCGATAGTGCGCGGGATCGTCGGCCCAGCGTTCGCTCACCTTCACGTGCAGGAAGAGATGCACCGGCCGCTCCAGCATATGGGTGAGCTCGTGGCGGGCCCGAGCGCCGATCTGCTTGATGCGGGCGCCGCCCTTGCCGAGCACGATGGCGCGCTGGCCTTCGCGCTGGACATGGATCGTCTGCTCGATGCGCACGCTCGAATCGCCGCGCTCCTCCCATTTGTCGGTCTCGACGGCGGCTTCGTAGGGCAGCTCCTGATGGAGCTGCAGGAAGACCTGCTCGCGCGTCACCTCGGCCGCCAGCAGCCGCATGGGCAGGTCGGCCGCCTGGTCCTCGGGATAGAGGAACGGACCGACAGGCAACGCGGCGGCAAGGGCCTGCAGGACATCGGCGACACCATCGTTCTTGAGCGCGCTCACCATGAAGGTCCGCTCGAAGGACAACAGCGCATTCAGCTCGCCCGTGAGCGCCAGCAGCCTTTCGCGCGGCACCAGGTCGATCTTGTTCAGGACCAGGGTGCGCGGCACGCGCGAGGCCTTGAGCTTGTCGGCGATCGCCCGTGTCTCGGCGCCGACGCCACGTTCGGCGTCGACGACGAGCGCGATCGCGTCGGCGTCCTCGGCGCCCTGCCAGGCCGCGGCCACCATGGCACGCTCGAGCCGCCGCTTGGCCACCCGAAAGATGCCCGGCGTGTCGACCAGGACGACCTGCGCGCGACCGCCGTCGGCCAAGTCAGCCATGGCGATGCCGATCACGCGCATCCGCGTGGTCTGCACCTTGGGCGAGACGATGCTCACCTTGGCGCCCACCAGCGCGTTGACCAGCGTCGACTTGCCCGCATTGGGGGCGCCGACCACGGCCACGAAGCCGGACCGCGTCGTCATTGCACACGCTCCAGCAGCGCCTGTGCAGCTTGCCGTTCGGCCTCCCGCTTGCTGCCGCCGCGGCCGAGCGCGGGCTCCTGGCCCTTGATCGCGACTTCGACCACGAAGACCGGCGCATGCGCAGGCCCCTCTCGCCCGATCTCGCGATAAGCCGGCAAGGGCAGGCGGCGCGCCTGCGCCCATTCCTGCAGCGCCGTCTTGGCGTCGCGCGCCGAGGCCATGGAACTCGTGATCCGCTCGCCCCAGAGACGCTCGACGCACCCAGCCGCCACGGCAAAACCGGCATCGAGGAAGATGGCCCCGAGCAGCGCTTCCAGCGCATCGGCCAGGATGTTGGGTTTCACCGCCTCGCCCCCCGCCCGTTCGGAATCGCCGAGGCGAATATGGGCGCCGAGCCCGATCGCCTGCGCGATCTCGACCAGGGTCTCGGCGCGCACCAGGGTGGCATGGCGGCGGGCCAGTTCGCCCTCGCGCTCGTTCGGGAAGCGGCGCAGCAGCAGATCGGCCATCGCCAGCGACAGGACGCGATCGCCCAGGAACTCCAGCCGCTCGTTGCCGTGCGGGACCGCGGCCTTCAGCTCGGGATTGCGATCGAGCGCGCTGCGATGGGTCAACGCCTCGCCCGCCAGCTCCACGCGCGTGAAGCTATGCCCGATGCCTTTCGCCAGCAGCGCCGTATCGACGTCGTGCGTCAGTGGATCGCCATGAAGAAACGGCTGAAGCGGATCGCCTCGGGCCATTTCCAGGGTTCCAGCCAGCCCGCCGCCTGGGGATCGTGGCTGAAGAAGATGAACTCGGCGCGACCCACGAGGTTTTCCGCCGGCACGTACCAGCCGAGCTGGTCGCGGAACCGCAATGCGCCCGTGCTGTCGCGGACCTGCAGCTGCGTGCGGCTGTCGAGCGAATCGTCGCGATTGTCGCCCATCACGAAGAAATTGCCGGCCGGCACCAGGAACTCCGGCGTGTTGTCCGACATGCCGTTGTCCGTGGTCTCGATGATCTCGTGCCGCACGTTGTTGGGCAGCACTTCGCTGTAGAGCGTGGCCTTGCGGTAGCTGCCGGCGCCACCCTGGACATATTCGCCCATGTTGATGCGCTCGACCGGCTTGCCGTTGATGTTGAGGATGCCGCCCGTCACCTGAACGCGATCGCCGGGCAGGCCGATGATGCGCTTGATGTAGTCGGTGCGGCTGGTGCCCTGGCCCTGGTCGCCGGGATACTTGAAGACCGCGACGTCGCCGCGCTTGGGATCGTGGCCGAAGATGCGGCCCGAGAAGAAGCCCAGCGAAAAGGGAAAGGAGTGCTTGCTGTAGCCGTAGGAGTATTTCGAGACGAAGAGGTAGTCGCCCACCAGCAGGGTGGGGATCATCGAGCCCGATGGAATGTTGAACGGCTCGATGACGAAAGTTCGCACGACCCCCGCAATCAGAATCGCATAGAGCACCGTCCGGATGGTTTCTCCCCATCCGCCGGCCTTTTCCTGTCCACGCTTGCGCCGTTCAGCCACGTCCGTCATCGCTGTACCAGTTTAAACGACCCGCGCCTATAGCAGGGCACAAAGGGCGTGTCTCCCGCCCATTGGCCGCATGGGAGTCCTGCAAAATTGGGCACACCACGGCCGAACGGCGCGAAAAGGCGTCATTGCAGGTCATCATGGCCGGGGTACGGCGGAAATGATCACAAAAGCCTGCGCCAGCGGATATTCGTCGGTGATGCTGACGTCGATCTGCGCCGTCGTGCCGGGCGGCGTCAGTTCCTGCAGGCGTGCGAGCGCGCCGCCCGTCAGGGCCATGGTGGGCTTGCCGCCGCGCAGATTGATCACCCCCATGTCACGCCAGAAGACGCCGCGGCGCAGACCCGTGCCCAGCGCCTTGGAGCAGGCCTCCTTGGCCGCGAAGCGCTTGGCATAGCTCGCCGCGCGCTCGGCCCGGCCCTCGGAGCGCTTCTGTTCGGTCTCGGTGAAGATTCGCTGCACGAAGCGGCTGCCGAATCTTTCCAGCGACTTCTCGATACGCCTGATATCGCAGAGATCGCTGCCGATGCCGATGATCACGCCGCAGCTCCGCGGGCGGCATCCATCAGCCGGCGCATCTCGCGGATGGCGGCTTCCAGCCCGACGAAGATCGCCTCGCCCACCAGGAAGTGGCCGATGTTCAGCTCGCGCACCTCGGGGATCGCCGCGATCGGTCCGACATCGGCGTAGCTGAGGCCATGGCCGCAATGGCATTCGAGGCCGAGCTTGCCGCAGAGCGCCGCGGCCTTCCGCAGCCGCGTCAGCTCGGCCTTCTGCGCCTCGCCCTCCAGCTCGCAGTAGCGGCCGGTGTGCAGCTCGACGACCGGCGCGCCGAGGGACACCGCCGCATCGAGCTGGCGCGGATCGGCCTCGATGAAGAGCGACACGCGTATGCCGGCATCGCGCAGGCGGGCGACCATGGGCTTGAGGTGATTGTGCTGGCCGGCCGCATCGAGCCCCCCCTCGGTCGTCCGCTCCTCGCGCTTCTCGGGCACGATGCAGGCGGCATGCGGGCGATGCTTCAGCGCGATGCCGACCATCTCCGGCGTCGCCGCCATCTCGAAGTTGAGCGGGATCTTGAGCTCGCGCATCAGCCCCTCGATGTCGCCATCGACGATATGGCGACGATCCTCGCGCAGATGGGCGGTGATGCCGTCTGCCCCGGCCTTGGCCGCGAGCGCGGCGGCGCGCAGCGGATCGGGAAGCCTGCCGCCCCGCGCGTTACGCACCGTGGCGACATGGTCGATGTTCACGCCGAGGCGGAGGGGCTTCAGGGCAGGCATGACTCTATTTTGTTCGTTCAGTTGCGCGCACGCTCGACGGCGTTGATGGCGGGCGTTGCGCGCAGCGCCGCCGTGATGTCGGCCAGATGCTTCACGTCGGCCACCTCGACATCGATCACCATGTCGAAGAAATCCATCGAGCGATTGACGATGCGCAGGTTCGAGATGTTGCCCTCGTGCCGCGCGATCACGGTCGAAAGGCTCGACAGACTGCCGGGCTGGTTGGCGACGGTGATCTTGAGCCGGCCGGTGAACGAAGCCTCGCCTTCGGCGACGCTGTCCCAGCCGACATCGATCCAGCGTTCCGGCGCCTCCGAGAAGCTCTCCAGCGTCGCGCAGTCGATCGTGTGGATGGTGACACCCTTGCCGGTCGTGATGATGCCGACGATGCGATCGCCCGGCAGCGGATGGCAGCAGCGGGCGAAGTGCACGGCCATGCCCGGGATCAGGCCCTTGATGGCGATCCGGCCGGCCTCGCCCTTGGCGCGCGCCGTCTCGCCGGTCTTCGTCGCCTTGGCACGGGCGCGGCTGATCGGCACGACCTCGGCGCCGCCCGCCTTGCGCGGCTGCTTGAGGCCGGGATAGACGGCGGTCAGCACCTCGCGCGCGCCGATGAGCGCGGCCCCGACGCTTGCGATCAGGTCGTCGGTGCTCGCCTGCTTGAAGTTCGCCTTCACGCCTTCCAGCCCCTTGTCCGTCAGCTCGAAGCCCTCCTCGTGGAAGGCCTTGTCGAGCAGCGAGCGGCCGAGCTGCAGGTACTGTTCGCGCTGGCGCGTGCGGATGAAACGGCGGATCGCGGCCTTGGCCTTGCCGGTGACGGCGAAGCGCTCCCAGGTCGGTGACGGCGTCTGCGCCTTCGAGGTGATGATCTCGATCTGGTCGCCGTTGGAGAGCTGCGTGCGCAAGGGCGACATGCGGCCGTTGATCTTGGCGCCGACGCAGGTGTCGCCCACCTGGCTGTGCACCGCGTAGGCGAAGTCGATGGGCGTGGCGCCGCGCGGCAAGGCGATCAGCTTGCCCTTGGGCGTGAAGCAGAAGACCTGGTCCTGGAACATCTCGAGCTTGGTGTGCTCGAGGAACTCCTCGGCGTTGGGCGCCTTGTCGAGGATGTCGACCAGGCTGCGCAGCCAGGCATATTGCGGCGCATCGGTCGACGGGCCGCCGTCCTTGTAGACCCAGTGGGCGGCGACGCCGCGCTCGGCCTGCTCCTGCATCTCCTCGGTGCGGATCTGGATCTCGATGCGCTGGCCGAGCGGCCCGATCACGCCGGTGTGCAGCGAGCGGTAGCCGTTCGGCTTGGGGACGGAGATGTAGTCCTTGAAGCGCGCCGGCACGACCTGGTAGCGGCCGTGCAGCAGGCCCAGCGCCTGATAGCACTGCGCCACATCCTTGACGATGATGCGGAACGCCATGATGTCGGCAAGCTGCTCGAACGAGACGTTCTTCTGCTGCATCTTGCGCCAGATCGAATAGGGCGTCTTCTCGCGGCCCGACACTTGCGCGGCGAGACCGCCGTCCTTCAGCGTCCTGGTGAGCTCGGCCTCGACCTTGGGGACGATCTCGTCGCCCTTCTCCCGCAAGTAGCCCAGGCGGGCCTGCACCGAGGCGCGACCGTCGGGATTGAGCTCGGCGAAGGCCAGCTCCTCGAGCTCGCGCTTCACTCTCTCCATGCCGATGCGGCTGGCGAGCGGCGCGTAGAGGTCCATGGTCTCGCGCGCGATGCGCCGGCGGCGCGCGGGGTCCTTGATGTGGAAAAGCGTCCGCATGTTGTGCAGGCGGTCGGCGAGCTTGACCAGCAGCACGCGGATGTCCGAGGACATGGCGAGCACCAGCTTGCGCAGGTTCTCGGCTTCCTTGGTGCTCTCGGACTGGACTTCGAGCCGCGACAGCTTGGTGACGCCGTCGACCAGCCGGGCGATGTCCTCGCCGAACAGCGTCGCGATCTCCTCGCGCGTGGCGTCGGTGTCCTCGATCGTGTCGTGCAGCAGCCCGGTGACGATCGAGGAGGTGTCGAGCTTCATCTCGGCCAGGATGCCGGCCACCTCGACGGGATGGGAAAAATAGGGGTCGCCCGAGGCGCGGAGCTGCGCGCCGTGCTTGCGCAGGCCGTAGACATAGGCGCGATTCAGCATGTCCTCGTCCGCTTCCGGATCGTAGGAATGCACCCTTTCAACGAGCTCGAACTGCCGAATCATCGCAATCGCCCATTATATGGGGACGATTGCGCTCACTCCACGCTCATTGCGTGAATAGCAGGGCTGAGCCCCGCTAAGCCTCATTCCGCGATGTCGTCATCCTCGGCGACCGGCAGCGCCTTGGGCTGTGCGGCCTCGGCACCGCCCTGGGCGAGCGCCGCGGCAAGCTCCTGCTCGAGCTCGGCCATTTCGTTGGCCTCTTCCGGCTTGTCGATGTCGGCATGCTTCTGCATCCCCGAGATCAGCGAGTCCTTGAGGATGGCCTGGTCGAGCTTGGTCTCGGCGATCTCGCGCAGCGCCACGACCGGGTTCTTGTCGCGATCGCGGTCGAGCGTGATCTGGGCGCCCGCCGAGATGTCACGCGCGCGCTGGGCGGCATACATGACCAGCTCAAAACGGTTGGGCACCTGCAGGATGCAGTCTTCGACGGTGACGCGCGCCATGGGACCTCTGAATTGCCGGGAAGCGGCGGGTTATACGCGGATGGGCCTAAAAGGCAATACGCTCAATGATCTGGTCCTTTGGCAGCGCCGCCACAAGGGCGCCGATCGACGCCCCCGAGACCGGATGACGCCAGTCCGGAGCGAGATCGGCCAGGGGCCGGAGGACGAAAGCCCGCCCTTCCATGCGGGGATGCGGCAGGGTCGCCTCGCCGGGCCCCCCGGTGGCAATTTCCCCGCAAAAATCCAGTAAATCCAGGTCGATCAATCGGGCAGCGTTAGGCACGCTTCGGACCCGGCCGAACTCGTCCTCCACGGCGTGCAGCTCGGCCAGCAGCGCATCGGCCGGAAGGGCGGTGGCGACCTCGGCCACGGCATTGACGTACCAAGGCTGGTCCGAGGCTGGCACGGGGGCCGTGCGATACCAGGGGGACACCCGCCGAATGGCCACGCCGCGGCCTTCCAGGGCCTTCAGGGCGGCCTCCAGGGTCTGCCGCGCCGGCCCGAACCGGGGATGGGGCAAATTGCCCCCAAGGGCTATGTAGATTGGTTTTTCCACTACGCTTCCCGCCGCAAACCCTTGTAAACTATGAGGTAACGGCCTAAAGTTAATCCGTGGTCCGAGAAGCGCGGGTTACCGTGCTCCGGCCGCTCGATAATTTTTTCGTACCCTCTGCGTATATTAACAAAAAAGGATAAACCGCCATGAAAGGCCATTTCTACGAAAGCGAGCGCGTTGCGCTGTTCATCGACGGAGCCAACCTCTACTCCGCCGCCCGTGCACTCGGCTTCGACATCGACTATCGCCGCCTGCTCAAGGTCTTCCGCGACAAGGGCCGGCTGGTGCGCGCCTACTACTACACGGCGCTGGTCGAGGATCAGGAATATTCGCCGATCCGGCCGCTGATCGATTGGCTGGACTACAACGGCTACACCATGGTCACCAAGCCGACCAAGGAATTCACCGACGCCATGGGCCGCCGCAAGATCAAGGGCAACATGGACATCGAGCTCGCCATCGACGTGCTCGAGATGGCCGAGCACCTCGACCACGTGATCCTGTTCTCCGGCGACGGCGACTTCCGCCGCCTGGTCGAGGCCGTGCAGCGCAAGGGCCTGCGCGTGTCCGTCGTCAGCACGATCAAGTCCTCGCCGCCGATGGTGGCCGACGAACTGCGCCGCCAGGCCGACGAGTTCGTCGAGCTCTCCGAGCTGGCGCCGATGATCGCGCGCAGCCCGTCGGAGCGTGCGCCGCGGCCGGCCATGGCCCCCGGCGGCGCCCATCGCGACGACGAGTACGGCGACGCGCCGGCCGAGCAGATGGCGCGTTCGGCGTAAGTGGCCGCAGCCGCCTTCGAGGAGCCGTCGCCCGACTGCCCGCGCTGCCCCCGGCTCGTCGCCTTCCGCAACGAGCTTCGGGCCAAGCATCCCGACTGGAAGAACGCGCCGGTCCCCTCCTTCGGCAAGATCGACGCACGCCTGCTGATCGTGGGGCTGGCGCCCGGCATGAAGGGCGCCAACCGCACGGGACGGCCCTTCACCGGCGACTATGCGGGCGATCTGCTCTACGCCACGCTCGCGAAATACGGATTCTCGCGCGGCACGTTCAAGGCCGATCCCGGCGACGGCCTGCAGCTGGTCGACTGCCGCATCGCCAACGCCGTGCGCTGCCTGCCGCCCGAGAACAAGCCCACGCCCGCCGAGTTCACGCAGTGCCGGCCCTTCATTCAGGCCGAGCTTGCGATGATGCCGGACGTGAAGGTGATCCTGGCGCTGGGCAAGGGCGCGCACGACCAGGTTCTGCGCGCGCTGACCGTGCGGCCGGCCGGCAGCTACCCGTTCATCCATGCCCGGCTGCACGACCTGCCGACGGGTCTCACCCTCGCCGACAGCTACCACTGCTCGCGCTACAACACGAACACCGGCCGGCTGACGACGGCGATGTTCGAGAACGTGTTCGAGAAGATCAGGCACGCTCTGCCAGCATGACGTTCGCGGCGGGAGCCGAGCCGTTTTCAACCGTTTACATCCGTTTTAGCCGTTTTTAGCGGCAATTTTTTTGCGGGCCGAAGTCGCTCACCGCCGATCGTCGTCCTGGGCATGAATGAACTCCCGTTGCGCATTTCGAACGCCGGGGAGTTTACCCGTGCCTGCCTCGCCCTTCGATTATGAGCAATGGAAGCTTCTCAGGGCTCCGATTCCCGAGGAACGGGACGTCATTTCTTGTTCTTTCCGAATCGTGCGGGAAGGCTTCGCCTATCCCGCCAGAGCCATCTGTACCGCGCCGGTGATCTCGGGCGACAGCGGCCCGACCTTGCTCGGCCAGGAGCCCACCAGCTTGCCGTCCTTGCCGATCAGATACTTGTGGAAGTTCCACTTGGGCGCCACGGCTTCGCCGGCCTCGCCGGAGATCCACTGATAGAGGCCGTGCGCATCCATGCCGACGACCTTCTGCTTGGCGGTCATCGGGAAGGTGACGCCGTAGCTGGTCTCGCAGAACTTGGCGATCTCGGGCTCGGTCTTGGGCTCCTGCGCCCCGAAATCGTTCGACGGCACGCCCAGCACGACCAGGCCCTTGGGCCCGTATTGCTCGTGCAGCTTCTGCAGGTCCTTGTACTGCGGGGTGAAGCCGCAGAAAGAGGCGACGTTCACGACGAGCACCGCCTTGCCCGCGAACTGCTTCATGTCGAGCGGCTTGTTGTCGATGGTCGTGAAGGTGAAGTCGTGCGCCGTCGCCATCTCACATCTCCTCGTCGTAGCGTTGCTCTCGCCAGGGATCGCCGTAATTGTGATAGCCGCGCACTTCCCAGAAGCCCGGCTTGTCGAGTTCGGAGAACTCGATGCGCTTGATCCACTTGGCGCTCTTCCAGAAATAGAGCTTCGGGATCACTACGCGGAGCGGCCCGCCATGTTCCCGGCTGATCGGCTTGCCCTGCCAGTTCCAGGCCAGCAGCACGTCGTCCGACGCGAAATCCGCCAGCGGCACGTTGGTCGTGTAGGTGTCGTAGGAATGGAAGATGACGTGCTGCGCCTTCGCCGTGGGCCGCACGATCTGCAGCAAGTCGCGCGCCGACACGCCTTCCCACGCATTGTCGTAGCGCGACCAGGCGGTCACGCAATGGATGTCGGTCGTGAGCGTCGTCCTGGGCAGCTTGGTGAAGTCGTCCCACTTCCAGTTCGTCGCGTTCTCGACCTCGCCGTCGACGAACAGCCGCCAGGCGTGTGTCGGAATCTCGGGCTGGATGCCGAGATCGAGCACCGGCCAATTCTCCACCCGGCGCTGTCCGGGCGGGAGGCGCTCGGTCGGCGGCGCGTCATGGCCGGTCAGCAGGCGGCCGTCCTCGGCCCACTTCTGCTTGCTCTCGATCAGCTTGCTCTTCAGCTCGCCCTTCAGGGTGACGTCGTCATCGTCCGCCATCAGATACTCCGGCCCGCCTTCTCCCAATATGGGGCGCGCAGCTTTCTTTTGAAGATCTTGCCCGAGTCCTCGCGCGGCAGGCTAGGGCTCAGCTCGACGACCCGGGGCACCTTGTAGCGCGCCAGATGCTCGCCGAGATAGGCGCGCACGGCGGTGGCGTCGAGCGCGGTGCCCGGCAGCGGCTCGACATGGGCACAGATCTGCTCGCCGAACTCCTCGTCGGGGATGCCGAACACCGCGCAATCGCGCACGCCGGGCATCTGGATCAGCGTCGCCTCGATCTCGGCGGGATAGATGTTCACGCCGCCCGAGATGATCATGTCGCGCTTGCGATCGCACAGGAAGACGTAGCCGTCCTCGTCCTGGTAGCCGACATCGCCCACGGTCACGAGCCTGCCGAGCGACACCTCGCGGCGCTTGGCCTCGTCGTTGTTGTAGGTGAAGTCGGTGAGCAGCGGCCCGCGCACATAGATCTCGCCCACGTCGCCCTGCTTCACGTCGCGGCCCTGCTCGTCGACGATGCGCATCAGCGCGCCCTCGACCACGCGGCCGACCGTGCCGGGCTTCTTCAGCGCCTCGGCCGAATTGTGCCAGACCACGATGCCGGTCTCGGTCGCGCCGTAATATTCGCAGACGACCGGCCCCCACCAATCGATCATCTGCCGCTTCACCGCGGGCGCGCAGGGGGCCGCACCATGCGTCGTCCAGCGCAGCGAGGAGAGGTCGTACTTCTTCTTCACCTCGTCGGGCAGCCGCAGCAGGCGCACGAACATGGTCGGCACGATGTGCATGTGGCTGACCTTGTGCCTGTCGATCAGCCGCAGCATGTCCTCGGCCTCGAAACGCGGCTGCAGCACGATATTCAGGCCGAGGCGCGCGGCGCCCATCGCATAGGCCGCCGGCGCGGAGTGGTACATCGGACCGTTCATCATCACCACGATCGAGGGATCGGCGACGAGGCCCCAGTATTTGCCGACTTCCTCGGCGGCCTTTAGCTGCTGCTCGGGCGAGGACGGGACACGGCGCACGCCTTTGGGCCGGCCGGTCGTGCCCGAGGTGTAGATCATGCTGCCGCGCGCAGCCTTGGGCGGCGCGGGATTGGGGGCGCTGCGGGCGACGAAGGCATCCCAAGTCTCGACGGCGGCCGGCGCCGCGCGTTTTTCCAGCGGCACGTTGTAAGCCGCAGCGATCTCCTCGGGCGTCGGCACCGCGAGCACTTTCACGGTGTCGGGAATGCCCGGCGCGATCTGCGCCAGCAGGTCGGCGTGCGCCACCAGCACCTTGGCGCCGCTGTCGATCAGGATGTAGCCCGCCTCTTCCGGCGTGAAGTGCCAATTGATCGGGACCGCATAGGCGCCGAGCTGGCCCGCCGCCATGTTGACCTCGAAGGACGCGAAGTCGTTGCGCAGCATCAGCGCCACGCTGTCGTCCTCATGCACGCCCAGCGCCGCCAGCCCACCCGCGCCGCGCGCGGCGTTGGCCGCGATCTCGGGCCAGCTACGGAAACGCTCGCCTGCGGTCACTCCCGATGTCATCGCTTCTTCCCTTTGCCGTTGCTTCTTGCACCCTCGAGCATGGTCTTGCCCATGAAGGCGGAGAGTTTCCTGTAATCCGGCCCGTGCTTCAGCATGCCCGACTGGTGAAGCATGACGATACCGTGCAGCGCCGCCCACATCGACCAGCCGAATTCCGCCGGATCGACATCGATGATACCCGCCTTCGCCATTTCCTCCGCCCCGCGCGTGATGTAGCGCGCCGCGCGTTCCGACGCCGGGCCGAGCTCGGGATGCGTCTCGTCGAGGGGTGCATCGATGTCGAACATGATGCGATAGGCGTGCGGGTTCTTGAGCGCGAAGGTGAGATAGGCCTCGGCGGTGCGCTGCCCGCGTTCGCCCGGCGGCGCCTTGGCGGCCTTCTCGAGCGTGTCGGCGAACTTGGCGAAGGCCTCCGCCCGTACCGTCGCCAGGATGTCGGCCTTGTCCTTGAAATAGCGGTACGGCGTCTTGGGACTGCAGCCCAGCGCCTCGGCGAGCTGGCGCATGGTGACGCCCTCGTAGCCGTGCTTGGCGAAGCGCTCGGTGGCGACCCGGCACAGCTCGGCGCGAAAGTCGGCGATGTCCTGTTCGGTGAGATAACGCGGCATGATTTATATACACACTGTGTATCTAAACCACGCCGCCGTCAATTGCGCAGGCTGGCCAGCACACCCGGCAGGATCTGCGCCAGGCGCTGGTAGTCGGAGAGCTCGTTGTAGGCATAGGCCGAGAGGCGGAGCCAGGGGCCGCTGGGCAAGCCATGCACCGGCGCGTCGCAGCCTGCGGCCTGGAGTGCCGTGCGTATCGGGACCGCCGCCTCCCGCGTCGCCGCCATCTCGAACGGCAGGCGCACCGAGGCCATGGCGCCGGCCATGTCCGGCATTGCGCCGACTTCCGTGCCGAGCGTGGCCGCCAGCATCGCGCCGGCCTCCGCCGCCAGCCGCTTGTTGCGCTCCATCAGCGCGGTGCCGCCCGACCGCTCGAAGAAGTCGAGCGCCGCGGGACGCGCGAGCCAGGCCGTCGGATCGACCGTGCCGACCCAGTCGAATTCCTTCGTGAACCCCGCCCCGTAGCCGTGGCTGATGGTCACGGGATGCAGGTCCGTCCGGCGATCGCCGCGCGCATGGAGGAAGCCGCAGCCCTTGGGCGCCGACCACCATTTGTGGCAGTTGCCGACATACCAGTCGGCGCCGAGCGCTGTTAAGTCGAGAGGCACCTGACCGGGCCCGTGCGCCCCATCGACCAGCACCGGCATACCGGCCGCATGACAGAGATCGATGATTTCCTTGATCGGCAGCACCAGCCCGCTCGGCGAGGTGATGTGATCGATGACGACGATCTTCGTGCGCTTGGTGATCGCCTTTTCGATATTCGCCAGCAACACTGCCTTGTCGGGACGTGGATAGGGCAGCTCGGCCGAAACCACCTTGGCGCCGGCCCGCTCGGCGACGTAGAGCATCGTGTTTCGCACGGCGTTGTAGACGTGGCTGGCGTGAAGCAGCTCGTCGCCCTCCCGAAGCTGCATCGAACGCAGGACGGCATTACAGCCCGTCGTCGCGTTGGGCACGAAGACAACATCGTCCGGCTCGGCCGACAAAGCTTTTGCCAGAACCGTCGCGGCTGCGCGCAGCGCCTCCGGCAGCTCGCGCGAGAAGAACCGCGTCGGTTGCGCTTCCATACGCGCCCGCCATTCGTCCTGTGCCTTCAGCACGACCTTCGGCGTCGCGCCGAACGAACCGTGGTTGACCGTCAGGAAATCCGGATCGAGGCCCCATTCATGACGCAGGGCCGAGCCATAGGCGACGGGCGAACTACTCATGGGCTCCTTTCATGCTCATTCGGGCCGCGCGCCTCCGGCTCGCTCATGAGCGGGCTGGAAGCCCGCGGTCCGGAAGACGAAGATCAGGCCGTCTCGGCGAACAGCTCGCGGCCGATCAGCATGCGGCGGATTTCGCTGGTGCCGGCGCCGATCTCGTAGAGCTTGGCGTCGCGCAGCAGGCGGCCCGTCGGATAGTCGTTGATGTAGCCGTTGCCGCCCAGGAGCTGGATCGCGTCCAGTGCCACCAGGGTCGCCTTCTCGGCGGCGTAGAGGATCGCGCCGGCGGAATCCTTGCGCGTGGTCTGGCCGCGGTCGCAGGCCTTGGCGACGGCGTACACATAAGATTTGCAGGCGTTCATGGTCGTGTACATGTCGGCGAGCTTGCCCTGCACGAGCTGGAACTCGCCGATCGCCTGGCCGAACTGCTTCCGCTCGTGGACGTACGGCACGACGATGTCCATCGCCGACTGCATGATGCCGAGCGGGCCCGCCGCCAGCACCGCGCGCTCGTAGTCGAGGCCGCTCATCAGCACGTTCACGCCCCGGCCAACCTGGCCCAGCACGTTCTCGGCGGGAATCTCGCAATCCTCGAAGACGAGCTCGCCGGTCGAGGAGCCGCGCATGCCCATCTTGTCGAGCTTCTGCGCCACCTTGAAACCCTTGGCGTCGGTCGGGACGATGAAGGCCGTGATGCCGCGCGGGCCCGCATTGGGGTCGGTCTTGGCATAGACCACGATCACCTGCGCGTCGGGGCTGTTGGTGATCCACATCTTGGTGCCGTTCAGCACATAGCGGTCGCCCTTCTTGTCGGCGCGCAGCTTCATCGAGACGACGTCGGAGCCCGCGCCCGATTCACTCATCGCCAGGCTGCCGACATGCTCGCCGGAGATCAGCTTCGGAAGAAAACGCTTCTTCTGCTCGTCATTGCCGTTGCGGCGGATCTGGTTGACGCAGAGGTTCGAATGGGCGCCGTAGGACAGGCCGACGGCGGCCGAGGCGCGCGACAGCTCCTCCACCGCGACCACATGCTCGAGATAGCCCAGCCCCGAGCCGCCGTATTCTTCCTCGACCGTGATCCCATGCAATCCGAGATCGCCCATCTTCGGCCAGAGCTCGCGGGGGAAGCGATCCGTCTTGTCGAGCTCGGCCGCGATGGGCGCCACCTGGTCCGATGCGAAGCGCTGGACCTGGTCGCGCAGCGCGTCGGCGGTCTCGCCGAGGCCGAAGTCGAAGGGCGGCATGGCATTGGGGATCATGTCTTGTGGCCTTTTGCAGGGGGCTTCTTGGCGGCAGGCGCGGGTGCTTCGTTGGGCGTTTTGTGGGGGGGGTAGTCCGCCGACGGCCCGACCGTCACATCGATGCGCAGCAGCTTCCACTCTTCTTCCGAATTGACGAAATCCATCTGGAAGACGACGCGCGTCGGCTCGGTCGGGAAATGGCCGCGGATGACCAGCTTGCCCGCCGGATCGACGAAAGGCGGCTGATCGTAGATCGGCGTCAGAGCGCAGACGATGTCGATGTCGACATTCTTGTCGTTGAATTCCTTGAACGCGGCCTTCAGCCGATCCGGCGTGAACTGCGCCCGGAACGGCGCGGAGAGCCGCGCGTGGAAAACGCGGTAGTCGCCCGTCAGGTTGGCGTCGTTCAAGGACATCAGCGATCCCTTGACCAGGGCTTCCAGCGGTTTCGCGGCCGGCACTTGCGCGGCCACCGGTGTCGCCACCAGCAACGCGAAAACGCCAGCCCCCCTGCTTATCCAGCGGGCTATCGTCGGCATCGCATCCCCTCTCCCAGGCAGACGATAGCCCGCCCGCCCCTCAGAGCAAGAACAGAGTCGCGAGCCCCAGAAAGGCAAGGAAACCGATCACATCGGTGACGGTCGTCAGGAACACGGTCGAGGAGACGGCGGGATCCACGCCCGCCTTCTGCAATCCGATCGGGATCAGGGTGCCGGCGAGCGCCGCGGCGAGCAGGTTGCAGATCAAGGCCGCACCAATCACAGCGCCCAGCCTCCAGTCGCCGTACCAGGCAACCACGGCCGCCCCCATGATCAGGGCGAAGATGATGCCGTTCAGGCTGCCGACGGCGGCTTCCTTGGCGATGAAGCGGAGCGCGTTGGCCGTCGTCAGCTCGCCCATGGCGAGCGCGCGCACGGCGACGGTGACCGTCTGCGTGCCGGCATTGCCGCCCATGGAGGCGACGATGGGCATCAGCACGGCGAGTGCCACGATCTTCTCGATCGCGCCCTCGAACTGGCCGATCACCAGCGAGGCGATGACCGCGGTGAACAGGTTCACCGCCAGCCACATCCCGCGCAGGCGCACCGTGCGCACAGTGCTGGCATGCATGTCGCCCGTGCCGACGCCGCCCATGCGCAGCAACTCGGCTTCCGCCTCGGCGTCGATCACATCGACCACGTCGTCGACCATGATCACGCCCTGGAGCCTGTTCTCCTCGTCGACGACAGGCGCCGAGACGAGATTCTGGTCGCGGAAGAGATGGGCCACTTCGTGCCGCGGTGCGGTGGTCGGCACCGAGGGGATGTCGGGATCGACGATGTCGAGGATGGGCACCGGCCGCTTGGTGCGCAGCATGCGGCCGAGCGGGACCGAGCCGCGCAACCTGCCTCCGGCATCGACCACGAAGAGATCGTAGACATCGTCCGGCAGGTCGGTCGCCTCGCGGCAATAGTCGATGACCTGGCCGACCTGCCAGCTCTCCGGCACCTTGACCAGCGAGCGCTGCATCAGGCGGCCGGCGCTGTCCTCCGGGAAGGTCAGGCCCTGCTCGAGGAGCGCGCGCTCCTCCGCCGGGATCGCCGCGAGGACCTGGCGCTTCTCGCCTTCGTCGAGATCCTCGATCAGGTC
>Ga0335083_10003371_pt1 | contig 20774 bp, 19 predicted proteins | sample Lox_Sample_42_FD_206716 | JGI IMG/M metagenome (GOLD analysis project Ga0335083, IMG submission 206716) | Soil microbial communities from Loxahatchee National Wildlife Refuge, Florida, United States - Lox_Sample_4.2 | ecosystem: Environmental > Terrestrial > Soil > Wetlands | place: USA...
GCAGCTCGTCGGCGGCCTCGAAGGGGTCCAGGGTGCCGTCCGCGACCCGGCTGGCCAGCTCGTCCAGGCGGCTCGCGGCCAGCCGGCCGCGCAGCGCGGCGAAGGCCAGCGCGGTGAGTTCCTCCCGGGCCCGGGCCTGACGCCGCTTCTTGAGCTCGCCGGTGGTGTTGAGCCAGGCCCAGTGCTCGTCCAGGCGGCTCACCGTCTCGTCGATCCCCTCTCCCCGGACCGCGACGGTGGTGACGATGGGCGGCTTCCAGCCGCCGTGCTCCCGGTCCGCCAGCGCGATCATGGTGCGCAGGTCCCTGACCACCTGCTGGGTGTCCGGCTTATCCGCCTTGTTCACCACGAACAGGTCGGCGACCTCGAGGATCCCGGCCTTGGCCGCCTGGATGGCGTCGCCCATCCCCGGCGCGAGCAGCACCGCCACCGAGTCGGCCAGCGAGGCGATGGCCACCTCGGCCTGCCCCACGCCCACCGTCTCGACGATGATCGGGTCGAACCCGGCCGCGTCGAGCACCCGGATGGCCTGCGGCGTCGAGGTCGCCAGCCCGCCCAGGTGCCCCCGGCTGGCCATCGACCTGATGAAGACCGCCTCGTCGGTGGCGTGGTCCTGCATCCGGATGCGGTCGCCGAGCAGCGCGCCGCCGGTGAACGGCGAGGTGGGGTCGACGGCGAGCACGGCCACCCGGGCCCCGTCGGCGCGGAACGCGCCGACCAGCGCGCCGGTCACCGTGGACTTGCCCACGCCGGGCGCGCCGGTCAGGCCGATGATCCGCGCCCCGCCGGTGCCGGGCAGAAGATCTTTGATGACCGAACGGACCCGCGGCGACTCATCCTCGACCAGCGAGAGCAACCGGGCCAGCGCGCGGGGATCCCCGGCCCTGGCCTGGTCAAGCTGCGCGTCCTCCGTCACGGGCCCGGTTAGCCGCGGACCCGGAACAGCAGCGCCTCGCCCTGGCCGCCGCCGCCGCACAGGCCGGCCGCGCCGAGCCCGCCGCCGCGCCGGCCGAGCTCGTAGCACAGGTGCACCGCGAGCCGGGCGCCGGAGGCGCCGATCGGGTGGCCGATGGCGATCGCGCCGCCGTTCACGTTGACCACGTCGGGGCTGACGCCCAGGTCGCGCATGGACTGGATGGCCACCATCGCGAACGCCTCGTTGATCTCGATCAGGTCCAGGTCGGAAGGGGCCAGGCCGGCCTTGCCCAGGGCCTGCTTGATGGCGTTGGACGGCTGGGACTGCAGCGAGTTGTCCGGGCCGGCCACGTTGCCGTGCGCGCCGACCTCGGCCATGACGGTCGCCCCGGCCCGCTGCGCGGCCTCGGCGGACATCACCACGACGGCGGCGGCGCCGTCGGAGATCTGCGAGGCGGTCCCGGCGGTGATCGTGCCGCCGGAGCTGAAGGCCGGCTTCAGCTTGGCCAGCGTCTCGGCGGTGGTGCCGGGGCGGATGCCCTCGTCCTCGATCACGATGTGCTGCTCGCCGCCCCGCTGCGGGATGGGGATGCCGATGATCTCGGCCGCGAACAGGCCGTTCTTGGTGGCCTGCGCCGCGCGCTGGTGAGACATGGCGGCGAACTCGTCCTGCTCCGCGCGGGTGATGCCCAGCTTGCGGCCGCTGTTCTCGGTGGACTCGCCCATAGACAGGTGGTCGAAGGCGTCGGTCAGGCCGTCCAGGGCCATCGAGTCCTCGACCTGGACCGGGCCGTACTTGTAGCCGGCCCGGGAGTTCTTCAGCAGGTGCGGCGCCTGGGTCATGGACTCCATCCCGCCGGCCACCACGATGTCGTACTCGCCCAGGCGGATCAGCTGGGAGGCGAGCGCGATGGCGTCCAGGCCGGACAGGCACACCTTGTTCACCGTCAGGGCGGGGACGCTCATGCTGATGCCGGCCGCGACGGCGGCCTGGCGGGCGGTGATCTGGCCCGCGCCCGCCTGCAGCACCTGCCCCATGATCACGTACTCGACCTGGCCGGGGGCGACGCCGGCCCGGTCCAGGGCCGCGGCGATCGCGATACCGCCGAGCTCGCTGGCAGACTTGGTGGCGAGAGAGCCCAGCAGCCGGCCTACCGGGGTCCTCGCGCCGCCTACTATGACCGGCTGACGTGGTTCGCTCATGTCTGTAACGATACCTAGATCGTTCCGGAAGGAAATATGGTGCTACCGCTGCTGACCCGCCTCGATCACGTCGGCATCGCCTGCCGGGACCTGGACCGGGCCATCGGGCTCTACCAGGCCACGTTCGGGCTGGAGGTGGTGAGCCTGGAGGTGAACGAGGAGCAGGGCGTGCGCGAGGCCATGATGCAGGTCGGCGCGGGCCCGGCCGGGGCCGGCCTGCCGGGCGTGGGCTACGTGCAGCTGCTCGAGCCGCTGGCGCCGGAGACGCCGGTGGGCAAGTTCCTGGCCCGGCGAGGTGAGGGGATCCACCACGTCGGGTACGGTGTCAGTGACATCGGACAGGCCCTGGCCGCGGTGGCCGGGACCGGCATCCGGCTGGTCGACGAGCGGCCCAGGCACGGGTCGATGGGCGCCTCCATCGCGTTCCTGCACCCGGCCGACCTGGGGGGCGTTCTGACCGAACTCGTCCAGCTCACCGCGCCAGCGTTATGCCCCATACTGTCGATAAGGGGATTTAACCGGACGCATAGGATAGAGAACTCTGACTGGCCCTCCAAACAACCCGAGTAAGAGTAGTCTGCCTGTCACCGGGCGAGAGTCGCACCCGCATGGCTGACACCCGCCAAAAAAATTCCGTCGCCTTCACGTCTAGCCAGGATTAGGCCATATGCAATCGGACATTGACGCCCAGCTGACCAACTTCTTCGAAGAGGCCCCGCCGCGCGAGTTCGCGACGGTGATGCGGGGCTACGACCGCCATCAGGTCGACGAGCACATCAGGCAAGTCGAAGCCGAAGTGCGCCAGCACCGTGAGCAGTCTCAGACCATGCGGCGGGAGCTGGCTGACGCGCATCGCCAGATACAGGAGCAGGAACGCCCGACCTACTCCGGTCTCGGCGCCCGCATTGAGCAGTTGCTGCGGCTGGCCGAAGAACAGGCCACCGAACTGGTCCAGGCCGCCCGGTCCGAGGCGAACGAGATCAAGGCAGCGGCCAAGGTGGACGCGGCGGAGTTCCGGGCCGCCGCCGAGAACGAGGCCTCGGAGTTGCGCGCGAACGCCAAGCGCGAGACCGATGACCTGCGGGGCGCGGCCGAGCGGGAGGCCGACTCGATCAGGACCACGGCCCGGCGCGAGGCCGACGAGCTGACCTCCACCACCGAGCGCGAGGTGGCCAAGCTCCGGGCCACCGCCGACCACGAGGTCGCGGACAAGCGGGCCGCGGCCGAGCGTGACATCGCCAAGCTGCGCACCAGCACCGAGCGCGAGGTGGCCCAGCTGAAGGCCACCGCCAAGCGTGAGCGGGACGAGATCCTCACCACCTCCAAGCGCCAGGCTGACGAGATGCGCAGCCAGGCGCAGCGGATCCTGGAGGAGAGCGAGGCGCAGCGGGCCCAGGCCGAGGCCGAGTTCGAGATCCAGCTCGCGGCGCGCCGGGAGGAGGCCGAGCGTCAGGAGGCCGAGCGGCTGGCCGCGGCGCAGTCCGCCACGCAGAAGCTCGTCTCCGAGGCCGAGCAGCGGGCCTCCACCGCCGAGCAGCGCGCGGCCAAGGCCTCCGCGCAGGCCGACCAGACCCGGCGGGACGCCGACTCGCACGCCCGGCAGCTGGTCAGCAACGCCAAGAAGAACGCCGACCAGGTCGTCAGCCAGGCCAAGGCCCAGGCCGACCAGCTGCTGGCCGAGACCAAGGCCGACGCCGAGCGCCGCCGCGCCGCCGCGCAGCGCGAGGTCGACGAGCTGACCAGGCAGAAGGACAGCATCGCCACCCATCTGGCGCAGGTGCGCCAGCTGCTCGGCGGGCAGCTGCCGATGGACGCCGCGGTGGCGGCGGCCGCGCCCAAGCCGGCCATCGCCGCCGACCCGACCCCGCCGCCGGCGCCGGCCGCGCCGCGCAACGGCACCTCGGGGGTGGCCCCCACCACGGTGCAGCCGGTGCCGTCCGCGCCGCCCGCCGCGCACCAGCCGACGCAGGTGTCCCCGGCGCCTGCCCAGCCGCAGCAGCGGCCCGCCAACGGCGGGGCCCCGGCCCCGGCCCCGGCCAACGCCAAGCAGTCGGCCAACGGCAAGGAAGACGACGAGGACTGGTGGACCGAGTAGCCGCCAGCCTCGGGTAATCGGGTAACAGGCGGGCGCGGGCCGGCTCATGGAGACGTGGGAGGCGATCCGATCCAGGAGGAACGTCAGGTCGTTCGACGACCGGCCTCTTGAAGAGGATCACCTCGGCGAGATCCTGGAAGCCGGCCGGCGCTCGCCTTCGTCGCAGAACTGGCAGCCATGGGACTTCGTCGTCGTCACCGACCGCGAGCGGCTGGGCAGGCTGGCGCAGACGTGGCGGGGCGCCGGGCACGTGGCGCACTCGGCGGCCACGGTCGTCCTGGTCGCGTCGCCGCCCGAGCAGGAGCGGCGGCGCGGCACCCTGTACTACGACCTGGGCCAGGCCACGATGAGCATCATGCTCGCCGCGGCCGGCCTGGGGATCGGCAGCTGCCACTCCTCGGTCGGCGACCAGGACCTGGCCCGCGAGGTGCTCGGCCTGCCGCCGGACAAGTTCTGCGCCTACATGATCTCGCTGGGCTACCCGGCGGACCGGCCGCTGTCCCTCATCCGCCGCCCCGACCGCCGTCCGCTGGACGACGTCGTCCACCGCGATCACTGGTAGGCAGGCCCTAGGTCACCGGCACGATGATGGCCTGGGCCAGGCGGCCCTGGTCGATCTCCAGCACGCCGAGCGTGCCGCGCGGCTGCCGCCTGCGGTCGGTCGGCGATCCCGGGTTGAAGATCCGCAGGCCGGAGGCGGACTCGTCGAGCGGGATATGGGAGTGCCCGAACACCACCAGGTCCGCTGCCGGGAACCTGCGGCGGAGCCGGACCAGCCGCCCGGCGGCGGCCCCGCTATCGTGCACCATCGCCACGCCGAGGCCGTCCAGGTCGAGTTCCGCGGTGCCGGCCGCACCCCAGGCGGCGACGTCGGGGCCGTCGTTGTTGCCGCGCACGGCGACCACCGGAGCGTACTGCGCCAGTTCCGCCAGGACCGCGGCGGTGCAGACGTCGCCCGCGTGCAGGATCAGGTCCGCGGTGCGCAGGTGCCCGGCCACCCGGGGCGGGCAGGCTCGCCAGCGCCGCGGGGCGTGGGTGTCCGCTAGGACGACGACCCGCACGGCGCCATCGCTGTCAGGTCCGGTCCGGTGACGGTCCGGCGGGCCGGGAGGCGGGCTGGTCGACGGTGCGGGTGTCCACGTCGTGGATGGTCGGCATGACCGAGGTGAGCGCCCCGCTCGCCTGCTCGGCCGCCTTTCGCTGCCTGTTCTCGGCGGCCCCCTGGGCCGCCGCGGCGGCGAGCCGCCGGCCGGCCTCGCGACGGCGGCGCCCGCGCCCGATCGCCTTGACCGTCCAGTCGGCGGCGAGCAGCAGGCAGACGAGCAGGACGAGCAGGACAGCGATCAGCAACAGCACAGGCATCTTCCGTTTCATCGGGCGGAGGGCCGCCAGAAGGCCAGTAAAGCCGGTCCTCACAGGATTTTCCAAACCGCGCGGATCCGGCTAAGCCGGGGCGGACGGGACTTACTGACTGCTACGATGCTCGCTCCGGCGACCCAGTGCGCCGGCGCGAGAGGGGAAGTGGGGCCACCCGGTTGAACGGGCCGGGTGGCCCGAAACCCGTGCCCGGAACCAGTGCCCGGAACCTGTGCCCGGAACCAGTGCCCGCGACCAGGGACGAAGCGCCCGCCTGGCCGCGGCCCGGCTCAGTCGCGCAAGGGCCCGTGTCAGTCGCGCAGCAGGCCGAGCAGCCAGCCCGGTCCCATGATGGTCGCCCCGGCCGCCACGCACCGCTCGCGCAGCTCGCGGTCGGCGGTCACCACTACGCGCCGCCCGGGCAGTTCGCGGACCACGGCCACGATCATGTCGTCGCCTGAGCCGCGCGCCTGCACCACGCGCACCTCCCCGGGCTCCACCGGACCCGCCGCGGCTGACTCGCCCAGCTGCCTGGCGGCGGCCCGGGCGGCGCCCTCGAGGACCATGACGAACCCCGGCACGGCCGGGTCGCCGGGCAGGATGGCGCGGCCGCTCGCGGCCAGCCGCACCACCTCGGCGTGCAGCCGGACCGCGGCGCCGGCCCGGTCCCGCCACCAGCCGTCGGGGCGCGAGCCCATCACGTTGGCGACGTCCACGACGATGGTCACCAGCTGACCGCCGATCCTGATCTCCTCCGCACCGTAAGCTGGCCGCATGGCAGACGCGACACTCGCCCGGCAATTCACCGAACAGGTCACCAGGCTACGGCAGCGCCAGACGGCCCCGCTGATCCTCGAGCTCGACCTGACCGACGGGATCGCCGAGGGGCCGGTCACCGACCCGCTGTCCGCGATCATGTCCCGGCGGAAGATGAGGCTGCCCGACGTGATCGAGGGCCTGCGCCGCGCGCGGCAGGACGACCGGGTCCGCGCGCTGGTGGTCAAGGTGGGCGGCGGCCGGATCGGGCTGGCCCGGATGCAGGAGATCCGCGAGGCGATCGGCACGTTCCGCGAGTCGGGCAAGCTCGCCGTGGCCTGGTCCGAGACCTTCGGCGAGTTCACCCACGGCAACGTGCCGTACTACCTGGCCACCGCGTTCGACCGGATCTACCTGCAGCCGTCCGGCTCGGTCGGGCTCACGGGGGTGTCGGTCGAGCAGCTGTTCCTGCACGACGCGCTGGCCAAGATCGGCGTCGGCTTCCAGAGCGCCAAGCGGTACGAGTACAAGTCGGCCGCGGACAACCTGACCGAGCGCGGCTTCACCGGCCCGACCCGCGAGGCCGCCGAACGCCTGGCCACCTCGGTCGCCGAGCAGCTCATCGCGGCCATCGCCGAACGCCGCGGCAAGACCGCCGAGCAAGCCCGCGCGCTGCTGGACCGCGGGCCGTTCCTGGCCGAGGACGCGCTGGCCGAGGGCCTGGTCGACGTGCTCGGCTACCGGGACGAGGTGTACGCGGACGTGCGCAAGGAGGCCGGCCCGGACGCGATCTTGCAGTACGTCGTCCGCTACCAGCGGGCGCACGCGCTGGCGCAGCGGGCCCGCAAGCTGCCCAACCCGCGCGAGCGCTTCGTCGCGGTGATCTACGCGTCCGGGCCGATCAGGCAGGGACGCAGCAGCCGGAGCCCGCTGGGCGGCAGCTCGATCGGCTCGGACACGGTGGCGGCCGCGCTGCGCTCGGCCACCTCGGACGAGCGGGTCCGCGCCGTGCTGCTGCGGGTCAACAGCCCCGGCGGGTCCGCCGTCGCATCGGACACGATCTGGCGCGAGGTGGTCAGGACCCGCGCGGCGGGCAAGCCGGTTGTGGTGTCGATGGGCGACGTGGCGGCCTCGGGCGGGTACTACATCTCGATGGCGGCCGACGTCATCGTGGCCCAGCCGGGCACGCTCACCGGGTCGATCGGCGTGATCACCGGCAAGCCGGTGTTCGAGGAGGCGTTCGGGCGGGTCGGCATCACCACCGATTCGGTGTCGGTGGGCAGCGGGGCGACCATGTTCGCGCCCACGCATCCGTTCAGCGAGGACGAATGGCAGCGGATCAACACCTGGCTCGACGCGGTCTACCGTGACTTCACCGGCAAGGTGGCCACGGGCCGCCGGATGCCGGTGGATCGGGTGCACGAGCTCGCCCGGGGGCGGGTCTGGACCGGTGCCGACGCCGCGCAGAACGGCCTGGTCGACGAGCTCGGCGGGATGGCGGCCGCGGCCGGGATCGCCCGCCGCCGGGCCGGGCTGCCCGCCGGCGCGCCGCTGCGCGTCTTCCCCCGGCTGACCCCGCTGGACCAGCTGCGCCCGCCGGAGTCGAGCGAGTCCCGCCCCGCCGCCGCGGCCGCGCTGGACCTCGGCTTCGCCGACGCGTGGGGGCCCGCCTGGCGGTTCGCGGCCCGGGCCGGCCTGTCGCCGTACGGACCGCTGATGCTCCCGGGCCGCTGGATCATCCATTGACCGAACGGACCGGGCTCGACGCCCCGGTGTCCGCGGCCGGAGCGGACGTGGCGGGGGCGTGGGCGGCCTGGGCGGGCGCGGTCACGCTGGTGACGGCGGCGGACGGGCGGGACGACGTCGGGGCCACGGTCAGCGCGTTCTGCCCGGTGTCGGCGGACCCGCCGCTGGTCCTGGTGTCCCTGATGTCCGGTTCCTATCCGGCGGAGCTGTTCGGCCGGGACGACGAGCCGGTCACCGAGTTCGCGGTCACGCTGCTGTCGGCCGGGCAGCGGGTGCTGGCCGGGCGGTTCGCCGCCGCGGGGCGGCCCGGCGCGCGGCTGATGCTCGACGACGTGCCGCACCGGCGCGGCCCGGCCTCCGGGGCGCTGGTCCCCGACGGCGGCCTGGCCGCGCTGGAGTGCTCGGCGGAGCAACTGGTCCCGGCCGGGGATCACCTGCTGGTCATCGCCCGGGTCACCGGCGTCCCCTACGTGACCGGCGCGGGTGAGCCCCTTGTCCGTTTCCGCCGCCATTACCTGCCCGCTAGGCTCTAGCCTGACATCCGGATAGGAGCCCGCGTGCCCGACTTCGACACCAGCGTCCCGCACATCGCCCGCGTCTACGACTACTGGCTCGGCGGGAAGGACAACTTCGCCGCGGACCGGGAACTCGGCGAGCGGACCCTGGCGGCCTACCCGAACCTGGTGTTCTCGGTGCGGGCCAACCGCGCCTTCCTGGCCCGCGCGGTCCGCTACCTGGCCGCCGAGGCGGGGATCCGGCAGTTCCTCGACATCGGCACCGGCATCCCCACCGCCGACAACACGCACGAGGTCGCCCAGCGCGTGGCGCCGGAGAGCAAGATCGTCTACGTCGACAACGACCCTATCGTCCTGTCGCACGCCCAGGCCCTGCTGACCAGCAAGCCCGAAGGCACGTGCGCCTACCTCGACGCCGACCTGCGGGACCCGGACACGATCCTGGCCGCCGCGGCGGACACCCTGGACTTCAGCCAGCCGGTCGCGGTCATGCTCATCGCGGTGCTGCACTTCATATCAAGCGACACCGAGGCCGCCGCGATCGTGAAGCGGCTGGCGGAAGCGTGCGTGCCGGGAAGCTTCGTGGCGATCTCGCACGCGGCCAGCGACATCGACACCGAGCAGCAGACCGAGATGGTCCGGCGGCTCAACCAGTCCGTGGCGGAGAAGGCCACGCTGCGCGACCGGGCCGGCGTGACGAGCCTGTTCGGCGGGCTCGAGCTGCTGGAGCCCGGCGTGGTCCGGACCGCCGAGTGGCGGCCGAGGTCCGAGCTCGGGGCAGCCAGCCCCGCGGCGGTGTGGGCCGGCGTCGCCCGCAAGCCCGCGGGCTAGGACCCCGCAGGCTAGGATCCCGCGAGCTGGGGGACGGAGCCCGCGACCAGGCGGCCCGCCTGCCAGACCGCAGCGATCTGCGGGACGCCGGGCCGGTAGGCCAGGTAGGCGTGCGACGGCGCGTCCAGCATGATCAGGTCGGCCCGGGCCCCCGCGCCGAGGTGGCCGACGTCGGTCCGGCGCAGCGCCCGGGCCCCGCCCGCGGTGGCGGCCCAGACGGCTTCGGAGGTGGACATCCGCATCTCGCGGACCGCGAGCGCGATGCAGAACGGCATGCTGCTGGTGAAGCAGGAACCCGGGTTGCAGTCGGTGGCCAGGGCCACCGTGGCGCCCGCGTCCAGGAGCCGGCGCGCCTGCGGGTACGGCTGCCGGCAGCTGAACTCCACCCCGGGCAGCAAGGTCGCGACCACCGGCGTGGTGACCAGCGCGTCCACGTCGGCGTCGGTCAGGAACGTGCAGTGGTCGGCCGACGCGGCCCCCGCCTCGGCCGCCACCCGGACGCCGGGGCCCGGCCTGAGCTGGCCGGCGTGCACGCGGGCGCCGAGGCCCGCGGCCCGGCCCGCGGCCAGGACCGCGGCGGCCTCGTCGGCGCCGAACGCCCCGTCCTCGCAGAACACGTCGACCCAGCGGGCCGACGGCGCGCAGGCCGCCAGCATCGGGCCGCACACCAGGTCGACGTAGCCGGCCGGGTCGGCGGTGAACTCGGGCGGCACCACGTGCGCGCCGAGGTAGGTGACCTCGGGGGTGACCTCGGCGGCGAGCGCCAGCCCGCGCGCCTCGTCCGGCACGGTGAGCCCGTACCCCGACTTGCACTCGAACGTGGTCGTCCCCTGGCGGAGCATCTCGGCGGCCAGCCGCCGCAGGTTCGCGCGCAGCACGGCGTCGGAGGCGGCCCGGGTCGCCTTGACCGTGACCAGGATGCCGCCCGCCCGGTACGGCCGGCCGTCCATCCGGGCGGCGAACTCCGCGCTGCGCTCCCCCGCGAAGACCAGGTGGGCGTGCGAGTCGACGAAACCGGGCAGGACCGCCCGGCCGCCCGCGTCCGCCGCCGTGTCAGCCGCGGGCGCGCGCGACGCGGGCCCGGTCCAGGCGACCCGGCCCCCGGCGATGACCAGCGCCGCGTCGGCGATCGCGGCGTAGACGCCCTGATCCCCGTCGTTGGTGACCAGTTCGCCGATGCCGGTGATCAGCGTGCTGTCCGGGTTAGACACAGCACAAGCTTCCCCCATGGCGGCGCGCCGAATCGCCGCGGGCTGGTCAGCGGGCGCCCGCCCCGGCGGTGACGGCCGCCAAGATGGCGCCGATGTCCGCCCCCGGACGGCCGGCGCGGGGTGGTCAGGCCGTATACCGGCTCGCCGTGCTGCAGGGCCTGCTGCACGACGATGCGCGCCTGGTGCATGGCGGCGAGGGCCGCGGGCGCCAGCGCGACGGCCTCGCCATGCCGGGCGGCCGCGATGACCTGGGTAACAGTCAGGTCACTTCCGTTGAGCGTGATCGTCATTAATTGCTCACCCATTTATAACTGAGCTAAGCTATGCCGTTCTGGAACGTTCCGCACGAGGCGGCCCGGCATCGAGGAGGCCAGCGATGGCAACGTTCCTTCTGAGACGCCTAGGGCTGATGGTCCTCACGTTGTGGCTTCTCACCCTGATCGTATTCTTCGGCGGCCAGATCCTCCCCGGCGATCCGGCCCGCGCGACCCTCGGCAACCTGGCGGCGCCCAGCGCCGTGCAGGCCCTCGACCACCAGCTCGGGGTGGACCGGCCGCTGCTGACCCGGTACCTGAGCTGGCTCGGCGGGCTGCTGCACGGCGATATGGGCACCTCGTACGCCTACCGGACGGCGGTGGAGCCTTTCATCCGGGCCGCGCTGATCAACTCGGTCAAGCTGGCCGCGCTGGCGTTCGTGATCGTGGTGCCGCTCGGCATCATCGGCGGCGTGATCGCCGCGCTTTACGCCGGCCGCAGCACGGACCGGATCATCTCGGTGACCGGGCTGTCCCTGTCGTCCGTGCCCGAGTTCGTGTCCGGCATCGTGCTCATCGTGATATTCGGCGTCGAGCTGAAGTGGCTGCCGGTCACCGCCTCGGCCGGGGCGGGCGCTTCGGTCCTGAACCAGTTCAGGCACCTGATCTTGCCGGCTATACCGCTCGTTTTCGTGCTATTCGGCTACATTGCCCGTATGGCCAGGGCGGGGACGATCGAGGCGCTGAACTCCGACTACACGCGGACCGCGACCCTGAAGGGACTGCCGGAAACGACCGTGATCCGCCGGCATGTCCTGCGGAACTCGCTGCTGCCGACCATCACCGTGATCGCGACCCAGACCGGGTACCTGATCGGCGGGCTGGTCGTGGTGGAGACGCTCTTCAACTACCAGGGCCTCGGGAACCTGATCTACAAGGCCGCGGTGGCCAAGGACTTCCCGATGCTCGAAGCCGGGGTGCTGGTCATCGGCGTGGTCTACGTGGTGGCCACGCTCATCGCCGACCTGCTGCTGACCTGGCTCAACCCGCGACTGCGCCTCGGGGGCACGGAATGAGCGGCTACTCCCCGCAGTCGGCGGATCCGGGTGTCCCGCCGCCGGCCGAACCGGTCGCGTCGCTCGATCGTACGGGCGGGTATCTCGGGCCGACCGGACAGGCCGCGGTGGCGGCCGCGAGCCGGGCCACGCCGGCCCGGTGGCGGCTGCTACTGCGCAGGCCGACGTTCTTCGTCGGCGCGGGCATCTTGCTGTTCTGGGTCGTCTGTGCGGTCTTCGGGCACTTGTTCGCGCCGTACAACCCGCTGGCGCAGAACCTGCTGGCCAATAACGCCGCCCCGTCAGGGGCGCACTGGTTCGGCACTGACCCGCTCGGCCGGGACGTGCTGTCCCGGGTCATCGTCGGCGCCAGGGACATCCTGATCATCACCCCGCTGGCCACCATCCTCGGCACGATCCTCGGCACCGCCCTGGGGCTGGCCATGGGCTACCTCGGCGGCGCCTTCGACCAGGTGGCCGGGCGGCTCGTGGAGGCCTTCCTCGCGCTGCCCTTCGTGATCATCGCGTTCCTGTTCGTCGTGGCCATCGGCCCGTCCGTGGTGGGGATCACCATCATCATCGGCCTGGTGTTCACGCCGCTGATCGCGCGCACGGTCCGGACGGCGGTGCTGGTCGAGCGGCATCAGGATTACGTGTCCGCTTCCCGGCTGCTCGGCGAGGGCCCGGCCCGGGTCATGTTCGCCGAGATCCTGCCCAACGTCATGCCCGCCATCGTGGTCGAGTTCACCGTCCGGCTGGCCTACGCGGTCTTCGCGGTGGCCACCCTGTCCTTCCTCGGCTTCGGCGTGCAGCCGCCCACCCCCGACTGGGGCGCGGACATCTCGGCCAACTACGTCGGCCTGCCGGCGGGCTTCTGGTGGCAGACGCTGTTCCCGGCGCTCGCCCTCGCCTCGCTGGTGGTCGCGGTCAGCCTCATCGCGGACTCGATTGAGCAGGTGCTCAGCGCATGACCACCGACCCGGCCGCCCCTGCCCCGGCGTCAGCCGGCCCGGCGCTGGCCTTGTCCGTGTCGCACCTGGACGTCACCTACCGGGTACGCGGCCAGGACCGCCTCGCCCTGCGGGACGTGTCGTTCTCCATCGAGCGCGGCGAATCCTACGGGCTGGTGGGCGAGTCCGGGTCCGGCAAGTCCACGGTCGCGCTCGCGCTGGTGCGGTACCTGCCCGGCAACGGCCGGGTGAGCGCCGGGACGATCAGCATCAACGGGCTGGACCCGCTGTCCATGGGCCACGCGGCGCTGCGGGACCTGCGGGCCCGCACCGTCTCGATGGTGTACCAGGAGCCGGGGCGGGCGCTCAACCCGTCGCTCCGGGTGGGGCGGCAGATCGCCGAGGTATTCGAGATCGCCGGCGCCTCCCGGGACGAGGCGACGCACTCGGCCGAGGAGATGCTGCGGAAGGTCCAGATATCGGACCCGGGCCGGGTCATGCAGCGATACCCGCACCAGCTGTCCGGCGGGATGGCGCAGCGGGCGGTGATCGCCATGGCGCTGGCCCGCTCGCCTTCGCTGCTGATCCTGGACGAGCCGACGACGGCCCTCGACGCCACGGTGGAGGCCGAGGTGCTCGACCTGGTCGCGGCCCTGCGGAAGGAGTTCGACACCTCGGTGCTGTTCATCAGCCACAACCTGGCGGTGATCGCCAAGATGTGCGATCGGGTCGGGGTGCTGTACGCGGGCGAACTGGTCGAGGAAGGCCCGGCGCGCCAGGTGTTCGACGACCCGCGGCACCCGTACACGGTCGGGCTGCTGCGCTGCATCCCCCGGCGCGGGCAGCGCAAGGACAGCGACCGGCTGGACACCATCCCGGGCTTCCTGCCCACACCCGGCCACGCGATGACCGGGTGCGTGTTCGCCCCGCGGTGCGCGCTCGTCCAGGACCGCTGCCGCGAGTCCCATCCGCCGTTCTTCGACGTCGGTGACTTGCGAACCTCACGCTGCTTTTTCCACGAGCTCGCCCCTGGGCTGCCTCGCGCCACCCCGGCCTCGGTCGCCGCGCTCGCGGGCGACGGGACTTCAGGCCCGCTGGTGGTCGTCGAGGGAGTGTCGAAGACCTTCGCCGGCGGTGTCCAGGCCCTGGCCGGAGTGGACCTGTCCATCCGGCGAGGCGAGACCCTCGGGCTGGTGGGCGAGTCGGGCAGCGGCAAGACCACGCTGGCGCGCGTCCTGCTCGGGCTCATAGTCCCGGACCAGGGCTCGGTCGTCACCCTGAACGGCACCCCGCTCAGCCCGGACGCGCGGCGGCGGCCGCGGGAGACCCTGCGCGCGCTCCAGATCGTGTTCCAGAACCCGGATTCGGCGCTCAACCGCCGCCATACGGTACGCAGCCTGATCAGCCGCCCGCTGACCCGGCTGGCCGGGCTGTCCGGGACGGCGCTGCGTGACCGGCTGGCCGAGCTGATCGCCTCGGTCCGGCTGGAGGACCGGCACCTGCCGCTGCGCCCGAGCCAGCTCTCCGGCGGGCTCAAGCAGCGGGTCGCGATCGCGCGGGCCTTCGGCGCCGGGCCCGAGGTGGTGGTCTGCGACGAACCGACCTCGGCGCTCGACGTCTCGGTCCAGGCGGCCATCCTCAACCTGCTGGCCGACCTGCAGAACAAGGAACGCGCCACCTACCTGTTCATCTCCCACGACCTGGGCCTGGTCAGGTACCTGTCCGACCGCATCGTCGTGCTGTATCTCGGGCGGGTGATGGAGGTCGGGCCGGCCGAGGCCGTCTTCACCGGGCCGCACCATCCGTATACCGAGGCGCTGTTCTCCGCCGTGCCATCGCTCGACGGCCAGCGGCCCGGCCGGATCAGGCTGGCGGGTGAGATCCCGTCCGCGGCCGACCCGCCAGCCGGCTGCGTGTTCCACACCCGCTGTCCGCGCAAGCTGCCCACCGGCATCTGCGAATCCACCGAACCGCCGCTGCTCGAGGGCGAGCCAGGTCACCCGATCCGCTGTCACATACCGCTCGCCGAACTGCGAGATCTCCAGCGCAGCCAATCCGCCCCATTCCAGGGAGGCACCTCGTGACCAGGAATATTGATCACCGTCGGCTCGGGCGCCTGCGCCAGGGCCAGGGTGAGATCGCTAACCACATCATCGACGAGTTCGCCGCCGGACGGCTGTCCCGCCGCGACTTCGTCCGCCGGGCCAGCGTGGTCGGGATATCCGCCCCGCTGCTCGGGTCGATACTGGCCGCCTGCAGCAGCTCGTCGAGCCCATCGGCGTCGAGCTCGTCGTCGAGCGCGTCGGCCTCGGCCGGCGCGCCCGGCGCGGTGATCAAGGCCGGCATCCAGACCCCGGCCGCGGCGATCAACCCGGTGACCGTCGCCGACCAGGGCGGGCTCGACATGCTGGCGCAGACCGGCGAATATCTGGTCCTGTCCGACCAGACCCTGACCCTGAAGCCGGTGCTCGCGACCAGCTGGTCGGCGAACTCCACCGCCGATGTCTGGACGTTCAAGATCCGCCAGGGGGTCAAGTTCCACAACGGCGCCCCGCTGACCGCCGACGACGTGGTGTACAGCTTCAAGCTGCAGACAGGTACGGGGGCGGCGGCGCTGTCCGCGTTCGGCGGCGTGCTCAAGCCGACCGGCGTGGTGAAGGTCGACGACTTCACGGTCGCCTTCCACCTGGAGGCCCCGAACGGGAACTTCCCGTACCTGGTCTCCTCGGACAACTACAACACGATCATCATCCCGAACAACTACAGCCCGGCGAGCTGGCAGAGCTCGTTCCTCGGCACCGGGCCGTTCGTGCTGGGCTCGTACACCCCCAAGGTGGGCGCGACCTTCACCCGTAACGCGTCGTACTGGGGCACCAAGGCGCTGCCGTCGCAGACCCAGTTCACCTTCTACGACACCCAGCCCCCGTCGATCCTCGCGCTGACCGGCGGGACGATCGACGTCCTCGGGCAGTTCTCCGTGACCGGCGGCGAGGCGCTGCTCAACGGCAGCTACAACATCATCAAGCTGAAGTCGAGCGCGCACCGCGAGCTGTCGATGCGCAACGACAAGGCACCGTTCACCGACCCGCGGGTGCGCCAGGCGATCGCGCTCTCGCTCAACCGGCCGCAGACCGTCAGCGCGCTGTTCAAGGGTCTCGCCGACATCGGCAACGACAGCCCGTTCGCGCCCATCTTCCCCTCCACGAACACCACCATCCCGCAGCGCGTGCAGAACCTCAGCAAGGCCAAGTCGCTGCTGGCCGCGGCCGGGCACGGCTCGGGGTTCAGCACCCAGCTGGTGACCGAGAATATCCAGGAGATCCCGGAGTTCGCCCAGATCGTGGCGCAGTCCGCGGCGCAGATCGGCGTCAAGATCAACCTCAACGTGGAAGCCCAGTCCAAGTACTACGGCAACTACGAGTTCGGGACCTCCGACTGGCTGGACGGCACGATGAGCCTGGTCGACTACGGGCACCGCGGCGTGCCGAACGTGTTCCTGGGCGCGCCGCTGGAGACGATCAACGCCAAGACGGGCACCGGCGCGTGGAACGCCGCCCACTTCAGCAACGCCCAGTACGACAAGCTGGTGGCGCAGTACGTCGCGGCCCCCGACCTGTCCACGCAGCGTACCGTCGCCGGGCAGATCGAGACGCTGCTGCTGAACGAGACGCCGATCATCTACGCGTACTTCTACAATTACCTGACGGCGACGGCGCAGGGCGTGACCGGTGTCTACCCGACCGCGATCGGGCACCTGTTCCTGTACAACGCCGCGAAGAGCTAGGGCCTCTCTGAGCTAGCGCACTCCGGGGCTCTCGCCAGTGCGCTAGCTCAGAAAGAGGGATACCGCCCGGATGGCTACCGAGAACCGAGCCCGGACCGACAAGCACGACAAGCCCGGGGCCGATCACGGGCACCACCACCGGGACGTGTCCGGCGGCTGGCTGCGGCCGGCCGTGTTCGGCGCCATGGACGGCCTGGTGACCAACGTGTCGCTGATCGCCGGGGTGGGCGGCGGCGGCGGGAGCGCGCACACGATCGTGCTCACCGGCCTGGCCGGGCTGGCCGCCGGCGCCGGCTCGATGGCGGCCGGGGAGTACGTCTCGGTCTCCTCGCAGAACGAGCTGGTCCAGGCCGAGGTCAACAAGGAGCGGCTCGAGCTGGAGAACAACGCCGCCGCCGAGCAGGCCGAACTGGCCGGCATGCTGCGGGCCCGCGGCGTCAGCGCCGCCACCGCGCGCCAGGCCGCCGCGGAGATCTCGGCGCACCCGGAAAAGGCGCTGGCCGTGCACGCGCTGGAAGAGCTGGGCGTGGATCCCGGCGAGCTGCCCTCACCGGGGGTGGCGGCGGGCGCCTCGCTGGCCTCGTTCGCCGTCGGCGCGGTCATCCCGCTCATCCCCTACCTGGCCGGCCTGGACGTGCTGGCCGTCGCGCTCGGCTTCGGCGCCGTCGCCGCGATCGCGGGCGGGGGGCTGGTGGCCCGGCTAACCGACCGGCCGTTCTGGCGGGGCGCGGTGCGGCAGCTGGTCCTAGGCGCCTTCGCGGTGGCGGTCACCTACCTGATCGGCATGGCCGTCGGCCACGTGGCCGCCTGAGCCGGGGTCCGGGTCCCGGTCCGGGCCGGGGGCCCAGCCGCGGCGGGCCAGGATGAGCGCGGTGGCGGCGGCCGCGACCAGCATCGCGGTCAGGTGCCCGACCGCGGCCACGTCCAGCTGGCTCAGGCCGCCGAAGATGTCCCCCGGGAACACCAGCAGCACCAGGTCCACGGCCGCCAGCACGCGGGCCAGCCGGGTCCCGCACATCAGCGCGATCACGATGGCCGAGACCACCACGTAGGACGGCCCCACGTCGGTGAGGTAGCGGTTCGCGGCGGACAGCTGGCCGGTGTCCACCCGGTAGGCCACGATGCCCTCGCTGATCAGGGAGCCGATCACCTGCCCGGCCGCGCAGACCAGCGCCGTCCGGACGTTGCCGAGGGCCCGGTTCGCGCCGAACAGCGCCAGCGCGATCAGCACCGGCCAGGCCGCGAAGAACCCCGGCGTGACCAGCGCGGAAAACACCAGCGGGCCGACCGGCTCGTGCTCCAGGTTGGCCACGTCCGTGCTGGCCCAGGCGATCAGCCTGGCCTGCGCGCCCGGGCTCAGCGCGGCGTAGAGCAGCTCGGCGGCCACGAAGCACGCCAGGTAGGCGCACGCGAACCCGTAGCGGGTCAGGATGCGCGACCAGTTCATGCCGGATCGTCAGGGGCCTGATGGACGAGAACCTGGCCGGCGACCGGCACGCCTTGCTGCAGGACCAGCCAGATGCGGCCCGGGTCGCAGAGCAGCGACGGATCGGCCAGCGGGTCGCCGTCCACGACGATCAGGTCGGCCAGCCTGCCCTCGGTCACGGTGCCGATGTGCTCGGCCAGGCCCAGCGCCTCGGCCGCGGTCCCGGTCGCGGCCACCAGGGCCTGCGCCGGGGTGAGCCCGTGGTGCACCATCCGCTGGATCTCCAGCCCGGTGGCCAGGCTCACGTCGCTGCCGAGCGCGATCTTGACGCCCGCCTGCCGGGCGGCCCGCATGCTGGCCGCGCCTTCCTCGAGGTTGTGCCGCGCCAGTTCGGTCAGCACCGGCGGCATCCCGGGGTCGGCGTGCGGCGCCTCGGGCTCCAGGGCCTCCCCCGGGCCGGCTGCCGGGTCGACGGCCTCCCCGAAGCCGGCCATCCAGTAGTAGCCGGACAGCGTGGGCACCAGGACCTGGCCCGCGGCGGCCATCGCCGCCAGCAGGTCGGGCCGCCGGTGCAGGTACATGCCGTGCTCCACGGTGTCCGCGCCGTGCCGGACCGCCGCCGCGCAGCCGTCCAGGCCCTCGGCGTGCGCGGCCACCCGGTAGCCCAGGCGGTGCGCCTCGTCGGTGACGGCGGCCAGCTCCGGCTCGGTGAGCTGGAGCGGCTCGGGATCCTCAAGCTCGTTGGAGCGGGCGCCGGTCGTCATCACCTTGACGAAGTCCGCGCCGGCCCTGATCTGTTCCCGGACCGCCCGCCTGATGTCGTCGGGGCCGTCGGCTTCGGTGTACATGTCGCCGTAGAAGCGCCCGCCCGGCGCCGTCGCCGAGATGATCTTCCCGCAGGTCAGCAGCCGGGGGCCGCGGAACGCCCCGTAGCGCATGGCCTGCCGGGCCTCCTGCGGCGCCATCCCCTGCGACCCGCAGACCCGGATGGTGGTCACGCCGAAGCGGAGGTAGTCGCGGAGTTCGGCCTGCAGGAAATGCGCCGCGGTGCCCGGCAGCGGCTCCTCGGCGCCCTTGGCGGTGTGCGGGACGCGGCCGGACGCGTGGGTGTGCGCGTCGGTCAGCCCCGGCATGAGGACGCGGCCTTCCAGGTGCACCGGCCGGGCGCCGTCCGGGCGCCGCTCCCGGTCATCCGCAACCCGGCGGATGACGCCGTCTTCCACCAGGACCGCCGTGTTCTCGCGCAGCGGCGCCCCGTTACCAGCCGACAGGGTGCCGTCGAACAGCCGCGCCCCGGTCAGCCAGAGCCGGCCCGGAGCCGGGGCCGGGGCCGCGATCAGCGCCGGGAACCTGTGCGCCACCTGTCGATACCGTCCTTCAGCCGGCGGGGCATTCCGCAACTGTTGTAACGCACGTCGGCGCTCAGCGCCAAGACCGGGCCGCGTGATCGCCGCTGGGCTATGGCGGGGCTGCGGCCGGGAGCCCGCCCGGGAGCCGGCGGGCTACCGGGTGGTAAGGTGCCCCGTGGTTATCTTTAACCGCTCGCTGCGCATCGCGCTGCTGTCGTACCGCAGCAAGCCGCACTGCGGCGGCCAGGGTGTCTATGTACGCCATCTGAGCAGGGAACTTCACGCCCTCGGGCACCACGTCGAGGTGTTCTCAGGTCAGCCCTACCCCGACCTGGACCCCGGCCCGGTGCTGCGCGAGGTCCCCAGCCTGGACCTGTACCGCGACGACGACCCGTTCCGCACCCCGCGCTGGGGCGAGTACCGGGACTGGGCGGACGTGCTCGAGACCGCGATGATGTGGGGCGGCGCCTTCGGTGAGCCGCTGACCTTCAGCATCCGGGCCCGGCGGGAGCTGGCCGCGCGCGCCGCGGACTTCGACGTGGTGCACGACAACCAGGGCCTGGGCTACGGGATGCTCGGCGTGCGGCGGCTCGGGCTGCCGCTGGTGACCAGCATCCACCACCCGATCAGCGTGGACCGGCGGATCGACCTGGCGTCGGCCGGCTGGCTGACCGCGCTGTCCAAGCGGCGCTGGTACGGGTTCGTCCGGATGCAGGCCCGGGTGGCCCGCCGGGTCGGCCGGGCCGGGCCGCTGATCACCGTGTCCGAGTCCTCCAAGCGGGACATCTGCCGCGACTTCCGGGTCAGTCCCGCCCGCGTGCATATCATCCCGCTGGGCGTGGACACGCGGGTGTTCCGGCCGCGCTCGGCGCCCCGGGTGCCCGGCCGGATCGTCGCGGTGGCCAGCGCCGACTCCCCGATGAAGGGGACCGCGACGCTGCTGCGCGCGGTGGGCAAGCTGGTCACGGACACCGACGCGCACCTGATCATCGTGGGCAAGCCCGTGCCCGCCACGCAGCGGCTGGCGGCCCAGCTGTCCCTGGCCGACCGGGTCACGTTCACCCACGGGCTGTCCGACGAGGCGTTCTCCGCGCTGCTGGCCAGCGCGGAGACGGCCGTGGTGCCCTCGCTGTACGAGGGGTTCTCGCTGCCCGCCGTGGAGCACATGGCGTCGGGCACCCCGCTGGTGGCCAGCCGGACCGGGGCGCTGCCCGAGGTCACCGGTGACGCCGCCGTCCTGGTCACGCCGGGCGAGGACGAGGAACTCGCCGCCGTGCTGCGGCGGCTGCACGACTCCCCCGCCGAGCGGGCCGCGCTCGCCGACCGGG
>Ga0335083_10003372_pt1 | contig 20769 bp, 15 predicted proteins | sample Lox_Sample_42_FD_206716 | JGI IMG/M metagenome (GOLD analysis project Ga0335083, IMG submission 206716) | Soil microbial communities from Loxahatchee National Wildlife Refuge, Florida, United States - Lox_Sample_4.2 | ecosystem: Environmental > Terrestrial > Soil > Wetlands | place: USA...
GCCGCCGGCTCCGGCGGCCGCTTGTTTTCCGTCGTGCGATGCAGCGCGAGGGAAAGGGTGCTGCCCCCCGCAGGTAGAATCACGCCTATCGAGCGCCTGGTTTGTGCGGCGCGTCATCCCATCGATTAGCCGCGATCCCATGTCCCAGGCCCGATCTCTCGTGCTCCCGTTCGAGCAGCTGCGCATGTCCGACGTCGAGGCGGTCGGCGGCAAGAACGCCTCGCTCGGCGAGATGATCGGGCAGCTCGCCGGGGCCGGAATCCGCGTCCCCGGCGGGTTCGCGACCACCGCCAGCGCATTCCGCGAGTTCATCGCGCACGACGGCCTCGGGAAGAGGATTGAAGCGAAGCTGTCGTCGCTCGACGTCGACGACGTGCGGGCGCTGGCGGCGGCGGGCTCCGAGATTCGCCACTGGATCGCCGAGGCACCCCTTCAGCCTCCGCTCGAGGCCGCGATCGCGGCCGCGTATGACACCCTTACCAAGACCGCGCCCGACGCCACGTTCGCGGTGCGCTCATCCGCCACCGCAGAGGACATGCCTGACGCGTCCTTCGCGGGGCAGCAGGAAACGTTTCTTAATATCAGTGGCTTAAAGAATATAACTAAGGCAATACAGGAAGTGTTTGCCTCGCTCTACAACGACCGGGCGATCGCCTACCGCGTGCACAAGGGCTACGCCCACGCCGACGTCGCCCTGTCCGCCGGCGTGCAGCGAATGGTGCGCAGCGACCTGGGCGCCGCGGGCGTCATGTTCACGCTCGACACGGAGTCGGGGTTCGACCAGGTCGTGTTCATCACCGCCGCCTACGGTCTCGGCGAGACCGTCGTGCAGGGCGCGATCAACCCGGACGAGTTCTACGTCGACAAGCGCAACCTCGCGGCGGGGCGGCCGGCGATCTTGCGCAAGACGGTGGGCGGCAAGGCGCAGAAGATGGTCTTCACCGACGCCCGGTCCGCGGGCACGTCGACGGCTACGATCGAGGTGCCGGCCGAAGAGCGCATCCGTTTCTCGATCACCGATGCCGAGGCCGAGGCGCTCGCGCGCGCCGCGGTGACCATCGAGAAGCACTACGGCCGGCCGATGGATATCGAGTGGGGCCGCGACGGCCGCGACGGGCAGGTCTACATCCTGCAGGCGCGCCCGGAGACCGTGAAGTCGCGCGAGGACAATCCCGACCGGTTGCGCCGCTATCGGCTGAAGCGCGGCGCCCGCGTCCTTTCGTCGGGGCGCGCCATCGGGCAGAAGATCGGGCAAGGGCCGGTGCGACTCGTGCGCTCCGTGGCGGAAATGGAGCGCGTCAAGGCGGGCGACGTCCTCGTCGCCGAGATGACCGATCCCGACTGGGAGCCGGTGATGAAGCGCGCCGCGGCGATCGTCACCAACCGCGGCGGCCGCACTTGTCACGCCGCGATCATCGCGCGCGAGCTCGGTATCCCGGCGGTCGTGGGCTGCGGCGACGCCACCCGGGTGCTGCGCGACGGCGACGAGGTGACGGTGTCGTGCGCGGAAGGCGACACCGGCCATGTCTACGAGGGGCTCCTGCCGATCGAGGTCGTGGACGTGGCACTCGACCGCATGCCGCCCTCGCCGACGCACATCATGATGAACGTCGGCAACCCCGAGCTCGCGTTCGAGTTCCAGCGCCTGCCGAACGAGGGCGTAGGGCTCGCGCGGCTGGAGTTCATCATCAACCGCAACGTCGGCATCCATCCCAAGGCGCTGCTCGAGCTCGACCGCCAGCCGCGGGAGCTCGCGCGCGAGATTGCCACGCGCGTGGCGGGCTACCCGAGCGCCATCGAGTTCTACATCCAGAAGATCGTGGAAGGGGTAGCCACCATTGCCGCCGCTTTCTTCCCCAAGAAGGTCATCGTGCGGCTGTCGGATTTCAAGTCCAACGAGTACTCCAACCTACTGGGCGGCGACCGCTACGAGCCCCACGAGGAAAACCCGATGCTCGGCTTCCGCGGGGCCTCGCGCTACATCGCGCCCGAGTTCTACGAGTGCTTCGCGATGGAGTGCGAGGCGATCAAGCGCGTGCGAAACCTCATGGGCTTCACCAACGTGGAGGTCATGATCCCGTTCGTGCGCACGCTGAACGAGGCCGAGCGCGTGGTCGCGCTGCTCGCCAAGAACGGGCTCGCGCGCGGGGACAACGGCTTGCGCGTGATCATGATGTGCGAGCTGCCGTCGAACGCGATCCTCGCCGAGCGCTTTCTCGACTACTTCGACGGCTTCTCGATCGGGTCGAACGACCTCACCCAGCTGACGCTGGGTGTGGACCGCGACTCCGGCGGGCCGATTGCGGCGACCTTCGACGAGCGCGACGACGCGGTCAAGGCGATGCTCGCGCTCGCGATCAAGGCGTGCCAGAAGCACGGCAAGTACGTCGGGATCTGCGGGCAGGGCCCGTCGGACCACCCCGATCTCGCGCAATGGCTGGTCGAGCAGGGCATCGAGAGCGTGTCGCTCAATCCCGATACGGTCGTGGAGACGTGGCTCGCGCTGGCGGGCGGAAAGACCGCCTGACTTAGGCCGAACGGCCGATTTCGCCTCGACGCGCGCGGGCGTGCAATGCGCCCATGCGCATGCCCCCGTCCGTTCACGTCGCACTCGGCCCGTCGCGCATCGTCGGCGCCGCGATCGGCGTTGGCACGCTTTCCACGCTCGCCCTCGTCCTCGCGCTGCCGCTCGAGCCGTGGCAGCACGCGGGCGCTTGCGCGGCCCTGCTGGCGTGGGCGTGGCTCGCCTTCACACGCGTCGCGTTGCGCCGCGGCGCAAGCACGGTCACCGAGCTTCGGCTCGCGCCCGACCTGGTCCTGGTCGTGAATCGAGGTGACGGCCGGCTTGTCGCCGGCCATGTGCGAAGCTCGACGTACGTCTCGGCGTCGCTCACGAGCCTCGTGTGGCGCCCCGACGGCGCGCACTGGTCGCGCTCGGTCCTGATCGTGCCGGACATGCTGCCGGCGGAGGACTTCCGCCGCCTGCGGGTGATGCTGCGCTACGCGCGAAGCGGCCTTGCGCAGGACGCGCCGGCCAGCCAGTCCTGAGCGTCGACAAGCTGGCCGCTCGCCGCCTTCGTCTGCCCGGCGATGAGGTGCAGGTAGAGCGGCACCAAGGTCTCCGCCGGCGGAAGCGCCATGCGATCTTCCCCAGGGTGCGTGCGGCCGCGCAGCGGCGAGCGGATGGGGCCGGGCAGGACGGCGTTGATGCGAAGGTTCGAACGGTTCTCCCACTCGTCTGCAAGCTCGCGCGCAAGGGTCGCCACGCCCGCCTTGGTCACGGCGTAGCCGCCCCAGTAGGCGCGCGGCTGCTCGCCGCGGCTGTCGAGCGTGAAGATCACGCTGGCGTCGGGCGAGCCGGCGAGGAGCGGCATCACGGCGCGTGTGAGGCCCATCGGCGAGGCGACGTTTACGCGCAGCAGCGCGAGCCAGCTGTCGAAGGACTGATGCTCGATGGGCCCGAGCGTCCCCAGCATCGCGGCGGTGTGGACGAGCGCGTCGAGGCGGCCGAGTTGGGCTTGCAGCGCGCTCGCGACGTTGCCGAAATCGTCCGCTGTGGCCTTGGCGAGGTCGAGCGGAAGGATCGTCGGCTCGGGGTGCCCGGCGGCGACGATTTCGTCGTAGAGCGCTTCGAGCTTGCGCACGACGCGGCCGTGCAGCACGACCGTCGCGCCTCGCGCCGCGCAAGCGCGCGCGAGCGGGGCGCCGAGGCCCCCGCCGGCGCCGGTGATGAAGACGACGCGCTCGCGAAGCGTGACGAGGGCAGGCGGGTTGTCGATGCGATCCATGCGGCCGCGCATCATAGCCGATCGCAGGATCGATGCCGGCGTTAGCGGCGCGAGCCGCTTGGCGTTTTGCCGGCGGGGCGCGATACGCTATAATCACAAATTCGCCGTGGGGGTATAGCTCAGCTGGGAGAGCGCTTGCATGGCATGCAAGAGGTCAGCGGTTCGATCCCGCTTACCTCCACCACACGATTCGAGCGGTGCACGTCTTCGCCGCTCTAGCTGCGGCAAGTCCAAGGTCCCCATCGTCTAGAGGCCTAGGACATCACCCTTTCACGGTGAGTACGGGGGTTCGAATCCCCCTGGGGACGCCAGTAACAAACCATGAGTTAGTCTTCCGCGGCAATGCCCTCAACGGATTCGTATGACCGCTCGACGCCGCGAACCGACGCGACATCGCCAAGACATGACTTCTACAAGGCTTCGTAACGCACTCGCGACGCATTCATCCTCGCAGCGACCGTGACGATTCAATGTCCTGGTCGAGTGCGGCCACGTCAACGAAATAGGAAGGAGCGCGCATGAACGATTCGCAGCACGATGCCTCCATGCCCGATTCCGCGCGTCGCGCCCTGATGCTGGGCGGCGCCGTCGCCGCGGCCGGTGCAATCTCCTCTGCCTCTGCGCAGCAAACCCGTGCGCTCAAGATCGTGCTTCATGTAAGCGAAGCCGACGCGTGGCCGGCGGCGCTGTCCAACGCGCGCAATTTGAGCGCGAAGTACCCGGGGGTGAAGGTGCGCGTCATCTCCGACGGCAGCGGCGTCTACGGCTACCAGGGCAGCAACGATCTCATCACGGAGATGGCGGCCACCGCCAAAGCCGGGGTCGAGTACCAGGCATGCCACAACGCGCTCGACGAGAAGAAGATCCCGCCGAGCTCGCTCGCGTCGTTCGTGAAGGTCGTGCCCGCGGGCGTGATCTCCCTTGCCGAAGCGCAAGGCGAAGGATTCGCGTACATCAAGCCTTAGCGCGGTGGAGTCGGGAGCAACGCGCATGAGCGTCATCGCGACCAAAGTCGTCAACCTCGACGAATTGAAGCTCGAGCACTTCGCAAAGGGTGACAAGTACGAGTCGAACGGCGCGCGCATCGGGCCGCTGGTCGGCGCAAAGGACTTGGGCTATTCGTATGACGTCGTCCCGCCGGGGAAGCGCTCGTGCCCCTTCCACAGCCATCGCGGCGAAGAGGAGATGTTCTTCATCATCAAGGGAAGCGGCACGCTGCGGTACGGCGATGAAACGCGCAGGATCCGGGCGGGCGATGTCATCTGCTGCCCCACCGGCGGCCCGGAGACGGCGCACCAGATCGTCAACGACTCCGACGCCGACCTTGCCTACCTCTCGGTGAGCACGATGATGGCCGCCGAGATCTGCGAGTATCCCGACTCGAAGAAGGTCGGTGCGTTCGCCGATGACTTCCGCCACGTGACGCGCGGCGAGCATCACCTCGACTACTGGACAGACGAGGCCTGACCCCGCGTCAATAGCATCCGCTCTTGCCGCCTTCGTCGAGGCGCGGGAACACCGAGCCGACTTCGCCGCGGCACGCTACGGCGTTGATACCCTTGTTGCGGCCGCGCCGATATTCGGGAAGCACGTGCGTGATGCCTGCGTCGAGGCTGTCGCCGTGCTTGCCCTTGGCCGGCGTCGCGCAGTCGAACGCGCCACCGCGCGCGCCCTTGTAGCAAAGCGTCACTTCGATGGGATACGTGCACGCGTTGGTGATCGTCGCGTCGCCGGCCGGCGCGCTGCGCGACTCGGCAAAGCGCACGCAGGCATCGGCGCGCCTCGGATCCGCAGGCTCCGCCGCGGCCGGCGGCGGCGCCTTGCCCTGCGCGATCAGCAACGGTTCGGCAGGCCGCGGCGCAGGCGGGGCCGCCGGATCCTGTCGTGCCGCGACGAGCGACACACCGGGCGTGCCGTTGAGCCGCGCGACGCGCTGCGCCAGCGGGACGGCGTAGCCCTTATCGCATCCGGCCTTCCACACGGCGGCGATCGGCTCGCCTTCCTCGATCGACTGATATTCGCCGGGCGCGTCCATGCCGCGATAGGTTTTCGAGTCGCAGCGCACGACGGCGATGAATGGGCGCTCCTGGCTGACGTCGACCGCCCGCGCGTACATCCGCGCGACGAAGCTCACGCCATGCGGTCCGACCTCGACGTAGTCGACGTTCCAGTACCAGAACACGACGCGGCCTTCGGAGACGACGCGGCTGCCGATGTAACGGTAGCCCAGCGGGACGGCGCAGGAGGCAGGAGGCGGGCAGAGCAACTGCACCGCCGCCACGAGCGCGGCCATCGCCGATGCGGGCAACCTCATCGCGGCAGCATACGCCGAACAGCACGTGTTTTCGCGAGGGTGTTCCTACAGGAGGCGTCGCGAAGGCCTACACAGCGTCATGCCGGCGTCCGAATGCGTCCGCGGTGGCCGCGGACGATCATTGCCAGGCGACCGCGGAGATCGAATGTACCCCGCGGCGCGCTTCACGCAACCGATTCCTGAGGAGCACGAATGAGTACACGTACACGGATGCAATGGCTCGCCGGGGTCGCGGCGGGCACGATGCTGCTGGCCGCCGGCTGCCAGCGCAACGAGGGCGACAAGGCGACGACGAGCGCGTTGCCAGCGGACAAGATGGCCTCGAGCAGCGCGAGCATGGCACCGGCCAACCCGCCAGGCGTCGCCGACGACGCTGCGATCACGAGCAAGGTCAAGGAGGCCGTCGCGGCCGATCCGAGTCTCCAGTCCACCGACATCAAGGTCGACACCGGGGAAGGTGTGGTGACCCTCGCCGGGACCGTGGCGAGCGGCGACCTCAAGCAAAGGGCCGCACAGGCCGCGCAAAGCGTGCAGGGCGTGAAGTCGGTGTCCGATCAGCTCGTGGTGAAGTCCTCGTAGTTCCGTGCGGGCGGGGCAGGGTCGAGGCGAAGCGTTCCCTTCGACCACCGCCTGATGAGAAGCCGCGCCACGTCGATGTCGAACGACGGGCGCGGTGGCGCTTCGAGCAGCCGTCCAAGCTCGCCGTCGTCGCGCGCGGTGCCGATCCAGCACCAGTCGCGCAGCACGTGGGCGTCGACGCGCTCGGCGTGCGACGAAGCCTCGCGCACGATTGCATGGCGCGCGACGGGCCAGGCCGGAATGGCATGAGGCGCCAGTGCGGCGAGAAGGCGGGCATCGTGCGCTTTCGCCGATTCCGCGCCCTCGCACGCGCCCGCGCAGCGCCTGATCTGGCGCTGGAAGCACGGGCCGACCGAGCGCTTTTCGAGCCGCAGCCTTCCCCAGCACAGCGAGTGCGCGGCGGCAAGATCGCGCAGGAGCTCGCGCGCGCTGCGCTTGCTCGCGAAAGGCCCGTAGTGACCCGGCAAGTGCGACGGTTCGACGCAATCCGCAGGCACGAACCGCGGCACCCCGTCGTCGCCGACTTCGAGCACGCCGGCTTCGCTCTTGCGGCGCAGCGCGCGATTATGCGCGGGGAGCTCCGCCTTCACGAGCGCCGCCTCGCGCAGAAGCGCGCCCAGCTCGCCCGCGGTCTCCTCGTACTCGATTCGGCGGATCTCCTGCGAAAGGCGCAGGTCCGTCTCCGTCCGCCAGTCGCCGGTGAAGTGCGCGGCCACGCGCTCGCGCAGGTTGACGCTCTTGCCGATGTAGATGGGCAGCGGGTTCTCCCCATAGAAGCGATAGACGCCGGGGGTTTCGGGAATGCGGTCGAGGCTGTCGGGCGGAAGCTGCGGCGGGAGGCTCGGAATGCGCAGGATGCGCTTGACCGCCGAGGCGATAACGTCCGGGGGCATTTCGCGATACAGCGCCTGCATGAAGGCCCACAACGCGCGCGCATCGCCCAGGGCGCGATGACGGTCGGTCATTGCAATACCGTGGCGCGCCACGACCGCATCGAGGCCGTGGCCGGCGGCCTCGGGAAACAGCCGGCGCGATAAGCGGACCGTGCACAGCGGCCGCGCGCGAAACGGCCGGCCGACCCGCGCAAAGGCGCACTTCAGAAAACCGTGGTCGAAGCGCGCGTTGTGCGCGACGAAGACGCAGTCGGCGAGGCGCTCGACGATCTCGCTCGCCAGCGCCGAGAAGGTCGGTGCGCCTTTCACCATGGCGTCGGTGATGCCCGTGAGCGCCTGGATGACCGGGGGGATCGGCACCTCGGGATCGACCAGCGAGCTCCACTCGTGCACGCGCGGCGCGCCGCCTGCGGCGTCGGCGTCGACCCGCACCACGGCCACCTCGGTGATGCGGTCGTGCGCCGCGCGCGTTCCCGTCGTCTCGAGGTCGACGAAGGCGAGGGAGGGGGCAAAGAGCTCCACGGCCGGGGGCTTGACGGGACGAACGTTCGTTCGCTATTCTACCGCCATGTCGAACGATCGTTCCTATCTGACGACGTTGCAGGACTACTACGCGCGCCACCGCGCGCTGCCATCGTACGCGTCCATCGGCGGGCTTCTCGGCCTGCGATCGAAGTCGTCGGTTGCGGCGCTGGTCGCCCGCCTCAAACTCGCGGGCTACCTCGAGTCCACGCCCGATCGCCGCCTGGCCCCCACGCGCCGCTTCTTCGCGCGGCCGCTCGCGCAAACGCCGGTGCGCGCGGGTCTGCCCGATGCCGTGGACGACAGCGAAGGCGAAGCGCTCACGATCGACGACTACCTCATCGAGCGCCCGTCGTCCACGGTCCTCATCCGGGTGAAGGGCGACTCGATGATGGACGCCGGCATCTTCGACGGCGATCTGGTCGTGGTGGAGAAGCGTCCGTCGGCACAGAAGGGCGACATCGTCGTCGCCATCGTCGACAACCAGTTCACGCTGAAGCGCCTCGATCTCGAGGCCGGCAAGTTCATCCTGCGCGCGGAGAACAAGGCGTATGCCCCCATCCGGCCGGAAGGCGCGCTCGAGATCTTCGGCGTGATGGTCGGGCTGGTGAGGAAGCTCTAGCCCACGACGCGGTCGCGCCCGGCCGCCTTCGCCGTGTACATATTGCGGTCGGCCATCGCGAGCATGCGGTCGTGGGTGGGCACCGTCGTGTCGGCGCACACGCCGATCGATATCGTGAGCGACAGGCCGGGGTGGATCGCCGTCCAGGGGTGATGCGCCACCGCGGCGCGGAGCTTCTCGCAGACCCGCAGCGCCGCCGCCGTGTCGGTCTCGACCAGCACGACGACGAACTCCTCGCCGCCGAAGCGCGCGACGAGATCGGTGTGGCGCACGTTGGCCGTGAGGAGCTTGGCGATCGCCCGCAGGGCCGCGTCGCCCACGGCGTGTGAATAACGGTCGTTGATCGTTTTGAAGTGATCGAGGTCGGCCATCGCGACGGCGAGCGGCCGGGCATGCCGCAGCGCCAGCGCGAACTCGTCCGCCAGCCGCTGGTCGAGGCGGCGCCGGTTGGCGAGTCCCGTGAGCGCGTCCTCGTACGTCTGCCGCTCGAGCTGGTCGAGCAGCATCGTTTTTTGCAGGTTGGCCTCGGTGAGCGAGACGTTGAGCGCGTCGAGCTCCGCATTGGCGCGCGTGAGCGACTCCTGCCGCTCGCGCTCGACTTCCGCCTCGCGCCGCGCCGCGCTGAGCTCGAACTGGATCTGCAGCGCACGCAGCTTGTCGCGTGCGGCCTCCGACCGCACCTCGCGCTCGAGGGCGTGGAAACGGCGGAAGTGCGCGAGCGCCGCAAGCGGATCGCCCATCCGCTCGTAAAACTGCGCGAGCGCCTCGTGCACCTCGTATTGGGTGGGCTTGAGCTTGTGCCGCTCGCAGACGGCAAGCGCGCCCTCGAGGCGCTCGCGGGCCTCTTCCAAGCGATCCTGGGCGAGGCACAGCCGGCCGAGCGCGAGGCCCGCGTGCGCCACGCCGAGGCCGTAACCCGTCGCCTCGGACAGTGCGAACGCCTCGCGCATCGTGCGCTCGGCGCCGGCGAGGTCACCCATGCGTTCCTGCACGAGGCCCAGGTTGTTGAGGGTCGCCGACTGCTGCAACGGCAGGCCCAGGCCGACGAATACCTCGTGCGCCTCTGTGAGTGCCGCGCGTGCCTCTTCCAGCTGACCCAGGTTCTTGAGGTTGATGCCGATGTTGTTGAGCGCCTTGCCCCGCTCGACGACGTCGCCGGGTCGCGTGCACAGCGCGAGACTGCGCCGGTAGAAATCGAGGCCCGAGGCGGGATCGCCCGAATTCGAGTAAACGACGCCGATGGTGCGCAGCGTCGCGGCGCGGCTCCTGTCGTCCCCGCTGCGCTGGTCGAGAGCGAGCGCGCGGAACTGGCAGTCGAGTGCGCTCGAGAAGTCGCCGAGCGCATCGTGCACGAAGCTGATCGCCCGCAGCGTCTTGGCGACCGCGGGATCATCGCGAGCCGTCTCGAACGCGCCGAGTGCGCGGTCGTAGGTGTCGAGCGCGGTGGCGTGATCGAGGAGCAGGTCGGCGCAGCGCCCCTGCAGATAGAGCGCCTCGGCGCGCCCGGGGCGATCGTCGAGCCGCGTCGCAATCTCGTCGGCTTCCTGCGCGAACGCGAGCGCGCGCCGTGCGTCGATGCCGAGCACGCCATCGGCGAGCGCCAGCAGGAGCGGCAGCCGCTCGTTCGGCGAGGTCGCGGCCTCGAGGGAGCGCGTCAGCCGCTCGACCGAGGCCGCGGTGGGAACGCCGTCATTCACGCGCGACCTCGACGAGGCAATCGTAGAACGTCGCGGCACGCCCCAGGTCCGTGAGGGCTTGCGACGTCACGGCGTTGGCGTTGCGGCCGTCGGGAGCGAGCTTCTGCCACCAGATCGACGGCGCCACCGCCACGCCGGGCCGCGCCTTCGGGCCGACGCGCGCGGTGGCAGTGAAGCTGCCGCGGTCGTTGTAGATGCGAACGCGATCGCCGTCCGCGATGCCGCGCGGCATCGCGTCCTCGAAATTGAGATCGAGCCGGGGCGTGCCTTCGCCGTCGAGGAACGCGGGCAGGTTGGCAAAGGAACTGTTGAGGAAGTTGCGCGCCGGCGGGGAGATGAACGCGAGCGGATAGCGGCGCGCGAGCGCCGGGTTCGAGGACGGCGACTCGCGCGGCGGAACGTAGTCGGGGAGGGGATCGAGCCCTTGCGCGGCCAATGCCGTGCTCGCGAGCTCGCACTTGCCCGATGCCGTGGGAAAGCCGCCCTGCGCGAACGGCGCGTAGCGCTCCGCCACGTTGAGCCGCTGCCAACCCTTGGCCTTGAGCGTGTCCCAGTCGAGGTCGCGGCCACGCGGGTCGTCGCGGCGAAAGGCCGCGCGCGCGATGTCCTCGTCGGAATCACGGAAGCACGGCTCGGTGAAGCCCATGCGCGCGGCGAGACGGCGGAATACTTCCGTATTCGGCAGCGCTTCGCCGAGCGGCTCGATCGCGCGGTTGTTCGCGAGCGCGTAGAGGTGGCCATAGGAGGAGTGCACGTCCACCTGCTCGAGCTGCGTGGTCGCGGGCAGCAGGATGTCGGCGAAGTCCGCCGTGTCCGTCTGGAAGATCTCGTGCACGACGCAGAACAAGTCTTCGCGCGCGAAACCCGCGCGCACCTTGCCCGACTCCGGCGCCACGGCCACGGGATTCGAGTTGTAGACGTAGACGGCGCGGATCGGAGGATCGCGCGCCCCGAGGAGCGCGTCGCCGATGCAGGACATGTTGATCGTGCGCGGCCTGCCGGCGATCAGGTCGGGCCGCTCGAGCGCCTGGTGATTGACGGGATACGTCCCGGACGAGGACAGGAGCGCGCCGCCCGCAGGGTCGCGCCACGCGCCGACGAACGCCGGCAGGCACGCGATCGCGCGCACGGCGTTGCCGCCTCCGGCCACGCGCTGCAGGCCGTAGTTCACGCGGATCGCGGCCGGCCTGATCGTGCCGTAATCGCGCGCGAGCGAGACCACTTGCGCCGGCGCGAGGCCGCACGTTGCCGCCGTGCGCTCCGGCGTCCACTGGGCGACGCGTGCGGCAAGCGCCTCGAAGCCGACGGTGTAGCGCTCGACGTAATCGCGGTCGACCAGGTTTTCCGCGATGAGGACGTGCATGAGCCCGAGCGCCAGCGCGCCGTCGGTGCCGGGCATCGGCGCGATGTGCTCGTGGCACTTCTCGGCCGTCACGCTGCGGTAAGGGTCGATCGCGATGAGCTTCGCGCCGCGGCGCTTCGCTTCCTGCGCCTGCGTCCAGAAGTGCAGGTTGGAGACGACGGGATTGCTGCCCCAGATCAATATCAGCTTGCTGTTGCCGTACTGCTCGACGTCCATGCCGACGGCGGCCCCGATCACGGCGGACCATCCTGCCTTGCCCGCCGAGGCGCAGATCGTGCGGTCGAGCAGCGAGGCGCCGAGCCGGTGGAAGAAGCGGCGGTCCATCGAGCCGTATTGCAGGAGGCCCATCGTCCCGGCGTAGCTGTACGGTACGATCGCCTGCGGGCCGTCCGGCGAGGCGGCAATCGCGCCGAATCGCGCCGCGATGGCGTCGAGCGCCTCGGCCCACGAGATTCGCGTGAAGCGGCCCTCGCCCTTGCGGCCAACCCGCCGCATGGGATGAAGGACGCGCTGGTCGGAATAGGTGCGATCGAGGTAGTGCGCGACCTTCGTGCACAGGACACCGGCAGTCGCGGGGTGATCGGGCGCACCGCGAATCGCGACCGCCCGCCCGTTCTCGACCGTGGTCAGGAGGGCGCACGTGTCGGGACAGTCGTGGGGGCATGCGCCGCGCACGACGCGTCGACCCGGATCGTTGGTGGGATCGAGCGGCATGATTGTTACGGCGATTCTACTGGACTGTGCACGACAGTGCGCCTTTCTTTATCCTTCGCGCATGCCCGCCCATGCACCGATTCCCATCGTAACGCTCGCCGACGGCATGAAGGTGCCGGCGCTCGGACTCGGCACGTGGAGGATGGGCGAGCGCCGCGAGCGCGCTTCGCGCGAGATCGCGGCGCTTCGTGCCGGCATCGAAGCGGGCATGACGCTGATCGACACGGCCGAGATGTACGGCGACGGAGGCGCCGAGCGCGTCGTGGCGAGCGCCGTGGGGGCGCAGCGCGACGCCGCGTTCATCGTGAGCAAGGTGTCTCCGCACAACGCGAGTGCGAAGGGCACGGTCGCGGCGTGCGAGCGCAGCCTCTCGCGCCTGCGCACGGATCGCATCGATCTATATCTATTGCACTGGCCCGGCCGCCATCCGCTCGCGGAGACGATCGACGCCTTCGAGCGTCTGCGCGCGACGGGCAAGATCGTGCGCTGGGGCGTTTCGAACTTCGACGTTGCCGATATGCAGGAGGTCTGGTCGCTGCGCGACGGCGCGCGATGCACAGTCAATCAGGTGTTGTACAACTTATCCGAGCGCGGCGTCGAGTGGAAGTTGCGCGCGTTATGCCAGCAGCATGACGTCGCGATCATGGCGTACTCGCCGCTGCATCAGGGTGCGCTCCTGACCCACCGAAAATTGGCAACTGTTGCCGCGACGCTCGGCGTCGCGCCCGCGCAACTCGCGCTCGCGTGGCTGCTGAGGCAGCGCAATGTCATTGTCATCGCGAAATCCGCGAACCTCGATCACGTCGCGCAGTGCCGCGCCGCCGCGGACATGCGGCTTGCACCCGATGCGCTCGCCGCGCTCGACGCCGCGTTTCCGCCGCCGCGGCGCGCTGGGCGCCTGTCCGTGATTTAGCGAAGCGCCGCAGGGCCCGCCGGCTCCTGCGCCGATGCTGTCGTTCACAAACCGGATTTTCGCTACGTTTATCAGCTGGTTACGGCCCGATTCCATGGGTGGCACGCTTGCTGCTAAAGAGTGGGCACCAGGGCCTCACGTCCCAAGCCACTCGGAAGACAGGAGATGTTCGTGACCTACACCCATTACGATTACCTCGACCTGGCGCCGGGCGCGAGCTCCGCCCGCATCGAGGCTGCGTATGCCGCGGTCCTCGAACGCTTTCAGTACGGTGCAACCGACGCGAGCCAGGACATGTCGGGACTCGTGCGCATGATCCACGCCGCGTACGAAGTGCTGTCGTCTCCGGAGCTTCGCAGGGGCTACGACGCGCAGCTCGAGCTCGAAGCCGCGCAAGCGGACGCCGAGCTCAAGAAGGCGCTCGATGCGCGTCCGGCAGAAGGCACCCGGCTCGTGCAGGACGTGCCCGCTGCGCTGCGCACGACGCTTACGTCGCTTGCGGCATGAGCAGGCGCGAGCACAGGTTACGGCCGCCGGGAAAGTAATTTTTCCAGACTGCAAACAGCGATGCGGTCGGCGGCCGTATTCTCCTCCCGGTATCGAATGCCAAGGCGCATGTCGATACGCTCGTCGAGCGGCGCGCGCATGCAGCGCCACACGGCCCGGCGGGCGAACGCGCGCAACGGCGATGACGGGAGACGCATCGCTTCGCGTGCCGCGGTGACGCGCGCCGCCCATCGCCCGGCGCGCACGGCTGCACGGCGCGCGCGGCCCGAGATCGTCCTGCGGCCGGATTTCCTGCCGCTCGCGGTTCACTGATCCAACGCGCATGGAGCTGCGCGCATCGTCCGTACGGACGATGGCGACGCCTTCATATTGCCGATGCAATCGCGTGCAGCGCCGTTTGTCGTGCAGGCGAAGTCGATGCGAGCGCTTGGCAAAGAATTTGCAATGCCTGGGGCAACATCCGTTTTCATCGGGCCCATCGAAGCGAACGCGAGCGAACGAGGAGAATCGAAAGTGGACAAGTGCGTCGGCTGCCTCTACTACGACCGTCAGCTCAACAGCCAGCCCGATTCGCGCGGCATCTCGTGGGGGCAATGCCGGCGCACTGCCCCAATGCTGCATCCGGTCAACCAGAAGTCGTTCATGATCGAAGGCGTGTGGCCTCACGTGCGCGACGACGACTGGTGCGGCGAGTTCAAGGCGGCAGCCGTAAGGCGCGCCGACGCGAGGCCCGCTGAAGCGTTCTCCCCCGGCCCGCTGCTGCCGATCAACGATGGCGCGTCGTTCGGCCAGCGCCCGGCCAAGGTGTCGCCGCTCGCCGCCAACTCGAGCGGCGCATCGCGCGAAGTCGCGTCCTCGATGGGATCGCCGCGCGAAGTTCCGTCCTCGTTGGGCTCGCTCATGTCGACCGGCCGCGGCGGAGACTGAAGCTTCGCACAAGCCTTCGTAACGACGCGCGCATCGGGAGTGCGACAATCCGCTCCCGATGCCCTCGCTCGATCCCGCCGCGGCGCTCTCCCGCGGCGTCACGCTCGTCACGCCGGATAACCGCCTCGCGCGTACCCTGACCGCGCGGCACGACGCCGCCATGTTGCGCGAGGGCAGGCGCGCCTGGCCTGCGGCGCGGGCGCTGCCGTGGTCGGTCTGGCTCGAAACGCTGTGGCGCGAGGCGCTCGAGGCCGGCGCAGCGCCGCCGGACGTGCGGCTCCTGTCGCTCGCCGAATCGCAATTCCTGTGGGATCGCATCCTGCGCGAGGACGCGGCGCTGCGCGACAGCGTCATGGATGCCGCGGGGCCCGCGCGCCTCGCGCAGGACGCGTGGAACCTCGTGCATGCGTGGGGTGCCGGCGGCGAAAGCTGGCGCGCATGGCGCGACGCCGGCGAGGAGTCCGACGCCGCCGCGTTCGCGCGATGGGCCGAGCGCTATCTGCGCGAGCTGCGCTCGCGCGGGGTCCTCGACGTCGCCGAGCTCGCCGACGCGCTTCGGGACTGGGCGCCGCGCGTTGCGCAGTGGAAAGGCCGCATGGTCGCGCTGGCGGGCTACATCGAACTTTCGCCGCAGCAGGAGCGTCTGTGCGAAAGCCTCGAAGCCGCCGGCATGCAGATCGCGCGCGCCGCGCCGGCCGGCGGGACCACGACGCCGCTGCGTGCGGCGCCTGCCACGCCGCGCGACGAGCTGCGTGCGGCGCTCGCCTGGGCGGGCCGTCTCGCCGACGAATCGCCGGATCGCTTCATCGGCGTCGCGGTTCCCGATCTCGGCGCATTGGGCGACGAGGTGCGCGCGCTCGCCGACGACGTGCTGTGTCCGATGCTCGCCATGCCGGGCCAGGCGACGGCGCCGCGGCCTTACTCCATTTCGCTCGGCACGGCGTTGGCCGGGCACCCGGTGGTCTGCACGGCGCTGACCTTCATATCGCTCGCGCACGGCGCGCAGCCGCGCGCGGCGGCCGCGGCGCTCATGCGCTCGCCGTACTGGTCGGGCGCGTGGATCGAGCGCGCCGCGGGCGAGCGGGCGTGGATCGAGGAAGGGCGCTCGCTCGTGTCCTGGAGCGATTTCGCGAGCTCGCTCCCGAAATCCAGCGCAGTGCAGCTTCGGGTTGCGCTCGAAGGTGTCACGTTGCGGGCGCAGTCGCCGGCGGCGTGGGTCGCGCAGTGGCGGACGCTGCTCGAAGCCTGCGGCTGGCCCGCCGGTGCGGACGAGCACAGCGCCGGCTACGAAGCGCGGCAAGCGTGGGAGCGCCTGCTCGATGCCTTTGGCCGGATCGGCCACGTCGAGGCCCGGCTTTCGGCGGACGAGGCGCCGTCGATCCTGCGTGCGATGGCGATGCGCGCGAAGTATCAGCCCGCGCCGCTGCCGACCGCCGTCACCATCATGGATCTCGAGGAGGCATCCGCGCTCTCGTTCGATGCGCTGTGGGTGACAGGCCTGTCCGCGCAGCGCTGGCCGCCGCCGCCGCAACCCAATCCGCTCCTGCCGCTCGCGTGGCAGCGCGAGCGGCGCGTGCCGGGATCGAGCCCCGAACGCGAGCTTGCGCATGCCGCACGCGTCACCGAGCGGCTGGCGCGCAGCGCGCCGCGCGTCGTGATGAGCGCGCCGCGGGCCGTCGAGGACTACGAAAGCGCGCCGTCGGCGCTGATGGGCCGCGACTGGCCGCTTCTCGACTTGCCGCAGCTCGAAGACGACAGCGCGCTGCGCGTAGCGGCGACGAAGGCGCTCGAGACGATTCGCGATGACGCCGCCCCGCCGTTCGAGGCGACGAGCGCGCCCGGCGGCGCCGGAACGCTCGCCTCGCAGAGCGCGTGCCCGTTCCAGGCGATGGCGCGCCGGCGCCTCAAGGCGGAGCCCTGGCCGAGCGGCTACGAGGCGCTGAGCTATGCCGAGCGCGGCCAGCTCGTACACGCCGCGATGGCCGCGTTTTGGCATGACCTGCGCACGCACGCACGCCTCGTGTCGCTCGATCGCGCGTCGCTCGCGGCGAGCATCGGCAAAGCAGCGGAGGCTGCGAGCAAGACGCTGCCTGCGTCGCGCTGGCAGCTCCTGCCGCGCGTGGTGGCCGCGGCGGAGCTCGCACGCATCGCCGGCGTCGTGCGGCAGTGGATCGACCAATTCGAGCGGCCGCGGCCGCCGTTCGAGGTCAAGAGCATCGAGGAGGAAGCGACCGTGACGCTGGCGGGGCTGACGTTTCGCCTGAAGCTCGATCGCGTCGATACGCTTGACGACGACAGCGCCGCGATCATCGACTACAAGACCGGCAACGTGGACGCACCGAAGGCGTGGTTCGCCGTCCGGCCGCGCTCGCCGCAGCTCGGCATGTACGCGCTCGCGCTGCGCTCGCAAGCCACCCCGGTCGACGTAAGCGCCGTGGCTTACGCGCGACTCAAGGCGGGCCAGATCGCGGTGCTCGGCCTCACGGCGGATCGCGTGTTGTGGCCGAAGCTCGCGGATGCCGCGGATCTTCGCGAGCCTTCGGGCTGGTCGGCGGTGGAAGCATGGTGGGAGCGGCACCTGACCGCGCTCGCCGCCGAGTTCCGCGACGGTGTGGCCACCGTGACCCCGCGCGACCCGCCGGCTTGCTGCCGCGCGTGCCGCTTGCATCCGCTCTGTCGCATCGGCCAGGCCGGGCAGGGCGGGGGCGCAGCAGAAGGGGCCGACGCTTGATGCCGGGCCACGACCACGCTCGCGATGCGCATCATCGGCGGCTGGCGCTGGACCCCCGCCGCTCGTACCTCGTCCAGGCGCCGGCGGGCTCCGGCAAGACCGAGCTTCTGATCCAGCGCTATCTCGCGCTCCTGGCCACGGTAGCGACTCCACAGCGCGTCGTCGCCATCACGTTCACGCGCAAGGCCGCGAACGAGATGCGCGAACGGGTCACGAGCGCATTGCGCGACGCGCGCGACGCAAGGCCCGTCTCCGAGACGCATGAACGCGTAACGCGTGACCTCGCCGACGCGGCGCTCGCGCGTGCCGATGCGTTGGGCTGGTCGATTCTCGAGTATCCGGCGCAGCTTTGCATCGGCACCATCGATGCGCTGTGCGGCCGCATCGCGCGCCAGGCGCCGCTCTTGAGCCGGCTCGGCGTGTCGCCGCGTGCCGTCGACAACGCCGACGCCCTCTACGTCGAGGCGGCGCGCGCGGCGCTCGCGCATGCCGACGGGCAAAGCGCCTCGTGGCGGGCGCTCCTCGCCCGCATCGACAACGACGCCGAGATGCTCGTGCGCTATCTCGCCATCCTTCTCGGCAAGCGCGACCAGTGGCTGCCGCATCTGGGCGAGGACGATCCTTCCGATCGGCGGCGCGCAATCGAGGCCCTGCTCGCGCACGAGATCGAGGTCGAGCTCACGGTGGCCCGCGGCGCCTTCGACCCGGCGTTGCAGGCGGCGCTCGTCGAGTGCTCGCGCGGCGCCGCCAAGTTCCTCGCAAGCCAGAACGAGCCGCTCAATCCGTGGCTCGCCCGCTGTGCGGCCGAGGGAACGCTGCCGTCGGCGGAGTGCGCCGACGTCGAGGCGTGGCGCGCGCTTGCGAACTGGCTGCTGGTCAAGGACGAGGCACGGTTCCGTGCTCGAATGGACAGGCGCGACGGGATAGCGCCGGCCAAATTCGACCGAGGGCATGCCCAGGGCTTGAAGGATGCGCTCTTCCGGCGGCTGAACGCCGAAGCGGGGCTGGCCGAAACGCTCGATGCGCTTCGCTCGCTTCCGTCGCCCACCTACGATGACGATGCCTGGGCGGCGATCGAGGCGCTGCTCCAGATCCTGCCGCAGGCCGCGGCGGAGCTCGACGTCGTGTTCGCCGCGCGCGGCACGGTCGACCACGCCCATTACATGCTGGCCGCGCTGCGCGCACTGGGCGAGGCGGAGGCGCCGAGCGAGCTGCTCTTGCGTCTCGATTTGAACGTCGATCACCTGCTGGTCGACGAGTTCCAGGATACCTCTGCGGCCCAATACCGCTTGGTTCGGCTGCTGACCGCCGGGTGGACGGCGGGTGACGGCCGCACGCTGTTCGCGGTGGGCGACCCGATGCAGTCGATCTACCGCTTTCGCAACGCCGAAGTGCGTCTGTTCCTCGAGGCGAAGGAGCTCGGGCGGATCGGAGGCGTTGCCGTGCAGTTCATCGACCTCGCGCGCAACTTCCGCGCCCAGGGCCACCTCGTCTCGTGGGTCAACCGCGTCTTCCCCGGCGTGCTCGCGCATCGTAACGACCCGTGGAGCGGGGCCGTAGCCTTCGCGCATTCCGAGGCGACGCACCCTGCGGGTGGCGAAGGGCCGCCCACCCTCGACCTGGTCGCCAGCGCGCCGGAGGAGGCGCAGCGCGTCGTCGCGCGCGTGCGAGCGGCGCTGCAGGCGGGCGCGAAGGACGTTGCGATCCTCGTTCGCGCCCGAAACGATCTCGGTCTCATACTGCCCGCGCTGCGCGAAGCGGAGATTCCCTTCGCCGCGGTGGAGATCGACTCGCTTGCGGACCGCAGTTGCGTGCGGGACCTCGTGTCGCTCACCCACGCGCTCGTGCAGCCGGCAGATCGACTCGCGGCGCTTTCGGTGCTGCGCGCACCCTGGTGCGGGCTTGCGCTGGCCGATCTCCTCGTCGCGGCGGGCCGCATCCACCACGGCTTGCCGGGCCTGTTCGGCCATGGCGAAGGCATGAGCGCCGATGGGCAGGCGCGGCTGGCCCGCGTCGCGGCCGTGCTTGCGCCTGCGTATCTCGAGCACACGCAAGGCGCGCTGGCGGACCGCGTGCGCGGCGCGTGGCTCGCGCTCGGCGGCCCCGCCACGATCGACGACGAGGCGATCGACCTCGCAGCCGCCGAGGACTACTTCGCGCTCCTTCGCACCTACGAATCGGGCGGCGACATGGCCGACTGGCAGGCCTTCGTCGACGAGCACGCGCGCCGCTTCGCGACGTCGACCCAGGGAGTCGAGGCGCCGGTGAAGGTAATGACGCTGTTCAAAGCCAAGGGTCTCGAGTTTGACACGGTGGTGATCCCGGGCCTCGCCCAGGCACGCGGCGGCGACAACGAGGACCTCCTCAAGTGGCGCGCGCGCGAGGGCGGCCTGCTGCTTGCCACGCCGCGGGCGCGCGACGGCGAGAAGGACCGGGTCTACGAATACCTGAAGTGGCTTGCCGACGCGGAATCCGACCACGAGCTCGGCCGCGTCCTCTATGTCGGCGCCACGCGCGCGCGCCGCCGCCTTCATCTCGTGGCGATCGCGAGGGCCGATCACGGCGAATGGAAGCGTCCGGAGGAGGGGTCGGCGCTTGCAAAGCTCTGGGATGCGCTGGCCGCCGAACGGGGTGCACCGCCGGACGCCGCACTGCCCGCCGACAATGCACCCGGGGCCGCGCCGCCGCTGCGCCGCTTGCGCACGGACTGGAAGCTGCCGCGGCTCGCGCGGACGACGCGTTCGCCCTCTGCATCCATCGCGATCACCAAGCCGCCACCCTACGACTGGGCGCGCGCGACCGCCGCCGCGGTGGGGACCGTGAGCCATCGCCTGCTCGCGCAAGCCGGCCGCGAGGGCCTCGACGCGCTCGACGTGGCTGCGCTCGCGCCGCGGGTGCGTACGGACCTCCTTACGGAAGGCGTGGAGGCGGCCCTGCTCGAGGGCGCGACCGCGGACGTCCTGTCGGTGCTGCGCGCGCTTCGAGGCGACGCCCGCGGGCGCTGGCTGTTCGATCCGTCGCACGCCGAAGCAGCGAGCGAATGGGCGCTCGCGGGCATCGACGGGGGCGCCGTGGTGCACGTCACGCTCGACCGCAGCTTCGTTGCGGAGGGCACGCGTTGGATCGTCGACTTCAAGACCGGTCCCCACGAGGGGGCCGACGCGCAGGCGTTCCTCGCGCGCGAGGTCGAGCGCTATCG
>Ga0335083_10003373_pt1 | contig 20768 bp, 16 predicted proteins | sample Lox_Sample_42_FD_206716 | JGI IMG/M metagenome (GOLD analysis project Ga0335083, IMG submission 206716) | Soil microbial communities from Loxahatchee National Wildlife Refuge, Florida, United States - Lox_Sample_4.2 | ecosystem: Environmental > Terrestrial > Soil > Wetlands | place: USA...
CGGAGACCGCCGCCGATGAGGCGCAGCGGCTCCAGGAGGCGTTCGAGGAGGAGTTCCGCGCCCTGGAGGAGGCGCTGCAGCAGGACGTGCAGCAGGTCCTTGAGCAGATCCGCCAGGCGGAGCGCGAGTTGCGCTCCGCGCAGAGCCGGTACGCCGAGCACGACAAGAAGGCGCGGCACGAGCACGACAACGTCACCGCCGCCGACCGGGACGTGCGTAACGAGCGCCAGGCACTCGCCGACGCGATCGCCAACCTGCACGAGCAGGCCAGGAACTTCGGTGCGTTCACCCGCCCCGACCTGCGACCGCTGCTCGGCGTGGACACCGCGGTCAGCTGGCCGGAGCCCGCCTCGTGGCCGGCCGGCGAGGCGGCCGGTGACGGAAGAGCCGAAGCCGCGGGCGCCGTCCTGGAAACCGAGTCGCCGCCCGACCCGGCGGAGGCCGTCGAGCGGACGCTGCCGCCAGGCGTCACCGCGCTCATCGACGCGTTCACGCACGCCACCAGGGGCGGCCGCCAGGTCACCGAGGGGACGCTGAAGAACACGCAGGACCGCATGTCGCTCGCGCTGAAGGACTTCACCGACGCGCTCGCCGCGTGTGAGGAGGATTACCGCGTCGACTGGGAACCCGGCGCGGTCGTCACCGTCCACGTGATCGACGACGAGGGCCGCAAGCCAGTCGCCGCCTTCGCCAGCCGCATCGCGGAACGCGCCAAGGACCAGGGCATCCTGCTCGAGGACAGGGAGCGCAAGGTCCTTGAGGACGAACTGCTTGCCGCGCTCGCACAGCAGATTCACGCGCGGGTCATCGCGGCGCGAGACCTGACACGGAGCATGAACGAGGACACCAGGTCCAAGCCGATGTCCAGCGGCATCGCGATTGGCATCCGCTGGGCGCAGTCCGACAAGATCACCGACGCGCAGCGCCAGGCGTCACGGCTGCTCGACCGGGACAGGCCAGGCGCGGAACGGCTGGCGGAGCTGCGCGCTGTGCTGCGCGACATGATCCGCGAATACCGCGCTGGCCACCCGCGCGCCACCTACCGTGAGGCGCTGGCCGCCGTCCTCGACTACCGGAGCTGGCACGCCTTCGAGCTGCTGCTGATCACCCCGGGCGAGGGCGAGGCGCGACTGACCCGCGCCAAGCACTCCGTCATGTCGGGCGGCGAGAAGTCGGCCGCCATCCACCTGCCGCTGTTCGCCGCCGCCAACGCCCTGTACTCAAGCGCCAAGGACCATTGCCCGCGGCTGATCGCTCTCGACGAGGCGTTCGTCGGCATCGACGAGCGGTACAAGCCTGATCTCTTCGGCCTGGCCGTCAAGTTCGGCCTCGACCTGTTCATGACCGGCCACGACCTGTGGGTCACCACGGAAACCGTCCCGATGATCGCCCACTACGACCTGTTCCACGACAAGGTCACCAGGACCACGAGCGCACTGCTGCTCCTCTGGGACGGCCGCCAGCTCATCGACGCCACCGCGGGCTTCACGGACAACGAGGCGCTGACCACCGAACTGCTCGGCTTCCGCCCCACCCGCCACACCCCGCTAGGCACGGACGCCACCCTCTACATCCCCGCCCTGTCCTCCCCGGACGACCAGGAAGAAGACGAAGACTGACCGCTCCCCGACAAGCGTTACGAACAGAGCCGGCGGAGCGGGTCAGTTGCCCAAACGCTGCCTGTGAGGCCGGGGCCGGAAGGCGGCGGGCGCTTCGAGCACATGGCCGGCGCACAGGCGGCGTCATGCGGCGCCGGAAGCGTCCCGGCCGGCCTGTCCCGGCGTAAGCACGCCCGGATCGAGGAGCACGGCGAACGCCTGCTCGAGGATGGGAAGGAGGCGGCTGGTCTCCAGGCCGGCGCCGCGGTAGCGGCTGCGGTACGTCTGGGCGGACGCGCGCAGGGCGGAGGTGGCTGCGCAGGCGGTGACGGTCGCGCGCAGCAGGTCGGAGTCGGTCGGCGAGTCGATGCCGGCCCGGGCGAGCAGTGTGTCCGCGATGCCCTGCTCCCAGTCGGCGAGCAACCGGATCAGGCTTATCCGGGCGCGCAGGCCGCCGACCGGGCTGGCCAGGCTCTCAGCGAGCGCGGGCGGCCCGTCAGGGCCAATGAGAGTGCGCAGCGCGCTGAGGATCGCCGCGAGCGGAGGCTCTTCGGCCGGGCGCCGGCGCAGCGCCGCGAGCATGACCGGCAGCAAGTCGGCGACGTCGGTGCGCAGCAGGTCGTCCTTGCTGTCGTAGTAGCGGAAGAAGGTGCGGCGCGAAACGTCAGCGGCCTCCGCGATGTCGTCGATCGTGGTCCGCGAGTATCCCTTCTCCGCGAAGAGCCGGTGCGCAGCCTCGCGCAGAGCCTGGCGGGTCTCGTCCTTCTTACGGTCCCGCCGCCCCCTCGTCGGCCCGGGCATGTTCACGGCGTCACCCGGGCACGTTGGCTGCGACTCATAGCGGCAGTCTGCCACAGTCCCGGACAGGGCAAAATGACACTAGTGCAATCTGGCACTATTGACACTTTGCCTGCGATGTCCCATTCTGATTCTGGCACTAATGCCATTTATCTGAGGAGTGGCTCATGGCTGTTACACCCGCATGTCGCCTGGCGCGAACGGCGGTCCTGCCGGCTACTGCGCTGGCGCTGGCCGCCGGCCTCGTCTCCGGATGCAAGGGCCAGGTGGCGGTGTCCGAGCAAAGCGCCCCGCCCCCGGTGTCCGCGGCTACCGCGACGGCGTCCGACCCGGCGGCGACATCCGCGGCACCGGCGACATCGGCGGGCCCGGCGACATCGGCGGGCCCGGCGACATCGGCGGCACCGGTCGCGACAGCCGCCACCCAGCAGGCCAGTACGGGCTCGCTGTCGGTCTCGATTAGTTCGCCGGTCAGCCTGTCAGGCAGCACCGCGGCCCCGGTCTCGTGCGTGACGGGACTGAGCTACCGCGCCTCGGTCGCCAGCGCTGTGGTCCACGGGGATCAGGTGTCGTATACGGTCGCGATCGCACGCTACCGGGGGCCGGGCAGCTACCCGGCTGTCGTCGCGGTCACGCTGCGCCAGTCGACCGGCGTGGTGACCACGATCGCCGGGGTGTCCCGGGTGCCCGCGGCGATCACCGCTGCGGGCGGCTCGTTTTCCGTGAGCGCGACCGGGAGCGGTGGGCGGACCTTCACCGGCTCGCTGACCTGGACATGCGGCACATGACGCGGGGCCGCCACTGGATGGGGCCCATCCGGGTGATGCTGCGGACCCATCGCGCGCGCCGCCGCCACGACCCCGGGGCGGCGCTGCGCGCACTGGCGCGCGGCAGCCAGGACGCGGTCGGACTGCGCATAGGCGGGCGGCATGTCCTGCTGATCCTCGACCCGGAGCTGGCCGGCGGACTGCTCTCCAGCAGCGCGGCAAGCACCATCAAGGGTCCTGGCCTGCAGCGGACCCGGGCCATGCTGGGCGAAGGGCTGCTCACCAGCGAGGGCGCCGCCCATGACCGCGCCAGGCGACTCGTCGCACCCGCCTTCTCGCCACGCCGGCTCGACAGCTACCTGATCATCTTCGCCCGCTGCGCGCGGGACGCCGAGGCCGAATGGTCGGACGGCGAGTGCCGTGACCTGCACGCGGACATGGCGGCGCTGACTCTGCGGATCGCCGGGCAGGCGCTGCTCGGCGTCGACCTGGCCGCGCAGGCCCCGCGCGTCCGCGCGGGCCTGGACGCGGCGCTCGCCGAGTTCGCCGCCGCGAGCGGACTCCAGGCCCGCGGCTTCGGCATCGCCCGCGCCAGGCGTGACGGCAGAGCCGGGGAGGCGAGTGACCACGATGCCGCGGGGGCACTCGCCCGGGTGGCGCTCCACCAGCTGGTTGACGACATCATCGGCCAACGCGAGGCAGAACTCTCACCGGACCGCGGTGACGTCGTGTCCGCCCTCCTCACCGCGGCGCAGCAGCCAGGCGGCCTCACCAGCCAGGAGGTGCACGATCAGGTGATCACCCTGCTGCTGGCTGGCCACGAGACAACGGCAAGCGCCCTGACCTGGGCCCTCTACCTGCTCAGCCGTCACCCGGAGGCACAGCGTCAGGTCCAGGCAGAAGCTGACGCGCTCGACGACAGCGACGCCGGCGCCGTGAATCTGCCCGCTCTCCGCTACACCCGCGCGGTGCTCACCGAGGCGATCCGCCTGTACCCCCCGGCCTGGATCATCGGCCGCTCCGTCACCGCTGACCTCCACCTCAGCGACTGGCACCTCCCGCCCGGGTCGGTCGCCGCGGTCAGCCCTCTCCTGTTGCACCGTGACCCGCGCTGGTATCCCGACCCGGACCAGTTCGATCCCGGGCGCTGGCTTGGCGGCCATCCCTCTCCTCCCCGGAACGCCTACCTGCCATTCGGCACCGGCCCCCGGTCATGCATCGGCGAGCAGTTCGCCTGGAACGAGGCAGTTACCGTCCTCGCCACCCTCGCCAGGTCCTGGACCTTCCATGCCAACGCCCGGTTCCGCCCCGCCCTCGGCTACCAGGTCACCCTGCGCCCGTCAGCGGGCATGCCGATAACCGTCACCGCACGGCGCTAGCGATCCCTTGGGCCTCGCGATCGCTGGGGTGAGTCCGGGAGTTCGCTGGTCAGGCAACCCAGCAGATCCCGGCTCACCGGCTTACTGCGCTTCACGAGGGCGCGGCACCGCGCACTGCCCGGCCGTGCCTGTGGCGCGTGAACCAGCCTGGCGCCACAGCGCCCGCTTCGTGTCTGCGCCCCCGGCGACGGCGTGCCGGAGTGAGTGCCCGGCCCGTCCGATGGCAGCGGCGAGCTGCCCGGCCGTGATGTCGGCTTCCCGCTGCTGTGCCGCGGTGAGGGGCCGTTCCGCCTGATAGAGCAGGTACGAGATGTTCATCGTTCTTACCTCCGAAACCCAAGTTAGGGAGGTGCTGTTCCCGCGGTGTTCCCGCCGGAAGGCGGCAGCCCGTGCCTTGGCGCGGTCGCGAAGAGGTGCGGGAATAGGCCGTCTCACGCACTTCTGACCAGCAGGAACCGGGATTGGAGAAGTCGAGCTCGCGGGCGCGAACGGATAACCCTTAATAAGGGACCGCCATATTAAGGGTTATCCGGCACCCCTTGATAAGAACGGCGCTCAGACCGCGCTGAGCGAGCGGGCGACGCGGCGCTGGTCGGTGTCGTAAGCATCAGCCATCCGGCTAATCTGAGGCTTGGGCAGTCCGAGATCCGCGGCGACCCGCTGCCAGTCGGCCGTGGCGCGCTCGACGTCGGCCACGATCGTACGCGCGTCGGGCGCCGGCAGGCGGAAGTAGCCGCTCACCGACATGACGGTCTCGATGCTCGCAGCGTTGTCTTCGATATCGATCGCTGTGGTCAGCCGGCGTGGGCTGTCCGGATTGGGATTCAGGTCGTAGGCGGGCGACAGGATCCACCCGTCACGCTCTCGCAGGAAGGCGTGGTTGCGCAGGTGGTCGTCGGTGTTCGCGGTGAGGATCGAGAAGACGATCCGCCGAAAGAGCTGACGCAGGTCTGCGTCGGCCCTGGGGGAGTGCCGTTCGATGATCTCGCCGATCTCGAGGTAGCTGCGCCGCTCGCCGTCGCCTGCCTCCAGCATGGTGAGCGCACTGGCGAAGCCGATCCGTTGGCCATCCCGTCGGTCGAATCGGTCCACGAGCAGCACATGCCGCCCTGCGACCGGGAGCAGCTCGGACTCAGCCACCGTCACGCCAGCCCGCCGGGCGAGCCGCAACTGCACCTCTTCCCAGGCGGGCGCATCCCACTGGTCGCTGCCGGCCCGCGGAAACTTCGCGATCGTCAGGCGACCGGAGGCATCGGTGATCGCCGCCTTAGGTCGCGCGCCGCCCAGTGAGCTGCCGGCCTCGATGAGGTCCGCGATGTCCCTGTCAAAGCTGCCCTCAGACTCCAGTCGCTCCGCGGCGCGCATCAGCCGCGCGACTTCGATTAGTCGCGGCACCGCGTGGCGATGCGCTGAGTAATGGCTGCCATTGCCTGACTGCCGGAACCTGATGGCTCCCTGGCGTGTGTCGTCCCGGACGCCGAGCAGGAAGTCCGCCTTGCCGAGCGTCCGCGGTGTGCTGGCCTCTGCCCGGGCACGTTCCCGCTCCTCGCGGCGCATGAGGTTCTCTCCCCAGCGGTCGGGGGCGCTGTCGGCGAAGGCGCTGAACATCGCGAGACCCGGCGGCGTGTGGAATGCGCCCGCCGCCTTCGGCAGTGCCGGGTCGAGTGAGTAACCGCGGGAGCTGGTCAGATAGGAATCTGAATAGCGGAAGGACGCGGTCTGCCCGCCGCGTTCGTGGACCCAGAGCGTTCCCGCGACGACTTCCCGCCGGTCGATCTCCACGGTGACCTCGACGGCTTCGCGCTCGGCCATCAGTCACGCACCCGCTTGGGCAGGATCTCATCCATGCGGAGCCGGCCGACATCGGTCTCATACGGGTCGGCCGCCTTCACGACGGCGTCCATGATGCCGATGGTCCGCAGCACACGGAACAGGTTCTCCATGCTGGCGGTGCCTTTGCCCTGCTCGATCGCGCGGAGGGTGTCGCGCGAGATCCCGGACCGTTCTGCGACCTGGGCTGCGGTCAGCCGGTTCAGCTTCCGCCAGCTTGACACATGCGTGCCGAGAACCCGCAGCGATCTCGCGACCGAGAGCGGCGTGACAAGCTGATCCCTAGCGGCTGACACATTCTTCATCATAGCTGATAATGACGAATGCACTAGGCATTAAGGAGGCTGCGCATGAGGAGAGATGAGAAAAGGTTGAGCCGGTGACCCCGCCAGGTGATCACCGGCTCACCGGCTTACTGGGCTGCGCGTGGACGAGTTACCGCCCGCACTGCCCGGCCGTCGTCGCCGTGCGCGAACCGGCCGGGCGGCGGTTCTGCCGCTTCGTTCCCGCGTTCCCCGTGACGGCGTGCCGGAGTGAGTGCCCGGCGCGTCCGATGGCGGCGGCGAGCTGTCCGGCCGTGATGTCGGCTTCCCGCTGCTGTGCCGCGGTGAGGGGCCGTTCCGCCTGATAGAGCAGGTACGAGATGTTCATCGTTCTTACCTCCGAAACCTAAGTTAGGAGGGGGCTGTTCCCGCGGTGTTCCCGCGGCGCGGCGAAAACTCGTGCCTTGGCGCGACCGCGAAGACATGCGGGAATAGGACATGTCGCCCGCGTCTGACCGGCCAGAACCTGTCTAGGTGGGCCCGGGGACTCTCACGCGCCGACGGCGGAGCACTATGGGCGGGCACGCAGCGTAGGCGCGGTGGAGCGGGAAAAGCGTGCCTGAAATGTCGGTCCGCGCCGCGATAATGAAAGCGTGGTCGCGGGAATCGCGCAGGAGGCGCCTGCCGGGCAGACGGTGCGAGTCACGCTGCTTGGCCCGTTCGCCGTTACGGCGGGCGACCGGGTCGCCGGCTCTTGGACGCGGCCTAGTGCCCGGCGGCTGTGCGAACTGCTTCTCGTTACACCCGGCCGCCGGATGACCCGCGATCTCGCCTGCGAGGAGCTGTTTCCGCGGCTGGCGCCGCGCGCCGCCGCCCGCGCGCTGTCGAAGGCGCTGTCCATGGCCCGTGCCGCGCTCGCGGACCTGGGGGAGCCTGGCGCGGCGCTGCTCGGCGCGGACCTGACGCACGTATGGCTGTCGCCCCGCCTGGAGGTCGACGCCGACCTCCAGGTGACCGCGCTGCGCGCCGGGCTTGGCCTCGGGCCGGGCCTTGAGCGAGACGACGTGCTGTCCGCGGCGCTCGCGCAGGACGGCCAGCTGCTGTCCGACGAGCCGTACGCGGAATGGGCAGACCGGGCGAGGGAGCGGCTCGACGCGCTGCGCCAGGAGGCCCGCCTTGTGCTGGCGCGGGACCGGGCCAAGGGGGCGGGCCGCGGTGCGGCCGATGACGTGACGGCGGCCTGGCTCGCCGTCCTCGACAACGACCCTGCCTGCGAGGAGGCAGCCGCCGCGCTGATCCGCGGCTACCTCGGGACGGGCCGTCCAGAGCAGGCCGCCCGGGTTTTCGAGCGCAGCCGCGCGGCACTGGAAGAGCTCGGCCTGCGGATTTCACCGTCACTCGAACGGGTCTATGCGGCGGCGGAGGCCAGAAGGCTGCCCTCCCCGGTCGCGCCACGGCCTTCGGCCGAACCCGCGCGGTCAGCCCCGCCCGGCGTCGCACAAACCGCGCACGCCGCGCACGCCGCGCACGCCGGGCACGCGGCGGGACCGTTCGGCCCCGGTCCCGTGCCAGAGCCGCCGGGCTCAGCCCCCGCGAACGGCCCCGCCACCCCGAACGGCCCCGCCACCCCGAACGGCACCAGCGCCCCGAGCGGCACCAGCGCCCCGAGCGGCACCAGCGCCCCGAGCGGCACCAGCGCCCCGAGCGGCACCAGCGCCCCGAGCGGCCGCCCGGCGCAGCACGAGCCGCCGCGGGTGCCCCGCGAGGAGCGCCGTCTGATCACCATGCTGTTCGCCGAGGTGGCCGCCCCCGCGGGCCTCGCCGCACGGCTCGGCCTCGAGGCGCTGCGAGACCACGTCGGCGCCTCGCTCGCGGCGGTCATCGCCGAGGTCGAGGCGCTCGGCGGAACCGTCAGCTCGGTGTCCGGCCGCGGTCTTCAGGCCATGTTCGGCGCGCCGGAAACGCACGAGGACGACCCGGAACGTGCGGTCCGCGCCGCCTACCGCGCGCTGTCCGCGACGGCGGCGAGCGTGCCCGCCCTGGCACTGGCCCCGGCCGGCGGCGGCGGAGACGGTTCCGGCGGCTCCTGGCCAGACTCAGGCGAGGCGACGGGACCGACGCTGCGGATCGGCGTGGAGTCGGGCCCCGCCGTCGTCGGACCGATCGGCGGCGGCGCGAAGGTCGAATACGCCGCGCTCGGCGACGTCGTCAGCGTGGCGGCGGCGCTTCAGTCCGCGGCCCGCCCGGGCGCGGTGCTCGTCGGCCCGGCGACAAGAGCGGTGACCGCACACCTGTTCAGCTGGGGTGAGACCGAGGAGGTGGCGATCGCGCCTGGCGTGCCACCGCTCGCGGCCGCCTACCTGGACGCGCCGCTGGCCAGGGCGGGGGACAGGCGGCCGAGGCTCGGCGGGCGCGCGCCGCTTGTCGGCCGCCAGGCCGAGCTGCGCCTGCTCGACAACGCCCTGCGTGAGGCCGTCGCGGGCCGTGGCCGCGTCGTGCTGCTGACCGGCGAGCCCGGACTCGGCAAGACCCGCCTGGTCCAGGAGTCCCGCGGCCGGTTCATCGGCTGGGTCGGCGCGGGCACCGGCAGGCGCCCGCTGTGGCTCGAGGGCCGCGCCGTCTCCTACACGTCCGCGACGCCGTACAGCCTGTTCCGCCACCTGATCGCGAGCTGGATCGGGATCGCACTCGATCAGCCGCCCGCGCAGATCCGGGCGGCACTGGCCGAGGCCCTGCGCCACCTGATGGGCAACACGAACCTACTCGCGCCGCTCAGTCAGCTGATGGGCCTGCCGCCCGGCGCCGCGGGACCCCAGGACCGCGGCAGGGACGGCGGCCGGGTCAGTGCGGACCAGCAGCGGCGCCAGGCGTTCGCCGCGGTCCGTGCCCTCGTGGCGAGGTTCACCGCGATGGCGCCGACCGTGCTCGTCCTCGAGGACCTGCACTGGGCGGACCCGACGTCGCTGCGCCTCGCCGTCGAGCTGGCGGACCTGGCGGCCAGCCGGCCGCTGCTGCTTCTCGCGACGAGCAGGCCGGGCGATGGCCCCGCGGCCGGCGCGCTGACCGCGCTCGCCGCGCGTCCCGCCCAACGGACCACAGAGCGGGCGACGCCGCCGGCGCTTGAGATCCGGCTGCGCCCGCTCGGTGAGGCAGACGCGGTGACGCTCGCCAGGTCGCTGATCGGGCAGGTCGGCGGCCCCGAGGTGCTCACCGCCGTGCTTGCCAGCGCCGAGGGCAACCCGCTGTTCCTGGAGGAGCGGTTGGCCGAGATGCTGGAGACCGGGGCGCTTGTCAGGCAGCACGGCACCTGGTGGCTCAGCGAGTCGGCTGAGCCGCAGCTGCCGCAGGTGCTCGAACGGCTGGTGCGGTCCCGCGTGGACCGGCTCAGCCCGGCGGCGGGCGACGCGATCCGCGCGGCCGCCGTGCTCGGCACCGAGTTCAGCGCGAACGCGCTCGCCTGGACGCTCGGCACTACGCCGGCCGGGCTCGCCGCAGTCCTCGCCGAACTGTCCGCGAGCGACCTGGTGCACCGTGAGCCGCACGATCGCCCGAGCTCGTTCTACCGGTTCCGGCACGCGCTCATCCAGGAGGCGACCTACCTGGCGCTGCTGCGGACGGAACGCCGCGAACTGCACGGCAGGGCAGCCCGGGCGCTCGAGTCAGTGGCGGGGGACAGGCTTACCGAGATCGCGGCGGTGATCGGCCGTCATTACGCGAGCGCCGAGGATGCCGGCCGCGCCGTGCACTACCTCGAACTCGCGGGCGACCACGCACGAGAGGCGTTCGCCAATGACGAGGCGATAGCGACATTCCGCGAGGCGCTGGCGGTGACGCAGCGGTACGCGGCCGGGCCTGCGGATAGAGTTCCCGACGGCGCGGGGCCGTCGGACGCCGTCCGGCTGAACGCCAAGCTCGCCGCCGTGCTGTGGCGGACGGCGCACCGCGACGAGGCGAGGGCCGCGTTCCTCGCCGCGCTGCGCATCGCCGACGCGGACCCGCGGCCGCTTGACCCGCTGCTCCGGGCACGCCTTCGGATCAGGCTCGGCCGCCTGGAACTCGCCGAGCTCAGCTACGACGCGGCCGAGGCGGAGTTCGCCGCGGCCGAGGCGCTGCTCGGCGGCGGCGCCATGCGGCCAGACGCCAGCCCCGAGCAGGTCGACCTGTGGCTCGAGCTCATGCTCGACGGCCGCGCCGACATGCACGTGATGCGGCTCGATCCTGACCCGGCGCTCGCCGTGCTCGAGGAGGCGCGGCCGCTTGTCGAGGCCCGCGGCGCCCCGCCGCGAAAGACGATCTTCTACCGGCTCTGCACGCTGCAGAAGCTGCTGCGGAACCGGCTGCGCGTCGAGGATGAGGACATCGCGAACCTGCGGGCGAGCATCGAGGCGGCCGACCACGCCGGCGAGGACAGGGACAAGGACGTCGGCTACGCCACCCACTTCCTCGGCTGGGCGCTGTGGCTGCGCGGCGACCTGGCCGAGGCCACCGAGCAACTGACCAGGGCGGTGCGCCTCGCGGAGCGGATCGGCGAGTCGCACCTGCGCGATTTCGCCTTGCTGTCCCTCACCCTCACGGCGCTGCGCAGGCGCGACACGCGGGCAGTTCGCGCCCTGCTCTCGAAGACATTCAAGGCGGCGGAGGAAGTTGGCGGCGAGACCAGCCGGGTGACCGGGGGCATGGCCGTCGCGATCTGGCTCGCCTGGCAAGACGGCCGTCCCGACGAGGTGATCAGCCGCGCCGCCGAGCTCGGCGCGGCCCGGCTTACCACGCTCGGTTCTGGTGCGATGTACCGCTGGGTGTACCTGTTCCCGCTGCTCGCCGCCCATCTCGCGGGCGGCGCGACCGCCGAGGCAGCCGCGGTCGCCCGGCAGATCATCGACCCGTCGCAGCAGCGGCTGCCCGACGACCTGACGGCCGCCCTGTCCGTCGCCGCGGAGTCCTGGGGCCGCGACGACCAGGACGAGACGGCGCGCCTGCTCGACGACGCGCTCATCCTCGCCGCCGCCCACGGCTACTTCTAGGTCACCGTCAGCCGCCGAAGCGGCGCCGGTGGGGCCAGCGAGCCGCGAAATCACACGTTCCGTACCGGAGTGGCGACGCTGAGTGCGGCCTGCGCGGAGCCACACTCGGTAGAGTGCACACTGAGACAGCCACCCGTGCCAGCGGCGGAGAGCGGGAGACGGAGAGGAGGCCACGCCGGATGCCGAACAAAGACGTCGGGGACGCGGAAAGCACAGCGATCACCAATGGCGCCGCCCCCCACGGGCACCCTGTCCAGGGACAGATCGCGCCGCGAGAAGTCGGGGGATACGCGGGCTCTGATTACCGGCGCCTGCTCGACGCGGCCCGCAAATCGCTCGAGCGGACCGGCGGCGACCTGACTCGCACCGTCACGGTGAAGACACCGGACGACAAGGAGCGCCGGGCGATCATCGGGATCACCGGCCAGTACCGCCCGGAGGGCGTCAGCGTGCTCGCCGTGCGCCTCGCCGACCTGGACCGCGCCATCCGCGAAGCCTCCGGCCACGGCCTCATCGAGCTGCTTGAACAGCTCGGCCCTGCGCTGCGTGACCGCCCCGCGGAACGGCAGCGGCTGGCGGACGGACGCGAAGCAAGCACCCGTTCGGTGGAAAAGTCGTTTCTCAGCGAACGGGACTGGTTCAAGGCGTGGCTCGCCGAGCTTGCCGCCGACGGGACGCTGACCAGGCTGGTCAACACGGGTGACGCGGGACAGCTGCGCTATGCGGCGCGCGTGCTCGAGTGGGTCGAGCAGCGCATCGAGATCAAGGCGGCGCCGACACAGCTCGCGGAGCTTGCCGCGACGATCACCGGCGACACTAAGGCGCTCAGCCAGGGCACCGCGCTCGCCACGCTGGTGCTGCGGGCGCTCGCGTGCCGCCAGGGGGCGTCGCGCCCGCGAACCACCGAGGAGCGGCGCGACCTGTGGGATCAGTGCGGCATCGTCGTGGACGACCTGGCCAGCCGGGTCCTCGTGCTGAACCTGCCGGCCGAGGGGAGCGGCCTGGGGGAGTGGCTCACCTCGGCGAGCACTCACGGCACCCCGTTCTACGTCACCCTGCACCAGCTGGTCACGATGCCGCTCGCCGTGCGGCCCGGCGTGCTTGTGCACGCCTGCGAGAACCCGGCCGTGCTGCGCCGCGCCGCCGGTGACCTGGGCCCGGCCGCGCAGCCGCTGATCTGCACCGAGGGGCAGCCCTCAACGGCCTTCCACCGGCTGGCGGCCGCGATCACCGGCGCGGACGGCGCGCTGCGCTACCACGGCGACTTCGACTGGCCGGGCGTCGGCATCGCCGCGAGCATCTTCGGCAGGCACCACGCGACCCCGTGGCGGTTTGGCGCCCTCGACTACGAGGCCGCGATCAAGGCCGACGCCGACCAAGTGCCGCTCGCCGGAAGCAGGCGGCCGACTCCGTGGGATCCCGCGCTCGAGGAGACCATGACCGCGCACGGCCGCGCCGTCTACGAGGAATCCGTCGCCGCGACCCTGGTCGGCGACCTCAAGCCCTGACCCCTTGACTCAGGGGTAGTCGGATGCACGTGCAATCCGTAGCATCATCCGTGTGCACGACGGGGGATTCGATCCGCACACGCCATCAAGCGCGCGGATTTACGACTATTTGCTTGGCGGCAAGGACAGCTTTGCCGTCGACCGGTCCGTCGCCGACGAGCTGATCACGATCCTCCCTGAGCTTGCGGAGCTGGTCGCGGAGAACCGGCGGTTCCTCGCGCGCGCGTCCGCTTGGGCGGCACGCCAGGGCGTCAGGCAGTTCCTCGACCTGGGCTGCGGCATGCCGGCCGAGCCGACCACGCACGACGTCGTGCAGGCCGTCGACGCCGCCGCCAAGGTGGTGTACGTCGAGTACGACCGGGTCACGATCTCGCACCTGAGGGCGCTGTCCGAGCACGGGCACGAGGGTGTCGTGTCTGTCGTCGACGCCGACGTGCGCGATGTGCCAGGGGTGCTCAAGGACGTGTCGGCCAGCCTCGACCTCAGCCAGCCTGCCTGCGTGATCCTTGGCTGCCTGCTGCACCTGTTCCCCGTCGCCGAGGCACGTGCCGTGGTCGCGGGCTACATCGCCGCTCTCGCCCCTGGCAGCTTCCTTGTGCTGTCGCTTGGCCGCGGCGACGGCCCGCGTGCCGTCGAGTTCTTCCGCGCCTACTCCCGCTGGGCCAGTCCGGTCTGGAACCACTCGGCCGCGGATGTCGCCAGCTTCTTCGGCTCGCTGCCGCTTGTGCCGCCCGGCCTGGTTGACGCCAGGGAATGGCGGCCCGACGTCCCGCCGTCCGAGCCGCTGCCGCCGCGCGACGGCGAGACGCTCGCCGGCGTCGCCCAGGTGACCAGCTAGGGTCGGTGCCATGCGTCCCGTGCTCCCGTCCCCGTCGAATGAACGGCTGCGGATCGGCGCGCGGCTGCGGGCGGGGCGCCAGGCCCAGGGCATGACGATGGAGCAGCTCGCCGAGGCGACCGGGCTCACCAAGGGGTTCATCAGCCGGGTCGAGCGCGACGTGACCTCGCCGAGCGTCGCGACGCTGGTGAGCCTGTGCGAGGTGCTGTCGATCCCGGTGGGGACGCTGTTCGAGAGCCCGGCGCACCAGGTTGTCACGCTGGCCGCCGCACCGCTGATCAACATGGGCGGCAGCGGCGCGACCGAACGGATGCTGACGCCGCGCTCTGAGCCCCGGCTCCAGCTCATCAGGTCACGGCTGGCGGCCGGCGCCTCCGGGGGAGCGGAGCTCTACACGGTTAACGGCGACGTGGAAGCCGTGCACGTGCTGTCCGGCGCGATCACCGTGACATTCGAGAACGAGTCGAAGGCCCTCGCGGCGGGTGACACGCTCACCTTCTCCGGCCGCGAGCCGCACACCTGGCGCAACGCGTCCGAGGGGCGGAGCGAGCTGCTCTGGGTCATCGCGCCGGCGCCGTGGAGCGGCTCGTACTGACTCCAAAGTCTCGCACGAAAGAAAGCACAGCGCGCCACGCCGGTTCATAATCAGACGCTATTTACTGCCAGCGGTGTATTTTCGCCCTATGGGCGAACAGCAGGAAGTGATCGCGGAACTGCGGGATGCCGGCGTGCTCGCCGGCGTCCGCTGGGCCTACCAGTCGGCGGTCCGCCGCTCCCTTGAGACCTACTGCGAGGCCGACGGGCACGACCACGCGTGGCTTGGCATGACGCGGTTCACCCTGTTCCGCGACCGGCTTGACCGCGTGTTCTCCTGTGAGCGGTACGCCGTGTCGATCGACGACGGCACCCGAGACGTGGACGTGCTGTACGCCGAGCTGTCGGAGCACGACCTGGCGACGATGCCGCGGATCGCGCCCGGCCACGTCACCCGCACCGACCTGTACGGCAGCGCGGGCTGGACGTATTCCGACCGTCGGTTCCTGCTCGCGGCCGGCGAGTTCGGCAGGCTGCGCACCCTGCCGTGGTCCGAGCGGTCGACCACCAAGCAGATCGTCGCCATGCAGGTCAGCCCGGACCCGCATCCGCGGCAGCCGTCACTCTTCGAGGATCTGCCCGCGGAGGAGTTGTCGCCGTTCGACGAGCTGCTGCGCGCCGCGCAGCGCCACCTCGACCCGGTCACGTACATGGTGGCGCACAGCCTCGACGCGACCACGGGCGATGCCGAGCTGCTCTTCGGCCGGCCGAAGCTCAACGTACGCGGCGACCCCGCCTGGCACTGGTGTGCTGACCTGCTCGCCATCCCGCTGGCCGGCACCGGTGAGCCCGGCACCGGTGAGCCAGGCGCTGGCGAGCCCGGCACCGGTGACGTTGGCGCGCAGGCCGAGGCCCGCGACGACCCAGGCGCGCAGGACCCCGCCGCCTCGGCGGTGCCCGACGCCGCCGTCCGCCTCCGCGTGGTCAAGGGCGAACGACTCCGTGACTCCGGCTGACCTCCGCGGTGCCGGGCGCGCGGACCGCGCCGCCGATGTCGCCGCGTTCTTCGACGGCGCCCGCCTCACCCTCGCCCGCCACCTGGCCGGCCTGCGCAAGTCCGACCTGGCGGTCCTGGTCGGCATGACCCCCACCGCCGTCGCCGCCTGGGAGTCCGGCGCCAAGCGCCCGACTCCCGCCACGGTGGCCCGGCTGGCGCTGAGCCTTCGCGTCGAGCCCGGGTTCTTCGCGATGCGGCCGAGCGACATCGCCGCGCTGTCCGGTCCGCCACACTTCCGCTCGCTCCGCGCCACCACCCAGCTGGCCCGCGACCAGGCGTTCGGCTACGGGCAGCTGGCGGTCGACATCGCGGCGAGCATGGAGAAGCACGTCGAGTACCCAGAGCCGGACCTCCCGCCGCTGCCCGTCACGCCCGACGGCGCGGCGGACGGCTGGGACGGCCTTCCCGAGCAGGCCGCCCGCCAGGTGCGCCAGCGGTGGGGGATGGCTCAAGGCCCGGCCCCGCACCTGGTCCGCCTGCTTGAAAACCACGGCGTCCTCGTCGTGTTCAGCCCGCCGCAGACCGCGAGCGTCGACGCGTACTCCTTCGACAGCAGGGTGCGCCCGGTGGTGGTGCTCAACCCGGTCAAGCACGACTACTACCGGCAGCGGTTCGATGTCGCGCACGAGCTCGGCCACCTGGTGATGCACGCGGACGCCGAACCGGGCGGCCGGGTGATCGAAGACCAGGCGAACCGGTTCGCGGCCGAGTTCCTCATGCCGCGGGCGGACATCCGCGAACACCTGCCGACGGCGATGAGCGGCGGCGCCTGGCAGGGCCTTGCCCGCCTCAAGGAACACTGGGGCACCAGTATCCAGGCGCTCCTGTACCGGGCACGCCGCCTTGGCACCCTGTCCGAGGTGAGCTACCGCAACGCGATGAACACCCTGACCAGCCGGGGCTGGCGGCGCAGCGAGCCCGGCCTGATCACCGTGCTCGAGCAGCCGTCGATGCTGCCGCGCGCGCTCGAGCTGCTCGCCGCCGAGGGCGTCACGGAGGACTCGCTCCTCGACCAGTGCCGGGTCCCCGCGGGCATCTTCCGCACCGTCACGTCCCGCACGCCTTCTCCGGCCGGACCGCCGGCCAGGGATCACTCTGCCGTGGTGTCCCTGTTCGGCTAGCACAAGCCACAGTCTTATCCCGAACGGCGAGCTCTCTTTTTCTGCCCTTGCCGTCGGCAGTCACCGTGACCATCGACATCAGAAAAAGAGAGCTCGTCAGGCTGACTCTCACCGCCTCATTGGGCCCCGGCAGCGGAATCGAAGCGGCGTGCCATGCGGTTCGTGGCCGGCTTCGACCCCTGCGCCCGCTCGGCGGCGGGTTTGCGCCGGGTACCGCTGGTAAGCCTTCCACAGGTGACGACTGCATTCGTACTAGGCGGCGGCGGCCTGCTCGGCGCCCACGAGGTGGGCATGCTGCGCGCGCTCGCCGAGGCGGGAATCCGTCCGGACCTCGTCGTCGGCACGTCCATCGGAGCGGTCCTGCTGCCCCCGGTCGAGATCGACGGCGCGCACTACTTCGACGGCGGCCTCGTCGACTCCATCCCCGTCGGCCGCGCGGTGGCGCTCGGCGCGAGCACCGTCTACGTGCTGCAGGTCGGCAGGATAGAAAGCCCGCTCCCGTGCCCAAGCGGCCCTGGGAGGTCGGCCTCGTCGCGTTCGAGATCGCGCGGCGGCACCGGTTTCACGAGGAGATGTCCGCGCTGCCGCCTGGCGTCCGGGTGCGCGTGCTGCCCACTGGCGGCGAGCGGCTCCCCCCGGTCTGCGTCAGTTCCGTTACAGAGGCAAGAATCAGGTAAGTAGCAGTATCGAACGTTCGCATGCGGCCTCGGCTGCCTACCTCGGGCAGGCGGCGCGGGCCGCGCGCTGACAGCGATCAGGAGCCGCCGATGCTACCGCCGACACCGATTCGCCGCCTGCTCCTCGTGCCGCTCGTCGTCCTCATCGCCGGCGCGCTCGCCGCACTGACCCCGCCGGTGGCGCTGCTCAGCGTCGCGTACACCCTGATCAGGCGGCGGGCGCGGCGCGGTGGTGAGCGGCACTCGCGGCTGCTGCGGGTAATCGTCCTCGGGCTTGCCTGGTCGGCGGCCGAGACCGCGGCGCTGATCGTCTTCCTCGGCCTGTGGATCGCGAGCGGGTTCGGCGGGCGGCTGGACACCGAGCCGTACCAGGCCCGCCACTACGACGTCATGCGCCGGTTCCTCGACCTGATCTTCCGTGCGGCCCGCCGCGCCTGCGGGCTGCGCGTCACGGTGACGGGACCGCAGGGCACCGCTAACGGCGCTGCCGGTGACCGCCCGCTCATCGTGCTCAGCAGGCACGCGGGCCCCGGCGACTCGCTGCTGCTCATCCACCACCTGGTCAGCGCGTGCGAGCGCCGCCCGCGCGTGGTCATGAAGGCCACGCTGCAGCTTGACCCGAGCGTGGACATCCTGGCCAACCGCCTGCCGAACGCGTTCCTGCACAGGCCCGAGCGGGCGGAAATGTCCGCCGCACGGCAGCGCACCGAGCAGATCAGGCGGCTCGCGGCCGGCCTGGGCCGGCGCGGCGCGCTCGTCATCTTCCCCGAGGGCGGCAACTGGACCCCGCTGCGCTGGCGCAGGCGCATCGACCACCTGCGCCGCAGCGACCGCCCCGATCTGGCGGAACGCGCGGCCGCGATGCCCAACGTCCTGCCGCCGCACGCGAGCGGCGCGCTGACCGCGATCGCCGCGTGCCCGGTTGCGGACGTGATCTTCGTGGCGCACACCGGGCTCGACCGCCTGGTCAGCGTCCGCGACGTGTGGCGAGGCCTGCTCGGCGACATGGAGGTCCGCGCCAGGTGGTGGCGTGTCCCGGCGGCGAGCGTTCACCGCGAGGCCAGCCACGACACCCAGGTCGCCTGGCTGTACGACTGGTGGCAGCGCATCGACGCCTGGATCACCGCGGAGAACGCAGCACCGCCGGACGCGGGCCCGGCCGGCCGCCGCGGCCGGCCGCGACCAGGGAAACAGGCCCCGCCTGTCAGCGGGCTTGACCGCCTCACAGAGCGTGAGCGCGAGGTCCTGGCCCTGGTCGCCCAGGGCCTGTCCAACGAGGAGATCGCGGCCCGCCTCTACCTCAGCCCGCTGACGACGAAGACCCACGTCAGCCACATCATGACCGAGCTCGCCGCTCGCGACCGCGCGCAGCTCGTCGTCATCGCCTACGAGTCTGGCCTGGTCGTCCCCGGCGTTACCGCCTAGCCGGCGGCGTTTGTCACTCGGGCGACTGCCAAGTGGGTGACCCGCGATCCAGGTGGTCCTGCCAGGCCTCCTGCAACCGCGCCAGCTCGGCTCTCCTGCTCCGCTCCCGGCCGGCGCTGTCGACGGCCCGTACGGCCATGACCAGGTCGGCCGCGAGCGCCGCGAGCGTGCACAGCCACAGCCACCAGTGGCGGTCCTGGACCGCGTAGGTGCAGCTCACGAGAGCGAGACCGAAGAGCAATCCGCCCATGGACCACCACAGCGGCGTCAGGCGGTGAGCGTGATCCTGGCCGGCCAACTCGAACTCGAGACGCGCGTTGAATTCGCCCCAGGAATCAGCCTGTTCCGGCAACAGGAACTCACGGCCCATGGCCATCGCCTTCGTTCCATGACGAGACGCTTGATTAAGGCCAATGGTAGGGCCGCGTTCCGCGGCTCGCCAGGCAGGAGGTGTCTAAAAAGTGCCCTGCTTGCCTGGCCAGAACACCTCAGGGAGATGACTCCACAGATCCGTGAGCTGGGGTCGGCTCATCACTTTTTAGACACCTCCTACTTCAGCACCAGGTAAGCGAGCGATCCAAGCCCCGCGACCAGGCAGTAAATCCCGAACGGATTGAGCGATTTGTTCTCGCTGAAGTACTTCGTCAGGAACCTGATCGACAGATAGGCGCAAATTCCCGAAATCAGCGACCCGACGAGAATCGGGCCATGCATGCCCTTGCTCATCGGCCCGGCCAGGTCCTTCGCCTTCAGCGCGCCCGCAGCCAGGATGACCGGCGCGGACAGCAGGAACGAGTACCGCACCGCGTCCGCCCGGTTGAGCCCGCGCGAGACGCCGGCCACCGTGACGATGCCGTCCCTGCTGATACCGGGCAGCAAGGCCAGGATCTGCGCGGAGCCGACCAGGACCGCCCGGCCGAACCCCATGGTCGACAGCCGCCGGTCGGCGGCCACCGCGGCGTCGGTCGTCGTGGCGCTGTTCATGTCGGCGCTGTTTGCCGCGGCTCTGGCCGCGCCGCGCCCGTCTGCGGCGTGACCGCCGCCGTGACCGCCGGCGTGCCCGTGCCGCCCGCTCGGCTGCCGCCCGTCCCGCTGCTCTCGGGGGTCACGCGCGACGCGCGGGTCCTGCCCGTACTGCGGCGGCTGGCCGTACTGCTGCTGGCCGTACTGCGGGGGCTGCTGTCCGTACTGAGGTTGCTGACCGTACTGAGGCTGACCGGGCTGCGGCTGCTGGCCGTATTGCGGCTGCTGACCGTACTGGGGCTGCTGACCGTATTGCGGCTGCTGGCCGTATTGCGGCTGCTGACCGGGCTGCGGCTGGCCGTACCGCGGGTCTCCCGCGTAGCGCGGGTCCGCGCCGTCCTGCCCGGCAGCCCGACCGTCCCAGGGCGAACGCCCGTACTGCTCCTCGCCGTAACGCGGATCGGGCCCCTGCCACTGCTGCTGCCATGGCTGCTGCCGCTGCGCGTACCCCTGCGGGTCGGCTTCCATCCGCCCGGGCGCGCCAGAGGAACCCGGCCCGCCCGACAGAACATGCCCGCCGGCCGCCACCGGCACCGCCGCGGCCTGCGCGTCATCGCGCGAGCGCCGCATCCGCTCGCTGACCAGCAGGATTACCCCGTTGACGGCCAGGAACGTGGCGGCGAGCTCCGGCTTGGCGAAGACCTTGACGAACTCCTTCTGGGCCACCGCGCCCACGATGCCCACCGGGATCGTCGCCAGGATGATCATCCAGGCCAGCCGCTCGTCCGGCGTGCTTACCGACCGGTTGCGCAGCGAGGAGAAGAAGCCGCGCGCGATGCGCAGCCAGTCACGCCAGAAGTAGGCGATCATCGCGATCGCGGTCGCCACGTGCAGCCCGACGACGAACGCCAGGTACGGCGAGTTCGAGTCGGACACGTTGAGCGTCTTCGCCCAGCTCCCGCCGAGCAGCGCGGGGATCAGCACGTTGT
>Ga0335083_10003374_pt1 | contig 20759 bp, 18 predicted proteins | sample Lox_Sample_42_FD_206716 | JGI IMG/M metagenome (GOLD analysis project Ga0335083, IMG submission 206716) | Soil microbial communities from Loxahatchee National Wildlife Refuge, Florida, United States - Lox_Sample_4.2 | ecosystem: Environmental > Terrestrial > Soil > Wetlands | place: USA...
ACGCGGCCCGCAGCGGTTTGAACAGCGCCGGACCTTTCAGTCCCGTCGCGGCCTTCGCCGCCGCGACAATGGCGGTGAAGTCGTTGCCGTCCGCCGCCGCCGCCGCCGCCTGGAACAGGCCGCGTCCGGCCGCCTCGATCGCAGCGGCGCTCTCGGCATCGACCGGCGGCTCGCTGCCGAAGGCGACTTCGACCCAGGGCAGCGCATCGTCCGGGAACACCAGATTGGGCAGCACGGCCGCGATGAAGGCGGTGCGCGCCGCCGCATCCAGGCCGGCCGGCAGGCGCGCATCCAGCCAGGCGCACGCGGCCGCGGCATCCTGGCGGTGCACGACCTCCTTCTGCCAGCCGAGCAGCTGTACCGGATCGAAGCGGGCCGGCGCGCGCTGCAGGTGCTGCAGGTCGAATGCCGCCGCCATTTCCGCCATGGACAGCAGCTCGTGGCGCGGCGTCGAATGCCCCAGCCGGAACAGGTGATTGGCCAGCGCCTGCGGCAGATAGCCGTGCCCGCGCAGCGCGCGCAGCGACTGCGCGCCATTGCGCTTGGACAGCGGCGCGCCATCGGCACCGGTGAGCAGCGCCACGTGCCCGTAGCGCGGCGCGGGCAGCTCCAGCGCCCGCAGGATCAGCAGCTGGCGCGGCGTGTTGCTGAAATGATCGTCGCCGCGCAGCAGTTGCGTGACGCCGGACAGCGCGTCGTCGACCGCATTGGAAAAAAAGAACGCGGCGCTGCCATCGGCCCGCCGCAGCACGAAATCGCCGAGGTCCGCGCAGGCGAAGCGCTTCGGTCCGTACACCAGGTCCTCGAACGCCACCTCGCCCTGCTCCGGCACCTTGAAACGCAGCGTCGCCGGCGCGCCCGCGGCGAGCCGTGCGCGGGCTTCCGGCGGCGCCAGCGCGCGGCATCTGCCCGAGTAGCGCGGCGGCCTGCCGGCGGCCAGCTGCGCGGCACGCGCCACCGCGAGTTCGGCCGGCGTGCAGAAACACGGATACGTCAGCCCGGCCGCGGTGAGTTTCTCCAGCTGGGCCTCGTAGATGACCGAACGCGTGGACTGATGCAGCGGCTCTCCCGCCCATGAGAGCCCCAGCCACGCCAGATCGTGCATGAGCTGCGCCGCGTGTTCCGGCCGGCTGCGCGCGGCATCCGTGTCCTCGATGCGCAGCAGGAAGCGTCCGCCGCCATGCGCGGCGAGCAGCGCGTTGAAGAGCGCCGTGCGCGCATTGCCCAGATGCAGCTCGCCGGTGGGGCTGGGCGCAAAGCGCGTAACGGGGGGATTTCCGGGCATCCGTACACTATATTCGATGCATGGCGCGCGGCCGCATCCTGTTCATTTCCGACCTGCACCTGGATGCCTCGATGCCGGCATCGATCGATGGCTTCATCGCCTTCCTGCGCGCCGAGGCTGCCGGAAGCGATGCGCTGTACATCCTGGGCGACCTGTTCGAAACATGGATCGGCGACGATGACGACGAACCGGCGCGCGCGCGCGCGCGCGCGGCGCTGCGCGAATTGACCGCAGCAGGGGTGCCCTGCTTCATCCAGCATGGCAACCGCGACTTCCTGCTGGGGCCGGACTTCATGGCGGCCAGTGGCTGCCGGCTGCTGCCCGATCCGTCGGTGCTGGAAGCCGGCGGCCGGCGCTTCGTACTGAGCCATGGCGACACACTGTGCACGGCGGACCGCGGCTACCAGCGATTCCGCCGCGTGGTGCGCAATGCGCTTTTGCAGCAAGGCTGGCGCGCGCTGCCGCTGTCGCTGCGGCGCCGGTTCGCGTCGCTGGCCCGCAGCCGCAGTTACGCCCACACGCGGCGCCTGCCCGAATCCATCATGGACGTGACCCCCGCGGCGGTGGCGGCGCTGCTGCGCCGGACCGATGCCGACGTGCTGGTACATGGGCACACACATCGTCCCGGCGTGCACCGGCTCGACGTGGATGGGCGCGACCGCACCCGCATCGTGCTGGGGGACTGGCCGGCGCGCAGCAACGCACTGGTCGTTGGCGCGGATGGTCAGTGCGATCTGCGGACGCTGTCAACCGGCGCGGCAAGCTGCGCCGCTTCCGCGGGCTTCGCGGCACCGGTCATGGGCACGCCCGAATGAAAACGGAATTCCGGATCGGGCTCCAGCACCAGCCGCGCCTCGAAGCGCGCCAGATCCTCCAGGCGCGCGCGCAGCGTGCCGGCGGCGACTTCGGCCGGCGCCGCGGCTGCGGCCAGCTCGACGTACAGCAGCGCATGCCGCTGTTCGGCCTCGGCCAGCGCCGCATAGAACCCGGCCAGCGGTTCGGGCAATGCCGGCGCCACGGCCGCGAAGCGCTCGCAGGAACGCGCCTCGATCAGCGCGCCAGCCAGCAGCAGGTCGCGCTTTCGCAGCGGGTCGCTGCCGGCGAGGCGCGCGCGCAGCCGGCCGGCATAGCGTCCCGGCGCCAGCCGCATCATCGGCACGGCCAGCTCGCGCATCAATTTCTGCACCTGTTCGAAATGCCGCAGCTCCTCCCGCGCCAGGCGCGCCATCGCCAGCGACAGGCCGCGGTCCTCGGGATAGGCGAACATCAGCGCCAGCGCGGTGGAGGCGGCCTTCTTCTCGCAGTTGGCATGATCGACCAGCAGCAGCGGCCAGTCCGTCGCCGCGGCTTCGATCCAGGCGCGCGGGGTCGCGGCCTGCAGCAGCTCGCGCGCGCGCATCAGGCCGCGCGCGCCGCGGCGGCCGCATCCCGCAGCGCCTGCGCGGCGGCGGCGGCCGAGCCGAAGCGCTGCGCCGGGAGCTTCGCCAGCAGGCCATCGATGATGGGCTGCCAGGTGGCGATACGGCCCGCCAGTCGTGGAATCGGCTGGTGGCGGTGCTTGTAGATGATGGTCATCGGATTGGCGGCCGAATAGGGTTTCTCGCCGGTGAGCATCTCGTAGAGGATGACCCCCAGGCTGTACAGGTCGCTGCGCCCGTCCACCGGCTCGCCGTGCCCCTGTTCGGGGCTCATGTAGTGCGGTGTGCCGAAGATCAGTCCCGGGTCGGTGATGTCCAGCTCCCACCCGACGTTCTTTGCCAGGCCGAAATCCGACAGCGCTATCCGCCGCGCGCCGCGCATCAGCACGTTGCCGGGCTTGAGGTCGCGGTGCAGGGAGCCTGCCCCATGCAGCGCATCGAGCGCGCCGGCAATCTGCGCGGCGAGGTCCAGCGCATCGGTTGGCGTGACGCCGGCGCGGATGCGGCGGCGCAGGTCGCCATCGGGGAAGTATTCCATCGCCAGGTAGGCGTGGTCGTCGGCCACGCCCAGCTCGTGGCAGCGCACGATGCTGTCGTGGCGCAGCCGGTGCGCGATCTCGTATTCCAGCAGGAAGCGTTCGAAGGACTGGTCGACCCCGGAGGCGTCGCGCAGCGAGGGCGTCACCTTGATGACCATCAGGTCGCCGGCCTTGCCGCTCTCGGCCAGGTACAGCTGCGACACCGATCCGCCGGCCAGCCGCCGCACGCAGCGGTAATCCGGGATGCGCACCGCGCCGAAACGCCGCGCCGCTTCCGCCTCCGCCGACACGCGCCAGTAGGCCTGCGCGCGGCGCTGCACGCGCGAGGCCTCGGCCACCACCGACAGCAGCGACCCGCGGGCAGTGTCGAACCTGGGCAGCACGGCGAACGCGCCGAACAGCCGCGCCGCGCGGGCCGCGGAACCGTCGGTGCTGTCGGCCAGGAAGAGCGCCGGGGCGAAGCCGCCGCGCCCGGCAAGATCACGCAGCCACGCCAGGCCCTGGCCGCCGCGCCATTGCTCGTCGATGATCACGGCATCGTAGCCCTGCGCCAGGAACTCGGCCGGCAGCGCGGCCTGCGCTTCGTGCGGCCGGACCACGAGTTCGGCCTGCGGCCATTCGGCCTGCAGCTGCCGGCGCAGCCGGTCCCGGCAGGCCGGATCCTCGACGATCAGCAGCAGCCGCATGGATGCCCGACTGCCACGCGGACGGGAAGATTCAGCTGACGACCTTCAGCGCGCTGTCGCGCCGCAGCGCCTTGGCTCCATCGGAGCGTTCGCGCTCCAGCCGCTCCAGGTACTCGGGCGTGACGTCGCCGGTCACATAGGTGCCGGAGAAGCAGGAGGTGTCGAATTCGGTGATGGCGGCGTTGTCGTGCCGGCAGGCGGCGACCAGGTCCTCGAGATCCTGGTAGATCAGCCAGTCGGCGCCGATCTGCCGCGCGATCTCCTCCACGTCGCGCCCGGCGGCCACCAGTTCCGAGGCGGCCGGCATGTCGATGCCGTACACGTAAGGGTGGCGCACCGGCGGCGCGGCCGAGGCGAAGTACACCTTGCGGGCACCGGCCTCGCGCGCCAGTTCGATGATCTGCGCCGAGGTCGTGCCGCGCACGATGGAATCGTCCACCAGCAGCACTTTCTTGCCGCGGAACTCGAAGTCGATGGCCGACAGCTTGCGGCGCACCGACTTCAGGCGCTGCTCCTGTCCGGGCATGATGAAGGTGCGGCCGATGTAGCGGTTCTTGTTGAAGCCCTCGCGATACTTGATGCCGAGCTTCTGCGCCAGCTGCAGCGCACAGGTGCGGCTGGTGTCCGGGATCGGGATCACCACGTCGATGTCGTGATCGGGATGCTCGCGCTTGAGCTTGTCGGCCAGCTTCTCGCCCATGCGCATGCGCGCACGGTACACGGAGATGTTATCGATGATGGAGTCCGGGCGCGCGAAGTACACGTATTCGAAGATGCAGGGCGTGTGCCGCGCCACGGGCACGCACTGGTTGGTGTGCAGGCGCCCCAGCTCGTCGATGAACACCACCTCGCCGGGAGCCACGTCGCGCACCACCTCGAAGGAGGCCATGGTCAGCGCCACGCTTTCCGAGGCGAGCATGTATTCCATGCCGCGGGCGCTGCGACGCTGCCCCAGGATCAGCGGGCGGATGCCGTGCGGATCGCGGAAGCCCAGCACGCCGTGGCCGATGATCATCGCCACCACGGCATAGGCGCCGCGGCAGCGGCGGTAGACCGCGTTGCAGGCCGCGAAGATGTCGGCCGGCGTGGCGCGCGGCGTACCGACCCGCTGCAACTCCGAGGCGAACACGTTCAGCAGCACTTCGGAGTCGGAACTGGTGTTCAGGTGCCGGCGCTCCTCGCGCGTCAGCACCGCGGCCAGTTCGGTGGCGTTGGTCAGGTTGCCGTTGTGGCCCAGGCAGATGCCGTACGGCGCATTCACGTAGAAGGGCTGCACCTCCGAACTGCTGTCGCCGCCGGCGGTGGGATAGCGCACGTGCCCGATGCCGATGTGGCCGCGCAGGGAATCCATGTCGCGCTGGCCGAACACGTCGCGCACCAGCCCCTTGCCGCGCACCGCGAACAGCTCGCCGCCGTCCGCGGTCATGATGCCGGCGGCATCCTGCCCGCGATGCTGCAGCACCGTCAGCGCGTCATAGAGCTGCTGGTTGACCGGGCCGCGACCGACGATGCCTGCGATGCCGCACATGTTTCCTCCGGATCAGCGCTCGCCCGCCAGGCGGGACGGCAGGTGGTCGCCAGCCAGTGTGCGCAGCACACCGGCCGCGGGCTTCAGGCCCGTCACCAGGCGGGATTGACGCCACCAGCCTTCGTCATCGAGCCGCGTCGCCTGCGCCAGGATGATGCCGATCCCGATGATTACAAGGCCCCGCACCAGGCCGAGCAGGAAGCCGAGCAAACGGTCCAGCCCGCTGAACATGGACAGGCGCACGAAGTGGTTCACCACCGCCCCGAGGTAGTAGCCGGCGATCACCACCGGCAGCAGGATCAGGGCGCGGGCGGCCCACAGGCCATAAACGGGATCCCGCAGCACGCCGCCGAGCCTGGGTGCCAGCAGCGGCGCATATCTCCAGGCGAGCCACACGGCGAGGATCCACGCGACCACCGAAAACGCCTCCCTCAGGAAGCCGCGGAAGGCGCCGGCCACCGCGGAGATGACCAGTATCGCCAGGACGATGTAATCGAGCGTGACCATCTTGCAGCGAGAACCGCGCTCCTTGCGCAGGCCATTTGCCGCGCAGCGCGGATTTTACACTTTGGATGCCCTATGGTGGGACCAGCGAGGAATTCTTCTGGCCGGCCTGCCCCAGCCGGTCCTGCAGGGAGCCGGCAGCGACGCGATCCGCAACCGGGCCGGCGCGAACCCGCGACAGTTCCTTGCCTTTCACGCGTACCTGTGAAACTTCGATCGCGAAGCCGGCCGCGCGCAGCTTCTGCGCCAGATGCTGCGCGTTGTCGCGCGACGCGAAGGTACCCAGCTGCACCCACCACCGGCCCGCCGCAACCGGCGGCGGCGCAGCTGGTGTCGTGGACGAGGAAGCGGGCGGGCTCGCCGCGGCCTTCGTGGCGGGCGGCGTGGATTGTGCCGGCGCCGCGACCGCAACCGCCGGTTGCGGTGCTGCGCCGGCCTGCGGTTCGGCCGGCACCGGCGGCGGCGCAGCGCGCGTCACGGGTGGCGGCACGGCGGCGAGCTGGGCCGCGGCCTCAGGAGCCTCGGCAGAGGCCGGGCGAACCGTGCGCGCGGCATCCAGCTGCACGTCATAGGTCTGCAGCGGCGCGCCATCCTCCGGGTTCTGCGCCAGCGGAGTACCCTGCGCCGCGGGGTGATGACCCGAGAGCACCTCGGGCGCGACGATCACCACCGCTACCACCAGCAGCAGCGCACCGGTCAGTCGCTCCCGGGTGGAAGCCTCCACGTCGCTCAAGCTGCCTGCGGACCGCGCATGCGGGAAATGTTAGCGCATCTTCAATACAGGCCGAGCAGCTGCAGCGCCGGCGCCACCGCAAGGAAGGAACCGCATACGACGATGCGGTCACCGGGCCGCGCGGCCTGTGCCGCCAGGCGCATGCCGCCGGCGATGTCCGTGGCCAGCGCGGCGCCCGCGAACACCGGCGAACGCGCGGCCAGCGCCACGGCCGTCAGGCCGCGCGGCGCCTCGATGCCGCACAGGAACCAGCGATCGACCGACGCGGCCAGCTCGCGGGCGACTGCGGCGATATCCTTGTCGCCAAGGATGCCGGCGACGCACAAGGTACGGCCGGACACGGGCCGTGCGGCGAGGTTCTGCGCCAGCACCCGGGCGGCCGGCTCGTTGTGCGCGACGTCAAGTATCCACTCCACCGCGCCCGGCACGATCTGGAAACGGCCCGGCAAGGCCAGCCGCGCGAGCGAGCGCGCCGCCGTTGCCGCATCGCCGGCCCCGATCAGGCCCATCGCATGCAGGGTGGCAATGCCGGCCGCGGCATTGGCGAGCTGCGCCAGGCCGGGCAGCGCCGGCCAGGGCAGCGCCGGAAATTCCAGCCCATCCATGGCAAAGCTCCAGCGCCCCTCGCCGGCCTGCCAGCGGTAGTCGCGGCCGGCCTGCAGCGGGCGCGCGCCGATGCGGCGGGCCTCCTGCGCCACCGATGGCGTCATCGCCGGATCGGCCAGCACGGCCAGCGCGCCCGGCCGGAACACCCCGGCCTTCTCGCGGCCGATCGCCTCGATGTCGGTGCCCAGCCAGTCGGCATGATCCAGGCCGATGGAGCAGACGATGGCCGCCTCGGCATCGACGATGTTGACCGCGTCCAGCCGTCCGCCCAGGCCCACCTCCAGCACGGCGACCTCGACTCCCCGCGCCCGGAACACCTGCAGCGCCGCCAGCGCGTTGTACTCGAAGAAGGTCAGCGTGATCGCGCCGCGCGCCGCGTCAATGGCTTCGAACGCCGCGATCAGCTCATGATCGGCGGCCTCGGCACCATCGACGCGGATGCGTTCGTTGTAGCGCAGCAGGTGCGGCGAGGTGAAGGCGCCGGCCTTCACGCCCAGCGCGCGCAGCAATCCTTCCAGGCAGGCGACGGTGGAACCCTTGCCGTTGGTGCCCGCGACGATGATGGCCCGCGGCCCGAAAGGCAGCAGGCGCATGCGCTCGGCCACCGCGCGCACGCGCGTGAGGCCGAGGTCGATGCCGGTGCCGTGGACGGTTTCCTGCAGGCGCAGCCAGTCCGCGAGGCTGCGTGTGGCATCCATCCGGGTTCCGGGTCAGGCTTCCGCGGACGCCAGCGCCGGCCGCTGCATCAGCAGGCGCAGCAGCTGGGCGATCTGGTCGCGCTGGTCGCGCCGGTCCATGATCATGTCGAGGGCGCCCTTCTCGAGCAGGAACTCGCTGCGCTGGAAGCCTTCCGGCAGCGTCTCGCGCACTGTCTGATGGATCACGCGCGGGCCCGCGAAACCGATCAGCGCGCGCGGCTCGCCGATGTTGATGTCGCCGAGCATCGCCAGGCTCGCCGACACCCCACCGGTGGTCGGATCGGTGAGCACGGAGACATAGGGCAGGTGCGCGTGCGCCAGCCGCGCCAGCGCCGCGCTGGTCTTGGCCATCTGCATCAGCGACAGCAGCGCCTCCTGCATGCGCGCCCCGCCGGTGGCGGAGAAGCACACCAGCGGCGCGCCGTCGGCGATGGCGCGCATCACGGCGCGGTGGAAGCGCTCGCCGACGACCGAGCCCATCGAACCGCCGAGGAAGGCGAACTCGAAGGCCGTGGCCACCAGCGGTTCGCCGTGCAGGCGTCCGGCCATCGCCACCAGTGCGTCCTTCTCGCCGGTGTTCTTCTGGGCCGAGGCGAGGCGGTCCTTGTAGCGCTTGCTGTCCTTGAAGCGCAGCGGATCCTCGGGCAGCACGTTGGCGCCGAGCTCCACGGCGGAGTCCGGATCGAGGAATTTCTGCAGGCGCTCGCGGGCGCGCATGCGCATGTGATGGCTGCACTTGGGACACACGTGCAGGTTGCGTTCGATCTCGGCGCGGTACAGCACCGCGTCGCAGGCGGGGCATTTGGTCCACAGCCCTTCCGGCACCGAGCGCAGGCGGCGCGTGCGCTCGGTCTTGATCTTCGAGGGAACGATCTTTTCGAACCAGGACATGGCTACCTCGTCAAGTTCACTGGACGACCGACAAGTATGTGCCTCACGCAGAAGTCCCCAGCAGGTCCGCCGGGCAACCGGCGGGAAGCGGCATGATATCGGAATCGTCCGGCAGGCCGAAAACCACGGGATAGTACACGCGCCACAGGTACAGGCCATCGGCCGGGGCCGTGGCGGGCGCCAGCCGGCGGTCGCGCCCGGCAAGTACTTCGGCGGCATACGCCGGCGGCGCCTCGCCCATCCCGACGTGCATCAGCAGCCCCGCGATATTGCGCACCATGTGGTGCAGGAAGGCATTGGCGGTCAGCTCCAGCAACACGAACTCGCCGGCACGGCGCACCTCGATGCCGGACAGCTCGCGCACCGGCGAGCGCGCCTGGCACTCGGCGGCACGGAACGCGCCGAAGTCATGGCTGCCGAGCAGGTGCGCGGCGGCCTCGCGCATCGCCTCGACCTGCAGGGGCCGGTGCAGGAACGCGACGCGGCCGGCCGCCAGCGCGGGTCGCGCGGAGCGGTTGAGAATGCAGTAGCGATAGGTCCGCGCCAGCGCGGAATAGCGTGCATGGAAGTGCCCGGGAACAGTGCGCGCCCAGCGCAATGCGATGCCGGCAGGCAGATGGGAGTTGGCGCCGAGCACCAGCGAACGCTCCGTGCGTCCCGCGTCGGTCTCGAAATGCGCCACCTGCCCGCGCGCATGCACGCCCGCATCGGTGCGCCCCGCGGCGGTGAGTTCGACCTGGTGATCGCAGACCAGGCCCAGGGCCGCCTCCACCGCCTGCTGGATCGAAATGGCCCCCGGCTGCCGCTGCCAGCCGCAATGGCCGCGGCCGTCGTACTCGACGCCGACGGCAACGCGCGCCACGGGCGTCAGCCCGGGATGGAATCGAGCAGGCGCTGGGCTTCCTGGCGCTGCGCGGGAGAGCCTTCCGCCAGTACTTCGTTCAGGATGTTGCGGGCACCATCCGGGTCGCCCATGTCCATGTAGGCGCGCGCCAGGTCCAGCTTGGTGCCGACCTCGCTCATCGAAACCGGTTCCATGTCGCGCTGCGTGGCATCGACATCCGCGAGCACTGCCGGCGCTATGCGCTGCGTGCGCTGGTGTTCATCGGCGGCGGGCTGCTCCGACGCGCCAACATCGAGATCCAGATTGAAGTCCGGCGTCTCGCGCTTGCCGGTCGATGCATTGCTGTCGACATCGAGATCCAGATCCAGGCTGGAGACCTGTGCCGTGACATTCAAATCGGCCAGTGGCAGCAAGGCGGTGGCTTCCGAATGGTCGGCCTGCTCCAGCAGGCCGCGCGCATGGTCATCCAGGCCCGCCACCAGCGTTTCCGGCATCTGCTCGCCCGAAGTCAGGGCGCGAGTGAGCTGGGAATCGTCGAGCAGGCTGGAGCCGGTGGCTTCCAGCTTGCCCAGGTCGAGCCCGAGATCATCGAGCGCGAGTTCGGCCGTCTGATCGGTGCCGCCGACCGGCGCGCGACGCGCCCCGAGCTTGCCGGCCAGCGTGTCGTCGATGCCCAGCGCCGGCTGCTCGACAGTGGGCCCATCGACGGCATAAGCGGACGGCAGGTGCGGCGCGCGCTGCGGCGCGGTGCCGTCGTCGGTCGAGCCACGACCCGGGTCATCGAGCGTGAAATCCAGGCCGCTGGCGTCCGCGCCCGTGCCGCCGCCGAGCTGCGACATGCGGGAGGAATCATCCGGAAGATCGAAATCCATCAGGTTCTGGCCGCCTTCCAGGTTCAAGTCCACGGAACTTGGCCCTATTGCCTGGGACTGGATGAACAGCGGATCCTCGGGGGCCAGCTGCTTGCCCATGATGACGACTTTTTCCCACTCGCCGGGCTGGGCCGCAGTGCGCGTCGCAGCCAGCTCGCGCGCCGTCTGCAGGAACTGCTCCTTGTTGCCCCACACGAAGTAAACCTCGAGCAGCTTGAGCTGCAGCTCGCGGCGACCCGGATCGCGCGCTATGGCCAGCCTGACGAGATCGGCGGCCTGGTCATACAGGCCGTAAGCCATGTGGAAGTCGGCTTCCGCGAGCGGATCGCCCTGCTCGAACGCGCCCGTGACGTCAACGGTGGGAGCGGCGGACGGCGCCTGTTCGGGATCGGTACGCGGGGCTTCCCTGCGGGCCGCGACGGACGGCGCGGCAGCCTCCTCCACCACGATGCTCGGATCACGCCAGTCGGTCGGACGGCGCAGCGGAAAGGTGTCGGAGCTGATGTCCCGCGCTTCCGGGGCAGGCGGTTCGACGGCGAAAGGCGCGAAGTCGTCGGTCGTGGCGGTGCGGCGACGGCGCGCGGCACGCACCGCCAGTGCCACCACCAGCAGCAGCAGCAATCCGGCCGGCAGCAGCCAACGCTGCAGATGATCGAACAGGGATGGCGCCGCAGTCGTCGGTGCCGGCTTCACGGCCGGAGCCGGTGGTTTCTTCTCCGCAGCGGACGGCGGCGGGGGCGTGGCGGGCTCCACCTGGGCCGGCGGAACGGTCGCCGCGGCAGGCGCAGGCTGGCTGCCGGGCGCCGGAGTCGCCGCTGGAGTCGAGGCAGGCGGTGAGGCTGGGCCGGTCGAACCCGAGGTGCTCTGCTGTACGGACGCCAGCCCTGACGCACCAAGCTGCACGCGATTGCCGGGCGCGGACTGCGGCGCTGCCGGAGCCTGGCCGGACCCGGCGCCAGCGGTGGTTCCAGCGCCGGGGCCGCCCGCCGGCGGGACCAGTACCAGGCGCGGCGTATTGCCGGTAGCGGGGGCAGCGGCGCGGCCGGACCATTCAGCCATCTGGCGGTGCACTTCGCCACGTGCCTCGTTGCGATCGATGGCCGCCACGTCCGCGCCATCCGGCAGGCGCAGCACCGCACCCGCGCGCAGCTTGTTGATGTTGCCGCCGAATGCCTGGGGGTTGCCGCGGAAGATCGCGATCATGGCCTGTTCGGCCTCGGGCTCACCGTAATGAGCGGTTGCGATCGAGAACAGCGAATCCCCGCGCGGCACGGTGTAGCTGCTACCGGCTGCCGGCACAGGCGGTGACGGCCTTGCCGCCGCGGACCGGGGTGTCGCAGGCGAGGGTTGCGTTGCCGGGGAAGCCGGCGGCCGTGTTGCGGGAGGCGGCGCCAGAGGCGGACCGCCGGTGCGCGGTGGCTGCGCCGGCGCAGCGGGACGCGCTATCTCGCTGGCGCGGCTGTTGCCGGTACCCGGCAGCGCCACGGGCGCCGCACCGGCCTGTTGCTGGGCAAAAGTCGGGGGATCGAACAGCACCGTGTACTCGTGCTGGATACGGCCGCGGGCCCAGCTCGCTTCCACCAGGAAGGTGGCGAAGGGCTCGGTGATCGGCGCGGTGGAACTCAGCTGTATGGCGCTGCGTCCATCTGCCAGGTGCACCACCTGGACCTGCACGTCCGCCAGGAACGCGGGATAGTCGAGCCCGTAGCGGGCAAAGGTATCGCGCGAGGCAAGCTGCGCCTTCAGCGTGGCCAGTTCCTCATCGCTCGCCAGCAGCTCGATCTGGGCATTCAGCGGTGCGCCCAATGCCGATTTCAGCTGGATTTCACCCAGCCCCAATGCAGACGAGATACCCGGCATTGCCAGCAGCAAAGCCGTCGCGTTCAAAAGTCTAAGACGCATCAGGACTCCCGGAGAGACCCTCGGACATCGAATCCCAATGGAAAACATAATGTTGGATTCGATGTTTCACGTTGACGCAGGTCACAGGAATATAACTTAACCCACCAGGTGCTCCCGCACCAATATCTCGGCGATCTGCACGCTATTGGTGGCCGCGCCCTTGCGGACATTGTCGGATACCACCCAGAGGTCCAGGCCGCGCTCGTGGGAGATATCCTCGCGGATGCGGCCCACGTACACCGTGTCATGGTTCGCAGCATCGGTGGCCGCGGTGGGCCACCCCCCGGGGACGCGCTCGTCCATGACCGTGACGCCCGGCGCCTTTTCCAGCAGCGCGCGGGCCTCCCCCGCCGTCAGCTTGCGGCGGGTCTCGATGTGCACCGCCTCGGAATGCCCGAAGAACACCGGCACGCGCACCGCGGTGGCGTTCACCAGGATGGACTCATCCCCCATGATCTTGCGGGTCTCCCAGAACATCTTCATCTCTTCCTTGGTGTAGCCGTTGTCCTGGAACTTGTCGATCTGCGGCACGCAGTTGAAGGCGATCTGCTTGGCGATCACCTTCGCCTCGACCGGGCGGCCGTTGAGCAGCTCGCCGCTCTGCGTGGCCAGTTCCTCCACCGCTTCCTTGCCGGCACCGGACACCGACTGGTAGGTCGCGACGTTGATGCGCGTGATGCCCGCCGCATCGTGCAGCGGCTTCAGCGCCACCAGCATCTGGATGGTCGAACAGTTCGGGTTGGCGATGATCCCGTGGGTGCGGTAGCGCGCGATGTCGCCGGGATTGACCTCGGGCACCACCAGCGGAATGTCGTCCTGGTACCGGAACTGCGAGGTGTTGTCGATCACCACGCAGCCGGCGGCCGCGGCCAGCGGCGCGTATTTCGCCGACACCTCCGCGCCCGCCGAAAACAGGCCGATGTCGGCCTTCGAGAAGTCGAAAGTCTCCACGTCCAGCACCGGATACGACCTGTCCCGGAACTTCACCGACTTGCCCAGCGAGCGGTTGCTCGCCAGCGGATACAGCTCGCTGACGGGGAAATCGCGTTCCTCGAGAACGCTGATCATCGTGTCGCCCACCAGGCCCGTGGCCCCGAGGACCGCAACGCTCCAACCCTTGCTCATTTACCTTCCTGAGTTCCTGCCTGCCAGCCCGCAGTGCCGATGGCGGGCGTGGATGATCGCACATCCGCATTCTGTGCCCGGTGCCGCAGGTAGTGATCCATGAGCGTGATGGCCAGCATCGCCTCGGCGATCGGCGTCGCGCGCAGCCCCACGCAGGGATCGTGGCGGCCGGTGGTCGCCACCTCCACCGGGTTGCCGGCAAGGTCGATGGTGCGGCCCGGAATCTGGATGCTCGAGGTGGGCTTCAGCGCGATGTGCGCCAGGATGTCCTGGCCCGTGGAGATGCCGCCGAGGATGCCGCCGGCGTGGTTCGCGGAGAATCCCGCCGGCGTCAGTTCATCGCGCGCCGTGCCGCCCCGCTGTGCCGCCACCGCCACGCCATCGCCGATTTCCACGGACTTCACGGCGTTGATGCTCATCAGCGCGTGGGCAATTTCGGCGTCCAGCCGGTCGAATACCGGCTCACCCAGGCCCGGGGGCACCCCGCGCGCCAGCACCGTGAGCTTTGCGCCCACCGAATCGCCATCGCTGCGCAGCTTCCAGATGTAATCCTCCAGCTCCTGCACGCGCGACGGATCGGGACAGAAGAAGGGATTGTCATAGGCGGCGGGCGGATCGCGCGGCTGGATCACCAGCTCCCCAACCTGGGTCACGTAGCCGGAAATCGCAACGCCGAGGCGCTGCGCCAGGTACTTGCGCGCGATGGCGCCGGCGGCCACGCGCATCACCGTTTCGCGCGCCGAGGAGCGGCCGCCGCCGCGGTAATCGCGCAGGCCATACTTCTGCTGGTAAGTGTAGTCGGCGTGGCCGGGCCGGAAGCGGTCCTTGAGCTTCTCGTAATCGCGCGAGCGCGCATCGGTGTTCTCGATCAGCAGGCCGATCGGCGTGCCGGTGGTCACTCCGTCGAACACGCCGGAGAGGATGCGCACCTGGTCGCCCTCCCGGCGCTGGCTGGTGAACTGCGAGGTGCCGGTGCGGCGCCGGTCCACGTCGGCCTGCAGATCCTCCGCGGCGAGCGGCAGGCCCGGCGGGCAGCCATCCACGATGGCGCCCAGCGCCGGCCCATGGCTCTCGCCGAAGGTAGTCACCACGAAACTCTTGCCGAAACTGTTGCCGGACACCCTGGAAGACCTCGGTCAGCGCACATCCGCCGCGCGCAGCTGCGCGGCCGTGAGCAGGAATACCCCGCCGCCGCCGCGCGCGAACGACAGCCACACGAACGGCAGGCGCGGAAACGCGCGCCGCACGCGCGCTTCCGTGTTGCCGACCTCGACGACCAGCACCCCTTCGTCCACGAGATGCGCGGCCGCCTGCGCGAGCAGCACGCGGACCGCGGCCATGCCATCGCGCCCCGCGCGCAGCGCCCCGGGGGGCTCGTGCCCGTATTCCGGCGGCAGGCCGGCGAACTCCGCCGTTCCCACGTAGGGCGGATTGCTGACGATGATATCGTAGCGCCGTCCTGCCAGCCCGCTGAAAAAGTCCGATTCCACCAGCCGCACGCGGCGCGCCAGGCCCAGTGCCGCGCGATTGATGCGCGCCACGGCCAGCGCCGCGCGGCTGATGTCCACCGCATCCACCCGCGCGCGCGGAAAGGCCAGGGCTGCGGCCAGTGCAATGCAGCCGGAACCGGTACCCAGATCGGCGATGCGGCGGACGGCCGCCGGGTCGACCCATGGCGTGAATTGCCGCTCGATCAGTTCGGCAATCGGCGAGCGCGGGATCAGCACGCGCGCATCGACATGGAAGCGCACGCCGGCGTACCAGCACTGGCTGGTGAGATACACGGCCGGCACACGCTCTTCGATCCGTCGACGCAGCAGCTCGCGGTAACGCCGCCGGGCGGCCTCCGGCACCGGCCGCGCGAGGTCGCGTGCTTCGAGCGGCCGGCGCAAGCCCCGCGCGTGCGCCAGCAGCGCGGCCGCATCGTCGGCGGGGCCCGCCGTGCCGTGCCCGTAGTGCAGTTTCGCCCGGACCAGCCGGCGCGCCCCGCTGCGGAGCAGCCGCGCGGTGCTCACGGGCTCCGCCCGGCGCCGCGCGCGGCTATGGGATAATCGTGGCATGTCGGGAAAGCGCTTCGTTCTGTATCTGGTGCCGATCGGCCTCGCCGCGGCGCTGGCAGGCTACATGGTTTCGCGCCAGCTTGGCCACACCGAGCCGCCGGCGCTGCAAAGCGGCACGGCGCTGCAACAGCCGCGGGCAGTGGCCGCCTTCGCGCTGACCGACCAGCTGGGCCGGCCCTTCGGCAACGCACAGCTGGCCGGCCAGCCGAGCCTGATGTTCTTCGGGTATACGCACTGCCCGGACGTCTGCCCCACCACGCTCGCGCTGCTGGCGCGGCTGCACCGTGACCCGGCGCTCGCGCGCCTGCACATCGTGTTCGTGACCGTCGATCCCCAGCGCGACGACCAGCACACGATGCAGCAGTACGTCGATGCATTCGGCGGCGGCATCACCGGACTCACCGGCAACGACGCGGCGCTGGCCCCGCTGCTGGCGAACCTGGGAGTGGTGCGCAGCATCCAGCCGCTGCCCGGTGGCGACTACACCGTGGATCACTCCGCCACCATCTACTACCTTGATGCGCGTGGTGCGTTCGCTGCCATATTCACGCCGCCGTTCGACTACTCCGCGATGCGGGCAGACCTGATCGCGCTGGCAGCCGTCCACTGAAGCCCGCATGTCGACGTTGAACATCCTGCTGCAGTTCATCCTGCCGCACCACGCGATCTCGCGCCTGACGCTGTGGCTCACGCGGATCCGCCGGCGGTGGTTCAAGAACCTGCTCATCGGCCTGTTCATGCGCGGCTTCAGGCCGGACCTGGCCGACGCCGAGAGCCCCGACCCGTTCGCCTACGAACACTTCAATGCCTTCTTCACGCGCGCGCTGCGCGCCGGTGCGCGGCCACTGGCGGGCGACGCGCACACCGTCGTCAGTCCGGTCGACGGCGCCATGAATCAGTGCGGCAGTCTCGACGGAAACCGGCTGCTGCAGGCCAAGGGCCGCTGGTACCGCCTGCAGGCCCTGCTGGCCGGCGCGGCGCCGGACTGGGCGCAGCGTTTCACCGGCGGCAGCTTCGCCACGCTGTATCTGGCCCCGTTCAACTACCACCGTGTCCACATGCCTGTCGCCGGCCGGCTGGCCGCCGCCTGGTACGTCCCGGGCCGGCTGTTCAGTGTCAATACGGTGGCCTCGCGGCTGGTGGCAGACCTGTTCGCGCGCAATGAGCGCCTGGTGCTGCTGTTCGAGGGCGAGAGCGGCCCGTTCGCGGTGATCCTGGTCGGCGCGCTGAACGTCGGCTGCATGGCAACGGTCTGGCATGGCGAGGTGACGCCGCGCCGGCCCCGCGTTGTCACGCAACTGCCGCTGCCACCGGAGCGCGACCGCTATCGCGAGCGCGGCGCGGAAATCGGCCGCTTCAACATGGGTTCCACGGTCATCGTGCTGTTCGGCCCCACCACGGCAGGCCTGGCGAGGATCGCCACCGGCACACCGGTGCGCATGGGACAACGGCTGGGCGAGCTGCGCGGCGGAGCGCCGCCGGCTTGAACGGCGCGGACTGGCGGCCGGTCGCGACGGCGCAGGTACTGCGCCGCCGTGCCACGCTGCTGGAAGCCACGCGCGCATTCTTCCGCGAGCGGGGCGTGCTCGAGGTCGAAACCCCGGTGGTCCTGGCTGCCACCGCCACCGACGTGCACGTCGAATCGCTGGCGCTGGCTGGCGCACCGCCGCGTTACCTGCAGACCTCGCCCGAATATTCCATGAAGCGCCTGCTGGCGGCCGGCAGCGGCGACATCTACCAGATCTGCCACGTGTTCCGCGCCGGCGAAAGCAGCCCGCAGCACAATCCCGAATTCACCATGGTGGAGTGGTATCGGCTCGGCCAGCAGCTGCCGGCCATCATGGCCGAGACGGCGGCGCTTGCCGGCCTGCTGCTGGCCGCTGGCGGCCGTGCAGCCGTGCCAGTCGAATCGCTGGGCTATGCACAGGCTTTCGAGCGCGAGCTTGGCAGCGATCCGCTGACAACCAGCCAGGACGATCTGGCCGGCCTCGCACGCAAGCACGGTCTCGCCGCCGGCAGCCTCGCCGCGGCGACACGCGACGAGCTGCTCGATTTCCTCGTGGCGACCCGGGTCGGCCCGGCGCTGGGGCGCGGCCGGCTCACCTGCCTGCACCGCTTCCCCGCCTCGCAGGCCGCGCTGGCACAGATCGATCCGGCCGATCCGCGCACCGCGCTGCGTTTCGAGCTGTATGCGGAAGGCATCGAGCTCGCCAATGGCTACGTGGAACTGGCGGATGCATCCGAACAGCGGCGGCGCTTCGCCGCGGACCTGGCCGAGCGGCGGCGGCGTGGCCGCACGGAACCCGCGGCCGACACGCGGCTGCTCGCGGCGCTGGAGCATGGCCTGCCCACCTGCGCCGGCGTGGCGCTGGGTTTCGACCGGGTCGCGATGCTGGCGCTGGGCGCCGCGGGTATCGATGAGGTGCTGGCGTTCCCGTGGGAACGCGCCTAGCAACGCCCGGACACGGGGTACGCGCCGAAGCGCGTGGAGTGCACTACCCCTTGGCGCGCGAGATGTACTCGCCGGTGCGCGTATCGATCCGCAGCACCTCGCCTTCATTGATGAACAGCGGCACGCGCACCACCGCGCCGGTCTCCAGCTTCGCCGGCTTCTGGCCGCCGGTGGCGGTGTCGCCACGCAGGCCCGGATCGGTCTCGACGACCTTCAGCTCGATGTGCGGCGGCGGCGTGACCACCAGCGGCACGCCGTTCCACAGCGTGATGATGCAGGTGATGCCTTCCTTCAGCCACTGCGCGGCATCGCCCACGGCCTCCTTGCCGGCCGCGTACTGCTCGAAGTTGTCCGGCACCATGAAGTGCCAGAAGTCCCCGTCGGAATACAGGTACTGCATGTCGGTGTCGACCACGTCGGCGGCCTCGACCGAATCCCCGCTCTTGAACGTGCGCTCGATGGTGCGGCCGGTCTTCAGGTTGCGCACCTTCACGCGGTTGAAGGCCTGGCCCTTGCCGGGCTTCACCATTTCGTTCTCGACGATGGAGTACGGATCCCCGTCGAGCAGGATCTTCACCCCGGACTTGAATTCATTGGTGGTGTAGCTGGCCATGGCGCTCTCTGCTTTAATGCGCCCGCATGCACGCGGGCGCTGGACAAACGGGCGGCGAATGATAGCGGCTGATCCCCGAACCTGCCACACGGCCGCGGTCCCGGACTGGCAGCGGCAGCTGGCCGAAGCCGTGCGCGATCCGCTGCAGCTGCTCGAGCTGCTGGGACTGGCGCCGGAACAGCTCGGGCCGGAGGTGACGGCCGCCGGCCTCGCCGCGGCAGCGCGGGATTTCCCGCTGCGCGTGCCGGGCGCCTTCATCGCCCGCATGCGCCACGGGGATCCGCGCGATCCGCTGCTGCTGCAGGTGCTGGCGCATCCGCGCGAGCTGGAACCGGCGGCGGGCTTCGTGGCCGATCCTCTGGAGGAAGCCGCCAGCCGCAGCGCACCCGGCCTGCTGCGCAAGTACGCCGGACGCGCGCTGCTGATCGCCACCGGCGCCTGCGCGGTGCATTGCCGCTACTGCTTCCGCCGTCACTATGACTATGGGGGCGAGCAGGATGCCGGCCCGCGCTGGGATGCCGCACTCGCCGCTGTCGCGGGCGATGCCACCATCGAGGAGCTGATCCTTTCCGGCGGCGATCCGCTGTCGCTGGGCAACACGCGGCTCGCGCAGCTGCTGGCGCAGCTGGCCGGCCTGCCGCAGCTGCGGCGCATCCGCATCCACACACGCGTGCCGGTGGTACTGCCCGCGCGCGTGGATGAAGGTCTGCTCGCGCTGTTCGCACCGCTGCGCGAGCGGCTGGTGGTCGTGGTGCACGCCAATCACCCCGCGGAGATCGACACGGCTGCGGCGGCGGCGCTGCGCGAACTGGCGCGCACCTGCACCGCGCTGCTGAACCAGTCCGTGCTGCTGGCCGGCGTGAATGACGACGCCCCGGTGCTGGCCGAACTGTCGCGGCGGCTGTTCGCCGCGGCCACGCTGCCCTACTACCTGCACCAGCTGGATCGGGTGGCCGGCGCCGCGCACTTCGCCGTCACGGACGCGGCCGCACTGGCCCTGCATCGACAGCTGCACGCCGCCCTGCCGGGCTACCTGGTGCCGCGCCTGGTACGCGAGGTCGCGGGAGCGCCGGGCAAGCTGTCATTGACGGCCTGATTTGCGGGACCGTACTGGCGCCACTGTGGCGAGGTTCACATAAAGGGGCAGGCTTCCAAAGCAAACTTGCAGTCTCGCCCGGAGGTCCCGCTTGTCCGACAACAACCCCGTTCCGCTGGTCGTCGTCAGCCGCTTCCGCGATCCCGTAGAGGCCCTCAATGGCCTGCTGCGCAGGCACGGCGTCGCCGCCCACTGCACGTGGATTCCCGCCGTCGCGGACCTCGCGGACGCGCTCACGCAGATCAATCCGCAGCTGCTGCTGCTGATCACCGGGGATGGCGCCGAACTGCCGCAGGTGAGCGAGGTGCGCACGCGCGTCTCGCCCGACATCCCGCTGCTGTCCGTGCGCCAGGCGCTCACGGAGAAGGAGATGGCCTGGGACCTGCTGCAGGGCGCGCGCGACAGCATCACGCTGGGCGAATCCGGACGGGCGTTCAATGTCATCACGCGCGAACTGCAGGCCTGCCGCGCGGAGCGCACGCTGCGCGAGACGCTGCAGTCAGCGCAGGAATACCGCAAGCAGCTCGACACGGTGCTGACGCGCTCCAATGACGCCATCCTGCAGGTGCAGGAAGGCATCGTGGTCGAGGTCAACCAGTCCTGGCTGGACCTGATCGGCGCAGCCGAGGCGCGCGACGTGGTCGGCCAGCCGGTCATGGATTTCTTCGAGGAAGCCGGCCATGCCGCGCTCAAGGGCGCGCTGGTCGCGTGCCTCAAGGGCCAGTGGCGGGATCATTCGCTGCGCGCCGACGTGCGCACGGCCGACGGCGGCACGCTGCCGCTGGAGCTGGTGCTGACGCTGGGCGAACGCGACAGCGAGCCCTGCGTGCGGCTGATGGTGCCGAGCCAGAAGCGCGCGCGCGCCCCACTGCCGCGCGCCCCCAACGCATCCCGCAAGCGCAAAGCG
>Ga0335083_10003375_pt1 | contig 20757 bp, 18 predicted proteins | sample Lox_Sample_42_FD_206716 | JGI IMG/M metagenome (GOLD analysis project Ga0335083, IMG submission 206716) | Soil microbial communities from Loxahatchee National Wildlife Refuge, Florida, United States - Lox_Sample_4.2 | ecosystem: Environmental > Terrestrial > Soil > Wetlands | place: USA...
AGAGCATCTCAACAACGAAATCGCACAGAACCCGGACAAGGACGAGCGGGCGGTCCTGGCCTCGGTGATCGACACCTATGGCACGCCCGAGGAAATCGCGGAGGAGTATCGCGCCATGGAAGCAACAATCTCGGGTCCCTTCCCGAAATCGGAGGAACCTTCTCATCGCGGCGGCGGCTTCTTCAGCGTCGTCAGCGATCCGCGCACGTATGGCGCGCTGCTCTACATGCTTCTGTCGCTGGCGACAGGCATCTTCTATTTCACCTGGACGGTGGTCGGCATCTCGCTCACTGCCGGTCTTTCGATCCTCATCATCGGCATTCCCGTGGCGCTTCTGTTCATCGCCTCGGTGCGCGTGATCAGCCATGTCGAGGGCCGCATTGTCGAAGGCCTGCTCGGCGTGCGCATGCCGCGCCGGCTTCCGACCCAGGCGACGGATGAATCAATCCTGACGCGCATCAACGATGCGATCCTCGATATCCGCACCTGGTCGTCGATGTTCTATCTGCTGCTGATGCTGCCGCTCGGTGTCGTGTATTTCGTCCTTGCCGTTGTCGGCCTCGCCTTCTCGCTCGGTCTTGCGGCGGGATCGCTCTTCAGTCTCGTCACCGATCACGTGGTCATCCACTTCGACGACGTGCCCGTGCTGGAGCATCTCGCGCACACAGCGCCCGGCCTGCTGCTGCTCGCGGTAATCGGCGTGCTCCTGTTCTTCGTCGTGCTGCACATCGCCAAGGGCATTGGCTGGCTGCACGGCCGCATCGCAGAGGTCCTTCTCGTCCGGCTCTGAAGAGAACCCCAAGATCCGGACACGGCCCGCGAGTGCGCAGACTCGCGGGCCAATTTTTTCTGTTTTTCCTGCAATTCGATTCGATGTTTCGACGTGGGACATCCGTAGTTCCCGCTATCGTTAAGGGGCCTTAAAGGATTGACGCCCTTACAATGCGTAAGGCTATATGCGCTCGACGCCGGTTCGCCGGGCGCAAGACTGGGCTGGGGTTGGCGGGGCCTACCGTCGATTCCTGAAAGACAGGAGCCGACGTGGACCGTCGCTACGAACCGACGCTACGACTGCGTGTTTCGCGCTGGGAACATTCCGCCCGCGCGGCGGTTGCCGCACTTTCCACCACAGATGGTCGTTGGGCGCTCGTCTCAACCTCGTTGACCGCGCTTATCGCGGGCACGATTGCCTGGCTCGCGCTTGCGACGGTGCCCCCCTCGGCCCGCCAGATTGCGCAGGATTCCCAGGACAGGACACTCCTGCCCTACCAGCTCTTCCAGCAGCTTACGCGCACCGGCGACGCGTCCTACGCCGCCTTCGCGCCGGGCCGTACGATCGATGCCAGGCCGCGCGTCCAGACCGGTACGCCGCAAGCCTCGCTCGACAACTCTCTCGCGCAGGAAGAAGCCGGCGACAACTCCAATCCGACTGCGGGCGTCGAGACGCGCTCGATCGCCCTCGACTCCGGCGACACGCTCGTCGGTGCGCTCACCGATGCGGGCGCGACGCAGGACGATGCCCAGGCCGCGGTGAATGCGCTGGCCAAGATCTACGATCTGAGAAGCCTGCGCGCGGGGCAGAGCTTCGACCTCGCCTTCCAGTCCGTACCGCAGGCGACGATCGCGCCTGGTGCTGCGTCGATTTCCAATCTCAATCTCGCCGGCGACGGCGCCGATGACGACAACGATGCGGACGGCGCCTTCGTGCCCGAACAGGGGACGCCCGCCGGCAAGCTTCTCTCGATCTCCTTCTCGCCAAGCGTGGAGCACAACATCAACATCACACGCGGCACGGACGGCAGCTTCGCCGCGAACGACACGGTGAAGAAGCTCGAGTCCCACGTGCATCGCGCCGGCGCCACGATCGACTCCTCGCTTTATCTCGCAGCCATGCAGGCTGGCATCCCGGCCGACGTCGTGGTCGAGATGATCCATATGTTCTCCTACAAGGTGGACTTCCAGCGCGACATCCACCCGGGAGATTCTTTCGAGGTCTTTTACAACTACTACTACACGCCGGACGGCCAGCCCGCGAAGGAAGGTCAGATCTCCTACGCCGTGATGCGCCTCGACGGCCGCGAGATCGCGCTCTATCGCTATCAGCCCGATCCGAACGCGCCGCCCGACTATTTCGATGCGCACGGCCAGAGCGCGAAGGGCATGCTGATGAAGACGCCGGTCGACGGCGCGCGCATCACCTCGGGTTTCGGCATGCGCTTCCATCCGATCCTCGGCTACACGCGCATGCACAAGGGCGTCGATTTCGGCGTGCCGATCGGTACGCCAGTGATGGCGGCCGGTGCTGGCACCATCGCCTTCATGGGCGTGCAGCACGGCTATGGCAATTTTGTGCTGATCAATCACGGCAACGGCTATTCGACGGCCTATGGCCATCTCTCGCGTTTTGCGCCGGGCATGCACCAGGGCGCGCGCGTGCGGCAGGGCCAAGTCGTCGCCTATAGCGGCATGACCGGAATGGCGACGGGTCCGCACCTGCACTACGAAATCCGCATCAATAACGTGCAGGTCAACCCGCAGACCGTGAAGATAGCCCAGGGCCGCAAGCTGATGGGCCGCGACCTGCGCGACTACCTGATCGAGCGCCTGCACGTGGATTCGGAGATTGCGGGCATGCCGCTCGAGACCAAGGTCGCCGATGCGAGCAGCGACCTGCGCCAGGCCAAGGCGAAATAGGAAGTCTGGCGGCGACGAAGCCTAGCACTTGCGCGCGACGGCGTTCGTCCACCTCTCTCCCTGCCGCTCCGGCCGGTCGTCGCCCGAGACCCACAAATCGGCAACCGTCAGGCCGACTTCCGCGATGGCGCTTGCGAGAAGCGCCTCGTTCATGTCGGTGAAGTGACGTTCGTGCGCCACGCGCTCCGTGTCACCGTACTTGAACGACATGAACCATGCGCCGGACGGTTTCAGCGCTCGGGCAAGCCGGGCCATGACGTCGCGCAGTTCGCGGCGCGGGACGTGGAGAAGACACGCACAGGACCAGACGCCGTCGAATGCGTTCACCCATTCGACGTCCTGAAAATGCCTGTGAAGCACCGGCAGTCCTGTATGCGCGGTCGCGAGCTCAACCATTTTCGCCGAGCCGTCGAACGCGGTGACGACATACCCCGCCCTTGCAAACGCGAGCGCGTCGCGGCCGGAGCCGCAACCGGCCTCCAAAATGGCGCCGCCCTTTGGAACATGCACAAGAAATCGCGCCTGGGCCACGCCGAGATCGGCATGGGCGCTGCGGGCGAAGAACTCGGCGCCCTTGCGGTCGTAGTAATCGATCGACAAGGGCGCCCCGGTCCTCTGTTTCAGTGGAGCGCGCGGCTTGGCGCGTGCTCGACCTCGAGATCGTCGACGTTCGATGCATATTCGTGCCCGTTGATGACAAGGCCTTGCTTGCCGGCACTCACCTTCACGGTCGAACCATCCGCGACTTTGCCTTCGAGGATCAGCTGTGCCAGAGGATCCTGTAGGCTCCTCTGGATGACGCGCTTCAGAGGACGCGCGCCATAGACGGGATCGTAGCCCTCTTCTGCCAGCCACTCGCGCGCCTTCTTGTCGAGCTGGATCTCGATCTTGCGATCGGCCACCAGCTTGATGAGCCGCGCGACCTGGATGTCGACAATCTTGTCCATGTCGGCTCGCGTGAGGCGATGGAACAGGATGATCTCGTCGAGGCGGTTCAGGAATTCGGGACGGAAATGCGCGCGCACCGCCGCCATCACCTGAGCGCGGATGCCCGGCGTCTCTGCCGCGGCCTCGGTCGAAAGAAACTCCGTGCCGAGATTCGAGGTCAGGATGATCACCGTATTGCGGAAATCGACAGTACGGCCCTGCCCGTCCGTCAGCCTGCCATCGTCGAGGACCTGCAGAAGCACGTTGAAGACGTCGTGATGCGCTTTCTCGACCTCGTCGAACAGGATCACCTGATACGGGCGGCGGCGAACGGCTTCCGTCAGCACGCCGCCTTCCTCATAGCCGACATAGCCTGGCGGCGCGCCGATGAGCCGCGCCACGGAGTGTTTCTCCATGAACTCGCTCATGTCGATGCGCACCATCGCGGTGTCGTCGTCGAACAGGAACGACGCAAGCGCCTTGGTGAGCTCCGTCTTGCCGACGCCCGTGGGGCCCAGGAACAGGAACGAGCCGATCGGGCGATTGGGATCCTGAAGGCCTGCGCGCGCACGCCGGACCGCATTCGAGACGGCGCGAACCGCCTCGATCTGGCCGACCACGCGCTGCTCGAGCGCGTTCTCCATGCGCAGCAGCTTCTCGCGCTCGCCCTCGAGCATCTTGTCGACGGGAATGCCCGTCCAGCGCGAGACGACCTGCGCGATATTCTCCGCTGTGACGACTTCCGATGCGAGGTCTGAGCCTTTCTTCTCCTTCTCCTCGATGGCCTTGAGCTTTTTCTCGAAGTCTGGGATCACGCCGTAGGCGAGCTCACCGGCACGCGCGAGATTGCCGCGACGCTGCGCGACGTCCAGCTCCTGCCGCGCGGCATCGAGCTTTTCCTTGATGCTCTGCACGTTCTGAACGGATTTCTTCTCTTCCTGCCACTTGGCCGTGAGCGCGTCGGATTCCTCCTCGAGGTCGGCAAGCTCGCTCTCGAGCGTCTTCAAGCGGTCCTGCGAGGCCTTGTCGCTCTCCTTCTTGAGCGCCTCGCGCTCGATCTTGAGCTGGATGATGCGCCGGTCAAGCTCGTCGAGCTCCTCGGGCTTCGAGTCGATCTGCATGCGCAGCCGGCTCGCCGCCTCGTCCATCAGGTCGATGGCCTTGTCGGGCAGGAAGCGGTCGGTGATGTAGCGATGCGAGAGCTGTGCCGCGGCGACGATGGCGGAGTCGGTGATCCGCACGCCGTGATGCACCTCGTATTTTTCCTTCAAGCCCCGCAGGATCGAGACCGTGTCCTCGACTGTCGGCTCGTTGACGAACACAGGCTGGAAGCGCCTGGCCAGCGCGGCGTCTTTCTCGACATGCTTTCTGTATTCGTCAAGCGTCGTTGCGCCGACGCAGTGGAGCTCACCGCGGGCGAGCGCAGGTTTCAAGAGGTTCGAGGCATCCATCGCGCCTTCGGCTTTGCCCGCGCCGACGAGCGTGTGCATCTCGTCGATGAAGAGGATGATCTTGCCGGTCGCGGCCGTGACCTCGTTGAGAACGGCCTTGAGACGCTCCTCGAATTCGCCGCGGAATTTGGCCCCGGCGATCAACGAACCCATGTCGAGCGCCATCAGCCGCTTGTCGCGCAGGCTCTCGGGCACGTCGCCGTTGACGATGCGCAGCGCGAGACCTTCGACGATGGCGGTCTTGCCGACGCCCGGCTCGCCGATGAGGACGGGATTGTTCTTGGTGCGGCGCGCGAGCACCTGGATGGTGCGGCGGATTTCCTCGTCGCGTCCGATGACGGGATCGAGCTTGCCGAGCCGCGCGGTCTCTGTCAGGTCGCGCGCGTATTTCTTGAGCGCGTCGTACTGGTTCTCTGCGGTCGCGCTGTCGGCCGTACGCCCCTGGCGCAGATCTGTGATCGCCTTGTTGAGCCCCTGCGGCGTGACGCCCGCGTCCTTCAGGATCTTCGCGCTCTCGGTGCCCGATGCCATGACGAGCGCGAGCAGCATCGTCTCAGCGGTGACGAAGGAATCGCCCGCCTTCTTTGCCACCTGCTCGGCGGAATCGAACAGCCGCGCGGTCTCTGGCGCGAGATAAATCTGCCCGGAGCCCGAACCCTGCACTTTCGGCAATTTCGCGAGTGCGCGTTCCACATTCTCGCGAACCTGCTCCGGCTTACCCCCGGCAGCCGCAATCAGCCGCGCTGCGAGGCCTTCCTCATCGTCGATGAGGACCTTCAGCAGATGTTCCGGCGTGAAGTACTGGTGATTGGAGCGAAGGGCCAACCCTTGCGCGGACTCGATGAATCCACGCGAGCGCTCGGTAAATTTTTCTGCGTTCATTATGTCCTCTCAAGCCCGCACCACAGGTCCCATCGGCACCCCGGGTGAGTCTCAGTCATCAGGATACGGCCCCAAAAGGGCACCGTTCCCGGCTTATTTGGGAACGGATGCCCTCTCGGACAAGACCTCATCCGGATCAGGATAATCGGGCAGCACGCGCAGATTCTTGAGCGGCGTCAGAAAGACCCATGACGCCATCGCGACGGTCCCCAGGGCGCCAATCAGAAGCGCCGGCCGCGGGCCCAGGCCATCGCCGAGAAAGCCCCCCAGCAGCGCACCGATCACCCGCCCCGTACCGGAGCCGAACTGGAACAGAGCGGCTGTGCGCCCGAGCAGCTTCTGCGGCAGCACCGACTGGCGCAGCGTGCTGGCCGGAATGATGGCTGCGACCCCGAACGAATCGCCAAAGATCTGCGCGGCCACCAGCAGGCCCACCTTTACAGCGAGCGGGCCCGAAGCGAGCGGCACGCAAATGGAGCTGAGCGCCGACACGAGACCTGAGATGACAATTGCGGGTCCAATGCCTACGCGCCGCGTGAACCAGGCAGCGAGCGATGCGCCCGCGAGCGAGCCGATACCGCCCATGGCGATGATGACGCCGATAAGGGATGGCGTGAGCGCAAGCGTGCGCGCCGCAAAGATGATGTAGAGCGCACTGAAGATGCCGCCGAACAGCGCAGAGCCGGTTCCGACCACGAAGAGCGGCCACACGAGCGGATTGTTCCGCACTGTGCGAAATCCTGCGACAGGGTCACGCCACCATCGGCCGCGGCGCGATTCCTTCTCCAGCGGCGCCTCACGGACACCGATCCCGAACAGGAAAGCGGCAGAGACGAGATACGTCACAGCATTCACGGCCAAAGCAAACGGTGCCGTCAGCGTCTGCACCAGAGTTCCTGCAAGCGCGGGTCCGCCGATTTCCGCGATCGATTCCGTGATGCCGAGCTTGGTGTTGCCTTCGAGCAGGTACGCGCGGGTGATGAGCGCCGGGAGATAGGCGTGATCGGCGATGTCGAACAGCACGCTCGCCGCGCCGATCAGTGCCGCAGCACCGTAGAGCTCGGCCATGGAGAGCACGTGAAACCAGGCTGCCAAAGGGATCGCGATCAGGATCAGGGCGCGAACAAGATCGCTTGCGATCATGACCGGCCGGCGCGTCCTTCGGTCAATGAGGCCGCCGGCGAACAATCCCATGACGATGCTGGGGCCCATGGCGAGGGCTGCAAGCAAGCCCACCTGTGACGCCGTCGCGCCGATGCTCAGCACGGCCGCGTAGGCGAGGCCCTCGCGCGCGATGCGCGCCCCAAACGAAGAAACTGTCTGTGCGGACCAAAGCTTGAGGAAATCGGCGTGCTGCCACAGCGCGCCGGACGGTCGCGGAATTCGCAACGGAAATGCTCCCGAGAAATGAGGTTCGACGCCCCGCGTGCGCCGCGGAGCGGGCGTTCAGATCAAATCCCTGGCCCGAGACCGGACCGGGATCACGCGTGAGCGAGCACCTTCATCTGAAGCACCTCTCGGGAGGCGGTGGGACTTATTCCGCGCCGGCTTCCTCGCCCTCTTCGTCCTCGGCCATTCCGGCCTCGTTGAGCGAGAAGGACGGCGCACTATTGGTTTGCTGGGGATAGGGCTGCTCTCCGGAACCGTTTGCCGGACGCGTCTGCCCATTGCCGCCATTGGCCTGCTGATATTGCTGTTGCTGCTGCTGGTATTGCTGCTGCTGCGCCTGCTGGGCCGCCATGATGCGGAAATAGTGCTCGGCGTGCTGAAGGTAATTCTCCGCCATGACGCGGTCTCCGGAGGAGTTCGCGTCGCGCGCGAGCTGCAGATACTTCTCGTAGACGTGGGAAGCAGAGCCGCGGATCTTCACTTCCGGGCCGTTCGAGTCGAACGTGCGATTCGGATTGTGGCCACCGCCACCACCACCGCCGCCACCGTGACCGCCATGGCCGCCATGATTGTTCTGCGGCCTGCGGCCGCCTCTGCGTGAGCGCTTCACTTCTGCCCCTTATCTTTCGAAGAGATCCTGTTCATTTGTCCTGCGTGCGCCAATGACGGCCCTTTTGCAGCTGCGCGCGCCAATGGCGCTGACCGCGCGGCTCGACCCACATGAAGGCGCAGGGCTCGTATCTGCAATTGCACAAGAACCGCGGCCTAGCCGCTCCCGGCAACCCTCCACGCCCTCTCGGGCCTGCCTGCCGGCGGGGTTCTCGTCCTCCCCACGGGCCGGGAAGCTAACGAGTCGAGACGCCGTTTCCAACTGTTTTTTCGCCGCCACGGCACCTAGCGGTTGCGGGGGCGGCCCACCACGCAACGTGGAATCCTTGCCAGATCCTCTACAATTCTCTCGGTCTCTAGTCCCGCCGCTGCCAGTATCGATTCGACCTGCGCGCCCTGGCCCTCGCCGATCTCGGCCAAAAGCACCCCGCCTGGTTTCAAGAGAGGCGCGATTCGCGCTGCGATTTCGCGGTAGGCCGCAAGACCATCCGGTCCGCCGTCCAATGCCGGCACAGGTTCATAACGCGAAACCTCCGGCGCCAGTGCCGCTATCTCGCCTGTGCTTATGTAGGGAGGGTTGGCGAGAATTGCATCGTAGCCGCCGTTCAAAGTTCCTCTCCAGTCGCCACTACACAGCACGCAGCGCTCGCCCAATCCGAGTTTCGCGACGTTCCGCCGCGCCCATGTGAGCGCTTGGGGCGAGGAGTCAATTCCGGTTCCCTTTGCGCGCGGATACTCAAAGAGCGCGGCGAGCAGCAGGCATCCGCTGCCCGTCCCGAGATCGAGAAGTTCCAAAGCGGTGTTGCGATCTGGGACAAGCCGGGTCAGCTCTTCGATGATCGTTTCGCTCTCCGGCCGCGGAACAAGCACACCCGGACCGACATCGAAATCGATGCTCCAGAACTCCTTGTGCCCGACGATGTAGGCCAGAGGTTCGCGCATCGCTCGACGGCGTATGAGCCGCTCGAAGGACGCTCGCTGTCCGGTGTCGAGTTGGCTCGCAGGATCAAGAGCGTGCTGCGAGGGTCTTCCCATCGCCTGCGCAAGGAGAATGCGCGCATCCAGCCTTGGATTGTCGACGCCCGCTTCGCGCAGTTTGAGCGTGGCTTCGTTCAGCAGCGTTTGGAGGGTCACGACTCCGCGTCCAGCTGCGCCAGCCGATTGGCCTGGTCCTCCGTCACGAGGGCGTCGACGATCTCGCCCAGATCGTCGCCGGAGATGATGCGGTCCAGCTTGTAAAGCGTCAGGTTGATCCGGTGATCGGTTACGCGCCCTTGCGGATAATTGTAGGTGCGTATGCGCTCGGACCGATCGCCCGAGCCGATGAGGCCCTTGCGCTCGCTTGCCCTCGCCTTGTCCGCACGTTCGCGCTCGGCTTCGTAGAGCTTGGCTTTCAGGATCTTCATCGCCTTGGCGCGATTCTTGTGCTGCGATTTTTCATCCTGCTGCGCGACCACGATTCCAGACGGCATGTGCGTGATGCGCACGGCGCTCTCGGTCTTGTTCACGTGCTGGCCGCCGGCTCCCGAGGCGCGGAACACGTCGATGCGAAGATCCTTCTCCTCGATATTGATCTCGACGTCCTCGGGCTCGGGCAGGACCGCAACGGTCGCGGCGGACGTGTGGATCCGTCCGCCCGCTTCGGTCTCGGGCACGCGTTGCACGCGATGGCCACCGCTTTCGAATTTGAGCTTGGCATAGGCACCGCGGCCGACGACTTCCATCACGGCGTCCTTGACGCCTCCGAGATCGCTTTCGCTCAAGCCCAGGAGCTCGGTCTTCCAACCCTGCAGCTGGCAGTAGCGCTGATACATCCGGAGCAGATCGCCCGCGAACAGCGCCGCTTCGTCGCCGCCGGTGCCCGCCCTGATCTCGACGATGGCGGAGGAGGAATCCGCCGTGTCCTTCGGCAGCAACTGGATCTTGAGATCGTGCTCCAGCTTCGCGAAACGCTGCTTGAGTTCTTCGCGCTCCTCTTCCGCAAGCGCGCGCATCTCTGCGTCGCTCGACGGGTCCTTGATCAACTGCTCCGTGTCCTTGAGCTGCCTGTCCGCGTTGCGATACGCGTCGATCGCGCCGATGACCGGCGACAGCTCGGCGTGCTCTTTCGACAGCTTCACATAGGAATCCCCGGCCGTGCCGGAGGCAAGCTCCGCCTCGACCGCATGAAAGCGATCAACGAGCCGCGAAAGTTTCGCCTCGGGAATCATCGCTGGAAATGTAGGACGCTACTGCGCCGGTTCGAGAGTCTTGCCGCGCTCGGCTTCGATTTCGGCAGCTTTTTTCTCGCAAAGCTCGACCACATGGTCGACGAGCTTCGTGTTCTCGAGCTTGTAGGCGGGCTTGCCGTTCAGATAGATCATTCCCGCGCCCTTGCCCGCGCCGCCACCGGTAAAGCCCATGTCGGTCTCGCGGGCCTCGCCCGGACCGTTCACGACGCAGCCAATGATCGAAAGCGTCATCGGCGTGGAGATGTGCTTGAGCTTGTCCTCGAGCACCTTGACCGTCTCGATGACGTTGAAGCCTTGCCTGGCGCAAGACGGGCACGACACGATGTTCACGCCGCGATGGCGCAGGTTCAGCGCCTTCAGCATGTCGAAGCCGACCCGCACTTCCTCGACCGGATCGGCTGAAAGAGAAACGCGGATCGTGTCGCCGATGCCGGACCAGAGCAGCATGCCCATGCCGATCGACGACTTCACGGTCCCGGAAATCATTCCGCCGGCCTCGGTAATGCCGAGGTGCAAAGGATAGTCGCAGGCTTCCGCGAGCCCCTGATACGCCGCAACGGCCAGGAAAGGATCCGATGCCTTCACGCTGATCTTGAACTCCGTGAAGTCGTTATCTTCGAGAATCTTGGCGTGGCTGAGCGCGCTTTCGACCATCGCTTCCGGACAGGGTTCGCCGTAGCGCTCGAGCAGTTCCTTCTCGAGCGAGCCTGCGTTGACGCCGATCCGCATCGAGCAGCCATGGTCCTTCGCGGCCTTGACGACGTCCTTCACGCGCTGTGCCGAACCGATATTGCCGGGATTGATGCGCAGGCACGCAGCGCCGGCCTCGGCGGCCTCGATCGCGCGCTTGTAGTGAAAGTGGATGTCGGCGACGACCGGAATCTTTGCGGCCTTGGTGATGGCCTTCATCGCCGCCGTTGCGTCCTCGTCGGGACACGACACGCGGACGATATCGCAACCAGCCTCTTCGACCTTGCGGATCTGGTCGATCGTGCCCTTGATGTCGCCGGTGACCGTGTTGGTCATCGTCTGCACGGTGATCGGCGCATCGCCGCCCACCGGCACCGGACCCACATGGATCTGCTTCGACTTGCGTCGATGGATGTCGCGATAGGCTCTGATGCTCATCTAGGCGGGTCCGTCAGCCACGTCCGCCATTATAACGATCCACGATGGCCTGGGGATCGAGCGAAACTCCGTCTTTGACCTCCTGGGCCTTCCCGGCAAAGCCCATGGAAGCCCCGTCCAGATCGAGTTCCACCGCGCCCGCATTGGGTGTTGTCAGTGTCAGGCCCACCAGGTTCGGCACCTGATAGGTGTCCCCGGGCTTCAGCGCGCGATTGATGAACACCCTGCCATCTGCGCCTTGCACCAGGATGCGCGTCGCCTCATGCACGCGCAGGATCACCCGTGCCGACTTGTTCTGTTCGCCAAAGACCTGGCCCGGCGGCAGGGCCGGCACGGCGGCCGTGTCACCGCTCGGCAGCAAGCCGTTCGTCGGCGCGACAGTCCCGGGAGCGGTTGTTGCCGTTGTCGTTCCCGGCGCCGGCTGCCCCGGAGCGGGAGCAGTCGTGGCGGGCGGCGTGGCTTGGCCGCTGCCATTGATCGTGTTCGCGCTGCCGGCGACGGTCGTCGACGGCGCGGCGGCGACATGGGTCTTCACCGGCTTCGCAGCGACCGCCGGTTTCGTCGCGGCCTGGGGCGGCGGGGGCGTCGTTGGTTGCGAGAGCATCTGATCGGCGGAAACCACGAGGTGATAAGCGCCATAGATCAGGAGCACGATCACGACGCCGGCAATGATCTTCCAGCCTTGAGGAAGCTTGCGGTGCTCGTCTTCGTCGATCACCTGCACCTGCGGGGTCGAGTGATCGGAACGGCCGGCGATTTCGGCCTTGAATCGCTCGACGCTCTGGACCGCATCCAGTCCCAGATAGTCGGCATAGGAGCGCACAAAGCCGATCGCGTAGGTGCGGCCCGGCAACGCGTCGAGCCGGTCTTCTTCCAGCGCCTCGAGGTGATCCTTGCGGATCTTCAGCGCACGGGAGACGGTTGCGAGATCGTCACCCCGGCGCAAACGCGCCGCACGAAGGTCCTGGCCCACGGTTTCCAGCGGGGCATCGATGTCACCCGAGATTTCACGCAGATGAATGCGGCGGTTCTGCAAACCGCCCTCTTGATCGAGCGTGAGTCGGGTAACTTTGGTCATCGATTTACCAATACAAGCTTGGGCAAAATCCTGCCAGCCGGATCAACGGATTAGACGCGAAATATTGCCGCTCGAGCCGTCAGTGGCTCGTGCTCATATTGGTACCGTTGTCTTGCACGTCCCTTAAGTTCTGCTGGGAGTCGTGGGAAATCTGATCCCATTCCGCCTTGGTGTGGCAGATCCGCGGACCGGGCAGCAGCGAACCCGTGACTTCGATCTCCTTGCAGATGATCTTGCTGCCGGGATCGGGTTGGGGCGTTGGGGTCGTGTCAGGGTCGGCAAGCGCCGGCCCCACAAAGAACAAAAGGGATGCTGTAGCCAGACCGGCTTTGGGAAGACGCATGATACCCCTTCGAAAGCGATGGAATTGGTATGTGGAACAAAACCTTATTTGGCACAATGGGAGCCACTACTTAAGAACAATTCCACGTTCGGCAGCAAATGCCGCAAGTCGCGTCCTGAGCGAGTGATCCGTCCGCCCGCACAGCTTGTCGACGAATTTGGAAACCTCGCCCAAGTCCAAGCTGCGTATCATCATTTTGATCGGGCCGATATTGGCCGGCTGCATGGAGAGCGTGCGCAGACCAAGCCCGAGCAGCGCCATGGCGTCCAACGGACGGCCTGCCATCTCACCGCAAAGTGAAACGTCGCCGCCCGCCTCGGCCGCGCTCCGCACGATCTGGCGAATCAGCGTGAGGGCTGCCGGGTTGAGGGTATCGTAGCGCCTCGCGACGCGGGGATTGGTCCGGTCGACGGCGAAGACGAACGACAGCAGGTCGTTCGACCCTATCGAGACGAAATCCGCGCTGCGCATGATCTGCGGCAGCATGAATGCGAGCGCCGGAACTTCGAGCATGGCGCCGACCAGGACCTGGCGCGGCTGGGGCTGGTTCAGGAGGCGCGCCCGCTCGATCTCCCGGTCGACGAGGGCCCTCGCCTGGTTGAACTCGGCCACGTCGCTCACCATCGGCAGGAGGATGCGCAAGGTGCGGCCGGCCGAAGCCGTGAGAAGCGCGCGGACCTGGTAGCGCAAAAGGGCCGGGCGATCGAGCGCGATGCGGATCGCACGCCAGCCAAGCGCCGGATTTGCTTCGCGCTCCCAGCGTGCATAGGGGAGCACCTTGTCGCCGCCCAGATCGAGGGTTCGGAAGATCACGGGCTTGTCGTCCGCGGCATCGATGATCTGGCGGTAGAAGGCGATCTGGTCGGCAAGGCGCGGCATGGTCTCGCCGATCATGAACTGGAGCTCGGTGCGAAACAGGCCGACGCCATCCGCGCCCGATTCCTTCAAGTGCGGCATGTCGAGCGCGAGGCCTGCGTTCATCATCAGGCGGATGGGCACGCCGTCGAGCGTGACGGCAGGCATGTCGCGGACTGCGGCAAAGCGTGCCACACGGTGCTCGCGCAAGGTTCGCTTCGCTTCGAAGGCCGCCACGATCTCGGACTGCGGGCGCAGGTGCACCTCGCCCGTCTCGCCATCGACGACGATCTGATCGCCGCCGCGCGCCGCATCGGTGATGCCTTCGATCGAGCTGACGAGCGGCAACCCCATGGATCGCGCAACGATCGCGACATGCGAGGTCGAGGCCGCTTCCTCGAGCACAAGACCGATCAGCCGGTCGCGGCGGTAATCAAGAAGCTCGGCCGGTCCCATCGCACGCGCCGCGATGACGGAATCCTTCGGCAACTCCTGCACCGTGTCCTCGCCTGTGAGGTGGCGGAGCAGGCGACGGGCGAGATCGTCGAGGTCGTGCGCGCGCTCGCGCAGGATCGGGTCGCCCAGCCGTTGCACGCGCAGGCGTGTCTCGTCCTGGACGCGTTCAACCGCCGCCTCCGCCGTGAGACCGGTCCGAACCGCGTCGCGCATGCGCTGGCGCCAGCCCTGGTCGTAGGCAAAGAGACGATACGCTTCGATGACTTCGCGGCCCTCGCCCGTCAGGTCGAGTTCGCTCGAATCCAGCATGTCGTCGACGGACTCGCGCAGCTTGGCGATCGCTTCTTCCAGTCGCTTGAGTTCGTCCTGCGGATTGTCCGCGATCATGCGCTCGACCTTGACGCGCGGCTCGTGGAGCACGACACGGCCGACCGCGACGCCCTCGCAGAGCCCCTCGCCCTCGTATTTGAGCGGCCGATCCGGCCTCAACTCCGGTTCATCGAGCTCGGCGAGATTGAAGAGGCCGCCCTGGGCCACGACTTCGGCCAGCACCATCGCCACGGTCTGAAGCGCTTCGACCTCTTCTTCCGCGTAGAGGCGTGCGGCGCGATTTTGCACCGTCAGCACGCCGAACACCTGTCCGCCGCGCACGATCGGCACGCCGAGGAACGAGCGGAACGGGTCCTCACCGGTTTCCGGCCGGTAGGAGAAATGCGGGTCGGACGGCGCGTCGCTCAGATTGACCGGTTCGGCCGTCTCCGCGACGAGGCCGACAAGACCCTCGCCTTCTTTCATGCGCGTGCGGTGCACGGCGGCACGATTGAGTCCCTCGGTCGCGAACAGCTCGAGCCATTTGCCGGCGCGGCGCAGATAGATCGAGCAGACTTCCGCGACCATGTTCGACGCGATGACGCTGACGAGCTTGTCGAGGCGCGTCTGCGCGCTCGTCTGCTCCGCCATGATCTCGCGCAGGCGACGCAGCAGCAGACGCGGACCGGCTGCGGCCACCGCAGGCATCAGCCGCTCTCCGTCTCGTCGCGCGGGATCATCACCGGCCCCATCGCATCACGCCGCGTCGAGCTCGTATGCCGAATGCAGGGCGCGCACCGCAAGCTCGACATATTCCTCGGCGATCAGCACGCTTACCTTGATCTCGGAGGTCGATATCACCTGGATGTTGATCCCCTTGTCGGAAAGCGTGCGGAACATGGTCTGCGCGACGCCCGGATGCGCGCGCATGCCGATGCCGATGATGGAGATCTTGGCGACATTGGCGTCATGCGTGAGCTCGCGGTAGCCGATATGCGGAGCCGCCTTTTCTATCGCGGACAGCGCACGGGCAAGCTCGCTGCGCGCGACCGTGAAGGTGAGATCGGTCTTGGTGCCGTCGGGGGCGACGTTCTGCACGATCATGTCGACGTTCACGCCGGCATCGGCGAGCGGACCGAAGATTGCGGCGGCAATGCCCGGGCGGTCCGGGATCTTGTGCAGCGTGATCTTTGCCTCGTCGCGCGAGTAGGCGATGCCGGTCACGGGTTTCTTTTCCACGATATCTTCCTCGTCGCAAAGGAGCGTGCCGCCTGCCTCGGGATCGAAGGTGGACAACACACGAGTGGGAACGCGATGGAGCATGGCGATTTCGACGGAACGCGTTTGCAGAACCTTGGCGCCGAGCGACGCCATCTCGAGCATCTCCTCGAAGGCGATCTTCTCGAGCCGCCTTGCCTTCGGCACGATGCGGGGGTCGGTGGTGTAGACGCCATCGACGTCGGTGTAGATGTCGCAGCGATCCGCCTTGATTGCAGCGGCGATCGCGACCGCACTTGTGTCGGAGCCTCCGCGTCCCAGCGTTGAAATCCTGTGATCGGGCGCGATGCCTTGATAGCCCGCGACGACCGCGACCTGGCCCTGGGCCAGGCGCTCGTTGAGATGCTTGGGGTCGATCGATTCGATGCGCGCGGAGGCGTGCATCGCCGAGGTATTGATCGGGATCTGCCAACCCATCCAGGAACGCGCATTGATGCCGACGGCACCGAGCGCGATGGCAAGAAGGCCGGCCGTGACCTGCTCGCCGGACGCGACGACCGCGTCGTACTCGCGCGCGTCGTGCAGCGGCGAAAGTTCGCGCGTCCAGCCGTCGAGCTTGTTGGTCTCGCCGGCCATCGCCGAGACCACGACAGCAACCTGGTTGCCGCGTTCCACCTCGCGTTTGACGAGCGTGGCCACGTGGCGGATGCGGGTCAGGTCGGCCACCGAAGTGCCGCCGAATTTCATCGCAATTTTCGCCATCGGGGTGTCGCGCCCTGTTATCCTGATCGGGCATACATAGACGGCACGCTCCGGCCGCTCAACGCTTTACATGATGGAAACGTCCCTGCGACAAGCGCCGGGGAATTGGCCAGGGAATTGGCATGGATCAGACCACGCGCGAAGCCCCCTCCGTCGACCCCGAGGAGGTAGCAAAGTTCTCCGCCATGGCGCAGGAGTGGTGGGATCCCACCGGCAAGTTCGCGCCGCTGCACAAGTTCAATCCCATACGGCTCGCCTTTATTCGCGACATGGCCGCTAACCATTTCGGCCGCGACACGCGCGGCGTGCGCCCGTTCGAAGGGCTTGCTCTTCTCGATGTCGGTTGCGGCGGCGGATTGCTGAGCGAGCCCGTCGCGCGCATGGGCTTCTCCGTCCTGGGAATCGATCCGTCGGAAGAGAACATCAAGATCGCATCGGCGCATGCCAGGGCCTCGGGCGCCGGCGTCTCATACCGTGCGACCACCACCGAGGCGCTGGCGGCGGAGGGCATGACCTACGACGTCCTTCTGGACATGGAAGTGATCGAGCATGTCGCGGACATAAGGGCTCATGTGCGGAGTTGCATGCGGCTCCTGAAGCCCGGCGGCCTCCTCTTCGTGGCGACGCTCAACAAGACGCTCAAATCGTACGCTCTCGCCAAGATCGCCGCCGAATATGTCCTGCGTTGGCTGCCGCCCGGCACTCATGATTGGAATAGGTTTGTCGAGCCAAAGACCTTGCGCAGATTGCTTGAAGAATGCGGCCTGAACCCCTTGAGAACGCAGGGCGTCCAATTCGATCCGCTGGCCTGGGATTGGCACCTTTCGTCCGATGTGGACGTCAACTACATGGTTGTCGCGAGCCGCTAGTTCGCGGCCTCGGGATCGGGCGGCAAGGGCGCGACCTCGACACCCTCCTCGATCAGCTCCTTGGCCTCTTCGAGCGAGGCCTCGCCATAGATGTGGCGGTCCTCGGTCTCCCCGTAGTGGATCTTGCGCGCCTCCTCCGGAAAGCGGGGACCGACATACTCGGCGTTGTCGGTGACGTATTTGCGCCAGCCGGTCATGAATTGGCGCATCTGGCGCAATTCATCCGCAGACGGAGCATCCTTCTTGGTGCCGGAGACGGCCGGTGCCATCGGCGCCTTCTCGACCGCATGGGAATTGCAGACCGGGCAAACGAGCTTCCTGCCCTTCGCCTGGCCGTCGTAGGACTCGCTGTCCTTGAACCAGCCTTCAAACTCGTGGCTGTTCTTGCATCTGAGGTTGTAGACGATCACGCAACGCTTCTCCGGTCCGGGGAAGATGGGAGCATTCTGGCTCGCCCGCAAGGACGAGAGCGTTAAGGGATACCCCGGTTTTTCTGCGATGGTCTCGAGGCGAGCGCCAGCCAGGCAGCGAGCGCGGACAGCTTTTCATCCTGTCGCCACGGCGTGCCCACCTGTTTTCCAAAGGCGGCCAGTCGCTGCCGCCGAAGGGCGTCGCTTCCGGGAAGTCTGTCCGCGGCTGCGTCAATATCGCGCTCCCGCATGCGCTCTGTCGGGATTTTCGAGCGCGTGCAGGCATCGACGATGGCGTCCCGGTAGAACTCGCCCTCAGCGGCATGAATGAGGGCATGCGAGGCGAGGATCGTGCGCAGATCGGGAAGCGTTCTTCCGGAAGCGGTCAGCACGCAGCAGCTGGAAAGTGCGCTCACTTCGGTCTGGATCTGCGCAATCGCGATGTCGGCGAGCGCAGCGGTCGCCCTGCCGCAGCGTGAAATGAAGCGGCTTCCCTCCTCGAACGGCATGGGCTCTGCTTCGTGGAAAGGCTGCTTTGATCCCTTGATCGAGAAGTCGCAGAGCTCCATGCGACCGCGTCGAAGAATCAGAGGTGCGTCGATACTGCCGCCAAGAACAACATAGGCAGCCCAGCCGGAGTGCGCGCGCACGCCCAGCGCAGCGCCCGCCCCACTATCACGGGCCTTCGAACGCCCGGTCATGCTGAAGGTTCGGTACGCGGGCACGCGCGTCCGCGACCAGCGCCGGATCGATGTCGGCGACGAAAACGCCGGGCTCGGTCCCGCCCTCGGCGAGAATTTCGCCCCAGGGCGCAATGATGAGCGAATGGCCGTAGGTCTTGCGCCCATTTGCGTGCGTACCGCCCTGCGCTGGTGCCACCACGAAGGCGCCGTTCTCGATGGCACGCGCCCGCAACAACACATGCCAATGCGCTTTGCCGGTCGTTTCGGTGAACGCGGACGGCACCGTCAGAAGGAACGCGCCCTTCTTTGCGAGCGCGCGATAGAGGTGCGGGAAACGGAGGTCATAGCAGATCGTCAATCCGATGCGGCCCCAGGGAAGATCGGCGACGACAGCGTCATCGCCACCCGCGACCGTCTTGGACTCGCGATATTTTTCGCCCGACGGCAAATCGACATCGAACAGGTGGATCTTGCTGTAGCGCGCGGCGATGCGGCCCTTCGGGTCGAAGAGAAACGAGCGGTTGGCCGTCTTGCTGTCGCTCACCTTGATGGCAAGCGAACCGATGAGCAGCCAGATACCGAGGTCTTCGGCGAGACGTGAGAATGCCGGTAACGCAGGATCGTGCGCTTCGTCGTAGCTCTGCGCCAGCTTGGCGCCGCCATCCGGCGCCATCAGCGTGGTGTTCTCCGGCGTCGCAACGAATTGCGCGCCCCTGCCCTTGGCTTCTCGGATCAGCTCTGAGGCGGTGCGGATATTCTCCTGGACGTCATCCGAGGAGCGCAGCTGAACGCAGGCAGCCCTGAAGGCGGTCATCGTGCCAGCAACGGGTCGAGCTCGCCCGCCGAGTCGAGCGCGTAGAGATCATCGCAGCCGCCGATGTGCTGCTCGCCGATGAAGATCTGAGGCACGGTTCGCCGGCCGTTGGACTTCGATTCCATTTCCTGGCGCGCCCCGGAATCCATGAAGACGTCGATCTCCTCGAACGCAGCGCCCTTCTTCTTCAGGAGAGACTTGGCGCGGACGCAATAAGGACAGATGGGAGTTGTATAAATCTTGACCTTGGACATGCGGACGACTCAGCCTTACGCCCCTTCGTGACACTTATATATCGCTGGAAAGCGGCCGAACAACGCGTGCCAAAGCAAGAACATGAACTTTCCGGGCGCCGGCGCGCTTGAGCGTCCTGGCACAGGCCTCAACCGTCGCGCCGGTTGTCAGCACATCGTCGATCAACAGAACGATTTTCCCCTGGATGAGCGGCTGCGATTTCGCGCCAATCATGAAGGCGCCCTGCACATTTCTTCGCCTCGCCCGCGCCGACGGCATTTCACCCTGGCTGGGCGTCTGTTTCACCCGCTGGAGGAGCCTGAGCCTGGCCGGTTTGCCCCCCAGCCTTGCAAGGGCACGCGCCAGCTCGGCGGCCTGGTTGTAGCGGCGCGTCCAGAGGCGACGCCGATGCAGCGGCACGGGAACAATGACATCGGTTTCATCCATCAGGGCGCGGCCGCTACGCAACAGCCAGCGCGCAAGGCCTGGAACATGATCGAGACGATCGGCATGCTTGAGCGCGAGGATCGGCCCTTTGCTCCCATCGTCGTAGCGCATGACGGCGCGCGCCGTGTCGAATATTGGCGGGCGCGCGTGACAAGCCGCGCAAAGTGTTCCCTCACCCGGATCGAATTCAAATGGCAGCCCGCAACATGCACAGCAAGGCCCGTCGAGGAACTGGATTTTCTGCCAGCAGTGGGCGCATAGGCTTCCCGCCACGCCAACCTGCTCCCGACAGCTCATGCAAAGTGGCGGGAACAGGAGATTGAGCGCCAGGTTGGCTGCATGAATCCAGATGCTGTCGGTCCTGCCGTCCATGCTGATACTCTATCGCGCGATGGCCGACAGCGTCCCACGCATCTTCGACAGAAAAGCTCTCGCACGCGCTCGCGCACGTGCGCTCAAGACAATCGGCGACAATTTTCTGGCACGCGAGGCGATCGAGGGATTGGCGCACCGCCTTTCGGCAGTGAATCGAAAATTTGAACGCGCGGCCCGGGTCGACGGAGTTGACCTGGCCGGGACCCCGATCGAGCATTACGCGGGCGCCTGGACGAAGGCGCAGCTCGACGACAACGAAGTCCTCGATCTCGCACCCTGCGCCTATGATCTCGCTGTGAGCGTGTTGGCGCTTCATTCGGTCAACGATCTTCCTGGTGTTCTGGCGCAGACGCGGCGCGCCCTGAAACCGGATGGTCTCTTCATGGCCACGTTGTTCGGCGGTTCGACTCTCCAAGAACTCAGGGACGCATTTGCATTTGCGGAGGCCGAAACGCGCGGCGGCGCCAGCCCGCGCGTCTCGCCGTTTGCCGACGTGCGAGACCTGGGCGGACTCCTGCAGCGGGCGGGATTCGCCCTCCCCGTCGCCGACGTTGAACGCACCGTTGCGCGTTATGCGAGCTTTTCCACGCTCA
>Ga0335083_10003376_pt1 | contig 20747 bp, 18 predicted proteins | sample Lox_Sample_42_FD_206716 | JGI IMG/M metagenome (GOLD analysis project Ga0335083, IMG submission 206716) | Soil microbial communities from Loxahatchee National Wildlife Refuge, Florida, United States - Lox_Sample_4.2 | ecosystem: Environmental > Terrestrial > Soil > Wetlands | place: USA...
TTCATCGGTCATGGGAGGGTCGGCGGTAAACACGGGGATACTGAACTGGTTCCCCATGTCGTAGGCGACGAGTCCCCCCACGTTAATCGGGTGTTTGCCGTAGATGCCGCTTTTCATGTCCGCGATCATCTTGGCGCACACCTGGTAGGTACCGCCGGGAAGCGGTTTGACGTTGCCGCCCCGGCATGCGATGGCGTCCATCTCATCCACCACCAGGCCGTTGTCGGCCAGAACCTGCAGAATCGCATTCTTTCGGTAGTCGTACTGGTCCCAGATGGTGGGAAACTTCCTCAATTCTTCATCGGTGTGTCGCACCGAGACATTAACCTTCATTTCCCCCGAGAAATACACGCCGATTTTCGTTGAAGTTGAGCCGGGATTGATGATCAATATCTTCTTGTCATTGTCCATGGTCCACGCTCCAAGGTACGTATAGCAGCAAAAGGTACAATTCCCCATGTCCGGAAACAGCAGGCGTTTATTTGCCCGGATCCGCCACGGACGGGACCGTTTCGAACTCCACATTGTACGGTTTGCCGTTCACCTTCTTGACTTCGCGCACATAGACGTTCTGCACGACGTCCCTGGTGGAGGCATCTATCTGGATAGGGCCGCGGGGGCTGGCGATCTTCATCCCCTTGAGAACCTGCATCGCCTTGTCGCCGTCCACTTTTCCGTTGAGCTGGCGAACCACCGCGTAGACCGCAGCCATACCATCGTAGCCGCCGACCGCCATGAAGTTGGGACGTGACTTGGGATCGACCTGGCTGTAGGCAGCGAGGAAAGTCTTGTTTTCGGGGGATTGGTGGGCGATGGAGTAGTGGTGAGTCGATATCACGCCAAGGGCATTGCTCCCCAAGGCTTCGAGCACGCCGTCGTCAGTCACGTCTCCGGTGGAGAGGAGCTTGATGCCTGCCTCGGCCAGGCCGTGCTCTTTGTATGACTTCATGAAGCCGATAGCCAGTTCGCCGGCAGGTACAAACACGAACACCGCCTCAGGCTTGTAATTCTTGACCCTCATGATGAAAGGCCCGAATTCCGGGTTCTTCAGCGGCACCCGTACCTCTCCGATCACTTCGCCCCCCATTTTCGTGAACGCCTTCTTGAAGGTGTTTTCCGCGTCGTGTCCCGGACCGTAATCGGCGACAACTGTCACGATCTTGCGATACCCGTTCTTGTATGCCCATTGCGCCATCGGCTCCGTCACCTGGGCCAGCGTGAACGATACCCGTGCAATGTAGGGGGACTTGGTGGTGATGACCGATGTTGCTGCATTCATGATCACAGTTGGTTTTTTCGCCTCGGTCACCAGGGGTGCCACGGCAAGGGCATTGGGGGTAAGGCCGAACCCGACGATGAAATCGACTTTGTCCTTGATGATAAGCTCCTGGGCAAGCCGTTTTGCGACTTCAGGCGAGGGGCCGGTGGTGTCTTTGATGATGAGCTCGATCTTCTTCCCTGCGACCTTATCGCCATTCTGCTTCATGTACGCCTTGGCGCCATTGGTGATCTGCCTTCCGAAATCGGCAAACGTACCGGTCATTTCGGCGAGCAGCCCGACCTTGATCGTATCTCCCGCAGCATACACCAGCCCGGCAGCCGGCCCCAAAATACCAAACATGACAAGAACGAATCCGGAGAAAATTCTGGTGAGTGGCATCGTAGCAGGGAAAGACCTTCCATCGTTTTTTTCGGCCATGACAATACCCCTTTCTCATTAGCTGCGTGGCTTCGATATGCGACTGTATGAATTAATGCAACGCTCCTCCATTCTTCCGCTTCGGCTCATGCGGTCGTAATGCTTGTTTTCAGTCCCGGGGCGAGACAGGCACAGTACTGTCTTCCCTGCGGAACATAAGACTCGCCAACGCCCCCCTGGAAAGTCGGTCGAGGACTGGGGTTATTCCATTTTCTGCGTTACACGGGATCATCCCGTCACACACACTCGTGCATGTTCGCGAAACAAACAGAAAAAGCCCGCGGGCATCACGTCAGCAATACCCCCGGGCAGAAACGTTCAGAATGTCTCAGAACGATAGCATGCACATCCTGTTACAACGGAAAATGTACTACCGGCTACTCGAAACTATCACACAGAGTTTTCACCAGAGTGAAGCGCTTATCGACCTGCTGTTGAAGAATCGACAATTCTTCGTCCCGCATGTGTTTGAATTTCCCCATCAGTTTGGTCAGCTCTTGGATAGGTTTCGGGTTGTTCACCTTCTGCGTAAATCGAAACACTCCGTCTTCAGCTTCCCAGAGCGGGAAGTAGTTGGTCCGTACCGCCATTCGACAGACCTCGATGGAGGCGTCCGTGGCGAATTTCCATCCGACGTTGCACGGGCAGAACACGTGGAGATAAGCGAATCCTTCCTTGGCCTTTTCCTTTGCCTTGGCCAGTTTCTTGGCGTAATCCTCCAGGTGGCTCAGGGTGGCCGTTGCGACGTACGGAACATCATGCATCGCCATCACCATGGGCATATTTTTCGAACCGGTGCTCTTCCCCCGCGACTGGGAACCGACCTGGGTCGTGCTGGTCGCAGCTCCGAAGGGGGTGGCGCTGCTTCTCTGGACGCCGGTGTTCATGTACCCTTCGTTGTCGTAACAGATATAGATCATCTTTTCGTTTCGTTCGGCGGCGCCGCTCAGGGGCTGAAAACCCACATCAACGGCGCACCCGTCGCCAGTAAAGCAGACGACCGTCGCATCCTGTCCGGATTTTTGAAAGTACCTGGTGAGCCCCGTGGCGCTGGAAGCCACCCCTGTCATGGTGCAGGCGTAGTGGGCATGCCTGTGCCATGCCCCCACATTGGCACCGTTCAGTACCGGCGCCGAACACGACGGGGTGCCGACGATCACCGCATTTTTGCCCAGGACCTTCGAGACGAACCGGGCATTCAGTTCGAGGGCGCATCCCGAACACCAGGCAACGCCGCCAGTGAACTGGTCTTCGTCCTGGTAGTAATCACAGACCTTGGGAAGTTTCTTCGTAACGGTAGACATAGTCGCTCCTTATTCTCCCATGGTTATCCAGGTCACTTCCTTGTAAGGGTGACCCAGGGAAGCGTGGTGGATATCGTCGATCATCCGCTCGATGTGCGGCTTGGTAATATCCATATTGGCTAACCCGTCGATGAAATTCAGCATCGGGACGATGCCGATGTCGGCGACAAGGGCCTTCGTTTCCATGAAAATCGGGCCGGACCCCCAGCCGAAACCGACACTTCGGTCAAGAACGCCGATCGCCTTCTTGCCGCGCAATGCACACACAAGGCGCTCGATCGGGAAAGGACGGAACATCCTCAATTTCACCAGGCCGACTTTCAGTCCCGCCTCACGCTTTGCGTCAACCACGGCGCGCGCCGTGCCCACCGCGCTTCCCGACGTCAGCAGCACGATGTCGGCATCTTCGGTGCGATACTCCTCGATCTGCCCGCCGTACTTCCGTCCAAACGCCCGGCCGAACTCCGCATCGATTTCGTCCCACTTCTGCTTGGAACGGTCCATGGCCGCCATGTGCTTGTGGCGCAACTCCACAAAACCCATGCCGAGGCCGTGGGAGCCGGCTCCCAGGGGCTTGCCCGGCATCAGTCGCGGCCGCTCGGGTTGCTTTTTCAGAGTGGCCAGATACCGGTCCACTTCATCGATCCCTGGAATTTCGACTGTTTCGGCGAGGAACGAGAGGTAGTAGCCGTCGTAGTTCACCATCACCGGAAGCTGGATGTCATGATCCTCGGCGAGGCGGTACGCCATGATGATCAGGTCGAGGATCTCCTGGCAGTTTTCGGCGATCACCTGCACCCATCCGGAATCCCGGGTCGCGATCATGTCCTGCTGGCCCGAGCAGACGGACTGGATTCCCGGCGGCTCCCTGTTCACGTTCACCATCACGACCGGCGCCCGGTAACCTGCTGTCTGCAGCATGGCATCATACATGAACGCCAATCCCCAGGAAGACGTGGCGGTGAAGGCTCGTCCCCCTGCCATGGAAGCGCCGCAGATAACGTTCTGTGCCGAATTCTCCCCTTCCACGTTGACCATCTCGGCATCCAGGACGCCGTTGGCGTGAAAATTCTCCAGTTGTTCCACCACCTCGCTCTGGGGAGTTATCGGGTAGAGAGAGACGACATCGGGCCTGCAGAGCATTGCGCCGTAGGCCGCCGCTCCATTGCCGGTAATCACTTTCATTTGTTTTTTGTGCGCTTCCATAGCTTATCTCTCCTCGGGAACCATGGTTATCGCCTTGGTCGGGCACTCCTTGGCACAAATGCCGCAGCCTTTGCAAAATGCAAGGTTGGGCGTAAAAGTTTCTCCGTCGTCAACCATGCACTGGGGCGGGCAATAGATATAGCAGAGTCCGCACCGGGTGCATTTTTCCTTGTGCACCACCGGCCGCTCCGTCCGCCAGCTGCCTGTGTCGAGACAGAGGAACTGTTTGTCCGCATCGGACCAGGGCCCTTCCGTTTCGAAGATGCATTTGCCTTTCTCGTTCTTTACTTCCATGTGCGCACCTCGACTTCCGCGAATCCTCTCTCCGCGTTGCGGATATTTTTCTTGAGGATATCGCCCGTAAAATATTCCCCTAATCCCTTGAGTACCGATTCCAGCTTCAGCCAGCCGGTGGTTGCGGCAAGCGCGCCGATCAGGCAGGTATTGGGTATATCCCTGCCGATTTCATCCAGCGCGATCTGGGTGGCATTCACAACGCCTGCTCTCTCCATATGTTCGCTGGGACGATTGCCGAGCGGAGAGGGACTGTTGAGGATCAGCACCCCTCCCTGTTTCAGCCCGTCGAACAGCGAAGGGAGCTTCATCAGGGTGGGGTCGATCACCATCAGGCAGTCGGGAGTATATATCTGGCTCTTTTCCCGGATAGGCTCATCATCGAAACGCGTGAACGCAATAACCGGCATGCCACGCCGCTCGAAGCCGTACATAGGGAAGCTGGCGACACATTTCCCCTCTATGGCGGCCGCCGATGCGACCATCCTCGCCGCCAGGACGGCCCCTTGTCCGCCGCGGCCGTGAAATCTAAGCTCCTTCATCGACATGTATTGCTCCTTTCTGCCTGAAATGTGAGGTCCGGCACTCGGTAATTCGTCTCGAAACGGCCCGTCAGGATATATACGCCGCCAATGCGATGGTGAGGAGCATGGTGTCGGCGGAATCCGACCGGGAGGTCATGATAACCGGCGCCTTTGCCCCCATCAAAGCCGTAGCAATCCTCTGCTTGGTGAAATAGACGAGACATTTCCGCAACGGGTTTGCCGCCTGCAGGTTGGGAGCGACGATGATATCCGCATGCCCGGCGACCTCTCCCCCCACGTTCTTGTACTTTGCCGCCTCCACGGAGATGGCGTTGTCGAACGCCAGCGGACCGTCCACGAGGCACCCGGTAATCTGCCCGCGATCGGCCATTTTGCTCAGGGCTGCTGCTTCGATGGTGTCGGGTATGGCCGGATTCACTACCTCAACGGCCGACAGGAGTGCCACCTTGGGCAACGGGTTGCCGAGCTTGTGGGCCAGGCTCACCGCATTCTCGATAATCTGCTTTTTCTCCTCCAGCGTGGGGAATATGTTGATGGCGCAATCGGTGAGGAATCGGAAGCCTCCTTCAGGTTCCACTATTTTTTCATACATGCTGATCTCGCTCATCACCTTATTGGCATTGAGTCCTTTCTGCTTGTCGAGAATTGCTTTCATGAACGTCGCAGTCGGCAGATTCCCTTTCATGATGGCATTGGCACTCCCGACGAGTACCAACCTGACGGCCTCTTCCGCCGCATCTTTTTGATCGGGTATATTGATGATGGTAATGTACCGCGAATCGATCCCGGCCTCGGTGGTCATGCTGCGGAGCTTCTCTTCGCTGCCGACCAGGATGAATTCGGCAAGGTTCGCTTCCAGCGCCTGCTTCACCAGCGTTATGACCGTGGAACCCTCGGGAGAAACGATTGCTATCTTCTTCTTCGGTTTTTCCTGGACTGCCGCGATCAGCTGATCAAAGTTCTGTATCATGATCATATCCCCTGTTAGTACGCCGCCAGCTGCTCATTTCCTTCGAGGTACCTGACGACCCCGGCCGCCAGGGCCTCCATTTCGTTTTCTCCTGGGTCGATAAACACCTCGGCGACAAACGAAATCTTCGAAATCAGGCTGGAGGTCAAGGTTTTCGAGTATGCGAGGCTCCCCGTCAGGGCAATGGCGTCGACCCGCCCCTCGAGCACCGCGGCGCAGGCTCCGATTTCCTTGGCGATCTGGTAGGACATGGCCTCGAAGACTTCCGCTGCCACCTCGTCTCCCGCGGCAATCCTCTTTTCGATCTCAAGCCCGCTGGTAGTGCCGAGATAGGCGGCCAGACCGCCTCCACCCTGGATGAGTTTCAGAATATCCCTTTCGCTATACCGGCCGCTGAAGCACATCTTGACAAGGTCGCCCGTGGGAAGGGACCCCGCCCGTTCGGGGGAAAAAGGACCGTCGCCGTCCAGCGCATTGTTTACGTCGATGACCTTTCCCTTCCGGTGAGCACCCACTGAAATCCCTCCGCCGAGGTGGGCGACGATCAGATTTGCCTCATCGTACGCCTTCCCCAGCCGGGCTGCTATCTTTCTTGCCGTCGCCTTCTGGTTCAGTGCATGGAAACTGCTCTGCCGCTGGATCTGCGGGATCCCGGAATAACGGGCGTACACGCACATTTCATCGGTGGTGGGCGGATCGATGGTGAGTGCGGGGATCCCCTTTTCCTTCCCCAGGTCGTACGCCACGATTTCCCCTATTATGTTGGGATGCTGGCCGTACTTCCCGCTCTTCCCGTCATCGATCATCGCGGTGCAGATGGCGTAGATCCCTCCCGGAATCGGCTTCGTGTTTCCTCCCCTGCTGGCGATTGCCACCAGGTCGTCGAGGGATATGTTGTTTTTCTCCAACGCGCCAAGGATGGCATTTCTGCGCAACTCATACTGATCGAAGATGGTCCCGAACCCTTTCACTTCGTCCGCGGAGTGACTCACAGACTCGCTTGCCAGCATTTTGTCCGCTTCGAAGACGGCAACCTTGGTCGATGTTGAACCGAGGTTGATTACCAGGATCTTCTTCGTTTTCTCCATCTGCCTCTCCTGCATCCCGTTTTGTCAGGGCCCTGGCTGGAATGATTCATTCAGTGGATCGCCGTCAGACTCTTTGCGGGGGAATCCCCCGGACATCTCATGAAGCCTTTATATGGCGTAGCCGGTCTTGGCTCCTTCGCGCATGGCGTCCACTATCAGGCCGGGTTCGCTGGAACTGCCGATGTTGTATACCTCGGGAACCAGACCTTTCAGCTTGCTGACGAGCTCGGTGTTCGGCACGAAGTCCTGCGTGGTGCAGATATTGTTGGCTTCGAGAGTTTTCTCTTTTCCGTCCTCGGTCCCCACGAGAAGGCCCGTATCGGTGACGCGGATGTACTTGACGGCTGAGAGAATCGGAACCCCCTTCTTTTTCAGCCAGGGCCAGAGGTTCATGAGATCGTCGACCGTCATCCCTTTGCCGAGTTCTTCCGCAGGGCCGTTGTGGGCCATGGTGACCTGCCGGTTGCGCTTGGTGAGGAATTCCGCCAGTTCGCAGCCGTGCAGGGTGCCGCCGGTCACGACCACCTTTTTCCCCACCGGCATCCAGATCTTGGTGAGCTTTTCCAGCTGCTGGGGACTCAGATACTTGAGGAAGAACTTGAGCTGCTTATGGAGCTTGGAGGCGGTGAGCACCTTGCGGTTGTCGCCGCCTGGAATATCGAATTTCGTGTGGGCGGCGCCGGCGGCAACGATCACGGCATCCGGCTTTTCCCGCTTTATCACGTCGGCATCGACCTCCGTCTTCAGGTGAACGGTCACCCCTTCTTTTCTGAGCTGCGTTTCCAGGTATTTGACGAAGGTCATTATGTCGACGGCCTCAAGCTCCTTGACGATGGACGCCATCGGCAGCAGCCCGCCCAGATACGAGGCTTTCTCGTAGAGTACCACGTTGTGCCCCCGTTTCGCCGCCACTCGTGCTGCTTCCATGCCCGACGGGCCGCCGCCGATAACCAGGACTTTCTTCTTTTTCGTGGCAGGCCTCAGCGTGAAGGCAGGATCAAGCTCCCTGCCGAGAGAGGCGTTTATGCGGCACTCGAGTCTTCCGTTCCGGTTGCGGACATCGAAACAGTGCAGACAACCGTGACACCAGCGGATATCCTCCATCCTCCCCGCCTTGAGCTTGTTGGGAAGTTCCGGGTCAGCCAGGAGCCTTCGCGTCATGCCGACAAAGTCGAGCCGCCCTTCCCGCAGGAACTGCTCTCCTAGATCGGGGTCGATACGGCACGCTGTCCAGATGGGGATGTTTTTCACCTTCTGCTTGACCGCTTCGCTCAGCACCACGGTGGCGCCTTTCCCCTTGCGGCTCCAGTCGAGGTCCATGGATTGCAGGTCTTCGGGGGGCTCCGGGTAGAAGAGGCGGTCGGGCTGCAAAAGGCCTCCCCGATGCCCATAGCGCTCGGCACGGCAATTGATGCCGTCCGCTCCCGCGTCGGCTATCAGCTTTGCCATTTCCACACCTTCGGCAATAGTGGTAGCCCCCTTCGCGTTGTACTCGACGATATTGATCAGTACATGGACGGCAAACCCGGGGCCGGTCCTCCTTTTGACTTCCTGGATAATCCTCCTCATGAAACGCGTACGGTTTTCAAAGCTCTGCGGTCCGTACTCGTCGTCGCGCTTGTTCCAAACGCGGGAGAGAAAGGTATTGCCCTGGTGACAGGTGCCGTGATTGATTTCGACGGCATCGAAGCCGGCCTTCCATACCCGCTCTGCAGCACTGGCCCAGATGTCGATCTGTTCCTCGATCTCGTCCTTCGTCATGGCCCGGCACTCGGCAAAGTCGGGACCCGGCAGTTCTTCCTTCGTCATGGCCGAAGCGCACTTGGTGTCCCGTTTCGGCAACAGGCCGGTCGGATTCCAGGGGCCCGCGTGCTGCAACTGGACAGAACAGGGACATCCCTCCTTGTGGATCGCTGCAGCAAGCTTCGTAAAGCCGGGGAGATAGATATCGTCATCGATGTGCAGCTGGACCCCGCCAATCAGTTTATCACCTTCGTAGTGGAGGTGCTGGATTCCCAGCGGATATTCCACCCCGCACGACTCGACCACGAGAAAACCGACCCCCCCTCTCGCCAGGCGGGAATAGAAGGCGATCATCCTGTCTCCCACCGTCTGGTCTGCCTCCATATACGAGGTCCCGTTGGCGGTCTTGATTATGCGGTTCCTGGTTTTGACAGGTCCAATCTGGCCGTGTTCAAGCAATCGTGCGAAACGCTCTGACATACATTCCTCCCCTAAAGTTCTCCGGTTGATCTTCTGGCGACAGTCCCTGCATGATTCCGTGGCAAGCATCAAAGAGCAAAAACTTCGCTAAGCGGCGGTCATCATCGGCATCCCGGCAACTAGCCTCACCGAACGTCACGTTACCTTCCCGACGCCACTATACATTACAATCCTCTTATCTGGGGTACTGCATACTGTACCCCAATAATGCCTAACTCTGATCGGCTTGTCAAGAAAAAAATGTCACCGGAAAATTCAATTCGAGGAAGAGGCGTGGGTATCTTCCATCACAGGACGGTTGGGCAGGGAAGTTGGCAGCGCGCGATACGGGGAGCATACGCAAGGTGAGGAATTGAGCGGACAGAGAGGACACGCGCATCGTGCTGACCAGTGCGACGTGGAAATACCGGAACGACTAAATGCAGAGAACGTCCGACGGAACTTCATGGCGTACATATGCACAGCAAGAGGAAAGTGAGGCTGCACTCCCTTCCCCTCTTCTCGCCCATGCCCGGCACACCCTTTCGATTTTGGCAGCTGACGCACGATCACAGAGCAACGAAGTACGGAGACGGGAGGAGTAATGGACGTTGTCAATGGGACATGAGAACCGGCAGCGTCATGTCGTCGAGTAGCTGCCGCGCCACAGGGCCGAGTTTCATTTTCCGGCCCGACGTTTGGGCGTAGACCCCCACAACCAGAAGATCGCACCCCTTGTCCCAGGCAAAATTCATCAGGATATTTGCAACAGGGATGTCGGTCGATACGATGTCTTCCGCTGTGCAGGTAAGGCCGTACCTCGCAAGGTGGGTGCATATCTCGCCGCCGGGTATGACGGAGTGCTGCCTGTCTCCGGATGTCTTAATTGAAAGGACGTAGATCTTTTCCGAATTGATCAGGAAAGGCAGCGAATCGTTGACGGCGCGGGCCGAGGCACGCCCTCCCCGCCATGCCACAATGGAACGCGTTCCAACGGTGGTGAATTTTCCGGCGTAGGGAACAATGAGTACCGGCCGCCCCGAACCGAACACAATCCGCTCGGGAAGGTCGGCAGGGACATCGCCCTTCGGTTTATTGCTGCCCGTCTGGCCGACAATGATGAGGTCTTTCTGGTGCGCGTAGTGATTGATTATTTCTGACATCTCAACGCCGACAATGCCCCAGTCCGCCAGAATCCAGTCCGCCGGGACATCGGCATTTCCCGTTACCTGCCGGAATTTCTCTTCTGCTGCAATTGCCTCTTGCCTCTTCACTTCGTGCTGAGGGGCGTAATGGGGGTGAGTGATGACGTACAGCCCGGTCAGATGGGCTCCATGCGTCTTGGCCAGATTGATCGCCAGTTCCAGCCTGTTCTCGCACTGGGACGAATCGTCGATATGGATAAGCATATCCTTGAAATTCATAGTCACCCCCACACCCTCCCGTACCCGGACGTCACTTCACTGCAGCCGGACCCCGACCCATTTATCCAGTACGCCGAGATTCTCCAGCAGGTCGGCGCTGTTGGCAGTATGCACTACTCGTCCGCGATCCAGCACGATGGCACGGTGGGTAAGACGTAACGCCTGTTCCACGTGCTGCTCGACGAGAATCAACGCCTGTCCTTCGTTGTGGACCATATTGTCGATCGCGGCGCAGAGTTCCTCGACAATGACGGGGGCAAGTCCCTCCCACGGCTCATCGAGGAGGAGTAGGAGGGGATTGAGCATCAGGGCCCGCCCGATTGCCAGCATCTGTTGCTCCCCCCCCGAAAGCTGGTTCCCGAAATACTTGCGCCGCTCCTGGAGGCGTGGAAACAGCGCATATATCCTCTGCAGAGTCCACTTGCCCGGGAGCGAGGCCACCGTGAGGTTCTCCTCGACGGACAATGACGGAAACACCTCCCGTTCCTGCGGCACCCACCCTAGTCCTGCCCGTGCCCTGCCGTAGGAAGGGACTTTCGTCAAATCCTGGCCACGCCACCGCATAGTGCCGCGATGCACCCTGGTATGCCCCATGATCGTCAACAGGAGCGTGCTCTTGCCGACGCCATTGCGACCCAGAAGCGCAATGCTTTCACCATCATTCATCGCCAGGGAACAGTCGTCGAGGACAGTGGCCTCACCATAGCCGGCAAAGACATTTTCAACGGTCAGCATGTCAATGGCCCTTTCCCAAGTATACCTCGCGGACACGGGGATCATTCGCAATTTCCGCCGGTGTGCCGGTCACCAGCTCCGCCCCGCCCACCAGCACCGTGATGCTTTTGGCGAAGTTGAACACCAGGTTCATGTCGTGCTCGATGAGAAGAATGCAGATCTCCGCCGGCAATGCGGCGAGAACCTCAAAGAGTTCGTCGCTTTCACCTTCCGGCACACCGGCTGCAGGCTCATCCAGCAGAAGCACCTTCGGCCGGGCCGCAAGCGCCAGCGCCATTTCAAGAAGGCGCTGCTTTCCGTACGCTAGCGTATGGGTCTCCACGAGGCAATCGTGTGCCAGATTGAGTTTTTCGAGCAGCGCATAGGCTTCGTCGATTTCGGCAGTACGCCGCGACAAGCGGTGGAACCGTCTTTTCAGGATATTCAGACGTGAATGCTCGCGCACGCAGATGGCGTTTGTCACCGACTCCAGCGGTGTCAGCCGGGGGAAGAGCGAATTGATCTGGAACGTCCGCGACAGGCCCCGCCACACGCGCTCATTGGACGGCATATGCGTGATATCGACGCCATCGAGCCAGATCGAGCCGTCAGACGGGCGCAGGACGCCGGTGATCTGATTGATCAGGGTGGTCTTACCGGCGCCATTCGGCCCGATCAATGCGTGTCGCGCCCCCGGCGAAAGGGAGATGTTCACATCCTTTGTGACCATCAATCCGCCAAAAGATTTCCAAAGGCCACGGGTTTCGAGAACGGCGTTCATGAATGCTCCTTATGCCGCCTCCGTGCGAGAGACGATGCCAGCCTGCCGAGACCGCCGAGAATTCCGCCACGTAGATACAGAGTCATAACGATAAGCAGCACCCCCAACCAGAAGTGCCAGTACTGGGGATTGATATTGGCCAGTTGGTCCTGGGCCACGAGGAAAACGGCCGCACCGATGAAGCCGCCGTACATCGCCGCCGTACCCCCGATGATCAGCATGATCAACAGGTCGGCTGAACGTTGGAAGCTCAGAACATCGAGACTGACGAACTGGGTCGTCTGGGTAAGAAGGGCGCCGGCGATGCCGGCGATAACCGCTGCGTACGTATAAATGTTCGTAAGGGCGGCGTTGACGGGGATCCCGATGGCGAGCGCCCGGACCGGATTATCGCGGAAACTGCGCAGGGCAAGGCCGTAGGGGGAATGGATCATGCCGCGCGTCACCGTAAACAGGAGGAACGTAACACCCAGCACGTAGAGATAGGAGGTCTTTCCGTAGAGATCGAAGGTAAAAAGATTGAACAGCTTCCCCATTTCCACGCCCTGCAGTCCATCCACACCCCCGGTGATATCTGTCGCGCTGTTGGCAATTTCGTACAGCAGCAGACAGATGCCGAGGGTAATCATCAGGCGGGTCAGGTCGCTGCCCCGCAGCAGGAAAAAACTGGTGAGGTAGCCGACGATCCCCGCGACAATTCCTGCCGCCAGCAGCCCCGTCAACGGTTCGTGCCAGCCGTATTTCGCCAGCAGCCCGGCGGTATAGGCCCCGATCCCGAAGAATGCGGCATGGCCCAGGGTGACAATGCCCGCGTACCCGAGAATAAGGTCGAGTGACAGGGCGAACAGCCCGCTGATAAGTATCTGTGATGCAAATACCAGATTGGTCGGGAACGCGAAAAAGAAGCCAACCAGCACAATCCAGAAGGCAATTTCCGTGGGTTTCCAGCGGTCCCGTGCCTGAAGAACCGCCAGGTGTCCTGTGCCCAGGACCGGCTTTTCGATGCGGGTGTGACTCATGACGCCTTCCTTGGGCTCTGCGGCCCCCGTGGAAACAGCAGCAGAACGAGAGTTGTTCATCGCGCCTTCCTTCGTCCCAGCAGCCCCTGGGGGAATAGCAGCAGCAGGAAGATCATGGCTGCATAAATAATGAACGCGCCGATCTGCGGGACGTAATATTTCCCCATGATGTCAGCAACGCCGAGGAGGAGCGCGGCCAGAAGCGTCCCCAGCACCGAACCGGGACCACCGACCACCACGACCAGCAGAAAGTACACCAGGTACTTGACGGCGAACTGTGGATCGAGGCCGACGACCTTTATCCCCAGGGCGCCCCCCAGACCGGCAAGGCCGCTTCCCAGGGCGAAGGTGAGCTGAAAGACGCGCCCTACCCTGATACCCATCGCCTCGGCTGTCCGTTGATTGTCCACCGACGCGCGGATCCTCGCCCCGAATCGGGTGCGAACCAGCCCAAAGAGGAGGGCAACCGTAATCATGATCCCGATTGCCATCAGGAACAGGCTGTACCTCGACATGTCGATTCCCGCCAGGGGAAACCGGCCTTCAAGCCCGGCGGGTATGTCCACCGGCTGCTGAGCCGGCCCCCATTGGTAATCGGCCCCTGCAGTGGCAATGAAAATGATACCGACCGTCAGCAGCACCTGGTCTAAGGGTGTGCTCTTGTAGAGGGGGCGGTACAGGGTCCGCTCCAGGGCAAGGCTTACCAGCGCGATGGTGAAAAAAACGATGGGGAGTGCGGCGAAGAAGCCGATACCGGCCTTCCCCATCAAGTCAACCAGCAGGTACCCACCCGCCATGGCAAACACGCCGTGGGCAAGGTTGTTGAACCCCATTAGTCCGAGGGTTATTGACAGCCCCACGGAAATCACGAACAGCAGCATGCCGAAGGCCAGTCCGTCGAAAAGTATTCCGAGAAAATTGAGCATGGCGTTCTACTCCCGGCCCGTCTGCGGGCCTGTCGGTCATTTGCCCGGATCCTTTACCGCCTTGAAGGTATCGAATTCCACGTTGTACACCTTGCCGCCCACCTTTTTCGCCTCGCGCACGTACACGTTCTGAACGATGTCGCGGGTGGCGGGATCGATCTCGATCGGCCCGCGCGGGCTATTCAGTTTCATTCCCTTGATCACCTGCATGACCTTGTCGCCGTTACTCACGTCACCCTTGAGCTGTGTGGCCACTGCGTAAATCAGCGCCATGCCGTCATAGGCATGGACCGCCTTGAAGTTGGGGCGAAGCTTGCTGTCCACCTTCTTGTAGTCGGCGACAAATTTTGCATTCTCGGGAGATTTGTGATCGGCCGAATAGTGGTGTGTGGAGACAACGCCCAACGGGCTGTCACCCAGGGCGTCCATGATGGCGTCATCCAGCACGTCGCCGGTTGTGATCAGTTTGATTCCTGCCTGCTTCAGGCCACGTTCGTTGTACGCCTTCATGATGCCGAGCCCCAGTTCACCTGAGGTCACGAATACGAACATCGCCTCGGGCTTTGCGTCCTTGACCCGTTGGATGTAGGGACCGAACTCCACGTTCTTCATGGGCACGCGCAATTCGCCCACCACGGTACCACCCAGCTTCGTGAAGGTCTTCTTGAAGGCTGCTTCGGAGTCGTGACCGGGCCCGTAGTCTCCGACGACGGTGTAGACCTTGCGAATCCCGTGTTTGTACGCCCACTCCGCCATGGGTGCGGTCACCTGTGCCAGCGTAAACGAAACACGGGCAATGTAGGGAGACTTGGTGGTAATGACGGAGGTCGCGGCGTTCATGATGATCACCGGCTTCTTTGCCTGAGTAGCGATGGGCGCGACCGCCATGGCGTTGGGGGTAAGTCCGAAGCCTGCAAGAAAATCGACCTTGTCCTTTACCACCAGTTCCTGGGCAAGCCGCTTCGCCACGTCAGGGTTGGGGCCGCCGGTGTCCTTGATTACCAGTTCGATTTTCTTCCCGGCAACGGTATCGCCATGCTCCATCATGTAGGTCTTGATCCCGTTCATCATTTCCTGGCCGTGGTCGGCAAAGGTGCCGGTCATCTCGGCAATGATCCCGATTTTAATCGTGTTACCTTCGGCAAACGCCTGGCTGCCTGCCAGTATGAACAGCCCGCTCATCACCAGCACAATGCCGATATTCGCCCTGCTGATGATCCTCGACGCAAAGTTCGACCACCCACCCCGTTTTTGAGTCATGTCGATTCTCCTTTTCGTTTGTCTGCGCAAAAAAATGAGCGATTCGCCGTAGAGCACTGAATGCTTGGTTGACAGCTTTCCGGTTACCCCATTTGGGGTACTGTATATTGTACCCCAACATACAGCCACCGAGCATTTTTGTCAAGAAAATAAATGCCGTTTGATTCTATTTCCGTGACCGTTCATGTCACGTGAGCCCAGAGCTGACTTCCGAAGAACGCATCCCCAGTCCTTTCGTCACCACACTTGATGGCCTGCAACTTTTCTCCATCTTTTACGGTATCGCTTCACTACCCCGTGCCACTTCTCCCTGCCGATAACGCATGTGTCGGAATATATAACAGTATTCTACATTAACCTTTACCGCAATGCAACGTGAGGGAGAACACACATCGTCACGGTGCGTTCAGCAGCTCACTAACCCTGACCGCCGGTTGCAGTACGTCCTACAGCAGTCGTGGCTCGAGAGAACGGGCAGTCTCCGCGAGAAATTCGAAACATTTTTCGAGTCTGTCCCGCTCGCCCTGTGCCATTTCAACGGCGGGGAATCCCTTGACCCCTCCCCGCCCGAGGCGCACCGGCACGGTGGCGCTCAATCCCTTTCGGCCGTATTCACCGTCAAGGACAACTGAACAGGGTATGACCTCGCCCGTGTCTTCCAGTATAGCCTTGACGATGGACGCCACGCCGACAGATGATGTCCACCCTGTGGTGCGACCCGCACCCAGCGTCTCCATCCTGTTGAGGATGTTGGGGATCTCTGCATAGATCCCATCCTGCATTTTCGTGTCGATCTCGACGGGTTTTCCGTTTATCCGCACGGAACTGAAAAGCAGCACCTGGTGGGGCCCGTGTTCACCGACAACGGTCCCGGCAACGGTAGGTGCCGGCACTGCAAGAGCCTGGGACAGCATCCGGCGGAAACGGAATGTGTCGTTCAACGAGTAGCCGAGAAACCTCTCGCGCGGCAGGCCGGTTAGCCGCCATAAAGCCCAGTTGAGGGGGTCCACCGGGTTGGTGAGGGTGATGACAACGGCACCAGGGCAGTGCTCTCTTACGGTCTGGGCAGCTTCCACGATGATGGGAAGGCTGTCGTCGAGGAGTTCCATGCGGGACTCTATGCGCCGCCAGGGAGCACCCGCTGCCAGAATGACCACATCGGCTCCGGCCAGATCCTCTTTCCGCCCGAACCGAACCGACATGTCGTTGATGCCCGTCAGCGCATTTTCCAGGTCCATCTGGTGAAACCTCACCAGATTCTCCCGTGTACCGGGGAGAAGAACCATCTCGTCGGCCACCCCCTGCATGCCGATTTGGAAAGCTGAGCACGACCCCAGGGTTCCGGCTGCACCTATAACGCCAACTTTTCTTGCCATAACGCCTCCTCTTCTCCATCATTGGGATTCCGGGTGCCCAACGTGTATTGCGTACAACACCTCGACTGTCTTTTCCTGCAAAAATGGGGTACCGTATACTGTACCCCATACTATGCTCAACCAAACATTTCTGTCAAGAAAAATATGAACCCGCGGCATCCTCGCCCTCACGCGGGGGTGGGAATTTGTCACGGGTCATATCAGGGGTGATCGATGTAGCTGGGACGGGATACGGTGTATGAGGGGAAATTTGATACGTATGCGGCGAGATTCACAAACGAGGTCAGACAGGCAGCACACTTCCCAAAGACGGGGTTGAACGTTTCAGAAAGGCTGACAGTGTGGGTCGGCTGGTAATCATAGTATTCTATGGTTACGAGGATGTGGGGTTGCTAGGCGGGACGGGAGGTCATTCCCCCTAGAGGTAATCATACTCATTCATTTGAGAGTTTGCCGGGAGAAAAGACGGAAGAAAAGTACATTCGTCGTCCCTGAAAAAGTCCTAAAAGTGATCAGATGGGTTGATATCTGAAGCTGAAGGCTCCCATCAGGGTCTTGACGCTGACAGTGATGCCCCCTTGATTCGCTCTTTGAAAAGCCACAAAAGGATAGCTCTGAGGAGCTTCCTGATGTTGAAGCCACATCCGGCCAGAATGGCGTTGATTTTGTCGCCGTCCTCGCCCTTCAGGTAATTGCGATCCATCCGGTGGTCATGTTTGACGTGGCCAATGATCGGCTCGATTGCACTGCGTCTGCGGTACCACTGCCATTCACTGGGCTTCATACACTTCTTTTTCTTGTGGGTCACGTGAATCCGGGTGTTGTTCAGTGTTGTCGAATTTCCCCGGTACCCCTTGTCGCAGTATGCATGCTGCGGTCGCCACCCGGTAGAGCGGATGCTGGCGGTTCAGGATCTGATCCAGCCGGGAGCGGAACAGATCACCTTGGTTCGACGAGCCTGATTTTGGTTGCATGAAATCACCGGATTTTGAGAGTGTTGATTCAATTTCAGGCGATTTTTATCACACAATAAAGGCCAAATAAATCAATTAATTCAATTTGTTACACTATTTCAGACACGACTACATTACGGATGCGCAGACGCGCACAGGTATTGATTTCCCAGGAAGTCCTCAGCGATTGTATGTCCAACTCTGATGAAATTACCTTCGAGTTGCACAACCTCGTGGTCTTGGGAAAAGGGACCTCACTGCTGGGGCGTCAGTCGCTCCTCTTTAAATGACGTGACCTTCCAGGTACCGTCAACCAAAGACATCTCGACATCGTGGTGGAATGTCACCGGCCACTTGCAAAAAGCCGACGCTACACCCGGCGGGATGCGGCAGACCGTCTCCTCCACGCTGAGGGCAACGGCATCTGCGCCCTTCTGCTCCTCCGACTTCCGCTTCCGTTTTATCCACGACACCTCGCCGGCAATGGAGCTGATCGATGGTTTGAGCATCGTGAATGATCTGCCGTAGACCTTCATCGACGTCGGCGCCATCATCGCTGTACGAGAATCCACATACTCCTTGGCCTGCCCGCTTGAGACATCCGCCGCCTGCTGATACTGTTCGCGCGCCATCGCTTCGGCGTACTGGGTATACACCTGATAGGCAGGGGACGGAGGAGCAAACCACTGCTGGTATCCCCACCAGCCGCCACCACAGAGGGCCACAAAAACGACCACCTTGAACACCAGCGAAAAGTTCGCAACGCTCTGTTTCTGAGGCCTAAGCGGCTGCTGGAGGGCCGGTCTCGCACTCTGCTGGACCGGCCTGTGCCTTTCAGCGAGGCGGGAAGTCACCGCGGCACTCCTCACACCTGACGGAGTCACCGGTTCGACGGGAAGGGGTACCTCCTGTACGGTACAGATGGCACCGGCCTCGCGGAGCCTATCCCTCATGTCATACGCCGTGCGGCCGTCCAAATCTTTCAGAATGACCGCACCCGCCCCCCCCTTGAACAGTTCGCGAACCTGCGGATCTTCGAGATCAAGCACCCGGCAGAGACGTGCCAACACTTCCGGAGGTCGTGTGCCCTCCACCAGCTTGCCGCTGAAAATCACGTTGAAGATCTGACCGGCCATGTTCTATCAAACCTCACCGTTTGTCATCCACATTGGGCAGCATTCTCTTGCTCATGCATGTGATGGATGAAAAAAATATTTGCCCTTACTTTACTTATCACTGCTCGTAATCTTTATCGATGTCTTTACCATCCGCTTTGATGTCTCGTATCGTACCGGCAACAAGATAGCGGAATTTGTTACCATCTGTTTTCTGTAGATATATCCGTCATTCAGGTTCATGACGGCATTACTCATTTCAACTCCGTTCGTTTCGACCTTAGCAACGTATACTTTTGCGGTAGCCGATGCATCACCGCGTTGTGAGATTGAAGTATTGCCACCTGCCGATCTGCTGTAGTTACCGGTGCCCGCATTACTATAGTTGCCAGAATTTCCGTAATTCCCTGATGCTGATCTTGAAGAAGAACTATTATAGGACGAATTTGCAGAGACATCTACCTTCGCTTTATATCTTTGCACATTGGTGTCCACATCGAATGTTTCAGCCTGTATCATATCCATGCTCCAGAAATATCCGTCATGGACATTGGAAAAGCCGACTTTCTCCAGGGCGTACAACATTGTTTTCCCCTTGGAATACCCGTAATTACTCGACAAAACTGTAGCCAGCTTTCCCAAATCAGCATTGGTAGGAATTTTCCAATCATTGTACCCGGCATAACTGTTTGAATTTAATTGTTCAACAATGGCCCGTGCTTCGTTCAAATCTGATGGGGCACCGAATTCAAGATTTCTTGGCCACATCAATCCGGACGATTTGTCATGCACGATTTTATCGTTTACCTTCACAACAGTCGACTTCTTCCCGGACATCAGATTAAAAGGGTCATCTTTTTTCTTGTCCTGCTTCACGTCCACATACCAGACTATTTCGCCTTCAAATCCGGCGGGCATGTCTTTCAGAATCTTCCATACTATTTTTTTATTTTTCCCAACAGGGATACTGCTACCTACATCACCGGCAAGCGTTAAACTGGCAGAGTCAATTTTGTTGCCGTCGATTTCGATCTCGACAACGACATCGGCAAAGCGCTCGCCTGGCATATTCGCGATGTCAAACTTCAGGTATGCGGTATTGTTTTCCTGGCCTGCTGTTATGTTCTTCAGTTCCAGCGCATGTGCATGGGATGTGAAACAAACTACAGCGATTACCATCAACAACACTCTCATGTAGTTTCTCCTTCATTTTTTTCTACGAATTGCACCGTAGTACCCATAATCAAAAAGGCCTGCCATCATCATGGCAGACCTCTAGGCCAATCGCCACTTCGACAGCCCCTCTATCCTCTGTCCAGGATGGTAGCTTTGTGCCCTACGGTTACCCGTAGTTTACCATTTCGGTGACAACTTTTTTTACGCTAGCATGTTTATCACAATCTGTCCACCTAAATTACCTCTTGCTAGAAGGCCTTGATTCCTGAAGCACTTCCCGGCTGGACGCTCCGTTATCAGCCTCCAGCGGCCATTTCATCCTGGACACAGCAGTAACAAAAGGGACCAGCGCAGCTGTAGCTCATGCCAGGCCGACAGACTCCCCTGCGTCGACTGTATTGTTCAAGCACAGGGATGGCCCATCAACTCTGCCACCTTGGAGCGTCAGGCTGCGCGGCCTTGGGAAAGACACTCCTCCCCCGCTCCGGGGAGAGATGCACAGCGCACTTCTTCAATTTGACGGCATATCCCGGCGAAGAGCGTTTCCACGGCGGCACGCCCTTTCTCGCGGGTGGCACGGGTGGGGTCTCCCCAGCAACCCGAGGGGGAGTAGGTCCCTGCCCCCCGGGGATCACGCGTCAGCGGACCGGGACGGTGCGGCCGACAGTCGGGAGCCGCCCTGTGCATCGCTACCG
>Ga0335083_10003378_pt1 | contig 20728 bp, 15 predicted proteins | sample Lox_Sample_42_FD_206716 | JGI IMG/M metagenome (GOLD analysis project Ga0335083, IMG submission 206716) | Soil microbial communities from Loxahatchee National Wildlife Refuge, Florida, United States - Lox_Sample_4.2 | ecosystem: Environmental > Terrestrial > Soil > Wetlands | place: USA...
CCGACAAGCATCCCCCCACGCTCGAGCAGCGCACACGGCGCGGCGAAGCGACCCAGCGCATCGACAAGCATCCCGACTACGTCGAACTCGAACGCGTCGCCTATGCGGAACTCGGTCTCGCGGCGATCAGCCATCGCGCGAATGCGCCCGCGCCGCTCGTCAAATACGCGCTCACGTACCTGTTCGTGCAGGCCGAGTTCGGCCTGTGCTGCCCCGTGAGCATGACCGACTCGCTCACGCGCACGCTGCGCCGGTTCGGCACGCCCGAACTCGTTGCGCGCTATCTGCCGAAGCTCGCCTCGCAGGACTTCGACACGCTCTTTCAGGGCGCGATGTTCATGACCGAGCAGGCGGCGGGCTCGGACGTAGCGCGCATTGCCACGCGCGCCACCCATGAGCGCGACGCGAATGGCGACGACGTGTGGCGTCTTCACGGCGACAAGTGGTTCTGCTCAAACCCCGACGCCGATCTCGCGATGGTGCTCGCGCGCCCCGACGACGCGCCGCCCGGCATCAAGGGCCTCGCCCTCTTCCTGCTGCCGAAGACACTCCCCGACGGCACGCGCAACGCTTATCGCATCGTGCGTCTGAAGGACAAGCTCGGCAGCCGTTCGATGGCGAGCGGCGAGATCGTGCTCGAGGGCGCGCAGGCCTACCTGATCGGCGAAGTGGGCCGCGGCTTTCATCAGATGGCGGACATGATCAACATGTCGCGGCTTTCGAACGGCGTGCGTGCGGCGGGCCTCATGCGCCGCGCCGTGACCGAGGCGCTGCACGTGGCGCGCAACCGTGAAGCGTTCGGCCGTAAGCTCATCGACATGCCGCTCATGCAGCGCCAGTTGCTCAAGATGATGCTGCCCGCCGAGCAGGCGCGCTCGATGTTCATGCGCATCGCCACGCTGCTCGAGCGCGCCGATCGCGGCGACATGCTTGCGGCGCGCGGCGACGCGCTCGCGGCGAAATGCGTGCGCATCCTCACGCCGCTCATCAAGTTCCGCGCCTGCCGTGACGCGCGCCGCGTGACCGGCGACGCGATGGAAGTGCGCGGCGGCGTGGGCTATATCGAGGAATGGAGCGACCCGCGTCTCGTGCGCGACGCGCATCTCGGCTCGATCTGGGAAGGCACGAGCAATATCGTCGCGCTCGACGTGGCGCGCGCGGCGAAGCGCGAGGGCGCGCTCGAAGCCTTGACGCTCTACGTGCACGCGGAGCTTGCCGAAAGCGGCCTGCCCGACGCGAGCGCGGCACTTCTGCGCGAAGTGTTCGACCGCGCGGGGGCAGCGCTCGTCAGTGTGGCCGAATGCGGCCGCGACGAATCGGTGCGCCAGGCCGCGAGCGCGCTCTACAACGCCACCACGGCTGTCTTCATGGCCTGTGAAGCGGCCCGGGTTTCGTCCGTTGCCGCCGACTACCGCCGCCTCGCGCTCGCGCACCTGATCGTGCGCCACAAGCTCCTGCCGCGCGACCCGCTCGCGCTCGACGAGCGCGACGCAAACGCAGCGACGCTGCGCGCACTCGTGGATGAGCAACCGCTGCCGCTCGCCGACGCGATGCAACTGATGCCTGCACGGTGAGGCCACGCACGATGAACACCACAAAGGATTCCGAAGCAATCACGGTGAACGGCGCGCTGCACGGCCTGCGCGTGATCGACCTGAGCCGCGTGCTCGGCGGCCCGTACTGCACCCAGGCGCTTGCCGACCATGGTGCCGAAGTGATCAAGCTGGAACCGCCCGACGGCGACGAAACGCGCGGCTGGGGGCCGCCCTTCGTCGGCGACACGGCCTCGTACTACGTCGGCGTGAATCGCAACAAGCGAGGCATTGCTGTCGATCTCTCGCGCGACGAAGGCCGGGCGATCCTCTGGCAATTGCTGGAAGGCGCGGACGTGCTGGTCGAAAATTTCAAGCCCGGCACGCTTGCGCGCTGGGGCATGGACTACGAGCGCGACCTGCGCCCGCGCTTTCCACGCCTGATCCATTGCGCGGTTTCCGGCTTCGGCCCGGACGGCCCGCTCGGCGGCCTGCCCGGCTACGACGCCGCAATCCAGGCCATGGCCGGCCTCATGAGCGTGAACGGCGAGCACGACGGCCCCGCGCTGCGCATCGGCCTGCCGATCGTCGACATGGTCACGGGGCTCAACGCGCTCGCCGGCATCCTGCTCGCGCTGGCCGAACGCGAAAAGAGCGGCCTCGGGCAGTCGGTGGACATTGCGCTCTACGACTGCGGCGTGTCGCTGCTGCATCCACATCTGCCGAACTATTTCGGCAACGGACGCACGCCGCAGCGCAGCGGCAACGCCCACCCGAACATCGCGCCCTACGACAGCTATGCCACGGGCAGCGCGCCCATCTTCCTCGCGGTGGGCAACGATCGCCAGTTCGCGAAGCTTTGCGCGCATCTGGGCGTGCCCAACCTCGCCGACGACCCGCGTTTCGCCGACAACCGCAGCCGCTGCGCACACCGCCCCCAACTCAAGGCGGCCCTCGAAGCGCGGCTCGCGGCACACGACTGTGAGCCGCTCGCGCGCGACCTGATTCAGGCAGGCGTGCCGTGCGGCCCGGTCCAGACCGTTGACGCCGTGGCCGCGCATCCGCACACGCATCACCGCCGCATGATCGTCGAGATGGAAGGCTATCGCGGCACGGGCGCGCCCGTGAAGCTCTCGCGCACGCCGCCGACCTACCGCAAGCTCCCGCCCGCGCTCGGCGCCGACACGCGTGCGGTGATGGACGCCCTCGGCATCGATCCCGCCACCCAGCAACGGCTTTTCGAAGCCGGCATCGTCAAGGAGCCCGAACGAATCTAGACAGCCAACCACTTCGTCAAGCCATAACGGAATAACGGAATACAGACCGGCCCAAGCCGGCTCAACCCGATCGGAGACATGCATGACCCGCCCTATCGATAGCACCACGGGCAACCCTGCGGGCAACACCGCAGGCATTGCCACGCGCCAGCCAGCCCGCGCCTCGCTCGCCGCTTTCGTCGGCACCACGATCGAGTGGTACGACTTTTATATCTACGCAACCGCTTCGGCACTCATCTTCGGCAAGCTGTTCTTTCCCTCCAGCGAGCCGTTCTATAGCACGCTCGCCTCGTTCGGCACGTTCGCCGTAGGCTTTTTCGCGCGGCCTTTCGGCGGGCTCGTGTTCGGGCACCTGGGTGACCGCATAGGCCGAAAGAAGGCGCTCGTCGCCACGCTTGCGATCATGGGTCTCGGCACGGTGGGCATCGGCTTTCTGCCGACCCATGCGAGCGCCGGCGCGCTCGCCCCCGCCCTGCTCGTGCTGCTGCGCGTAGGCCAGGGCATTGCGATTGGCGGCGAATGGGGCGGCGCGGTGCTGATGGCGGGCGAGCATGCACCGAAGGAAAAGCGCACCTTCCTCGCTTCGTTCGCGCAGCTCGGCAGCCCCGCCGGGTTGATTCTCGCGCTGCTCGCGTTTCGCAGTGTCGCGCACCTCGACAAGGAGGCGCTCTTCGAGTGGGGCTGGCGCTTGCCGTTCATCGCGAGTGCAGTGCTGCTCGTGGTGGGCCTGTTGATCCGCTCGAGCGTGAGCGAATCGCCGGAATTCGAAGCGCTGAAGAAGCAACAGCGCACCGCGTCGATGCCGATCCTCGAAGTGCTGCGCGACTCGTGGCGCACCGTGCTGCTGTGCCTCGGCGCGAACGTGATCGGCGTGGCCGGTGCATGGTTCGTCAACACGTTCATGCTCAATTACACGACGCAAACGCTCGGGCTGGACCGAGGGCTGATTCTCGATTGCCTGTTCGTCGTCGCGTTCATCCAGCTTTTCACGCAGCTCTTTTCCGGCTGGTATGCACAACGCGTTGGCGCGGGACGCTTCCTCGTGCTTGCCGCCGCGCTCGCGATGATTTCGCCTTACCCGATGTTCGTACTCGTCTCGACGGGGCACCCGGTGGCGATCGTGATCGGCATTGCGATCGCGGTGATGTGCATGTCCAGTTCGTATGCCGTGATGGCGGGCTTCATGACGAATGCCTTCCCGGTGCGCGTGCGGTACTCGGCGATTTCGATTTCCTACCAGTGCTGCGCGGCGCTTGCCGGTGGCCTCACGCCGCTCGTCGGCACGCTGCTCGCACACGACTACCCTGGCGCGTGGTGGCCGCTCGCGTTGTTTTATAGCGCGCTCGCGGCGGTTTCGCTCGTTTGTATCGCGGTGCTGCAGTACAAGCAGTCGACGGGTGTGCAAGCCGATATGGCGCTCGCCATCCCGGAGTAATGTCGTCACAAGGCCTTGACCCGCCGCATGATTGCGAAGAAGCCGAATCGCCAAGGTTCGCGCTCCAGCAATTCGACAAGTGCTGGAGGCAGTGCTTGCACCGATAACTCTTGTCAGGTGATGCACGATCCATTAGCTTACCTCACCCATATCGATGCCTCGCCAGATGATTGATGCAGAAGCGTTTTCCAGAATGCGCCTTTGCGCTGCGCTTGAGCTTCGCGAAAGCGAATTGCAGAATCGGGGCGCGCCGCTCGAACAGCGATTCCGGCTCGCACGAACGGAAGATACGTCATGCTCCCTGCCATCCTCGCGCGGTTGCAGACACAAACCGGCAGCGAACGGGCCACAAGTGTGGTGTGGGGCAGCAGCGCGCGAATGCGCGCGCCTTCAAAGCGGCGTGAGCAGCGCCTCGCCCGCGAAATGGCGCGCCGCATTTTCGGCGAAATGGCGCACCGTGGCCGCGCGCACGTCGGGCGACGTGCCGGCCACGTGGGGCGTGAGCACGACGTTCTCGAGGCCGATGAGCGCGGCCGGTGGCTGCGGCTCGCCTTCGTACACGTCCAGTCCTGCGCCGCCCAGCGTGCCGGCCTCGAGCGCCGCAGCGAGCGCGGCCGTGTCGACCACGCTGCCGCGCGACACGTTGACGAGAAACCCCTGCGGCCCGAGCGCGTCGAGCACTGTGCGATCGATCAGATGCTTCGTCTGCGGGCCGCCCGGCGTCGCGATGACGAGAAAGTCGCTCCATTGCGCAAGCGCCATCAAGGTTTCGAAGTAGCGCGCCAGCGCGCCCTCACGCGGCTTGCGGTTGTGATAGCCGAGTTCCATGCCGAAGCCCGCCGCGCGCCGCGCGACCTTCTCGCCGATATGGCCGTAGCCCACGATACCGAGCCGGCGCCCCGACACCGTGGGCCGCATCGGCAGCGCGTCGCGCCAAACGCCCGCACGGCACGCAGCGTCGAACTGCGGCACCGCGCGCACGGCGGCAAGTAGCAGCGCGAGCGCGTGATCGGCCACGCAGTCGGCATTGACGCCCGCGCCGTTGCATAGCGCGATGCCGCGCTCGCGCGCATGATCGAGCGCGAGATTTTCATAGCCCGCGCCTAGCGCGCCCGCGAGTTCGAGCGCGGGCATGCGGTCGATCTCGTCGGCGGTAAGGCCCGTGGTGCCGTTCGTCAGCACCACGCGCACGTCCTTGCCGTGCTCGGCCACGGCCTGTGTGCGCGCAGCCGCATCGGGTGCGTAAATCAGGTCGAACGGCTCGCCGAGCTCGGCGCGGTCGCCATCGGTGAGCGGAATCAGAACCAGCAGGCGCGGCTTCATCGTGTTGTCATCCTTTGTTCATTGATTCGATGTACGAATCAAATGCCGCCGTGGGGCTCACACAGCGGTCACATAACGCGGCACGACGACTTCCACACGCGGCGCGACCGCCGCGGCGGCGCTGCGCGTGCGGCGCATCTCGTCGGCGGGGCTCATGCCGAACAGGCGCTTGAACTCGCGGCTGAACTGCGAGGCGCTTTCATAGCCCACGCGCGTGGCCGCGGCGCTCACGTTCAGGCCGTCGTGCGTGATAAGAAGGCGCGCGTGATGCAGCCGCGTGGTCTTCACGTACTGCATGGGCGAAGTCGAGGTGACGGCCTTGAAGTGCGCGTGAAAGACGGCAAGGCTCATGCCTGCTTCGGAGGCGAGCGTCTCGACGTCGAGGTCGCCGCAGTAGTCGGTGTGAATGCGGCGCAGCGCCTTCGCAATGCGGCCGAACTGATGCTGATGCGTGAGCGCCGCGCGAATCGCGTCGCCCTGCTCGCCCGTGAGCACGCGGTAACAGATCTCGCGCACGATAGCAGGCCCGAGTATGCGCGCCTCGTCCGGTTGCGCGAGCGCTTCGAGCAGCCGCACCAGCGCGTTCGAAAGCGTCGCATCGAGCGGCGTGGCGTAGATGCCCGAGGGTTCGGCAACCGGGCCTCGCTTGTCGTCGAGCGCCATCAAGAGCTCCGCGACGGTCGTGAGATCCACGCGGATCGAGATCGCGAGGATCGGCTCCTCGGGGCTCGCCTCGGTCTCGCACTCGAACGGCATCGGCACCGAGAGGACCAGATATTGCTGCGCGTCGTAGACGAAGACCTGGTCGCCGAGAAAGCCGCGCTTGCGGCCCTGGCAAACGATAAAGATGCTCGGCTCGTACATGACCGGCCGGCGCGGATGGCTCTCGCTGCCGCGAAAAAGCCGCACGCCTTCGATCGGCGTGGCGTGCACGCCATCGCGCTGCGTGAGCTGCATGAGCAGTTCGACGGTGCGCGCCTGCGTGGCGGCCGCCGGTGCAATGGCCGGCGCCGCAAGAGTTTTGACGTAGACCATTGCGGTTGTACCCCAAAAGAATCGGTCGGGCAGAGAAACAGGCTTGCCAATCTATCATCGAACCGGCGCTTGTGCTTCGCCCCAGGAGAATCAGGCAAGTCTTCGATAGATTCAGGTATTCCCTGGGTGGGCGCCGATGCCTACGATGGGAACCCTGCCGAACCACCCCAAGCAACTGAAGAGGAGTGACCATGTACCCGACTTACGGATATGCCGCGCGCGACGCCGCCGCACCGCTCGCCCCGTTCGAATTCCAGCGCCGCGACCTGCGCGAGCTCGACGTCCGCATCGACGTGCTGTTCTGCGGCGTGTGCCATTCCGACCTGCACCAGGCGCGCAACGAGTGGCGCAACACGATGTACCCGGTGGTGCCGGGCCACGAGATCGTCGGCCGCGTGGCCGAGGTCGGCAAGGGCGTCACGAAGTACAAGGTGGGCGAACTCGTCGGCGTGGGTTGTCTCGTCGATTCGTGCCGCACCTGCCCGAGCTGCGCCGAAGGTCTCGAGCAGTATTGCGAAAACGGCTTCGTCGGCACCTATAACGGCAACGACCGCGTGAGCGGCGAAGTCACTTACGGCGGCTACTCGACCCAGCTCGTGGTGGACGAAGCCTTCGTGCTGAGCGTGCCCGCGAACCTCGATCCTGCCGGCGCCGCACCGCTGCTGTGCGCGGGCATCACCACGTATTCGCCGCTGCGCACATGGGGCGCGGGCCCCGGCAAGAAGGTTGGCATCGTGGGCCTCGGCGGCCTTGGGCACATGGGCGTGAAGATCGCGCACGCCATGGGCGCGCACGTGGTGCTGTTCACCACGTCGCCCTCGAAGATCGCGGACGGCAAGCGCCTCGGCGCCGACGAAGTCGTGATCTCGAAGGACCCGGAGCAAATGGCGAAGCACGCCAACAGCTTCGATCTGATCGTGAACACCGTGGCCGCGCAGCACGACCTCAACCCGTTCATCGAGCTGCTACGCCGTGACGGCACGATGACACTCGTGGGCGCGCCCGAGCACGATCACCCGTCGCCGCAAGTGTTCAACCTGATCATGAAGCGCCGCCGTCTCGCGGGCTCACTGATCGGCGGCATTGCAGAAACCCAGGAAATGCTGGACTTCTGCGGCAAGCATGGCATTACGTCCGATATCGAAATGATCGAGATGCAGGACATCAACAACGCCTACGAGCGCATGCTCAAGAGCGATGTGAAGTACCGCTTCGTGATCGACATCGATTCGCTGCGCAAGTAAGTCGCGCCGCAGCACCTTCAGACGTCACACCCTGCCCCGCCGGGCCGTCCGTTCCGGATGGCCCGCCAGCCCTTCCTCATCGAGGCCGCGCGCATGCCAAAGCGCGAAGCCGGCCTCCCGTAGTCGAGCCGGCGCCCCCGTGCGCCGCCACATAACCGTCATCGTTTCATTGTTCGTTGACCGCCGCGCGTCGCTTTCCGCGAGACGCCGGCACCGCGAAGCGCTTGCCCGGCTACGCGGCTCACCCCTTTGCATGACTGCGCGGATTTCGTTCAAGCCCAATAAAGAAGGAGCTCGCCCGTGATCGACCGCATCCAGGCGATGCGCACGTTCGTTCGCATCGTCGATACCAACAGCTTCACCAAAGCCGCGCAGTCGCTGGATATGCCGCGCGCCAGCGCAACGACGCTGCTGCAAAACCTCGAATCGCTGCTCGGCACGCAATTGCTCGTGCGCACGACGCGGCGTCTTTCGCTCACGCCCGAAGGCGCCGCGTACTACGAGCGCGCCGCGCAGATCCTCGCCGACATCGACGATGCCGAGGCGAGCGTGCGCCAGTCGCCCGGCGCGATCGGCGGGCGGCTGCGCGTGGAGATGCCGGGCCTCATCGCCAACGCGATCGTGCTGCCCGCGCTCGACGACTTCCACGCGCGCTACCCGCAGATCGACCTCGTGATCGGCGTGAGCCTGCGCAATGTCGATCTCGTCGGCGAGGGCGTGGATTGCAGCATCCAGCTCGGCGAGCTGCCCGACTCGGGGCTCGCGGCGCGGCGGCTGGGTGTGCTCGAACACGTGACCTGCGCGAGCCCCGCCTACCTCGCGCGGCATGGCGCACCCGAAACGCTCGACGATCTCGCGCGCCATCCGGTCGTCAACTTCCTTTCGCCGCACACGGGGCGGCCGTTCGAATTCGACTTCGAAGTGGACGGCAGCCCGACCAAGGTGAAGGTGGACGGCTTCGTGCATGTGTCCGACGAGTTCGCCTACCTCACCTGCGGCCTGCAGGGCTACGGCCTGATCCAGCCGCCGCTGCTCGCGGCGCAGCCGTACCTCGACAGCGGCGCGCTGCGCGAAGTGCTGCCGCAATGGAAGCCGCTGCCGACGCCGGTCTCAGTCGCGTTCGTGAAGTCGCGCCAGGTGTCGCCGCGCGTGCGCGTGTTCGTCGACTGGCTCGCTGAGCTGTTCGACGACGCGGGCGCGATCAATCGCGATCTCTCGCGGGTGCGGCAGTTATTGGGCGGCTTGCAGCCCGCCCACGCCTGACGGTGGCGGCTTGAGGGTGCCGGCCTGAAAGCGACGCCCTGAACTCAGCGCCGTGCAGGTGGCGGCCTGAAAGCCACACGCTGAAGCCAGCGCCGTGAAGTTGGCGACCTGTAAGATGACAGCCTGAGGACGGCCGCCCTTCAGCGCGGGCGTGTAAGCGCCATGCCACGGCGCGCGTGAAAGCGCGCCACGGTTTCGTAAGGCAGCCAGGCGTCTGCCTGATACGGCGCGATCCCCGAGGGATTGTGGAACCACACGCCGCCGTCACCGCGCCCGTGCAGCAGGATCAGGTGGCCGCCCTGACGCGCGTTGGCCCGCTCGGGATAACGGATCTCGGGACTCACGGAAACGATCGCGAGCGTGTCGGCATCGAGCCGCGCGGCGCTCGCCTCGATGCCCTCGTCGGTCATCACCTCGACACGAATGCCGAACGCGGCTTGCACCCACGCGGCGAACGGCCGGTAGATCAGGCCGTCCACGCCGCCGTCCTCGCGCACGCGGTACACGCCGCGGCGCAGCGCCTCTTCGAGCAGCCCCGCGCGCGACGCGTGCCCGATGCCCCAATGGTCCAGCGCCGATTCGAGGCAGGTCAGTCCGCACAGGCGCTTCGCCCAGAAACGATAATCGTCGGGCTGCGCAAAGCCGCTCGCGCGCCAGCCCGGGTCCTCGCACGGGTCCACGCCGCGCTCGACGATGGGCGCCACCCACTCCGCGCTTCCCCACTGGCTGTAGTACGGCACTGCAGTGTGCCGCCATGTCTTGTCGTGCGCTTTCAGGCGATATCCCTCGTTACAGTAAGGTTGTTTCGCCGCGCGCGGGCGCCCGGCGTACAGAATCGTGCATCATCGCAGGCGCGCGCCGCGCCCGCAACACTGTCGAAAACGTGGCAAGCCGTGCCAAATCCGCGCCGGCTTTCGGATGGGCTTCGCACGATTGCGGGCAGAATTACATTTAGCCTGGAAAGGCGACCCTCATTTGGCAAATGATGCGTTTAGAATATCGAGCTTCCGTGCGCAGCCAGCGCGAGGCTCGTCACACGGGACTCACGGCGCCACGGCATGATGAATCTGAAACTCAATCCACGATTTCCCCCTGAAGCGGTATGTCGAACGTTGCACACACAACCGACTCGGCCTCGGTCGCGGAGCGCGTACGCGAGCTGATGAGCCGTCACGGCATCGGCAAACGTCAGCAAACCACCGAGCTGTGCCGGATTCTTGACCTGAGCTTTTCACAAGGGCACCGCAAGCTGCGCGGCAACAGCCCGTGGACGCTCGCGCAGATCAAGAAAGTGGCCGAAGCGTTCGGTGAACCGGCGGCCCAGCTATTCGGCGCGCAATTGCTCGATCCGGGCACGGTCGGCGCGAACGCGCAGGAAGCCATGCTGTGCGTGAGCGCGGCCGAGCTGCCCTGCACCGCCTGGATCGGCGCGCCGGTCGAGGCTGGCAGCCGCCCCGACTTCGTCGCCTATGAGAAGCAGGGACAGTGGCGCGTCGTGCGACCGGACGGCGCGCTCTACCAGAACGCGCGCGAAGTCCACAAGATCGAGATCTATCCGCGCCGGGCGGAGTCCGACAAGCCGCTCATCGCGGTCGTCGACGACGATCAGTCCTCCGCCGACAACCTGCGCGACTACCTCGAGCACAGCGGCTACACGGCGCTCTCGCTCTACGGCCTCGCGGCGTTCAACGAAGCGCTCGAAAACCAGGTGTTCGACGGCGTGGTGATCGACTGGCTGTTCGGCAACCAGACCGCCGCCGAGGCCATCCGCCGCGTGCGCGCCTCCGAGAACCCCGATGCACCCATTTTCGTGCTCACCGGCGAGCTCCTGACCGGCAAGGCCAGTGAATCCGAGATCAGCCAGGTCGTGCGCCACTACGACGTGGCGTGCTACGAAAAGCCGGCGCGCATGGCGATTCTCGTCGCCGATCTGTCGAAGCGGCTCAATCGCGGCTAAGGCCGGCCCAGTCACCAGTCACCAGTCACCAGGCACCCGGCACTAAGCACCCGGCACTAAGCACCCGGCACTAAGCACCAGTCACTAAGCACCAGTCACTAAGCACCAGTCACCAGTCACCAGGCACCAGGCACCCGGCACTAAGCACCAGGCGCTTCAGGCCGCCTCGCGCGGCGCCGTCAGCGCACGCTGCAACGCCGCGCGCAGCACCTCGTAATGCACGGGCTTCGTCAGCCGGTCGAAGAACGGCGTGGCCTCGCCGCCCGGCGTTTCGCTCGCGAGCGTTGCGAGCCCCGCCACGTCCGCGCTTACCGCGATCACCCGGGGCCCGGCATGCGCGCCCCCGCTCGCTTCGAGTCCCGCCATGAACGCGTAGCCATCACGGCCCGGCATGTGCAGATCGAGCAATACGACGTCGCATGGCTCGGCAGCGAGCAGCGCGAGCGCGCTGTCGGTGTCGCCGGAGGCGAGCGCGCTGTAGCCCATGTGCGCGGCCATCTCGCACAGCGACTCGCGCACGAGCGGATTGTCGTCCACCACCAGCACCCGCGGCGGCGCATGCGCGGGCTGCGCATCCTCGGCCGCGGCCTCGGCCGCGGCTGCCGGCGGTTCGACCGGCGTGACCGGAATGCGCACCGTGAAGGTCGTGCCTTCGCCCACGCGGCTTTTCGTTTCGATCGTGCCGCCGAACAGCTCGACGAGGCCGCGCACGATCGCGAGCCCCATCCCCGCGCCCTCGTAGCGCCGCGAGCGCGACGTGTCGAGCTGCGTGAACTCCTTGAAGATGAGCGGAATCTGCGCCGCCTCCACGCCCGGCCCGGTGTCGCTCACGACGATGGCGAGCATGTCGGCACCGGCCGCCTCGGCAGCGGGCACGTTGGCATCGACCACCCGCCGCCCGGCAGGCGCGAGCGCCTCCAGCGCGAACTCGATCCGCACCTTGCCGCGCTCCGTGTAGCGAATCGCATTCGTGACCAGATTGTTGGCGATCTGCCGGATACGATGCGGGTCGGCCAGAACGGGCCACTCCGGTCCCACCCACGCATGCTCGAAGACGAGCCCGCGCGCGCGCGCCGCCTGCTCGTTCTGATCGACAATCGACTGCAGCAGCTCGCGCGGCTCGAATTCCTCCTGACGAAGTTCGAGCTTGCCCGCGCCAAGGCGCGCGTAATCGGTCAGGTCCTTCATCTGCGCTTCGAGCTGGCGCGCGGCGGTTTCGAGCCGCTGGATCACCTTGCGGTCGGCCTCCGAGTGCGAGTTGAAGCCGAGCAGCTCGATCGAAGAGACGATCGCGTGCAGCGGCGTGCGCAGCTCGTGGCTGATCATGCCGAGGAAGGCGTCCTTCGCCATGCTCGCCTCGCGCGCGGCGCGGCTCGCCTGGTGCTCGGCTTCGAGCGCCGCGTGCTGCTGGTGCAACAGGCGCGTGCGCCGGTAGCCGTTCATCACGAGCAGCACGGCCGCCGCCGCCGAAAGCACGAGCAGCACGAGCCCCGCCGCGAACAGCTCGCGGCGCTTGGCAATGAAGTCGTGGCGCATCGCCTCGCGCTCGGTGACGTCGGCGAAGCGCCGGTTCAGCGCCAGATCGGTGATCTGGGTCCAGTGGGAATCGAGCGCCATCAGCATCGGCACCGCGCGTGCGGGGTCTTCCTCGAGCACCGCGATTTCGGCCTCGAACGGCGAGATCGCCGCATCCAGAATGGCCAGATCGGCCTCCTGGCGCTTCATGAGGCCGGGCTGGTTCGCGAGCGAATGCGTCGAGCCCTCCATCACGTTGAGCTTCGACTGCAGCAGCTCGTAGCGCAGCCGCACCTTGTCGAGATCGCGGTCTATGCCGTCAGCGTAGATCAGCAGCTGACTCTCGAAGCGCGCATAGGCGATCTGGAGCTGCGCGGCGTCCCAGTAGAGACCGTCGTAATTGCCGGTGAGGCGTTGCATGACCTGCGGGTTGAGCAGATTCGCGTAAAGCAGATAGCCGACCGCCACCACGGGCGGCGCGAGCGCCGCTACCCAGATCATCGCCTGCACGAAGCGTCTCAATGGACGTCGCATCGCCAACCGCTCACCGCTTGATCGTCATCGACTTGATCTGCCACGCAAATTTGGCGTCGCCCGCTGCGCCGTCCAGCTCCATCGGATACTGGTCGCGCGGGTAGATCAGGAACAGGGGCCCGAAATTGCTCACCTTCAGGCGCTGGCCGTTCATCGCATAGGCGACCACGACGCCGTAGTGGTCGGCGTCGGCGACGGGCACCACGCAGGTGTAGTCGTCGATCGTGTGAATCTCGATTTCGCTGCCGTACGCGCCCACGGCCTTGAGCACGTCGGAGAGCAGCGGGCCCGTGAAGGTCGAACGCGGGGTCCAGGTGGTGGATGTCGTGAGCGAATGCACGGGCAGCGCCAGCAGTTGCGCCTCGCTGAAGTGATAGGCCGTGTGGGCCGCGTTGTTGGTTACGTGCACCTCGCCGTCCACGTCGAGCGAGAGCGAACTCACCGGCGCGGCCTGCGCGAGTTGAGCGAACTGCGCAACGAACTGCGGCGCGAGGTTGCCCGCCAGCGCGAACCCCAGCACGGCGGCGCAGCGCCGCCAGCCTGGCCATCCTATGAAATCCCGCATGTTGCCGCAGCCCCTTCGCGCGATGCATCGCGTCGTTTTCGTGTGTCGTGCCGAGGCGCAACGCTGCCTCACCCACCCGTCCGGCCAGCAGGGGCCGGCGAGCATAGGCATAATATCGTCAAATATTGCGCGGATACCAGGCGTCTTGCTCGCAAGCACGCGCGGTATTTCGTATGCGTCGGCGAGACACTGCGTCACTCTTTTCATCCCATGGACAAACCCGTCGTTCCGCTCACCTACGAACAACTCGATCATTGGGTCGAGTCGCTGCAACCGGCGCTGATCGCGGAGGATTTCGCGATCGTGGTTGGCATTCTGCGCGGCGGCGCACCGCTCGCGCTGATGGTTTCGCACGCAACCGGCGCGGGCGTCGCGTTTCTGCGCTACGACCGCGACACGCGCGAAGTGCGCTGGGACTCGACGCTGCCGCTGCCCGAGCCCGGCTCGAAAGTGCTGCTGTGCGAGGACATTGCGGGGCGCGGCCGTACGCTCGTCGACTGCATTGCTTTCCTGCGCGAGCACGGTCTCGTCGTGCGCACGCTCACGGGCGCCTACGATGACCTGAGCCGTTTGCGCCCCGATTACTCGATCGACGCGAGCGGCTATTTCACGCTCTTTCCGTGGGAACGCCAGGCCTACACGGACCGCTATCGCGCCGACTGGGCCCGCGACGGCAAAGGCGAAGGCACGGGCATGGCCGGCGACCACGAGTACGCGGTCTACGCGATCGACCTCGACGGCATTCTGCTGCCCGACATTCCGCTCGCGCGCTACGACGAAGATCTCGTCGCGGCGCTCGCCGAACGCGACGCGCTGGTGCCCTTCGAGCGCCTGCCGGGCGTCGACCTCAAGCGCGCACGCGCAATCATCACGGGGCGCCCGGAGATGGACCGCGAGCGCACGCTCGCCTGGCTCGAACGCCATGGCTTCGGGCATCTGGAGCTCGTCATGCGCGCACCCGGCGAGTACGACGACTCGGCCGCGGGCGCGGCCGCGCACAAGGCCGCGGCCGCCGTTCGCTGCGGCATCACGCATTTCATCGAGAGCGACCCGGTCCAGGCCATCTTCATCGCCCAGAAAGCGCCGCTGCTGCGCGTGATCTGGTGGAATGCCCACGCGCGCACGGGCACGCTGATCGGCGCCTCCGCCTGGAGCTGACAGCGGCCGCCCGAACCGCGCCGAACGGCACGGCACGGCACGGCACGGCACGGCACGGCACGGCACGGCAGCATCGCACCATACCGCGGCGCGCAGCGCGTGCGGCCGAGGCGCTTACGCGCCGCTGCGCTGGCTCTCGATGAACCTGGCAGCACGCGGCGAGGCCACCACGATCAGCTTCATGGCCGCGCGCGTTGCGCCGACGAAAAGCTTGCGCGCGGCGCGTTCGTCGAACGCCTCGAAGTCGACCTCGGTCAGGATCACGCACGGCGCGGACTGCCCCTTGAACCGGTAGACCGAATCGAGCAACACGTCGCCCTCGCGGTATTGCGGGTTGCCGAACAAGTCGTACTGCCCCGTGAAGCTGCGCAGCCGGTGCGGGCCGAGATGATCGAGCGGCGTGAAGAGCGAATGCTCGCGGCCCCGATACGAGAGCACCACGATGTCCTGCTTGCGAAAGCCGAGCGAAAGCGCCTGTGTGATGGCGCGCTTGGTGGCCGCAACCACACCCGGCTCGCCGCCGGCTTCGGCCTGGCGCTCGTCCCAGCTCGCCACCGTCACCTCGGAACCATCGAACGGACTGCCCGCCGCGAGTTGCGCGATCGCGGGCACGGTGGGACCGGCCACGTCGCGTAAAAAGGCGAGGATATCGCGCGGGCTGCGATAGTTCGTGCTCTCGCGCAGCGCCGTCCAGCCAGGCAAGGCGACCGGCTCGCGCAGGTACAGGTTCTGGAGCGGATCTTCGAGCCACCACCACGCCGCGCCGGGCCGCAGCAGGCGCTCGAGGGCGCCGACCCATGCCTGCTGGAAGTCCTGCCCTTCGTCGGCAATCAGCACGTCGAACTGCCAGCGCTCGTCAATGGGCGTCTGCGCAAAGCGCCGCTCGAGATCGCCGAACACGTCGGGGCCGTCGAAATCGGGCACGTGGCCGCCGTCGCGTGCGATCCAGTCGCACAACTGGTGCCAGGTCGCCACCTTGACCCCGGGCGGCGCGAGCTTCGAAACGTGATCGGCGAGCGGCCGGTTGAAGCACACGTAGAGCGTGCGCGCGCCACGCGCCACCGCGTCCTTCATGACCTGCACGGCCAGCTGTGTCTTGCCCGAACCCGCCGTGCCGATCACGCGCAGCCGGAACGGCTCGAATTCGAGGCGTCGCGCCCACGTGGCGAGCCCGCCCGCGAGCCGCGTGACGAGCGTGCCCGCCGCGCCGACCAGCGCGCTCGTATCGGGCGTGAGCGAAAGCTCGTCGGCGAGAAAGTGGTGGATCTTCGCGGCACAGGGCAAGCGCGGCTCGTCGGCGGGCAAGGCTTCGAGCACGATCGCGGCAAGCCGTGCCTTGCGCGTGGCGTCGACGATGCGTGCGGGATTCACGCCCGCGATCGCCGGCTCGCGCACCACATGGTCGGGGCAATAAAAGAGCTCTTCGAGCACGTAGGTGCCCGCGCCGAACGCCGCGGTGAAACGCCGGTGCAGGCCCTCGACCGTGCGCGCAAGCGCGATCGCCACGTTGCGCTCGGTCTGCAGATACGCCTTCACGAGGCCGCCCGGCGTTTCGCGCAGGAAGCCGGTTTTCTGCTCGACGATCATCACGCGCCCAGCCGGGCTGACGATCACGAGGTCGGCCTCGCCGAACACCGAGAAGCCCTCGGAAACGCGCGTCCAGTGCACGCCGTGATAGACGGTATAGCCGTTCGGCAGGCCGCGCGCGAGCGTCGCGAGCGTTTCGCGCTCGCGGGCGGCGGCGCCGGTGGCTTCGAGATGCTGCCAGTCGTCGGGGACAATGCGGGCCATGAGCGAATCTCGGGACGGGTTTGGGGGCGAGTCTTGCGTCGGGTCGCTTCCGCGCCGGCTGGCCGGATGCGGATAGAGGGCGCGATACCGCACGGATCAGGCATGGCTGCGGAACGCCTGGCGCCGCGCAGCGCCTATTCTACGAAAAGCGAGGCTTGCGCATAGTCGGCCGAAGGATACACGCCGGGTACGCCACGCATGTCGGCCCGCATGGAGTCCGCCGGCCGCCGCCGCACCCGGTGGGGCGGGGCGCACAAAGCAGCAGGACGCAGGCAGCGGGGTGCCGCCAGGAAAAGCCGCGTCGAATCGTGTATCGTGGCGGCGCAGCGCTTGAGCTGCGCCCTTTTTCCCCATTGCAAGGAGTACACGCCAGATGATCACGATCTGGGGACGCGCCAATTCGGTAAACGTCCAGAAAGTCCTGTGGTGTTGCGACGAGCTCGTGCTGCCGTTCCAGCGCATCGACGCCGGCGGCCAGTTCGGCCAGCTCAACGAGCCCTCGTTCCTCGCCATGAATCCGAACGGCAAGATCCCGACGCTCGTGGACGGCGACTTCGTGCTATGGGAGTCGAACGCGATCCTGCGCTATCTGGCGATGCAGTACGGTCCGTCGAGCCTGCTCTACCCGAGCGACCCGAAGGTGCGCGCCGCGATCGAGCGCTGGCTCGACTGGTCGATCGGCACGCTCGCGCCCACCGAGCGCCCGGTCTTTCTCACGCTCGTGCGCACGCCACCGGAAAAACGCGACACCGCGCAACTCGCTGCCGACCTCGATCAGGTGAGCAAACTCTGGACGCTGCTCGACCATCATCTGCAAGGCCGCTTCTTCCTCGAAAACGAACGCTTCTCGCTCGCCGACATCGTGCTTGGCTCATTCGCGCGGCGCTGGTTCGGGCTCGAGGGTGTGGAGCGCGAGCCGCTGCCGAATCTCGAACGCTGGTATCAGCGAATCGCGCAGCGCCAGGGCTTTCGCAAATACATCGATCTGCCGCTCACCTGAGCGGCAACTGAGCGGCAATTGAGCGCAAATGAGGCACAACTGCGGGGTAGCGCGCGCGGCCGGGCCGGCGGCGCGCCCCGTATAATCGCAGGCATGAAGACAGCAAAACCGTCCCCGGACGCCGCGGCCATGCACGGCGCCGCGCACGACCACACGCACGATCACGGCCACGCGCATGCCCATTCGCATGAGGGCGCCGTGGGCGCGTCGCTCGAGTCCGCGCTCGCGATGGCCGACGCCTATTGCCGCGAACGCGGCGAAAAGCTCACGCCGATCCGCCGCAAGGTGCTGGAATTACTGCTCGCCTCCGGCCGCGCGACCAAGGCGTATTCGCTGCTCGACGAAATGCGCCAGATCCATCCGGGCTCCGCGCCGCCCACGGTCTACCGGGCGCTCGATTTCCTGCTTACGGCGGGGCTCGTTCACCGCATCGAATCGATCAACGCCTTTGCCGTTTGCCACGATCTCACGCAGTGCCAGCACGGCATTCTCGTCGTGTGCCAGCAGTGCGGAAACGTCACCGAACTGCACGAGCCCAAGCTGCGCCAGGCGCTCGTCGCGCAGATCGAAGCCGCGGGATATCGGCTCTCCGGTGACGGCATCGAACTCAAGGGCCTGTGCGCGCAATGCCAGGCTAGCCAGGCCAACCTGGCCAACCATCCTGGCGCGGCCGCGGCGCCCGAGGCCGCCGCGCATTCCTGATCGCTGATCGGCCAACTGGCCAACCCAGGGCTAATCAGAGGCCAACCCGGGATCAATCCGACGTTGCCGACCCGCCGCGCTGCGCGCGGCAATACGCTGGCCGCGCCGCATTTCGCGGCGTCTCGCCATCCAGACTGCTCCCGCCTTTCGCGGCGCTACGCCCGCCGCGTCATAGCGAATGGCGCGCGTCGATCGCGTCGCTCAGGAGCGCCACGAGTTCCTCGGGCCGGGCTGGTTTGGTCATGAAATGCTGGAAGCCTTCGCCGATGCTGCGCAAACGCCAGCTTTCGTCGGTGTGGCCGGTCAGCGCGACGGCGACGGTCGGTGCATGATCGCCGCGAATCTCATAGTCGCGCAGGCGCTGGATCAGGTAGAAGCCGTCCATGGCCGGCAGGTCGAGATCGCAAACCACGGCGTCGGGGTGCAGGTTCAGCGCCGCTTCGACGCCCGTTTCGGCGTCTTCGACCGCCACGACGTGCGCGCCCTCCGCTTCCAGCAGCGAAGTCAGTGACGCCCGGCTTTGCGGGTCGTCTTCGACGAGGACGATGGTCGTCCGGTCGAGCTTGTGTACTGCGTTCATTGTCTTTGCTTGAATGCCTTTCTGTCTGTCAGGCCGAGTGCGCGGCCAGGCTTGCTGCGGCGAGGCCTGTCCACGCAGATAACAGGTTCCAGGGTCCCGCCCGGCCGCCGCCACGCAAGGCTGCGAGCCCGGCGCGATGCCGGATGTTCGCCAACGCGGACCGTCCTGATAGAGCAATATTAATGCCCTCGGGTTCCCGTGCGCAGCGCAAGATATCCGCGTCACAAGACAGGCCGATGAATGCCGCGCTCACGCGTTGCCGCCCTGTTTCGAGAGAGCGCGACCGTTCGCCTTGCCGGTCTTCGCATAGGCTTCGAGCGCGCGCTGGCGCGCCAGCTCATGCTCGACGATCGGCTGCGGATAATCCTTGCCGGGCCGCACGCCCGCCGCTTCCAGTTGCTGCGCGCTCGCCTTCCACGGCTGGTGCACGAGCGCATCGGGCAGCCCCGCGAGCTCCGGCACCCATTGCCGCACATAGGCGCCGCGCGGGTCGAACTTCTGGCCCTGCAGCACCGGATTGAAGATGCGGAAAAACGGCGCCGCATCCAGGCCCGAGCCCGCCACCCACTGCCAGTTGGCCGGATTGCTGGCCGGATCGGCGTCGACGAGCGTGTCCCAGAACCAGCGTTCGCCCGCGCGCCAGTCGATCAGCAGATGCTTGGTCAGGAACGACGCCGTCACCATGCGCACGCGATTGTGCATCCAGCCCGTGTGCCAGAGTTCGCGCATGCCGGCATCGACGAGCGGATACCCGGTGAGCCCGCGCTGCCACGCGCGCAGGGCCGCCGGGTCCTCGCGCCACGGCATGGCGTCGAAGGCGGGACGCAGGTTGTGCGTGGCCAGGTCGATGTAGTGGTAGCGCTGGTAGTGGCAGAATTCCCGCCAGCCCAGCTCGCTCGCGAACTTCTCCGCGCTGGCCGCGCGCCGCGCCGCGCCGGGTCCGCGCGCATGCTCCGCCGCCTTCAACGCGGCCCAGACCTGGCGCGGCGAAATCGCGCCCACGCTCAGATACGGCGAAAGGCGGCTCGTCGCGGCGTCGCCGGGCTCGTCGCGCTCGCCGGCGTAGGCTTCGAGGTCTGCGGCGAGGAATGCGCGCAGGCGCTCCAACGCCGACTCCTCGCCTGCCGGCCACGTGGCGCGCAGGCCGCCCGACCAGTCGGGCGCGCGCGGCGCGAGACCCAGCTCGTCGAGCTTCAATGCGCGCTGGGTAAGACTTGCTGGCAGCGTTTGAAAAATCATCCGCTCCGGCTCACCCATCGGCGGCGGCGGGTCGCCCAGACGCAGGCAGGCGCGCCACCACGCGCTGAAGACCTGAAACGGCTCACCCGCCTGGTTCAGGACAGTCCACGGCTCGTTGAGGAGCTGCCCGTTGAAGCTCTCCACGCTCACGCCGCGCGCGCGCAGCGCTGTCTTGAGTGCGCCGTCGCTTTCGCGCTGCGCCGCGCCATAGCGGCGGTTCCAGTACACCGCCTGAGCGCCCGTCTGCGTGACTAGCGCATCGAGCGTCGCCGATTCGTCGCCTTGCAGCAGCAGCAACTCGCCGCCACGCGCGGCGAGAGCCGCCTGCAGCGCACGCAGCGACTCATGACGCCACCAGCGAGCCGCACCGCCCTCCGGGCGCTCGCCCGAGGCGCGCGGATCGTGGATCCAGACGCAGATCAGCGGAAGGCCGGTGGCCGCCGCCTGCGCGAGCGCAGGCTGGTCGGCGAGCCGGAGATCGTCGCGAAACCAGACGATCGCGGGCGCGGCGCGGGAGGAAGCAGAAGAAGTAGAAGGACGCAGACCGGGCCTCGACCGGAAACGATTGTGCGGAGAAC
>Ga0335083_10003379_pt1 | contig 20728 bp, 13 predicted proteins | sample Lox_Sample_42_FD_206716 | JGI IMG/M metagenome (GOLD analysis project Ga0335083, IMG submission 206716) | Soil microbial communities from Loxahatchee National Wildlife Refuge, Florida, United States - Lox_Sample_4.2 | ecosystem: Environmental > Terrestrial > Soil > Wetlands | place: USA...
CCGCTCACCCGGTGCCGCCCTGCCCGCTGCGAACGATCCTGACCGGCAACGATCCCCCCGAAAACGGCAAAACCGGCTTCCTTAAGTTCCTGGAATTGCCCAAGAAGGTACCCAGGGGGCACCGAGTCCACTCGTCACGAGTCTCTGGGACTCAGGAGGCGACGGTCAGGACGATCTTGCCGCCGGGATGCTGGGCTTCCAGGATGCGGTGGGCCTGGGCGGCCTCGGCCAGCGGGAGCCGGTGGCTGACGACCGGGCGCAAGGCTCCCTCGGTGAGCAGCGCGGCTAGGTCACGGGTCCGCTGGCCGTCGTCGCCGATGAGAACGCCGTGGAAGGTGATGTTGGCGTCGAGCAGCGGATCCAGGTCGAGTTCGGGGGTGGCGATGGCGGCGGCCTGGCCGCCGCCACGCAGCGTCCCGATGACGTCCGCCAGGGCTCGTCCGCCCACCAGGTCGGCGACCGCGTCGACCGGGCCCCCGGCCAGCTCGAGCGTCCGCCGGGTGACGTCCTCGCTGGTGTAGTCGACGCAGCTGGCAGCGCCCAGGGCGAGCATCGGCCGGTGCATGGCCTGGCGGCCGACGGCGATGACCTCGATGCCCTGCCGGGCGGCCAGCTGGAGCAGGAACAGCCCGACGCCGCCGCTGGCCCCCAGGACCAGCAGCCGGCTGCCCGCCGGGAGCGCCAGCCTGGCCAGCACGGTCCAGGCCGTGCCGGCGGCCAGCGGCACGGCCGCCGCCTCCGTCATCGACGTCGCCGGGCCGAGCGGCGCCGCCAGCCCGGCGTCGACGACGGCCAGCTCCGCGTAACCGCCGGCGCCGTTGCGGAAGTGCGTCATGGCCATGACGCGGTCGCCCGGGCGGAACCCGGTGACCCCGGGTCCGGTTTGATCGACCACGCCGGCGATGTCGTAACCGAGCACGCACGGCACCCGCAGGCCGGCCCAGCTCCCGTCGGCCCGGTTGCCCGCGTCGACCGGGTTCACCCCGGCCGCGTGCACGGCCACCAGGAGCTGTCCCTCGCCCGGCACCGGGTCAGCCACATTCGCCAGCCGCAGCTGCTCAGGACCGCCGAACTCACTGACCACGATGGCCCTCAACCGCGAACTTCCTTTCTGCACAGGCCCCTGAGACCGGAAGATACAGCAGGCTCGCCCGTCGCCCGTGGCAAAATCAGCTCGTGTACATCGGGTTGCTCGGGTCATTCGAGGTCCGGCTGGACGATGGTGCGTGCGCCGAGGTGCCTGGCGCCCGGTTGCGCGGGCTGCTGGCCGCCCTCGCGCTCGAGCCGGGTCACGTGGTCCCGAACGCGACGCTCGTCGACTGGATCTGGGGTGAGCGACCGCCGGCCGAGGCGGCGAATGCCTTGCAGCGCCTGGTCTCCCGGCTGCGGAAGGTACTGCCGGACGGGCTGGTCGAGGGGCAGCCCGGCGGCTACCGGCTGACGGTGGAACCCGGCGCGGTCGACGCCGTGCGGTTCGAGCGCCTCCTCGGCCAGGCCCGCGGTGACGAGGGCTTGCTGCGGGTCCGGCTGCTGCGCGAGGCGCTGGCGTTGTGGCGCGGTCCGGCCATGCAGGACGTCGGCCTGGCGGAGAGCCCCGCGTTCGACGCGGCCGTCACCCGGCTCGACGGGCTGCACCTGACCGCCATGGAGGATCGGTTCGACGCGGAGATCGGCCTCGGCCACGGGGCGGCGCTGGTCACGGAGTTGGCCGACGCGGTGGCCGCCCATCCGCTGCGGGAACGGCTCGTCGCCGCGTTGATGCGGGCCCTGGCCGCGGCCGGCCGCGACAGCGAGGCGCTGCTCGTGTACCAGCGCACCAGGGGAGCCCTGGCCGACGAGCTGGGCGCCGACCCCTCGCCGGCGCTGTCCGCGGTGCACGTCGCGCTGCTGCGGGGCGAGCTCGGGCGGCGGGAGGACAACAGCAGGAAATCCAACCTGCGGGCCGAGCTGACCAGCTTCGTCGGCAAGGACGCCGATGTCGCCGCGGTCCGCGACCTCATCGCCAGGCACCGGCTCACCACCCTGATCGGGCCGGGCGGCTCGGGCAAGACCAGGCTGGCCACCGAGACCGCGCGGACGCTGCTCGGCGACCTGCCGGACGGGGCCTGGCTGGTCGAGCTCGCAGCCATCGGCGCGGACGGTGACAAGGCGGGCGGCCCCGAAGGGCTGGGGGGCGGGAACAATATTGCGCAGGCGGCGCTCACCGCGCTCGGCCTCAGGGACACCATGCTCGGCGGGTCACCGGACGCGGAGCTGACCGGCCGGCTCATCGCCGCCATCCGCGAGCGGGAAGCGCTGCTGATCCTGGACAACTGCGAGCACGTGATCGAGCAGGCGGCGGCCTTCGCCCACCGGGTGCTGGGGGAGTGCCAGCGGCTGCGGATCCTGGCGACGAGCCGGGAACCGCTCGGCATCACCGGGGAAGAACTATGGCCGGTCGTGCCGCTGGCCGTGCCGGACGGTGCGGCCGGTCCCGGCGAGATCGAGTCCTCCCCGGCCGTCCGGCTGCTGCGGGACCGGGCCGGCGCGGTGCGCCGGGATCTCGCGGCCCCGTATCAGCCCGATGATGGCACGCTGGCGACGATGGCGCGCGTCTGCCGGGCGCTGGACGGGATGCCGCTGGCGATCGAGCTGGCCGCGGCCAGGTTGCGCACCATGTCCCTGGAACAGCTCGCCGGCCGGCTCGACGACCGGTTCCGCCTGCTGACCGGCGGCAGCCGTACCGCGCTGCCGCGGCACCGGACGCTGCGCGCGGTGGTCGACTGGAGCTGGGAACTGCTTTCCGGCGCCGAGCGGATGGTGCTGCGCAGGCTCTCGGTGTTCTCCGGCGGGGCGAGCCTGGAGGCGGCCGAGCGGGTCTGCGCCGACGGGGCGTTCGAGCTGCGGGCGTTCGAGCTGCGGGCGTTCGAGCCGGGGGCGTTCGAGCCGGAGCAGCCCGAGCCGGAGCAGGTGCTCGAGCTGCTCACCGCGCTGGCCGAGAAATCGCTGCTGGTCGCGGCGGGCGGCAGCGTGCCGCGGTACCGGATGACCGGCACGATCAGGGAGTACGCCGGTCAGCGGCTCGCCGAGGCGGGCGAGGCCGACCTGGCGCGCCAGGCGCACCTGCGCTACTTCACCGAGCTCGCCGAGACCGCGGACCCGCACCTTCGCCGGGCCGAGCAGCTGGACTGGCTGGCCAGGCTCGAGGCCGAGCACGACAACATCGGTGCCGCGATGCGGGGCGCGCTCGCGGCCGGCGAGGCGCAGGCGGCGATGCGCCTCGCGGGGGGCGCGGGCTGGTACTGGTGGCTCGGCGGGCACAAGGCCGAGGGGCTCGAGCTGCTCACCGCGGCCGCGACCACCCCCGGTGAAGTGCCCGACGAGATCCGGGCGCTGGCGTGCGCGATGGTCGTGCACTTCGTGAGCGACGGGCGGACCAGCGAACACCAGCTGGCGGAGTGGGTCCACCGGGCCTACCGGTACAGCCAGCGCAGCCAGTCCCGCAACCCGCTGCTGGCGCTCGTCGTCCCGCTGGAACGCATGCTCCAGGCGCCGGACGCGTTCCTGCCTGCGTGGGAGCTCGTGCTGGACAACGAGGACCCCTGGGTCCGCGCGCTGGCCCGGCTCCAGCTCGGCAAGATGCGGATCGTGTCCGGCCAGGACACGGCGAACGCGGACGCCTACTTCGAGCGGGCGCTCGCGGAGTTCGAGGCCATCGGCGAACGGTTCGGGATCTGGTTCGCCCTGACCGAGCTGGCGGACCGGGCCGCCACCCGCGGCGAGCTCACCGTCGCCTGCGCGTACTACGAGCGGGCAATCGCGGCGGTCACCGAAGTCGGTTCGGCCGACGACGTCATCCGGATGCGGTCACGCCAGGCCCAGCTGTACTGGCTGCTCGGCGACGCGGACTCGAGCGCGGCGGCCATGGCCGAGGCGCAGCGGTACGCGGACCGGGTCACCTGGCCGGACGCGCTGGCCGAGCTGGCCCTCGCGCGGGCCGAACTCGCCCGCTGGGCCGGCGACGCCGAGGAGGCCCGTCGGCAGCTCGGTGTCGCGGCAGCCGTGCTTGGCGACGCGGCGGAGCAGGCGAGCTTCCGTGCCGTAGCCAATGACCTGCTCGGCTACCTGGCCGACGACCTTGCCCAGGCTCGGGCGTACCGCGCCGCGGCCTGCCGGGCGGCGACCGACGCGGTGGCCGAGGCGGGGTACGTGCCCCTGATCGCGAAGGTCATCATCGGGGTCGCGGACCTGGCCCAGCGCCGCGGCCAGGACGAGCAGGCCGCGCGGCTGCTCGCGGCGAGCGTCGGCGTGCGCGGGCTGCCTGATCGCTCGTACCCGGACGAGGCCAGGCTCGAGCAGACAGTACGGCGCCACCTCGGCGACGCGCGGTTCGCCGAGGTGGCGCGGGAGGGGACGGAGACGGACTGGGCCGAGCTGGTCGAGGTCACGCTCGCTTGCTGAAGGTGGAACGGGCCCACAGGTACCCGACCAGGCCGATCCCGGCGCACCAGGCCAGGGCACCGATGATGTAGCCGGCCGATGGTGTCCCGGCCAGCAGCCCGCGCAGGGACTCGATGATCGGCGTGAAGGGCTGGTACTCCGCGAACTGCCTGACGCCCTGTCCCATCTTGTCGGCCGGCACGATCGCGCTGCTGAAGAACGGCAGCATGATCAGCGGCACGGTGGCGAGGCCCGCCGACTGGGGGGTCTTCGCGGCCAGTCCCAGGGCGACGGTCAGCCAGCTGGTCGCGAAGCAGGCCGCCACGACGATGCCGATCACCGCGAGCCAGCCCGCGAAGCTCGCGGCCGGGCGGAAGCCGAGACCGAAGGCCACCCCGACGATGACCGCGATGGAGATCAGGCTGCGCAGCATGGTGACGACGACGTGGCCGGTCATGACCGCGCCGCGAGAGACGTCCATGACCCGGAACCGGTTGATGATCCCCGTCGTCATGTCGGAGTTCACCTCGGTCGCGGTGGCCCCGAGACCGTAGGCGACGGCCAGCAGGATCATGCCCGGCGTCGCGTAGTCGATGTACTTCACGCCGACGCTGAAGGCGTTGCCGAGCATGTAGACGAACATCAGCATGATCACGACCGGGAGCAGGACCGCGTTGATCACCGTGACCGGGTTCCTGAGCGTGTGCTTGAAGTTGCGGCGCAGCATGATCACAGAATCGGCGTTCATCGGGCGTTGACCTCCGTGTGTGCGTGGCCCGTGTGTGCGTGGCCCGTGTGTGCGTGGCCCGTGTTTGGGTGGCCCGTGTTTGGGTGGCCCGTCAGGGCCAGGAAGACGTCATCGAGGTCCGGCGTGTGCACGGAGAAGTCCTCGGGGTCGATCGAATACTCGTCGAGCCGGGCCAGCAGGGCGCGCAGCGACTTCAGCCCGCCGTCGCTGGGGACCCGCAGGGTCAGGTCCTCGTCGTTCCGCGTGGATCCGTCCAGGACCTGCGCCGCCGCGTCGAGGTCGCCGGCGCTGGCGAACCGGAGCAGGACGTGGCTGCCCGGGACCTGGCGCTTGAGTTCGTCGGGAGTGCCCTGGGCGACGATGCGGCCCTGGTCGAGTACCGCGACCTGGTCGGCGAGCTGGTCGGCCTCGTCCAGGTACTGGGTGGTAAGGAACACGGTGACGCCATCGGCCACCAGTCCCCGGACGATGTCCCACATCGTCCGGCGGCTGCGGGGGTCGAGCCCGGTCGTCGGCTCGTCCAGGAAGATGATCCGCGGGCTGCCGACCAGCGTCATCGCCAGGTCCAGCTTCCGGCGCATCCCCCCGGAATAGGTCGAGGCCGGCTTGCCCGCCGATTCCGCCAGGTCGAACCGCTCAAGCAGTTCCGTGACGACCCGCTTGCCCTCGCGGGCGCCGAGGTGCTTGAGGTCCGCTATCAGCTGGAGGTTCTCCTGCCCGGTCAGCAGTTCGTCCACCGCGGCGAACTGACCGGTGACCCCGATCGCCGCGCGCACCGCCTTGGTCCCGGTGGCGATGTCGTGCCCGGCCACGCGCGCCGTGCCATCGTCGGCCTTCAGCAGCGTGGTCAGCACGTTCACCGCCGTCGTCTTCCCTGCCCCGTTCGGGCCGAGCAGGGCGAAGACCGTGCCCGCGCGGACATCGAGGTCGATGCCGTCGAGCACCGTCTTGTTTCCGTATGCCTTCCGCAGCCCCGAAGCTGCGATCGCCGAGTTGCTCATGCGACCACCATCGGCGCCCGGCCTGACACGCCCCTGACACGCCGCCGCCACGCCCCCTGACACGCCTCAGACACGACATCCGGTCGACGGCGAGGCTACGTCAGCGCGGCCCGGCCGCACCTCCCCGGAAGGTCCCGGCGCGAGCCCGGGCGGGGCTGGTGTGAAGAAGGAAGCGCCAGTGACGAACGGGGTGGTTCGCGCCGCATAGTTCCGGCCAGCGCGGAGTCAGGCGGGGCCACGGATGCCCACCCCGTTCGTCATGAAAATTATCGGACCGAACGGGGCTCGGTGCTTGGCTGGCGAACCCTGCTTCAGGCGCCGGCCAGCTGGGTGGCTCTGACGGTCAGGAGCAGGTCCCGGAATTTGGCGGGTTCTTCCAGGTGGGGGATGTGTGCCGATGATTCGAACCACACCAGCTGCTTGCTCGGCGCGGTGACCGAGTCGTAGAACCGCTGCGCCGCCTCGCCGGGCGCCACCTGGTCCAGGCGGCCCTGCGCCATGACCAGGGGCACGTCGAGTCGCGGCATGGTGCGGACCAGGTCGGTGGTGGCCAGCTGGGGCAGCAGCGCCGCCTGTGACGCCATGACCCCGCGCAGGGTGCGGATGACAGCGGCCGCCGGGTAGTCCGGCGAGCGGACCAGGCTGACGAGCAGCGCGCGCAGCTCGCCGTTGAGGTTCCCGCTGGTGCTCAGGCCGCCGTAACTGGCCACCCAGCGGGCCCGGGTGGTGAACTGCCGCATGGTCGTGTGCGGGGGCGGCCCGATGGCTTCCAGCTGCCGGATCGCACGTCGGTTACCGCGCTGGCGGGCGGCGTCGAGCGCGAAGGCGTAGGCGTTGTCCTCTGCCATCGGCACGTCGATGTCCATGCCGGCCGCTACCAGCGCCGCCACCAGTTCCGGGCGTCGCACAGCGGCGCACGCCGCGAACATCGCGCCGAAGGAGAACCCGGCGACTAGCGTCTTGCCGCCGAACCGGTCGCGCAGCACCTCGAGCATCCGCACCGTGTCGTCGACCATCAGGGGCACGCTGATGTCGAACCGGTCCTGGTTCCTGCCCAGCGGCCGCGACGACAGGCCGGTACCCCGCTGGTCCCAGTAGAGGTCGCGCCGCCGTTGGTCGCGCCGCCGTTGGTCGCGCCGCTGGCGGTCGCGCCGTCGGCGGCCAGCGTCCGGGCCAGGTCTTCCAGCGGGTGACGGCGGCGGCCGGACAGCCGGACGGACAGGCCGCGGGCCGCTAGCTCGGCCGCGATGAGCCGGCCGCTGTTGCCCGCCGCCCCCAGCAGCAGCACATCTGTCGTAGTCACGGACCCAGGCTGCCGCCGCCGCACCGCGGCGTCAGTGACCTCAGTCGCGTGCAGGTGCGACTAAAGTCACAGCACCGCCGGGCCTGCGGATTCGGCGTACAGCCGGGCCGGGTCGAGGATCACGACGCTGTCGGCCGCGGTGGTCACGATCCCGGCGACGCGCAGATCGCGTAGCGCCCGGCCTACCACCTCGCGGACCGATCCGGCCGCATCCGCCAGTTCCTGCTGCGACACCCGGGCGACCAGGCGGCCGCCGGTTCAGCTCCTCGGCGACGGCCCAGGCCACCCGGGCATCGCGCCGCGCCGCCTCGGTCAGGGTCCGCGCGCCGATCCGGAGCACGCTCGAGGGCTCGACGGTCTGGACGCCCGTACCGGCCGGCCCGCCCACCAGCACCGCGATCCCCAGCACATCACCGGGCCGGGCGTAGCGGACGGTGACCTGCCGGCCTTCGGGCGAGCTCAGGTAGACGCGGATCAGCCCCCGGACCACCAATGCCGCCCGCGGCTCGTCGCCGGCCCGGTACACCGTCGTGCCGGCCGGGTAGTCGGCCCGCTCTCCCTCCGCCCGCAGCCGGCCGACCACCTCCGCGGGCAGGTCCGCGAGGAAGCTCCGCGCCAGTGCGTCGTCTACATCCCGGTCGGTCACGTATACGACGGTAGGGCCGGACCGGCGCAGCGCAACAGAACAGTCATACGGCTACCGGGTCCCAGCCGCGCAGGTGCCTGACGGACTGGCGGTACTCCCACTCGATGGCGTCCTTGAGCAGGTGGGCCAGCCGCCCGCCGGTGGTGATGCTGGCGATGTCGGCGACCCCGCGGCGGGTACCGACCGAGACGACGAATCCCTTGTCGTGGAAGGTGAAGGCCTCCAGCGGCTGGCCCGTCAGCTCCGCCCCGAGGTTGCGGGCCACCGTCTCGCCTTCTTCCAGTGCCACCTGCGCCAGCGGGGGCAGCACGTGCCCGGTGCGCGGATCGGTCACCGAGGCCACGTCGCCGGCGACGTAGATCTCCTGATGGTCAAGCACGCGAAGGTACCGGTCGACCTTGACGCGGCCGTTGTGGCCCGTCGGCAACCCCGAGCCGGCCACCAGCGCGGGTGCTTTGACCCCGCCCGCCCAGACGAACACGCCGCCCTCGACCAGCTGGCCGTCGGCGAGCCGGAAGCCCTCCTCGGTCGCGGCGGCGATCCGCGCGTTGGTGCGGACCTGGACGCCGAGGTCAGAAAGGATCTTGGTGGCCTTGCCGATCAGCGCCGGGGAGGAGCCAGCCAAGATGTCAGGACCCGCCTCGACCAGTTGCACGGCGGGCCGGTCGGCCGCCAGGCCGTGGCGGCTGGCTACCGTGGGCAAGATCTCGGCCAGTTCGCCGGCCAGCTCGACTCCGGTAGCGCCGCCGCCGCCGACCACCACGGTCGCCAGGCGGCGCTGCTGCTCGGGGTCGGTCTCGGCCGCGGCCGCCGTGAGCGTCCGGCTGACCGCCTCCCACACTTGCTCGGCGTCGCCGGCTGAGTACACCGACAGCGTGCGCTGGGCCAGGCCCGGGATGGCGAAGTCGTCGGGCCGGCTGCCAAGCGCCAGCACCAGCCGCCCCCAGCCGATCGGCCCCGCCTCGGTCAGCAGCCGCCGCCCGGGCAGGTCGAACCCGGTGATCTCGGTCTGGGTGAAGCGGACCCGCTCGGCCAGCACGTCCTGAAGGGGGATGCGCACCGCGTCGGCGGCGCGGGTGCCGCCCGCGACCCGGGGCAGTTCGGTGATCGCCTGGTGGTAGTCATGCCGGTCGACCAGGGTGAGCTCTACCTCGGAGCGGCTGCGCAGTTTGGCGGTCAGCCGCAAGGCGACGTGCAGCCCGGCGTAGCCCGCGCCGGCGATCACGATCGGCCCGCTGCTCCCGGCGGTGGATGCGTTCACGGTGTCCTCCACGGATATTGTCCCATCTCCGCGTTCGCCTTCCCCTGGCAGTGTCGCTGGCCGCGCATAGCATTGTGCTGGCCACGATCCGCGGCCACCGACGATGCGGAACTACCGATGCCAGACCAGCCGACGCGAGCCCAGACATCCGATGGCGCGAGCCGAGGCGAGCGGAACTCGCTGGATCTCGACGCGCTCGCCGTCAGCGACCGGTTCCGGCTGTTCAACTTCACCCGGCGCGACGACCACGTCGCCTACCTGTGGGTGCTGCGGGCGCTCGACCGGCTGCGCGCGGTCCATCAGGTGCAGGCGCACACCGACGACGTGGCGGCCGCCCTGGCCGAACTGGCCGCCGTGCACGACGAGGTACCGGGGCTGACCGGGACCCTGCGGGAGAAGCTGGATGCGCTGGCCGAGGACGGCATGGTGCACCGGCTCGAGGACGCGTCGCGGGCGGGCAGCCTGGCCAGGTACCGCAACCGGCAGTCGGTCTACCAGTTCAGCGAGCTCGGCTACCGCGCGTTCACGGCGGTGGAGGGCGTGCTCAGCGCGCGCATCAGGGACGCGAACCTGTCCCGGCTGGTCTTCTCCGACATCCTGGACGACCTCAGGGCGCTCGCCGCGGCGACCAGGGCGCGGGACGCCGAGCAGGTCTACCGGCGGCTGTCCCGCCTGGACACGGTGCTCGACGACATGTCCCTCCGGGCGGCCCGGTTCCACCTGACCCTCGGCGAGATCATCAGGTCCACCGATACCTCGCCCGACACGTTCCTGCGGTACAAGAACGCCCTGCTCACGCACATGACCGACTTCATGGCGGAGCTCGACCGCTACCTGCCCCGACTGGCCGCGGCGGTGGCCGAAGCCGCAGGCGCCGAGGGACCAGAGGCCATGCTGCGCCTCGCCGCCCAGGCCGACGAACGTCCCTTCCTCAGCCCCGACGAACTGCTCGACGACTGGCGGCGCCGCTGGGCCGCCCTCCGCGCCTGGTTCGCCGACGACAGCGCCATCGATGACAGCGCCACCGACGACAGCGCCGTGGAATCCAGGGCGGAAGGGCTGCGCACCGCCACCCGCGCCGCCGTCTCGGCCGTCATCGCGCTGCTCCGCCAGGTCACCGAGGCGCAGCGCGGCGGCGTGAACCGCTCCTCCCAGCTCCGCCACCTCGCCGAGTGGGTGTTCAGCACGCCGGACGAAGGGGCCGCCTACGCGCTCATGTCGGCGGCGTTTAACCTCAGATCGGTGCGGCACCTCGGCGCCGCGCACGACGACGCCGAGCAGATCTCCAGCCGCACGCCCTGGTGGGATGCGCCCGGCGTGGAGATCTCGGTCACCCTGTTCCGGCGCGGCAAGGCCCCGACGCCCGGCGTCCCGCAGCCCGCCCGGTCCAACCCGGCGGTCAAGGCCGAGCTCCGCCGCCGCCAGGCCGCCGAGCGCCAGGCCGAACGCGAGGCCGCGCACCGCCTCCTCCAGGCGGGCGCGTACGACCGGGTGCTCGACGACACCGAGACGAAGGTGCTGCTGCGCCTGCTCACCCTGGCCACCGAGGCCCGCACAGTCGTCGCCGGGCGGCTGGCCGCCGCGGCCGGCGGCAGCGACGTGCTCACCATGCGGCTGATCCCGAGCCCGGCGGGCAGCGCGGTCAGGACCGCGAGCGGCGTCCTGCACCTGCCCGGCTTCGAGCTCCGGCTCGAGCCGGCCGGGAGGCGATGACGCCATGGCCGCTCCCCGGGCCGCCGCGGTGTCCGATTTGCCTAGGCCTTCGGCCGCGGCCGTCCCGCTCAGCGACCTCGGCTCCTACCAGCACGCGGTGCGGCTGGTCCTCACCCACGACGTGATCACCGCCACCCGGCCGCGCCCGGGGACCCTCGAGCAGGTGCTGCGCTGGGCCGACCAGCTGTCGGCCGACCTGCGCGACCTGCTCGGCTACACGCTGATCGCGACGACCAGGCAGGTCCGGCTCAGCCGCCGCCTCGGGGCGCTCGACCCCAGCCAGTCGGCCCTGTTCTCGTCCCGGTCCGGCCGGCCGTTCGACCGGCGCCGGCTGGCCTACCTGTGCCTGGTGCTCGCCTCGTTCCAGCGGTCCCGGGTGGAGATCAGCCTGGCCGACCTGGTGCGGGCCTTCACCCCGGCCGCCAACGCCATCGACGGCCTCGGCTTCGACCCGGTGGTCAGCGCGCACAAGGCCGCGGTCGTGGACGTGCTCGACTGGCTGGCGGACCGCGGCGCGCTCCGGCTTTCTGACGGCTCGCTGGAATCCTGGACGGCCGACGCCGAACGCGGCGACGCGCTCTACGACATCGACCACGACATCTGCGCCGCGCTGTTCCGCCCGGCCCGCCCGGTGCAGCACCTGACAAGCGCGGCCGGGCTGCTGGACAGCACGTTCGTGAGCGCCAAGCGCAGCGCCCAGCGCGAGGCGGCGGCCCAGCGCGCCGCCCGCGCGCTGCTCGAGTACCCGGTGGTCTACTACGCGCAGGCCGACCCGGAGATCGCCGAGGCGCTGCGGCAGCCAGGCGTGGCGGAGAACCTGGCCCGGCTGACCGGTCTGGCCGTCGAGCGCCGCGCCGAGGGGATCATGCTGGCCGACGCCGGCGGCCGGTGCACCGACCGCCCGTTCCCCGGCCGCGGCGGCGCCGTCAACCGCGCGGCCGGCCTGGTGCTGGCCAAGATCGCCGACCTGATCGAGGACCCCGACGAGGCGCTGGCCACGCTGCCGGTGCCCGCCGAGGCCGAGGACCAGCGTGACCTGCTGGCCCGGATCGATTCGGCCCTGCCGGCCGCCGGGATAGTGCAAGAGCTGGCCTGGTCCGCTCCGGCCGAGGCCGCCGATGAGGACGAACGGGGCGGCGCTCACGCCCCGGCTCCCCTGCTTGCCGCGCCGTTTGTCGGGCTGAGCAGGCTTCGCGTCATGGTCGGTGAACTGTACGACGAGCTCGGAGCCTCCTCGTTCGGCCTGACCTGGCAGCATGATCCCGGCGGGCTGCTGGCGGCGGCCCTGTCCCTGCTGGCCGACCTGCGCCTGCTCCGCCCGGTGCCCGGCGGGGCGCTGGTCCTCCCGGCCGCCGCGCGATACCGGAATATCAAGCTGGCCCTGCCAGTGCGGCACGCCGACGGCCAGCTGGCCCTGGACTTCGGTACGGGAGACCCCGATGAGTGACCGGTTCAAGCCCACCCGGGCCGGCGTGATCAACGTGTGGGACTACGTCGACGAGGAATGGGTCTTCGCGGACGGCCGGCTGGCGCTGCGCGGCCACAACGGCTCGGGCAAGACCAAGGCGCTCGAGGTGCTGTTCCCGTTCGTGCTCGACGGGGTGGCCGACTCGCGGCGGCTCGACCCGTTCAGCGGCGAGAACCGGACGATGAAGTCCAACCTGCTGTACCGGGGGCAGGAGTCCGAGTACGGCTACGTGTGGATGGAGTTCGCGCGATCGAAAGATCTTGATCGGGGGAGTTTGGGGGGGTCGTCCCCCCGGGCTAACACTGAAACCATCACGCTGATCATCGGGATGCGGGCGCACCGGAACACCGACGGCGTGCGGATGTCGTTCTACGTCACCGGCCAGCGGCTCGGGGCGGACTTCGGCCTGCTCTCGGCGGATTCCCGCCCGCTGACCGAACGGCAGCTCAAGGCGGTCCTCGAGCCCGACGCCTGGCGCCGGACCGCGACCGAGTACCGGGACCTGGTCGACGCCCGGCTGTTCGGCCTCGGCCGGGAGCGGTACGCGCAGCTGCTCGACCTGCTGCTCGCCCTGCGCCGGCCGCTGCTGGCCAAGGACCTGGACCCGGCCAAGGTGTCGGACACGCTGACCTCGGGTCTTAGCCCGGTCGACGAGTACCTGGTGCAGCAGGCCGCGCGCGACTTCGAGAACCTCGCCGCCGTGCAGAAGCTGTTCGACGACCTCACCGCGGCGAACGCGGCCGTGCAGGACTTCCTGCTGCACTACACCGCTTACCTGCGGGCGCATATGAAGTTCCAACTGGACCGGGTGCAGGCCAGGGCGGACGTGGCCGCGGGGCACGCGGAGAACATCACCGAGGCCGTCGCGGCCTACCGCGGCGCGGTCGACGCCGAGCGGCATGCCGAGGCCGAACGCAACGCCAGGCGCGACGAAGGCGAGCTGCTCCAGGGCCGCCTGGCCGGGCTGAAGAACTCCGAGGAGTACAAGGCGCAGGGCCGGATCGAGGACAAGCGCCGTGAGCTGCAGGCCGGAGCGCGCGAGGTCGCGGGGCAGCGCGGACGGCTCGGCCAGGACCGCCGCGAGCTCGGCGAGGCCGAGGACGGGGCCCGCAGGCTAACCCGCCGCGCCGCCACGGCCAGGAACGACGCCGACCGGTACGCGCGGGAGCTGGCCGACGCCGCGCAGCGGTCCGGCATCGCCGACGACGGCTTCGGCCCCGTCGACGCCGGCGACGACCTGATCCTGGTGGCCAGGGCCCGGGTCGCGGCCCGGCGCGACGACGTGGGCGAGATCCGCAGGCTGCTCCAGGCGATCAGGGACGCCCAGGCCAAACGCGGCCTGCGGGAGCAGGACCTCGGTGGCCAGCAGGGCGCCGAGCAGGCGCAGGAACAGGCGGGGGCGGCCGCGGCGGCCCAGCTCGCCGCGGCCAGGCAGGCGGCCGCGGACGACCTGGCCGGCTGGGCTGGCCGCTGGTCGGGCCCGCTGGTGACCGGCCCGCTGGTGGCCGGGCCCGACGCCGAGGCGCTGGCCGAGGCGCTTGGCCTGGTCGGCGAGCCCGGCGCGACCAGCCTGGCCGAGGTGTTCGACCGGTGCACCGCCGACCGCCAGGCCGCCACCATCACCGCCCGCGCGCACCTGGAAACGGACCTGCGGGCGATCCGGGCCCGGCTGGCCGCGCTGAGGGCCGAGCGAGACGCGATCGCGGCGGAGCAGGACGACGCGCCGCCCGCCAGTGACCTGCGCCCGGCCGGCCGGGAGGGGCGTCCGGGTGCCCCGCTGTGGCAGCTGGTCCGGTTCGCCGACGGGACCGGCGACGCCGAAGCCGCCGCCGTGGAGGGCGCGCTGTACGGGGCGGGGCTGCTGACCGCCTGGGTCCACCCCGAGCCGGCCCTGACCGAAGCGGCGCTGGCCGCCGCCGAGGCGGACGGCTACCTGGTCCCGTCCGCTCCGGTGGGCGGCCGCACCCTCGCCGCCGTCCTCGTCCCCGAGGAGCAGGACCGCGTCGCGCCGGCCGTGGTCGACGCGGTGCTCAGGTCGATCGCGCTCACCGATGACATCACGGGCGGCACCGACGGCGCCGCCGGCGTTGCGGTCGGCGGGTCGGTCCCGGCGGTCAGCATGAAGGCCCAGTTCACGTACGGCGTCCACGCCGGCGCCCGGCCGAAGGCGGCCCCAGAGTACATCGGCGCCACCAACCGGGCCGGCCGGCGCCGCGCCCGGCTCGCGGAGTACAGCGAGCTGATCGAGGCGGCCGCGGCCGAGGAGCGGCGGCTGGTCGGCGAGCTGGACGCGGCCGGGGCGCGGCTCGGGGACTTCCGGCGGGCGCGGCGCGAGCTGCCCGATACCCGCCCGGTCGCGAAGGCGGCCGAGGCCGCCGGCCACTGCGCGGTGCTGATCGCCCGTGCCCGGGAGGAGACCGCGACGGCCAGGACCGCCCTGGACGCCGCGATCGCCGAGCTCGACGCCATGACCAGGCGGCTGCGGCAGGCCGCCGCGATGCGCCGGATGCCGGTCACGGACGAGCAGGTGGACGCCATCGCGCGGGCGGCCGCCGAGTTCGAGAACGCCGCGACCCAGCTGCACGCCGAGCGGGCCAAGCTGGCCCAGGCGGAAGAGGACCTCGCCGCGCAGACCGAGACGATCGAACGGCGCAGGCTCGCCTGCGCTCAGGCCGCCGACGCGCTCGCCGAGCGGGAACGGCTCCAGCAGGCCCTGGAGGAGGAGTTCCGCACGCTGGAGGAGACCCTGGCAGCGGACGTCCAGCAGGTCCTGGAGCAGATCAGGGAGACCGAAGCGCTCATCACCGCGGCCGACCGGGCCTACCGCGAGCTTGACGCGCGGGCTCGCGCCGAGCACGACCGGGCCACCGCGGCCGACGCCGAACTGCGCGGCCAGCGGCAGTCGCTGGCCGAGGCGGTCGGCCAGCTGTACGAGCAGGCCGGGCTGTTCGGCGAGTACGCGCGGCCCGACCTGCGCCCGCTCGCCGGGGTGACGGACACCGCGCCCTGGCCGGATCCCGGCCGCTGGCCCGACCCGGCCCGCGCCAGCGAGGACCTGGCCTCGCTGCTGACCAATGACGGGCTGACCAGTGCGGGCGAGCCTGCCGTCGACCCGGCCGAAGCGGTCAGGGGGATACTGCCGCCGGGGGTGGCCGGGATCCTCGGCGCGTTCGCCGCGGCGATCCGCGGCGGGCGGCAGCCAGGCGAGGGCACGCTGAAGAACACCGCGGACCGGATGTCGCTGGCGCTGAAGGACTTCACCGAGGCGCTGGCCGCCTGTGACGAGGACTACCGGGTCGACTGGGAGCCAGGCGCCGTCGTCACCGTGCACGTGATCGACGACGAGGGCCGCCAGCCGGTCGCCCAGTTCGGCCCACGGATCGCCGAACGCGCCGCCGACCAGGGCGTTCTCCTGGAGGACCGGGAACGCAAGGTGCTTGAAGACGAGCTGCTCGCGGCGCTCGCCCAGCAGATCCACGGCCGGGTGATCGCCGCGCGCGACCTGACCAGGAACATGAACGCCGACACCAGGTCCAAGCCGATGTCGTCGGGCATCGCGGTCGGCATCCGCTGGAGCCAGTCCGACCGGGTCACCGAGCTCCAGCGGGCCACGTCCCGGCTGCTCGAGCGCGACTCGCCAGGACCTGAGCGGCTGGCCGAGCTGCGCGGCCTGCTCCGCGAGATGATCAGGGAGTACCGGGCGGCCCACCCGCGGGCCACCTACCGGGAGGCGCTGGCCAGCGTGCTCGACTACCGGTCCTGGCACGTCTTCGAGCTGCTGCTGATCCAGCCCGGCGAGCCGGAGGCAAGGTTGACCCGGGCCCGGCACTCGGTCATGTCCGGCGGCGAGAAGTCCGCGGCCATCCACCTGCCGCTGTTCGCCGCGGCCAACGCGCTGTACTCCTCGGCCAAGGATCACTGCCCGCGGATGATCGCCCTGGACGAGGCGTTCGTCGGCATCGACGAGCGGTACAAGCCCGACCTGTTCGGGCTGGCCGTCAAGTTCGACCTCGACCTGTTCATGACCGGCCACGACCTGTGGGTCACCACCGCGACGGTGCCGCTGATCGCGCACTACGACATGCTGCACGACAAGACCACGCGGACCGTTTCCGCGCTGCTCATGCTGTGGGACGGCGAGCAGCTGGTCGACGCCTCGGCCGGCTACGCCGACAACGACACCCTGGTGGCGCGGCTGCTCGGCTTCCGGCCGACCAGGCACGCGCCGCTCGGCACCGCCGCCACGCTGTACGCGGCGCCGGAGGCGGCTGCGGATGAGACCGACGACGAATACGACGATGCCGAATCAGTTTGACGGCCCCGAGTTCGCGCGGCTGCTGCGGCAGGCTCGCCGCTCCCTGGAGCGTACCGGCGGGGACCTGGCCGGCTCGGTCAGCCTCGGCCAGCCCGACGACGCGGAGCGCAAGGCGATCATCGGCATCACCGGCCAGTACCGGCACGCGCACGCGAACCGGGTCGCGGTGCGCCTGGCCGACCTGGACCGTGCCGTCCGCGAGAGCACCGGGCGGGGCCTGCCCGAGCTGCTGACCGAGCTCGGCGGCCCGTTGCGTGACCGCCCGGCCGAGCGGAACGTGCTCGCCGGCGCGCGGGCCGACGCGATCCGCGCGGCGCAGGCGAGCACGCTGTTCCTGTCGTGCTCCTGGTACCGGGACTGGCTGGCGGAGATCGGGCAGGACGGCACGCTGACAAAGCTGGTCAACGCCGGTGAGCAGGCCCGGCTCGGCCAGGCGGTCCGCGTGCTTGAGTACCTGGCCGGGCGCCGGGACGCGCCGGTGCTGCTGCCGGCCCTGGCCGCCGACGTCACCGGGGACACCAAGGCGCTGAACCACGGGACCCTGCTGTCGACGCTGGTCCTGCGGGCCCTGGCCGGCCAGGCCGGGCTGGGCAGGCCAGGGACGGCCGGGGAGCGCCGGGAACTGTGGGAGGCCGGCGGTGTCGTCGTCGACGACCTGGCCAGCCGGGTCCTGGTGCTGAACCTGCCGGCCGAGGGCGCCGGCCTGGCCGAGTGGCTGACCGGCGCGGCCCGGCACGGCGTCCCCTTCTACGTCACCCTGCACCAGCTCATGACGTTCCCGCTGACGATCCGCGGCGCGGTCGGCTACGTCTGCGAGAACCCGGCCGTGCTCCGCCACGCCGCCGCCGAGCTGGGCGCGGAGTCGGCGCCGGTGCTGTGCACGGAAGGCCGCCCGTCGGCGGCGTTCCACCAGGTCGCGGACGCGTTCGCCGCCGGCGGCGGCGAACTGCGCTATCACGGTGACTTCGACTGGCCCGGGCTCGCCATCGCGAGCGCGGTCATGCGCCGCCACGGCGCCGGGCCCTGGCGGTTCGGCGCCCGGGATTACCTGGCCGGGATACGGGAGGACGCGGAGCATGTCCTGCTCTCCGGGACACCCCAGCCGACCCCGTGGGATCCGGAGCTCGGCCCGGCCATGGTCAGGACCGGGCGCGTCCTGTTCGAGGAGAGCGTCGCGGACGACCTGATCGAGGATTTGCGGCGCGGCTGTCCCCGGTAGCGGTTCCCGTTCGTCTGCCTGGCAGGAACCGCACCTGAGGAGGATCGTGATGAGCCGCGTCATCGTCATCGAGTTCATGTCCCTGGACGGAGTCATGCAGGACCCGGACGGGAATGAGGGAACGCCGCACGGCGGGTGGGCGTTCAGGTTCGGCCCGGGGCCGGTCACCGGCGACCCGTTCGGGCTCAGCGAGGTACTGGACACCGGGGCCCTGCTGCTCGGCCGCCAGACCTGGCAGATGTTCGCCAAGATCTGGCCGGGCCGGGACGACCCGTTCTCGGCCAAGCTGAACGCCATGCCCAAGCTCGTGGCGTCCCGGTCACTGGACCAGGCCGACGGGTGGCAGAACTCGGCCGTGCTGCCGGGCGACCTGGCCGCGGCGGTGCGCGAGCGCAAGCGGGCGCAGGACATCGTGGTCATGGGCAGCGCCAGCGTCGTCCACGCGCTGATGGCCGAGGACCTGGTCGATGAGTACCGGCTCATCGTGTTCCCCGAGGTCCTCGGCGAGGGCGAGCGCGTGTTCCCCAGCGGCACCGGGCCGGCCACCCTGGCCCTGGCCTCGGCCGCGGCGACCGGCCCGACCGCCCGGCTCGTCTACACCCGGCCGGCTAGCCAGTAACGCCGCCGCGCAAGGCAGCCGCGCGCCGGGAGGGCCGGAACGTCGGCTGGCCCTCCCGGCCCTCTTGCGGCATTACGCGATACGTCATATCGTCTCGATGTATCGGCTCGATATATAGACTGGCGTGGGAGCTGCGATGAGACGAGTCGACTACGACACGGAGCAGTACCAGGACTACGCCCGCGGCCGGGCGCTGACCGGGCCGCAGCGCCAGGCCTGGATCGGCGCCTTCGCCGCGGCGCTGCCCAGGCGGCGCCCGCTGGCGGGCCTCGACGTCGGCTCGGGGACCGGCCGCTTCACCCCCGCCCTGGCCGAGGCGTTCGGCCCGGTCACCGGCGTCGAGCCGTCGGTCCGCATGCGCGAGGTGGCGCAGGAGCGGTCCGCGCATCCCGGCGTGCGCTACCTGGCCGGCTCCGCCGAGGAGATGCCGGTGCCGTCGGGCAGTGCTGACTACGCCCTGATGTTCTTGTCCTGGCACCACGTCCAGGACAAGCCGCGGGCGGTCAGCGAACTGACCCGGGTGCTCAGGCCCGCCGGGCGGCTGCTGCTGCGGGGCAACTTCAGCGACCACCATCCCCGGCCGTGGTGGCTGGAGCACTTCCCCCGCGGCCTCGAGGCGGACCTGGCGCTGTTCCAGCCGCTGCACGAGGTCATCGCGATGTTCACCGCCGGCGGCTGGCGCGTGGCCAGCTTCGGCACGGTCACCGAGCCGTCCTACGGCACCCGCGGTGACATGCTCGGACGGCTGCGCCTGCGCACCCTGTCGTTCTTCGCCCAGCTCACTCCCGAGGAGGTGGAGGACGGCTTGCGTCGTCTTGAGCAAGCGGTCGCCGCCGATCCCGGCGCGCCGGCGCCCGTGCTCGCCGAGCCGCTGCTCACCCTCGAACGGTGCTCGTAGGGCCTCGTGGCGCTCGTGACGCCGCGCGGCGCTAGCGCGCCGCCGCCTCGCGGGTGAGGCGCACGGCCTCGGTCACGCCGTGGTCCCAGGCCGGGCCGTGACCCGGCAGTACCCAGGTCGCGTCGACGCTGTCGAGGCGGTCGAGCGAGGCCACGGCCTGCGCGGGTTCGAGCGTGAACGGCGCCGGCTTGGGCCCGGTCACGCCGGTGAGCACGTTGCGGGTCGTCATGGTGTCGCCGATGAAGAGCGCGTCGACCGCCGGGACGTGGACCGCGACGCTCCCGGGCGTGTGGCCGGGGACGTGGATGATCCGGGGCGCGCCCGGGACGTCGAGCACCTCGCCGTCGCCGGCTGCCTGGAGGCCGTCGGCGGGGTGGATCCGCAGCCCGCCCTGGCGCGCCGAGTACCACAGGAAGCCGGCCAGCGGGCCGATCTTGACCGGACCCCAGCCGCTGTTGGGCTTCTTGACCTTCAGCCGGGCGCGGTCGGCGTCGGCGGGGTGGAGGTACGCCTGGATGCCCTTCTCGCGGTACAGCCGGGCGGCGAAGCCGATGTGGTCGGTATCGCCGTGCGTGAGGACCAGTGCCCGCACGTCGTCGAGCGTCCGGCCGAGTCGCGCGAGTTCGCGGTTCAGCAGCCTCCAGTACCGGGGCAGGCCCGCGTCGATGATCGTCACCCCGTCTCCGTCGACGACGAGGTAGCTGTTGACGGTGTCCGAACCGATGCGGTGCAGGCCGTTGGCTATCTGCATGGTGGTGCCTCCCGTGTGGACCCTCATGGCTAAGGCGTTTAGCTTTCGCAAGGCTACGATAGTTAGCCTTCGCGACGCCTGCAATAGAATTGCGGACGTTCGCGACAGGAGACGCCGATGCCCGCCCACGCGCAGACCTCGACCGCCGCCATCGTGACGGCCGGGCGGCACCTGCTGGAAGAGCGCGGCGTGGACGCGCTGACCATGCACGACGTGGCCGGCGCCGTCGGGGTGCGCGCACCGTCGCTCTACAAGCGCGTCCGCGGCCGCTCTGACCTGTTCCGGCTCATCCTGGAGGACGTCGCCGACGAGCTGACTACGGTGCTCGACGCGGCGGCCGGCTCGGGCGATACCGTCGCGGACCTGC
>Ga0335083_10003380_pt1 | contig 20723 bp, 23 predicted proteins | sample Lox_Sample_42_FD_206716 | JGI IMG/M metagenome (GOLD analysis project Ga0335083, IMG submission 206716) | Soil microbial communities from Loxahatchee National Wildlife Refuge, Florida, United States - Lox_Sample_4.2 | ecosystem: Environmental > Terrestrial > Soil > Wetlands | place: USA...
TCCAGCGCCCGCTTGAGGCGCATCAGGCATTCTTCGCGGGTCTTGCCGTGGACGATCAGTTTTCCGAGCAGCGAATCGTAGAACGGTGGCATGGCGTAGCCATGGTAGACGGCGGAATCGATCCGCACGCCCAGTCCGCCGGGCGGGTGATAGTGCACAATCTTGCCCGGCGAGGCGCGGAACGAGACCGGATTTTCTGCATTGATGCGGCACTCGATGGCGTGACCGTGGAACTTTACATCGCTCTGCGCGAGCGACAGATCGTTACCGGCTGCGACGCGGATTTGTTCGGCGACGAGATCGATGTCGGTGATCATCTCGGTTACTGGATGCTCGACCTGAATACGCGTGTTCATCTCGATGAAACTGAATTTGCCGTCCTCGTAGAGAAACTCCACGGTTCCAGCGCTGAGATATTTGATCTCGCGCATGGCGGTTGCGACGGTTTCGCAAATCTGATCGCGGGCCGCAGCATTGAGGGCGGGCGAGGGGCCTTCCTCCCAGACCTTCTGATGCCGGCGCTGCAACGAGCAATCGCGTTCGCCGAGATGAATAGCGCGGCCCTTGCCGTCGCCAAGAACCTGGACCTCGATGTGTCGCGGCCGCTCGAGATATTTCTCGAGATAAACGGTGTCATCGCCGAACGCTGTCTTCGACTCCGTTCGCGCGATCGCAAGCGCCGACGCCATTTCGCTCGCTGCGCGGACGACCTTCATGCCGCGGCCGCCGCCCCCGGCGGCAGCTTTGAGTATGACGGGAAAGCCTACCTCGCGCGCCAAGCGTTCAGCCTCCTGATCGGAGCCGACGCCGCCGCCGGAGCCCGGCACGGTCGGAATGCCGAGTTCTGTGGCGGCGCGCTTGGCGGCAATTTTGTCGCCCATCAGGCGGATGTGCTCGGGGCGCGGGCCGATGAAATGCACGTTGTGCTCGGCGAGAATTTCCGCAAAGCGGGCGTTCTCCGAGAGAAAGCCATAGCCCGGGTGCACGGCATCGGCGCCGGTAATCTCGCAGGCGGCAAGCAAGGCCGGGATATTGAGATAGCTGTCCTTGGCGGGGGGCGGCCCGATGCAGACGCTCTCGTCGGCGAGACGAACATGCATGGCGTCGGCATCCGCCGTCGAATGCACCGCCACCGTCGGAATGCCGAGCTCTTTGCACGCCCGCAATACCCGCAGCGCGATTTCACCTCGATTGGCGATCAGGATCTTATCGAACATCTCGGCCTTAAAGACGAATAGCGAACATGGAACAGCGAATAGATTCGACCGGCTCTTTCGCTGTTCGCTTTACTCGATGATCATCAACGGCTCGCCGTATTCGACCGGCTGGCCGTCCTCGACCAAAATTTGGATCACCGTGCCGGAGCGCGGCGCGGGAATTTGATTCATCGTCTTCATCGCCTCGATGATCATCAGCGGTTCGCCGGCTTTCACCTGGGTCCCGACCTCGACGTATGGCCGAGCGCCGGGTGCGGGGCCCAGATAAGCCGTCCCGACCATCGGCGAAGCGACCAGGCCGGGGTGTTGCGTCGGCTCGATCGCGGCTGCGACCGGCGCCAGAATTGCGTCGCCCGCAATTGCTGTCGGCGTTTGTGGGCGCTCGCCAGCAACAGCGAGATTGCGCGCGACGCGGATCGATACGCCGTCCTGCTGATACTCGATCTCGGTCAGACCGGTTTCGTCGAGCAGCTTGGCCAGTTCGCGGATCACATCGTGATCGATCGCGGGGGTCTTGAGTACCGGCGCCTTCGGCATTTGCAGGGTCCCAGGCTTGCGGGCCACGATCAGTCCTTGGCGTCAATCATGGCGGCGAGACCGGAGATCGCGAGTGCGTAGCCTTCGGCGCCAAAGCCGCACAACACCGCACGCGCGACCTGGGACACGTAGGAGCGCCGGCGGAATTGTTCGCGGGCGTGAATATTGCTGAGATGGACCTCGATAATCGGTGCTTCCAGGGTAGCCAGCGCGTCGAGAATCGCGATGGAGGTATGGCTGTAACCCGCGGGATTGATCACGAGCCCTACCGCCGTCTCTTTGCGGGCTTCCTGGATCCAGTCGATGATTTGGCCTTCATGGTTCGACTGACGGAACTCTACCGCGAGCCGGTGCCGTTCCGCCGTCGTGCGGCAAAGTTTTTCGATGTCAACGAGCGTCGCACGGCCATAGATTTCCGGCTCGCGGGTGCCGAGCAGATTGAGATTGGGTCCGTTCAGGACATAAACGGTCTTCGGCATTTTGCGAGCTTACCCGGCGGTCACTGCTGCGGGCGGCGCCCGCTGTGCCGGGCTGGTTATAGGGAAGCCACCAGCAAAGGGGAAGCGGTAGGGACGCGATGTGGACGACAACAATTTGGCCCCTCCCGGTGAGTAACCGGGAAGGGCAGATCCAGGGCTTCTTGAACGGGCGGCGACCTAACGTGGCAGAAACCAAACCGCTATTTGCGCTCGGCGGCGAGCTTTTCCTTCAGCGCATCGAGACCGACCGCTCCGACCACCACTTCATCGCCGACCACGTAGCTCGGAGTTCCATTGACGCCAAGCGCTTCGGCGAGCTTCATGCTCTCGTCGATCGTCTTTTTGACCTCGTCGCTCCCCATGTCCTTTTCGATGCGCGCCATGTCGAAGCCGACATCCTTGGCGACCGCGAGCGCCCGCGCCTTGTCGGCCGGACCGCGTCCGCCCAGGAGCTTCTGGTGGAATTCGATGTATTTCTTCCCGGTGACGTCCTGCATGCGCGCGGCCACCGCAACGTGGGCCGCTTCAACCGATCCTTCGCCAAGCACCGGGAATTCCTTGAGAACAAACTTCAGATTGGGATTGGTCTTCAAGAGGGCGAGCATGTCGGGAAGCGCGCGCTTGCAGTAGCCGCAATTGTAATCGAAGAACTCGACCATCGTGACGTTGCCGTGTGGGTTGCCAAGCACGACCTGATGCGGCGAACTGAAAAGCGTGGCGTTATTCTGTGCGACTGCTGAGCGATGCTTCTCGGCATCTGCCGCTTGCTGCCGTTTTTCCAGCTCCGCCATGACGTCCTGCAACACCTCAGGATGCGCCAGCAGATAGTCTTTGACGATGGTGCCGATTTCCTGACGCTGATCGGCGGAGAACGTCTGGGCGGTTGCGACCGCCGGCGACGCGACAGATAGTGCTGCCGCGATCAGAAGCGCCGTCTGTTGGCTCGATGTCATTTATGTTTGTCCTTGCGGTTATTGACCGAATAGTAGGGGGCTCTTGCCTTTGTTGAAAGCCACAATGTCGTCAGCTCTTACCCATCCCGGCGATCCGATAGGAAATCGGGTTTTGGCACGCGCGGCGAGTTCGCGCGCGGTCTTGTTATCGCCGCGGGCGAACGCAGCCTGCGCCGAGGCAAGATCGGCTTCGGCAAACTTGCCATTATGGCCGTACGCCATGGCAAGTTGCTCATAGGCATCGCCGGATTCAGGCTCCTTGACCAGAGCAGCCCTGAGCAGGGGGATCGCCTCCGACGCCATCTTGGGATTCTTGGTCGCAATCAGCGCCTGCGCCAACAGAATCTGGATCAGAGCGGGATTGGGCGCAAGCTCGACTGCGCGCCGCAGGGGCGGAATCGCTTCCGCGGCGTGGCCGTTTTCCAGCAGCGCCTGGCCCTCGAGCTCGTAGAAATACGGATTGCGTGGCATCGCCTGGATCAGGCCCTCGATCTGGGTGAGTGCGGTGCGCATGTCGCCGAAGCGGTAGGCGACGATCGCGTGCGCATAGCGTGCCGGCATGCTGGTGTCGGATGACGGATAACGCCGCATGACGCTCTCGGCCCGCTCGGTAAAGCCGTATAGCTTTGCGCGCATCATGTCGTGGCGGAACTGCAGTTCGGGAGGATCTTTCTTGTCCCAGTATGGGGTCTTGACCAGCTGCTCCAATGCCGCCATCCGCTCGGCAGGCATTGGGTGGTTCTGCACGTAGGGATCGACGTACGCTGCCGTGAACATCATCTCGTTGGCGAAGCGCTTGAAGGTGTCGTACATGCCCTTGGCCGACTGGCCGGTCATGGTCAGAAGTCGAACGCCGGTGCGGTCGGCCTGGTCTTCCTGGGCGCGCTGATAGGCAAGGAGCGTGTGTTGTATATAGGATTGCGGCGCGCTGAAGATCGCGGCGCCGGCATTGCCGAGGTCGAGGCTGTTGCCGTAATTGCTCGATTTCGCCGCTGCCACCATGGCGCCGGCGCCGAGCAGCATGGCGACGATCGCCGCCGTTGTCGCGTTGGAAAGTTCCTGTCGCATTTTCGACAGATGGCCGCCGACGATGTGTCCGGTCTCGTGCGCGAACACCCCGATCAGTTGGTTGGGTGTGGTCGCCTGCATCAACGCGCCGGAGTTCACGAAGATTCGGTGCGCGTCCATGACGAAAGCGTTGAACGATTTGTCGTTGATGATCACGATCTGAATATTTTGCTGGCTCAGACCGGCGGCCCGGAAAATCGGCTGCGAGTATTCGCGCAGCAGCTGCTCGATCTCGGCATCGCGAATCATCGGGATGCCGGCCGCGGACCCAGTTTGCGCGCGCGCCGGCAGACTCGTGAGCGCAAGCGCGGCTGCTGCGGTCAGTGCAATGACGCGAGAGGCTGGTCCCGCCGGGCGCATCTTGCTAGGAGGTCTGGCAGCAATCATTCGGGACTAAGATATTGGGTGCCCGTCCAGGACCCAAGCTATGGATGTAACCGGTTACGGTCAACACAGCGCGGCGCGTTGCCGAAACAGAGCCGAAGTCCACAAAGCCCGGCGAATACGGCAGTACCGGGGCGGCTCTGACCAAGCCGGCAACCCGCCAAGGCGTAACGATGCTTGAGAGGGCAAAACATCTGCTGCGTCCGTCTGCCCGCAGCGACGTGCCGCCGTTCATGGTGATGGACGTGATGGCCGCGGCGGCCCGTCTCGAGGCGCAAGGCCGCCGTGTCATTCACATGGAAGTCGGCCAACCAGCGGCAGGCGCGCCGGCAACCGCAATCGCGGCGGCACGAGCGGCGCTCAGTTCAGGCCCGCTCGGTTACACCGAAACACTCGGCATTCCTTCGTTGCGCGGACGCATCGCGCGCGCGTACGCCGAATGGCACGATATCGACATCGATCCACACCGCATTGTCGTTACCACCGGCTCTTCGGCCGGCTTCCTCTTGGCTTTCCTCACCGCCTTCGAAGCGGGAGACCGTGTCGGCGTGGCGCTCCCGGGCTATCCGCCCTATCGCCACATCCTCACCGCTCTCGGCTGCGAGCCTGTGGCCATTAAGGCCGACGACACGACACGCTGGTCGATCACCGCTGAAGCCTTGCTGGCCCGGCACCAGAAAACGCCGCTGAAAGGTGTGGTCATCGCTTCGCCGGCCAATCCAAGCGGCACGATGATGACCGCATCCGTGCTCGGCGACTTGATCCGCGCCGCCGAAGCTGCCGGCATTGTGGTGATCTCCGACGAAATTTATCACGGCCTCGACTATGCCTTCGCCGCCGAATGCGCGGCGCGCTTTTCGCACGACGCCATCATCGTCAACTCGTTTTCCAAATACTTCTGCATGACCGGATGGCGCATCGGCTGGATGGTGGTACCGCCGTCGCTGGTGCGCGCCGTCGAGCGGCTGCAGCAGAACCTGGCGATCTCAGTCCCCACGCTCGCCCAAATCGCCGCCGAAGCCGCTTTCGACGGACGCGCTGAGCTTGAAGAGGTCCGGCATGGCTATGAGGAAAATCGCCGCATTTTGCTTGCGGGATTGCCGCGCGCGGGCCTCGATTCATTTTTGCCCGCCGACGGCGCCTTCTATCTTTATGCCGACGTCTCGCGGTTCTCGACCGACAGCTTTGCGTTTGCGACGCGCATGTTGGAGGAGGCTGGCGTCGCCGCGACCCCCGGCGTCGATTTTGATCCGGTGCGGGGCAGGCATTTTCTTCGTTTATGTTACGCCGGCGCGCGCGGCGATATGCATGAAGCCGTCGAGCGGATCGGAAATTGGCTGGGGTCGAACGCGACCGAACGAGGCGGACGATGAGCGACGCGCTGTTCGAAATCCTGCGCAAAGTCACGACCGCAACCATGACAACGATGCTGCTAAAAAAGGGCATCAGGCGTTGCTGGATGAACGGGCCAAAGCCGCTCGCCGCGAAAGGCGAGCGAGTGATCGGACCGGCTTTCACGTTGCGTTTCATTCCCGTGCGGGAAGATGTTGCGACCCCGGAAAGCTGGGGCAATCCGATATCGACCCGCGCTGCGATCGAAGAAATGCCTGAGGGAGCCATTGCGGTTGCCGACGCCATGGGCGTGCCCAGCGCCGGAATCTTTGGCGACATTCTTTGCGCGCGGATGAAAAAGCGAAATGTCGCGGCGCTGGTCACGGACGGCGTCGTGCGCGACCGCGCCGGTGTTTTGATCAGTGCGCTGCCGGTCTGGTGCGCGGGCACGGCGGCGCCCGCTTCGGTAAACGGTCTGACCTTTGTCGGCTGGCAACAGCCGATCGGCTGCGGCGGCTGCGCGATTTTTCCTGGCGACGTGATCGTGGCCGACGACGACGGCGCGATCGTCATTCCCAAGGCGATGCTGGAATTCGTCGCTTACGAAGGGGCGGAGCACGAACTTTACGAAAGTTGGGTTTTCAGCGAAGTCGAGAACGGCGCGAAACTGCCCGGCCTTTATCCGCCGAATGATGAAGCCAAAGCGCGTTACGCCGCGTGGCGCCAGTCGCGGTCGTGATACTGCACGTCCTTCCTGGAACGCGAACACTTCAGCGTCGGTCTTTCGGAGCGTCGGATGTTCTTCGTCCTCTCCAAAATCTTGGGTTTCTTCGCCTTGCCGTCGAACTTCATGATTGCGATCGGGGTCGTTGGCCTGGTTCTGTTATGTACGCGATTCACCCGGGTTGCGAGCTGGTTGATCATTACGAGCCTCGTGCTGATCGCGCTTTTTGGCCTGTCGCCGCTCGGCAATGCGCTGATATTGCCGCTGGAGCAGCGGTTTCCGCCCTGGGACGCCGGGCGCGGGCCGCCGGACGGCATTGTTATCCTCGGCGGCTCGATCTCGCCGGATGTGTCGGCCGCCCGCGGCGCGGTGGCGCTCGACGAGGCCGCTGAGCGCATCACGGTCGCCGCCGAATTGGCGCGCCGCTATCCGAATGCCCGCATCCTGTTCTCGGGCGGCAGCAATGCTCTGATATTCAACGAAGGCGCCGAGGCGACGTTTGCGGTACGGCAGTTGGAAGATCTGGGCGTCGCGCCGGAGCGGATCATCGCCGAGGACAGGTCACGCAACACCATCGAGAACGCGGTGTTCTCGCGGCGTCTTGCAGATCCGAAGCCCGGCGAGCGCTGGCTGCTGCTGACGTCGGCCTATCACATGCCGCGCTCAATGGCAGCATTCAGGGCGGCCGGCTTCGCGGTCGAGCCCTATCCGGTCGATTGGCGCACCCGCGGGCGGATCGATGCGTTGCGGCCGTTCGCTTCTGTGGGCGACGGGTTGCGGCGGACCGATACCGCGGTGCGTGAGTGGGTCGGCCTTGTTGCTTACCGGCTCGCCGGCAAGACGGCGGAGCTGTTTCCCGGCCCGTAAGGGCTGCTACGGCTTCGCCCATTCACCGATCTTTTACGGGCGTCGCGATAGTTCGTTGTCAGCCGTGGCTGTCGCGCTTGGCGGAAGTGATTCGCTTTTGGTGATTCGTCGCGTGGCGCGGGGCGTTCCGTTTGATGTCCTTTTGGGAAGGACCACCATGTCTGTGACCGAAATGCCCGCCGCGCTCGGACGCGAAGCGCTGGAGGGGGTTCACCAAGCCCGGACACGCCATTGGCTTCGACCGGTCCTCACGGCGTTGTTCGCTGCTGCGGCGGTGGTTTTTGCGTCGTCGCTTGCCGTGGTGACCAGCCTCGTTTGAGCCGGCGTTCTTGCTCACGAACCAGCGCCGTGCTGATCTGATCGCGATAACGAGCGAGCAGATTGGTCATGGGGCTGCGCCTGGTCATTGGCAACAAGAATTACTCTTCCTGGTCGTTCCGGCCATGGCTCGCGATGAAAGTGGCCGCCATTGCGTTTGAAGAAACGCTGATCTCGCTTGAAGCGCCGGATTTCAAGTCGCGGGTGACGGCGTTGGGCGGTGCCGGCAGGGTGCCGACGCTGATCGACGGCGACACTTGCGTCTGGGAGTCGCTGGCGATCCTTGAATACTTGGCCGAGAAATTTCCTGCTGCCGCGCTCTGGCCCGCGCCGTCGGCAGCACGGGCTCATGCGCGCGCGGTCGCATCCGAGATGCACGCCGGATTTGCCGCGCTGCGGCGGCAGCTGCCGATGAACATCCGCCGGCCGGTGATACCGCGCACACTCGACGCTGATGCGGCCGGAGATGTTAAGCGGATCGAAGCGATCTGGAGTGAGTGCCGTTCGCGGTTTGGTCAGGACGGGCCGTTTCTCTATGGCGCCTTCACAGCTACCGACGCCATGTTTGCTCCAGTGGTTTGGCGTTTCCATACCTATGCGGTTGAACTCGGCGCCGCGTCGCACGCCTATACGCGTGCGCTGATGACGTTGCCGGCGTGGCACGAATGGCGCGAAGCCGCGCGGCTTGAGTCCTGGGTGCTCCCGCATGACGAGGTCGATTGGCCGGACGTCAAGCGCGAGTGATGCGCTTCAACCGAGACGCTGTTCGAGTTCGCGCAACAGTGGCTGCTGATAAGCAATAATTTTGACCATCGCGATCGGCAGCGTGAAGTAGGCGATGCGATCGATCTCGGAGAAGTTCTGCTTGCGGCCCGATTTCGGCGGCCACTCGAGTTCGAAGGTGTTGCTGGCGAAGGCCGCCAAATCGAGGTCGGCTTCAAACGCCCAGACATGCACGGCCTTCCCGCTTTTCTGTTTGACCGGTGTCAGCGGCATGAGGCTTTCCGCCGCAGTAAGGTTCGTCTCCTCTTTAAACTCGCGACGCGCGGTGTTGAGCAGATCAACACCGGGCTCGGCGAGGCCCTTCGGAACGGTCCATGCGCCGTCGTCTTTTCTAGCCGAGAATGGCCCGCCTGGATGGGCCAGCAGCACTTCAAGCTCGGTTCTTCGCCGGAATGCCAAAAGGCCGGCGCTGATTTCTGCCCTGCGACGCATCCGCGCAATTTACCTTTTAGCTGCGGCTTCCTACCGCAGGTCTTGCTAAATGGTGGGTTGTCTGCATGATTTTGTCACGATTGCGCCCACAATGCCGGCTTGTTCGACGCGCTTGCAAGCGCGCCGAGAAGGGCCGCTAACCATTTCCTGAACGGGAGCCAACGCCAATGCGATATCAATTTATCGCCGCTCTTGCATTTGCCGCTATCGCGGCCTCGCTCGCACCGATTGCCAAGGCCGACGATGCTGCCAAAGACGTCAAGGGTCTTTATCTGATCAGCGATTATCCCGCCGTGACATTGCGGCCGGGTGAGACCTCCTCGATCAATCTGAAATTGCACAATTACGATTTGGCGCCGGAGCGGTTAGCGTTATCAGTTTCCGGTGTACCCGCTGGCTGGACTGCGACTCTGATGGGGGGCGGTCAGCCGATTGCTGCGGCGATGCCGGCGACCAATTCCAGTGTTTCCCTCGAACTGCGGCTCGACGTACCAAAGAACGCCACTGTCGGTACCCAAACGCTTACGGTCTCAGCCACAGGCGGCTCAACCAATGTTGAGCTGCCGATCGCGGTCACGCTTGCCAAGGATCTGCCGGCCAAGCTGACGCTGACGCCGCAGCTTCCCGAATTGCGCGGCACGTCGCGCTCGACCTTCGAGTATCAGCTCGGCATCAAGAACGATAGCGGCAAGAAGCTCACCGTCAGTCTGTCCGCCCAGGCGCCGCAGAATTTCGACGCCTCGTTTACAGAGAATTACGGCAGCCAGGAACTGAACGCGGTGCCGGTCGACCCCGGCCAGACCAAGGACGTGAAGCTCAAAGTCCGGCCGCCGAATACGGCCGCCGCCGGCAGTTATAAAGTCGTGGCGCGGGTCGGCGCCGAGGACGCCAGCGCGACCGCCGATCTTACCCTCGACATCACCGGCCAGCCCAAACTCGACATCAGCGGACGCGAAGGATTGGTGTCGACGCGCGCCTCTGCCGGCAAGGAATCCACAGTGCCGGTCGTCATCACCAACACCGGTACCGCGCCGGCGGACGACGTTGAACTCAGCGGCTCGGCGCCGAGCGGATGGAAGATCATCTTCGATCCAAAAAGCGTCGATCACATCGCGCCGAATCAGAACAAGGAAGTGCAGGCTCTGATCACGCCGACCGAGAAAGCTATCGCTGGCGATTATGTAACCACCATCCGCGCGTCGGCCCGCGGCGAGTCGGCGTCCACGACCTTTCGCGTCACGGTGACGACCTCGACGATGTGGGGGATCGCAGGCGTCGGCATCATCGGCATCGCGCTACTCGTCATGGTCGGCGCAGTCGCAAGGTTCGGCCGGCGATGAGCACGGACATCGTTATCGAGGCCGAGGGTCTCACCAAGAGCTACGGGCAAGCGGTTGCCGTCGATCACATCTCTTTCACCGTGGGGCGCGGGGAGATTTTCGGGTTGCTCGGACCGAACGGTGCCGGCAAGACGACCACGATCCTGATGCTGCTCGGGTTGACCGAGATTTCCGGTGGTGAGGTGCGCGTGCTCGGATTCAACCCGGCGCGCGAGCCGCTTTCGGTCAAACGCCGGGTCGGTTATCTGCCGGATTCGGTCGGCTTCTACGATCAGCTGACTGCTGCCGACAATCTGCGTTACACTGCCCGCCTGATCGGCTTCAAAAAGGACGAGCGCGAAAAGCGCATAACTGATGCGCTCGAGCGGGTCGGCCTCACCGAGGCCGCCGACAAACGCGTCGGCACCTTCTCCCGCGGCATGCGCCAGCGCCTCGGCCTTGCCGAAATCCTCATGAAGGGCGCACAGATCGCCATTCTCGACGAGCCGACTACCGGGCTCGACCCGCATGCGACTGCGGAACTGCTGGCCATCATCCGCGGCTTCAAAGCCGAAGGCGTTTCGGTGCTGCTCTCCTCGCATTTGCTCGAACGCGTGCAGAGCGTGTGCGATCGCGTCGCGCTGTTTTCCGGCGGCCGCATTGCGCTGATGGGCTCGGTGTCCGAGCTTGGTCGGGAGATCCTCGGCGGCGGTTACGTGGTCGACATCGAGGCTGATGGGGCGGGGTTGCCCGAGCGGCTTGCGCTCATTCCAGGCGTCAGTGGGGTTGAACGGACCGGCATCGGCAAGATGCGTCTGCACGCCGACCGCGACGTGCGGCCGGAAGCCGCCGCCGAAGTCGTCGCCATGCAGGGTCGTCTCAAGTATCTCGGCGTTCAGGAGCCGAGCCTCGACGCTATCTACACCCGCTATTTCGAGAGCAGACCCGACGCCGAAATGTCGATGAGGGAAGGAGAGCGCGATGCAGCGTGAGGGCTCGGCCTTTTCGGGCCTCGGCGTGGTCGTGCTCAAGGAGCTGTCCGACCACCTCACCAGCGTGCGCATGCGGGTGCTCGAGTGGCTCATCGTGCTGGTTGCGCTGGCTGCGCTGTATGGCGCGATCCAGCAGATCAAAGAAACGACGGCGGAGGATCCGTTCCTGTTCCTGCGGCTGTTCACGACTTCACGTGAGCCGCTGCCCTCGTTTGTATCCTTTATCTCCTTCCTCGTACCGCTGATGGCGATTGGGCTTGGCTTCGACGCCGTCAACGCCGAGTACAACCGCCGCACGCTGTCGCGCATCCTCTCTCAACCGATCTATCGGGACGCGCTGCTGTTCGGGAAATTTCTCGCCGGGTTGATTACGCTTGCCATCAGCCTGATCACGCTGTGGCTTCTGGTCATCGGACTAGGCTTGCTGCTGATTGGAATTCCGCCCGGTTCTGAGGAGATCGCCCGCAGCTTTCTCTTCCTTTTGGTGACGATCATCTATGCGGGCGTCTGGCTGGCGCTGGCGCTCCTGTTCTCGATTGTGTTCCGGTCAGCCGCGACGGCCGCTTTGGTCACGCTCGGAATATGGCTTTTCATCACCTTCATCTGGCCGGTGCTTGCCGGAGCCGTCGCGCAAATTATCGCGCCGCCCGACCCGCGTTATCTCGCGTTGGGATTGCCGACGCCGGCGACCGCGCAAATGGAGCAGATTTTAGCCCGGCTGTCGCCGTCGACCTTATTTGCCGAGACGGTTGTGGCGCTCCTTGATCCAACCACGCGCTCATTGGGGCCGATCTACCTGAGCCAGCTTCAGGGTGCCGTGCTTGGTGCGCCGCTGCCGCTCACCGAGAGTATGTTGATCGCCTGGCCGCAGACGGTCGGCATGATAGCCAGCTCCATTCTGCTGTTCGTCATCGGCTACGTGACGTTCCAGCGCCAGGAAGTGCGCGCGTAGGGCGGAAAGCGACCCTCCGCGCACGTTTTGGCCTCAGCCAAGCCGGAAAAATCTCGCGGCACGCCACGCCGGCGCGTTGCACTCGCCATCGCGGCATAGTGAAATCCGCCCCCGGGGAGAGGATTCGTGGCCGCCATCGCAACCAATGTCGATACCGCATCGCCCGAATTCGAAGCCAATCAGGCGGCGATGCGCGCGCTGGTCACGCAACTACAGGAGCGCCGTGCTCAAGCTGCCGAGGGCGGTCCACGGCGCTCGCGTGAACGTCACCTTTCGCGTGGCAAACTTCTGCCGCGCGAACGGGTGATGACGCTTATTGATGCAGGTTCGCCATTTCTCGAATTGTCGCCGCTCGCGGCCAACGGCATGTACGAAGATGCCATTCATGCAGCGGGCATCATCACTGGCGTCGGCCGCATTGCCGACCGCGAATGCGTCATCGTCTGCAACGATTCGACGATCAAGGGCGGCACCTACTATCCGATCACCGTCAAGAAGCACCTCCGCGCGCAGGAAGTCGCGCGCGAGAACGCGCTGCCTTGTATCTATCTGGTCGATTCGGGCGGCGCCAACCTGCCGCAATGGCCGGAGGTGTTTCCCGATCGCGAGCATTTCGGGCGCATCTTCTACAATCAGGCGACTTTGTCGGCTGCGGGAATCGCCCAGATTGCCGTGGTCATGGGCTCGTGCACCGCGGGGGGCGCCTATGTGCCGGCGATGTCTGACGAGACCATCATCGTGCGCAATCAGGGCACCATCTTCCTCGGCGGACCGCCGCTGGTGAAGGCGGCGACCGGCGAGGTGGTCTCGGCTGAAGATTTAGGCGGCGCCGATGTGCACGCGCGGAAATCCGGCGTTGCAGACTATTATGCCGAGAACGACCGCCACGCGCTGGCCCAGTGCCGGCGCATCGTCGGCAACCTTAATACCAGAAAGCCGAACGACATCGTGCTGGCCAAGCCGGCCGAACCAAAATTGAGCGCCAGCGAGCTCGACGGCATCGTTTCAGCCGACCTCAAGAAGCAATACGACGTGCGCGAGGTGATCGCGCGGCTCGTCGATGGCTCCGAATTCGACGAGTTCAAGGCGCTCTATGGCACCACGCTGGTCACCGGGTTCGCGCACATTCACGGCATTCCGGTTGGCATTTTAGGCAACAACGGCATTTTGTTCTCCGAGAGCGCACGCAAGGCCTCGCACTTCATCGAGCTGTGCTGCCAGCGCCGCGTGCCGCTGTTGTTCTTGCAAAATATCGTCGGCTTCATGGTTGGACGCGACTACGAGGCCGGCGGCATCGCCAAGGACGGCGCCAAGATGGTAACGGCGGTCGCCTGCGCGCAGGTGCCGAAGATCACGCTGGTGATTGGCGGCTCGTATGGCGCCGGTAATTACGGCATGTGCGGCCGCGCCTACGGCCCGCGCTTCCTGTTCACCTGGCCGAACGCGCGGGTGTCGCTGATGGGCTCCGAACAGGCCGCAAGCGTGCTCGCGACGGTGCGGCGCGACAACATCGAGGCGGCTGGAAAGACCTGGCCGGCGGAAGAGGAAGAAAAATTCAAGAAGCCGATCCGCGACCGATTCGATATGGAAAGCGACCCCTATTACGCCACCGCGCGGCTGTGGGACGACGGCATCATCGCGCCCGCCGAAACCCGTCGTGTCCTTGCACTGTGTTTTTCTGCTGCACTCAACGCGCCGATCCCGGAGACCAAGTTTGGCGTGTTCAGGATGTGAACCTCACCCCCATTTCCTCGCAATGCCGACGCCGACCATAATATTCATCTGCTCAGGACCAGCGGTCTTTCGCTCGCACGTGAGCGATATGGCAGGTCGCGCCTGAAAACGTGAGGTGAAGTCATGCCCAAAACCATCGAACACGTTCATTGGCCGGACGCTCCGGATCTGTGGATGCCCTATGCGCCGGCGATCAAGGTGCGCGGCGGTACGACGGTTTATCTCGCCGGTGTCACCGCCGCTCCGGTCTATCATCATCATCCGCATCGGCCGGAGGAGTTCGATGCCATGCCCGGCGACATGGCGGGGCAGGCGCGCGCGGCGCTGGAGAATCTCAAGCGTGGGCTTGAGGCCGTGGGCGCAACTTTCGCGGATGTGGTGACGGCCGATCGCTTCGTGACCGATCTCACCGATCAGGACGCACTCAACCGTGTGTGGGCCGAATACTTTCGCGACGCCAAGCCGACGACAACGACCGTACAGGTGGTGCGGCTTGCCACCGATCCGCGGTGCCTTGTCGAGATAAACGCAATCGCCGTCATTGATTGACGCGCGTCGAGCAGATTGCGCCTGCTTGACGTGAGCGGGGATTGGCCGCTCATATTCGCGGCCGGTACTTTGGGCCGGAAATGGAGGGCCCCATGGCCGAGTTGGCGTATCGAACGGCGCTCATTGTCGGGGTTGGCGGCGGGCTTTCCGCCTCGGTGGCGCGCACTTTCACGAAAGCCGGCATGAAGGTCGCGTTGGCGGCCCGGCGCGCCAACGATCTCGCGGCGCTTGCCAAGGAGATCGGCGGTAAAGCCTTTGCTTGCGATGCGACCAAGGCCGCCGACGTCGCAAAACTTTTCGCCGACGTCGAAGGCGCGTTCGGCGCGCCGGATGTCGTCGTCTTCAATGCAAGCTATCGGACGCGCGGTCCGTTCGTCGAACTCGATCCGGCAGAGGTTGAGAAGACGCTCATCGTCAGCGCCTTCGCCGGCTTCCTGGTAGCGCAGGAGGCGGCCAGGCGCATGCTGCCGGCTGGTCACGGGGCGATCCTGTTCACCGGCGCGTCCGCCAGCGTCAAGGGCTACGCGCAATCGGCGCCCTTCGCCATGGGCAAGTTCGCGTTGCGCGGCTTGGCGCAGAGCATGGCGCGGGAGTTGTCGCCCCGCGGCCTGCACATCGCTCATATCGTGATCGACGGCGGCATCCGCAGCGCGAGCCGCGCCGAACCGCCGGACAAGCCCGACAGTATGCTTAGCCCGGATGCCATCGCGCAAACCTATCTCGATTTGTTGCGGCAGCAACGCAGTGCCTGGGCTTGGGAAATCGAGCTGCGTCCTTGGGTCGAGCGGTTTTGAACTCCGGCACCAAGCTCCGGCATGCCGGCGCCATGCCGGGCACGATAGCCAAGGCGATTTTATTGACGCTTGCGCTCGTCTTTGCGGCAAGCGCCGTGCAGGCGCAAACCACGCGGCAAAAGCGGCCGCAGCGACACCCCCCGGAGCCCGCAATCCCCGCAGTGCCGGTCGACGCGCGCGACAGCGTGGTGGCAGCACCGGGCGTCTTCAATGGACGACCTTATTGGCTTGCGCTGGCGCAGTGCGGCGGCATCTATTTCAAGCTGAATGGATTTTATACCGACGTCGCCGTACGTGCGCGCGTGGTCAAGCCTGACCCGTCGATCAACGCCGAGTTCAGCAGAAAACTCACCGAAGCGATCAGGACGACGACGACATTCTTCGACGGAGCCGAGCATTTCTTGATGACCAATCGTGGCGTCGAGCGCGCTGACGCCGTGCTCATCTATGAGGGGCAATCGCGCGCCGCCGGCGATCGGCTCAAGACCATCGATGCCGCATTGGCGGCGGCAAAGGCTTGTCCGGCGCTATACCAGGCTTGCCGGGGTGCTTACCCCAAGCTGTGTAATGAATCGCTGACGCCGCTGCGCTAAACTTGCAACGGCGTTTGCGAAGCCTCCGCGCACCGGCGCTGGCTCGGCGTGCCCCTGAAGGAGCCGTTTCATGAAGTTTGCATTCGCCGCCTTTGCCCTGTTCGTAATGATCGGAGCGAACGCTCCCGAGGCGACCGCACAGCAAGCCACTACTTCGCAAGGGATGGGTGAACCGCCCGCACCCAAGATTGGTGAGATCATGGCGCAGCAACAAATGCGCCACATTAAACTGTGGTTCGCGGGCCACAGCGGCAACTGGCCGCTCGCCGACTACGAGATCGATCAGTTGAAGGACGGCTTTGACGATGTGAACCAGCAGCTTGGCGGTGACACGGTTGAGAAGGCCGTAGGCGCTGCAATTGCCGCTATCGAGAAGGCCATCGATGCCAAGGACCGCAGCGCCTTTACCAGCGCGTTCGACAGACTGACTGACGGCTGCAACAGCTGCCATCACACGCTGGATCATGCCTTTATTGTCGTGCAGCGGCCATCATCGCTGCCCTACAGCGATCAGCTTTTTGCCCCGCCCAAGTAGCCGGCCGCCCGCGTCAACGCGCCGCGGTGTGCGGGCTCGGGCGCGGCACATTTCGAGCCGATATATCAGTTGCTGAAGATGTTGCCTTCCAAGAGGAGGTCCAAGATGACCTATCGCGTCTACTCCGGGCCGCGTGGCTCGCAGTCCATCTCTCCGCTCGAGAAAGATCGTCACCTTTTCAAGGAATTCAGCGGTCTGGATGAAGCGATGAGTTGGGCGCGTCACGTCAACAATAGCGGCCGGGTCGCCCTGCTGATCGACGGCGACGACGGCACGCGGCTGACCAAGCAGCAGATCGTGACCGCGCTTAAGAGCCCTGAGAGCCTCGACTCACACGACGACGCGGCGTGAACCGTCAGTGCATTAGCGGCTGAGCTGGCCTCAATCGTCCGGCTTCGCCAATGCGGCGAGTTCCGAGACTTCGCGCAGTGGGGCGAAATCCTGATATTCGTTCGGCATGCCGGCGCGGTTGAGCCACACCGCGCCAAAACCGAAGGAGGACGCGCCCATGACGTCCCACCGGTTGGAAGAGACGAATACGGCTTGCTCGGGCTTGATGCTGAACCTGTTTGTGACGAGTGCGTAGACCTCGGGTCGGGGCTTATAAGCACGTACGCTATCGACCGACAGCACGGCGTCAAAGAGTTCACCCATTCCTGCGGCGTCGACGGCGGCCGCAAGCATCGGCGGCGAGCCGTTGGAGAGGATGGCGAGGCGACTGCCGCGTTTTTTGAGATCGGCAAGGGTCGCGGCGGCGCCGGCAAAAGCATCGAGCTTGAGATAAGCGTCCAGCAATTGCGGCCGCAACGAGCGATCGACCGAAGGCACGCGGACAAGCGCATAATCCAGCGCCCGCTCGGTCAACGCCCAGAAATCAACGTAGCGGCCCGCCAGCGTCAAAGTCCACGTGTACTCGAGCTGCTTGGTTCGCCAGATTTCCGAGCACCGCTCCGCCTCGGGGCCCGCCGCGGCGCGGTGGCGCGCGATGGCGGCATGGACGTCGAATAGGGTGCCGTAGGCATCGAATACGTATGTCTTCATGAGCTTGTCTCCCTGCAGCAGTCATGGTGTGACAAAGGCGGCGGCCGTGGGACAATGGACGCCTCGGAAGGATGATTCGATGAGCCGGCCCGTCACCTGGTCGAAGACGCTGACATTTTTCGAGGACGCGTGGCACGAAGGCAACCTGCCGATCATGGGCGTCCGCACCCATGCGGCGTGGCTTTGCACATCGGTGTTCGATGGTGCGCGCGCGTTCGAGGGCACTGCTCCGGATCTCGATCTGCATTGCGCGCGTGTCAACGAATCCGCCAAGACCATGGGGCTCAAGCCGCTCGTCGACGTCAGTACCTGGCTCGGCCTTGTGCGCGAGGGGCTAAAACGGTTCGATCGCGACGCCGAGCTCTACATTCGGCCGATGTATTGGCCGGAAGACGCGGCGTCCGGCGCAGTTCGCCCGGACCCCGAAACCACACGCTGGTGCCTGACGCTTTATATCGCCCCGTTGCCGAAGCCCACGGGCACCGCCATCACGCTGTCGCCGTACCGCCGCCCGACCCGTGAATCCGCTCCGGTCGATGCCAAAGCCGGCTGTCTTTATCCGAACAACGCCCGCGCCATGACCGAGGCGCGCGCGCGCGGCTTCGACAATTGCCTGATGTGCGACATGCTCGGCAATGTCGCCGAACTCGCCACCGCCAATATCTTCATGGTCAAGGACGGCGTTGCTTTCACGCCGGTTTTCAATGGCACCTTCCTCGCCGGCATCACACGCGCGCGGGTCATCGCGCTACTGCGCGAGGCCGGCACTACAGTGGTCGAGACCACGTTGCGTTATTCCGACTTTCAGTCAGCGGACGAAGTATTTTCGACGGGCAACTATACCAAAGTATCACCGATCAGCCGCGTTGATGAGCGTAACTTGCAGCCTGGCCCGGTTTACCGGCGGGCTCGCGAACTGTACTGGGATTTCGCCCATGCGACGGTGTGACGCCTGCGATTAGGCGGTTTCGCCGCCTCGCCTGCAAAAAAGCGGGACCAAATGGTCCCGCTTTCATTTGCGCCAGTCGCCGCGGCGGGTCGCTATTTCATCGCCGATTCGTACATCTCGGCCACGTGGTCCCAATTGATCAGGTGATCAACAAACGCCTTGAGATAGTCCGGACGCCGGTTGCGATAATCGATGTAGTAGGAGTGCTCCCAGACGTCGCAGCCCAGAATTGGCGCGGCGCCGTGCACCAGCGGGTTCTCGCCGTTCGCCGTCTTCATGATCGTGATCTTGCCGTCCTTGACCGCGAGCCAGCACCAGCCGGAACCGAATTGGGTAATTCCGGCCTGGACGAAATCCTCCTTCATCTTTGCAATAGGCCCGATGTCGGTCGTGATCTGCTTCTCCAGTTTGCCCGGCAACTTGTCGCCGCCACCGCCCTTTTTCATCCATTTCCAGAAGTGGATATGGTTGTAGTGCTGGCCCGCGTTGTTGAAGAGCCCCGGGTTTTTGCCGAACGTTCCTTTCACCACTTCCTCGACGGGCTTGTTCTCCCACTCGGTGCCTTTGGCGAGATTATTGCCATTGGTAACATAGGCTTGGTGGTGTTTGTCGTGGTGATATTCAAGCGTCTCGCGGGACATGTGTGGGGTCAGCGCGTCATAGGCATAAGGCAGCTCGGGTAGGGTGAATGCCATTGGTTCTACTCCTCAATGTGAAATCGGAACCGGGTGGCACGTCGATAAAACCGCCTTGGCGGGACAAGGTTTCGTCTAGATAGGCCCAACGGACCGGTTTCGGCAACGGTGTCGGATGGACAAAGCGCCGCCGCGGGGCGCCATCGGGTTTCGTCGCTAACCTCGCTCGCATTTATCCTTGCGCGCTCGTCGGGCGACCGCCAAAATGCAATGGGTGTCGGGTCGTGTGGGCGCGGGATACAGTTATGGCACTGTTTTTGCTGGTTTTGGGAGCGGCAGTCGCGGCAGCTGGTTTTGTTCTCGCCGCAGCGGGCGTCATCCTTCCCGAGGGTACTTTCAGCGCCGAGGTTGTTACCCCAGGCACTATTGCAGCCGTCGGCGGGCTTATGCTTGTCGGCATGGGCCTTGCGGTCCGCCAACTGCAGCGCATCGAACGGGCACTCACTGCTCGACCGGCTCCGCGTGTCGCTCTGCCGAAAGAAGAGACTGAATCACCGGCCGCAAAGCCTGCTGTTCCTCCAGTTCGTCCGCCGAAGCTGGCGGCGGGCGCCAGTCCGCCACCAACGCCTCTTGCTGCGAGCCCACTGCCGCCCGAAGTTGCGCCGTTTGCGATGCCACCGGCAACATCCTCGGCGGCGCGGGTGGAACGCGTGCCGGTGGTCGGAGAAGCCGGCATGTCGTTGATGCTACAGACGCCTCTTCACGCGGATGAAGAAATCCCTGAGGTCAGGGAAGTCGCGGCAATGGGTCGAGGCGGGACTGGTATTAGACCTATGCGCCCGGCTCCGCGTGTCGTTGCGAAGGCTCGCCAGGCCTCAGCGCCCGAGGTGGCAAAAGGTGCGGTCTTCAATGCGGTTTGGCCGACGACGTCACGAGGCGGCATTCAAGTAACATCTGTCGAAATTGCGGAGCTGACGACGCAGCCACCAACCCGTCCGTTGACGGAGACCCCGCAAGTGGCGGCGGCTGTTAGCGAGGTCCCTCCCGCCGCGCCGCCAGCGGGCGTGGAGCCGGTCGCGGCAGCGCCGGTCTCGATCCTGAAATCGGGCGTGGTCGAAGGCATGGCCTATACGCTCTACGCGGACGGATCGATCGAAGCTCAGCTGCCGCAAGGCACAATGCGGTTCGGCTCGATCGCAGCACTGCGGGATCATATAGAGGGCGGCGCCTAAGCACTTAGTCTGCTGTCTCAAGCACGCAGACTTGCTCGGCTGACTACGGGATCTGCCAAGCCTCTTGAAGGGCCTCTCGCCAGGACGCCTCGACTGAATAATAGTTAGTAATAGTTGTGCATTGTGGGCAAACACAGCTTTTTTGAAAGACTGTATACAGTACGGATGTTTCTTGTATATCCTAGTTTTAAGTCGGTTGCCTGCAGTTGATTATTCTACGTCGGCAAGTATCATCCACTGTAGAACTGTTCTTAATTGCCGCGCCTTTGGGCGCATGTGGTACGTCGGGGGGCGGCCACTCTAG